>JAESGQ010000093.1_pt1 | contig 85081 bp, 73 predicted proteins | sample 9266251 | NCBI WGS metagenome assembly JAESGQ01 (sample SAMN17056778, study PRJNA650883) | algae metagenome | isolation source: Kaiparowitsia implicata GSE-PSE-MK54-09C and co-occurring heterotrophs from... | place: USA: Kaiparowits Plateau, Grand Staircase Escalante National Monument, UT ... | reverse complement strand
CCTCGTCAATCTGGTCTCAGGCCTGATCGCCTACGCTTACCACCCCGATAAGCCCTCGTTAGGTATTCCGAATGATGAGCTTCAAGCCCTGCCACAAGCCGCTTTTTAACTGTCGAACTCACGTTCAGGTTAGTGTACTGTGCGCATCAGGCTCATTAAGGGTTTGAGCTGATCTCGAATTCACGTTCTGGCGTTGCTGAATGACGATATGATTGCCTGAAGATCTGAGTGAGTTTTCTAGCCTCTCAGCGAGCGCTTCATAGCATGATTCAGCAACGCCCACGTTCTATTAGCCTGGCTCACCGTCATTGAGCGAGAGATTTGCGTCTGTATTGCATCTATATTGCAACGCTGTTGGGGCAGGGATCGTGGAGACAAGGGCTACGAGCGTCTGCGCGACGGGTAGATGCGATATTCCAGCAGGTGTAATAGATTGCCACTTTGGCTCATGAGCTGGAATTCACGAACAATATGCCCGCCTAGGCTTTCGGGAATTTTGCGACTAGGCAGGTTGTCCTGATCGACGGAATAGGCGATGAACCGATAGTCTAGAGCGTCATCGACCCAGTGTTTGAATCGGTGGATGGCTTCACGTCCGAAGCCAAAGCCTTGGGCTGACTGCTTGAGCCAAATGCCAAATTCTGGTGTTTCTGTATCAATACGGTGTAGCCCGACCATACCCAAAAATTCGCGGCTGGTGCGATCGGCAATGACGAGGTGCAGGTCGGTCTGTCGCTGCCGCTGTTGTAGGGCGCGAGAAATACCTTGCTCGGCTTCTGCCAAACTGCTGCAAGGCTTGGGATACATATAGCGGGCGATCGCACCTGTGAACTCCTGAAAGACTGCGTCGCGGTGATGCAAGGCGAGGGGTTCTAGCCGCACTCGGTCGCTATCAAGAGTCAGTTGTGCGAGGTCGAGCATCAGCATGGCGACCAAAAAAGATGTAGTAAGACAGAGCGCTGAGCACCAAGAAGCTCAGCAGGCTGGCAGTGGGGTTAAACTCTGTACTGCGAACCAGAGTGGGCGTATCTAACACCGAATCGGGATAGCCTAGAATCAGCGCGGCAAATAGATTATTGGCAGCATGGATGCCGATTATTAGCTCTAGGCGGTTATCTTTGAGGGTGAACAGTGCCCCCACCAGCCCGAACGAGAGGTAAAACAGCAACAGCACCAGGGGATCGTTTGCCACTTCGGGATTGCCCAGGTGTGGCAGCGCAAACACAATGGCCGATAGCACTGCAATGAGCCAGCGCTGGCGTGTGAGCAAACTCAGCGACTGCATCACATAGCCCCGAAAAAACAGTTCTTCTACTGTCGTTTGCAAAGGCGTAAGCAGCAACGCAAGGGGCAGCAGCCGCAGCCACGCCTGTGGCTCAAACGACCACTCAATCGACTGGGGATTTAGAGCATAACCGACCCCTATTGTCACCAGCATCAACAGCAACCACAGCCCAAACCCCTGAGCAATGCGCCCCCAGCGCACGGTGCAATCGGCACTGACCAAGCTGAGCAAACGGCGGCGATGGATGCCAATGAGGGCGATCGCCAGCCCGCATAAAAACGACACAAAGCTGAGATTAACCAGCACATAGGCGGTGAGTCGATCCAGTGTGTCGCCCTGAGTTACCACGGCGATCGCATAGGGAATGCTGCCCAGAATAATCCAAAACAACAGAATTACGAGCAAGGCTCCCACATAGCGCCAAAAGCCGTTGCGTCCCTGCCGGACAGCATTGAGATAGGAGAGAGTCATGAGAATGCGGTGCGCGATTAGCGAAGTAACTAGAAGTACTAGGGGCTGTCATCAATTAGCTTCTGATATCTCAGAAATCAACAGTCACAGCCCCTAGACTGGTTTTTGGGTCGGGCGTGGCAACGCTCATAGCATCAGGCGTTTGGTTGGAATTGATGACACGCCCTGGAATTCAATAAATTCTGATTTTTTAACCTTGAAAAGTGAGTTCAAACAACAATTCAAACCGTGAACCGCATGACCCATGCACTCTTAGCTATGAATGCGAGGCTGGGGATGCAGGCGGGTGAGTAACTGACTTTCCACGTCGGCTAGCTGGGCTAACCGCCGATCCACCTCGAACCGCTCAAAATAAGTGGTGGCCAGCGTCCAATACACGCCGTAGTGGCGCGCTTCTGAGGCCATCAGTCCACGATAAAACGCGGCCAAGTCGGGTTCGGGGCAGTGCGACGCCAGCAACCCTAGTCGCTCATGGCTCCGCGCTTCGATCAGCGCCGACACCAGCAGCGAATCTAGCATTCGATGGGGTTCTTGCGGTCTAATTTGCTTGCTCAGCCCCGCGCCATAGGGCGGCGACGGAAGGGGCGCCAGCGCTACCCCTCGCCGCTCAAGCCATTGATTCACTAGCTCAAAGTGTTCTAACTCTTCTTGGGCGATCGCCGTCAGCGTGCGCACCAGTTTAGTACTCGACGGATAGCGGAACATCAGGTTCAGCGCCACACCCGCTGCCTTCCGCTCACAGTGGGAGTGATCGAGCAGGATGGTATCCAGATGGGCGATCGCCTGCTCAATCCAGTCAGGCGAGGTTGGCGTTTTCAGAAATTTAATACTGGCAGGGCTGCCACCAGCAGCGCTGGCGGGCAACAGTGAGTCTGCAACGGTCATCGTGTGAGAGACCCCCAATTAATGGAGAATAAAAATGTAGAGTTTCAAGTGCTGACAGGCTTCTCCATTTCTGTGGAACCCTTGCCGAATGAGGGTTCCACAGAAATAGAATTGGCCTAATCAACTCAACTATTCCCAGAACTATTCCCAGAACTATTCCCAGAGCGATCGCCCGCATCAGGCAGACAGAAGTAAGGGCCAACCACAAGCTTGGAGGCTTCTACAGCAGGCCCCGCCTACCGCGACTGTCGCGTTTAAGCACCGCAGGGCAGCCTTCTACCTCAGGTGCAGCATCTTAGCCACAATCGCTAAGCTCTCTTCATACAGCACGTCTCGCCCCCAGCGTTGAAGCTGTTGCCCCATCAGATATTCTGCCTTTTGATCGGGAATAGCCGTCACCTGTTCGGTCTTGCTAAACTGAGCACTACCGCCTGCCTCCATCCGCATACAGCCCGTCGTCTCTGAGCAGAGAATGGTGGCACAGTTTGCATTGGGATTGGTAGACGCCAGCCGCAGCCCAATCAAATCCCCCACAATCTCTCCAGAGTCGGCCACGGGAATTGCTGCCAACTCCGCCTCAATCGCTCTGCCGTTAGTACCTTTGAAGTGAATATGCTTCAGCTCATAGTCGTCACTCGCTTCTGAATATGAGATGGGCTCCCATCCCAGGCGGCTGCCCAACCAGCCCAAAAACATCAGCGCTTGGGCCGCATTGCCTCGCTCATAGTCAATCGTGACGCGATCTACTTCTAACAGGGAGGAGCGCCGTTCAGGAGGATCATAGGCGGCTGCCGTTAGCTCTTGCCAGACCGACAGCCGATGCCAGTTTAGATCCGCCACAAAGGTTTCCGACTCTACCAAATCCTGCATTTTGACAAATTCAGATTCGGGATTGCTGAAATAGCTAGAATCGAGAATGATGCAATGGCAGTTCTTGGCTAGAGCCTGAAATAAGCCCTGCTCTGGATTGGGGGTTGCCTTCCACCAAGCAAACCGGGGTAGGTTGGGGATCATCAGCGACGATACCAATTCACCCGCTCGATGAATCGCCGATTTAGAGCCTCGTAGGGTGATGTATTCGCAGCACACCATGCCCGACATCCCGCTTTTTTGGATGGGGCAATAGGCGGATACCTGGGCCGTCACGGTGTCGTCTCCCCCTATTTCGGGGCAGAGGGTGATGATGCGGCAGGGATTTTGAGCGGCGATCGCATCACTCATGCTAAAGCCACGCATATTCATATTCGATACCTTCAGCCGCTCGGGGGGCAGCTTGGACACCTCATTCCGCAACTGTGCCAGCGTTTCTTGGTCAACCCGACCCGTCACCATCAGCCCCATCGCTTTCTGGGCTTCGCACACGGCCGCTTTAGTATGCTCTCCGTGAATGCCATCAATGGGTTCTTTGTAGTAGCCCAATACCGCCAGAAGCTGCTGAAACTCCTCGGGCTCATAAATCACCATGCTAAAGGTTGTAGCGCGAGTCGCCACGGGGGAAAGATTATCGCCCGCCTGGTTTAGCCAGATCTGGCTCAGTTCAGCCTCAATCTCACTAAGGGAAATATCCTTTGGCTTTTGCAATGCAACAAGAGGAGTAGACATAGTTATGTAGAGCTAAGGAATCTAGGGGGTAGTTAGGGTCAGAGGATACAGATAGATAGAGGGGATAAATCTAGGAGGCTATTGGGCGATCGCAGTGTAAAGTGACGCATTTTGAGCAAATCTTGTGAATCTAGTCTAGACCTATTGCAACCTGCCTTATATCTAGGGCAGTTGAATCAGGTCGAACGATTTGAGAAGGCACAACCTGATTCCTTTTCTTGTCTAGGTTGCTATAACCGTCGCCACTTGTGTCCATCACGGTTCAAGAGCAGTTCTGCCTCAACAGGCCCCCACGTACCTGCTTCATAAAACGGAATTGACCTGGGATCGGCAGGGCTATCCCATACATTCAGTAGCGGTGTCAGAATGCGCCAAGAGGCCTCCACCTCATCGCCACGAGTAAATAGGGTCTGATCCCCTAACATGGCGTCTACCAGCAATCGACTATAGGCATCTGTGCTGGGTTGACCAAAGGCCGCATCATAACGAAAATCCATATCCACTGAGCGAGTGCGAAGGGAGTTGCCCGGTGTTTTGACGTCAAACCGCAGAGAGATGCCCTCGTCGGGCTGAATTCGCATTGCCAATACGTTGGGATTTGCTTGCTTAGCAGCCGACTGAAACATGAGAAACGGCACCTCTTTGAACTGGATGGCGATCTCTGTCACCTTTTTCGGCATTCGCTTGCCGGTACGCATATAAAAGGGCACCCCCTTCCAGCGCCAGTTGTCGATATAAAGCTTGATGGCAGCGTAGGTATTAATGGTGGATTCATCACTGGCCCCATCTTCTGAACGATACCCTGGCACCTGTTCACCCTTCATCCAACCGGCGGTGTATTGCCCACGAATGGCCGATAAATCGAGCCGTTCTAGGTCAGCCAGCCGGGTGGCCTGAAGCACTTTCACTTTTTCATTGCGGATGCTGTCGGCATCTAAGGCATTAGGTGCTTCCATCGCCGTGAGGCAAAACAGCTGCATGATGTGGTTCTGCACCATATCGCGCAGGGCACCAGCGGTCTCGTAATAGCCAGCACGCCCTTCTAGCCCTACGGTTTCAGCCACGGTGATCTGCACGTGATCCACAAACTGCCGGTTCCACAGCGGCTCAAAAATGGCGTTGGCAAACCGGAACACCAGAAGATTCTGGACGGTTTCTTTGCCCAAGTAGTGGTCAATGCGGTAGATCTGCGACTCTTTGCACACATCTCGCACAACACTATTGAGCACTTGAGCTGAGGTGAGATCTTTACCGAAGGGTTTTTCAATAATGAGCCGCTGTTTTTTGGGATCGTTGAGCATACCAGCTACCCCCAACTGCTGCGCGGCTTCGCCAAAAAACCGAGGGGCTACCGATAGATAAAACACGCGATTGCCCCGCGTGCCGCGCTTTTCATCTAATTCTGCTAGCAGAGTTTTGAGGGTTTGGTAACTCTCAGGATTGTCGATGTCGCCAGGGCAGTAGTACAACCCTTTGGCAAAATCTTCCCAGATTGCTTCGCTGCGGAGGCCACCTCCAAATTCTTCGACGCCTTCGCGCATGTGTTCACGGAAGAAGTCGTGACTCCATTCGCGCCGAGCGACGCCAACGATGGTGAGCTCTGGCGGCAGACGGCGCTCTAGCTTCATCTGATAAAGCGCGGGGACAAGCTTGCGCTGGGTTAGGTCGCCGCTGGCTCCAAAGATGGTCAGAATCTGCGGCTCGGGGATGCGGTCTTGCTGTAGGCCAACGCGAAGGGGGTTTTCGAGTAGAGTTACCATAAGCGGTGAAAAAATGAACGAGTGATTGGGATTAGAGAACAGTTGAACAGGGCTTGACTAATAGTAGGAATGACGCAGCCCATTAGACGGAGCGTTTAGGGGATGTTGGGACTAGTGCTGAGCTGGCGCTCGATTGAGTTTTTGAGTCGTTTTTGAGTCTAAGAATAATGGGGATGAAGGGCGATCGCCCCCTGCCTATATCTCATCGCGGTTATGTAAAAGTCCCTATCTACCGTCTAGAGATTTGCAATAGAGGTTTGCAGATCTGCTTTTTCCCTTTTGCATCATTTCTACGTTGTACCGCTTCCTTCTTTTACTTGCCAGATGCTCTTTTAGGATGTGACGTTTAATACTTAAATCACAATACTTAGCTCACAACTGCATCCACACCTACGACCACACCTAGAGAAACAAACCCGTCGATGCAGAGTGAACCCGCGCTTCAATTCCCTGCTTTAGGGCTGATCAGCGCTTGGCGTCGTCCATTCTCGATAAATGACTCCACCAGCGCTACATCGTCTTTGCTGCCGATTACCAGCGGGGTTCGCATGTGCAGCTTGTCTGCTACAACATCCAAAATTTCTTGTGCGCCCGTACTGGCTCGCCCGCCTGCCTGCTCAATTAAGTAGGCAAGGGGAGCCGACTCATACAGCAGGCGTAGTTTGCCCTCAGGCTGTTTTGTGGTGCCGGGATATAGAAATACCCCGCCCTGAAACAGAATGCGGTGGAAATCACCCACCAACGCGCCACCGTAGCGCGCGGTATACCCCTCATGCCGATGCACATAGCGGGTGTAGTCGCGAATTGATTCATCCCACTGCCAGAAATTACCTTCGTTGACGCTGTAGACAGGGCCGTGATCAGGCACGCGAATATTTTCGTGAGATAGGATGAACTCCCCAAGGCTAGGGTCAAGCGTAAAGGCATGTACCCCTTTGCCGATCGAGTAGACCAGCACAGTGCTGGGGCCGTAGAGCACATAGCCTGCCGCTATTTGCCCGCGCCCGTCTTGCAACAAGTCTTGAGCAGTGCGGTCGATATCGTCGCCCTCTTGCTTACGCACCGCAAAAATAGACCCTACGTTGATATTGATATCTAGATTAGACGAGCCATCAATCGGGTCGTAGAGCAGGGTGTAACGCCCGAGCGGGCAGTTTTCAGGAATATAATAGGGCCTATCCATCTCCTCTGAGGCCAAGCGGCATACTAAACCGCTTTGTTCAAACGAAGAAATAAACACCTGATTCGCGTAGATATCCATCTTTTTGACCGCTTCGCCTTGCACATTCGTGCGGCCAGTGAAGCCTAGGGCATCTTCCATTAGCCCGGCCCGTGTGAGGCGACGCGCAATCAGCTTGGCAGCTAGAGCGACTCGATTCATGATGGCGCTTAGGTCTTGCGCTTCTGGGGAGAAGCTTTGCAACTGCTGCAAGACATGGCGCGGCAGGGTAGTGCAGTCGCGGTCGATGGTGTGCTTATGTTCAAACACCGCTGATGGGTTGACTGATGGGTCTAAGGATTGATCTAACTCGGTCATGTCATCCTTCCTGGTGGGTGGCGCTCAAGTGCCTGCGAACATTGGCAAACACATTCTGTGCAAACAACTCGGATACATAAACACGGTGCCAATCGGATGCAAACGGATTCTGTGTAGATGGATACAGAGATGCCTGTGATTTAACACGCCAAGGCGCTCTTGTGAGCATACTGGATTCCTTCGTGCTTGACTCCTATATTAGGGAGGCATTTTAAGAACTGGGTTTAACTTTAGGTCTTTTATAGAAATGAGGCGATGGAATGTGGCGATCGCCCAAGGCATGTCTGCCAATTCTGCTAAACAGCACTAAGAGAGAAGCGCCGTTGACGATGGGCAATCCCTAACTGGCGCAGGCCAGTCGCTTTATGTTGGATGACTGTGGTAGCGATGATCCCCGACGTGTCCCATACTTTAAAGCTCCAGTAAAGCAATTGCTATACTAAGGCAACACTAGGGCAATGAATTTAACCGCACAGGTGCATTCACAAAGTGCAATGTAGCGGCTGAAACCCTCTGCGGACAGAGGCTATAGGAGCCATTCATCTTTAAACTTGATGCAGGTGATGAAATGGCTCGGCTAAAATCTATAAAGCTGCTTAACAAAGCGGCAAGGTAGACGACGGTGTAACTGGGTGCAGCAAGTCAATTCTCAGTCTGGTCTGGATAAACCTATCTATTCTATTTTTGATGGCGTTGAGGTGACATGCTATGCGAGACAGGAGCGATCGCTACCAAGTGAATACTGCGGCTTCTCCCTCTAGACCGAAGCGATTGGGGGGGTATTTGCTAGAAGCTGGACTGCTGACCACAGACCAAGTGGATGTAGCCCTAAATGATCAGCAGGCGACGGGTATGAAATTTGGTGAGGTGATCGTCGCTCGCGGCTGGGTGAAGGAGCAGACAGTAGAGTGGGTGTTGCAAAAAGTGGCAATGCCAGAGCGCAGTGCCTATGGGCGCTGGCAGCGGGAGCAAAAAAACATTGAGAAAGAGCGGCTGAGGCGCAATCCCCGTTTAGCAGCGGGTCAGCTAGACGATCATGCTGCCCCTCCGCAAGCCTTAACTCGAGTTCAGCCCGCCCCCAAGCGAGAGCAGCAAAAGCGAATCATGCCGGCTCCTGTGCCGCCCCCGTCGGCAGATGATGTGAATTGGGTGGGATAGGGCGGGCGTATTTGTGCGAGCTAGGATTGAAGACGACATTCTGAAGCTGCATCAAGAGGATGTGCCAGCCTTTAAAAAGCAAGGCTCGGTGGTGCGGAATAGCTATTTTTGGGCACTTCGGGCGATCGCCGCTCATGCTCCCTATGCTCAAGATTGGGAGTTTGACTCAGAGGTATGGGTTGCGCTGGAGCGCATGCTGTCTGCATTTACCAACTCTGGCTACCTGGGCCTCCGAGAAACCCTGTTAGAGTTTCCGCCTCAAGCCATCATCCCCGATGTGTTGCGGTCGGTGAGCACCTGGGAATAAGGGCAGGGGAGGAATCACAATAGTCCTAATGCAGAGAATTTCTAATACAGAGAAAGATTTGAGGGGTGTGGGTAAAGCTCACACCCCTCAAATCCTTACCTTGAGATTCCTAATAGCTCATCTGCAAGACACGTTCTCCTAATGATGCGGAAGTTATGAGGAGTCTGGGATGGAAATAGGGCTTTAAGCAAGTGATCAGTGTGAGCTTTGCACCCTCAGTCTCTTTCGCGGATTCAAATTACAGATTGAATTTGTGAGTTCTAAGGTGCTCGGGTAAAACGTCCTCCATGATTGAGGAAGGTGCGCCTAAGTTAGACATCCGCAGTATTCTTAATAGACAACGCCCCTGGGTATGCTAAGAGTGCGAATCCCACGCCTTGCAGCCCTAGTTTGGTGACAGCGGTAGATGGGGAATGTCTCAAAAATTTGGATATGGGAAACCTAACCGCAGAACAACGGAATCATCAGTTTCTGATAGAAGCGACTCGCGCAGGGGTGCATCAACCCTTATTGGCAGCGCTGCACGCCCTTCAGAGAAGTCCGGCCCTAGCAGATGGGGAGACTGGGCTAGGGATAGCCCCGGTGAATCGAGTGCTGTTAGCGCAGCTAGAAACCTTGCCCCAGCAAGCGCATATAGCCGCTAATACCTTACGCAGCATCACCAATCGCGTTACAGCGCAAGGGTGGAAAAGCCAGGATGTTTGGGACATTGATCGGGGATGCTACACCCACAAGTTTCTGTCGAGGGTGGCGGAGGGATACGTGCCCCAGCCGAAGGATCAAGGGGCTGGACAACTCGAGTCGCTCGACCCTGCAGCGCTATCCAAGACCTACAGTCAGCTAGTAGACGCGTTACACCAAGAGGCAGATCTGCCAAAGGATTTGGCCTATGTCGATCCGGCTCTGTTGGTGTTTGTGGCGCAGGTGCCCCATCGGTATAAGGGCACGTTGGCACAGCAGCAAGCTCTAGTCGGCTGCATCCGGTTATGGCTGATGGCTGATACGGAGGAGGAGGCGATCGCCGCCCTCCAAAAATCGGCTAACGCTTCAACGACGGCTCCGGCACTCCCGCCTGATTTTGCTAATCCTGAGGTCGAGCAATTGCTGCTGGCTCAGGTGAGCACAATCGCTGACCACTATGGCGGCTATCCCTATCAGCGAGAAGCGCTGCTGCACCTCGTGCAGGGATGGCGGCAGTTGCCTTCACGAGAAGCGGCGATCGCCTCTTTAGAGACAGACACGTCTGCACAAGCGCCCCTGAGCGTGCTGGATGCCGCGTTAATGCAGCAGATTCAGCAGTTTGCCAACCGCTACCAGAGTCGGGGTAACCAGCGCAACTGGCTCACCGAAGCCTATCGCCTTTGGCATGATCTGCCATCTCGGGCCGCGACGATTCAGCACCTAGGCATTGATGCAGCAGCGCTCACTGACGCCAATTCTGATGCGCTAGTCGATGTAGCGCGACAGTTGGATCGGAGCTTACTGCAATTTCTACAGCAGGTGCCGCTGCGCTATACCGAAACCGACGATCAGCGGGAGGCGCTGATGCGTCTGGTCGAGCTGTGGCATGGCTGGGGCGCTCGCCCTCAAACGTTGCAGCACTTGCTGAATCAACTCCGGTGCATGGAGCGCGCCTCTATCAACAGCCCCGATGCGCCCACCCCGCCGCAGCCGTTGCCCCTGTCCCTGCCCCCTCAGGAATGGACCCCTGATAATTTGCACTTGTTTGCGCCGATTCTTCCGGGTTGCCCCTATACCTGGGCTGACGCCACCCAAGGCGGCCTGTGGATGCCCCACAATCAAACCGTGGTTGATCGCATCATCCAAACTGCACGGCAGCTTCAGGCTGTGGGCGATCGCCTTCAGCGCCCCTGTCATATTGTGACTTGGCACTGCCCTAAGTTCGTCACTGCTACCATGGGCGATCGCGCCAGCCATCGTCATCCGCTAGGCGACGCTGTGAAACTCTATTGTCACAGCCTTTCAGCTCAGCAAGCATACTGGGCGCTAGATCCCTGGTGGCCCGGCAGCATTGGTCGCTACGCCACACATCCGATCTTGCTGCATCTTGACACCCGCCCCCACCGCGCCCGCTGGGTGCAATAGTGCTCAATGGAGAATGAAACTCACTTCAGTTTCGGGTTGAGAAAGCTGTGAGCGGATGTCAAAAGGACAACAGCTCAGTGGGTTGTGACCAGACTTTGGGTGATTGGCTGAGGGTCACTTCGTTTTGGACTGTAAGAGCAGCTCCATTAGATACTCATCATAAAATTGGCCTTGATTAGAAAACGCTTCATGTTCTGTCCCATAAATGCGGAACCCTAACGATTTGTAGAGTTGGATAGCAGCCTCCTGAGCGGTGACAACTGTGAGATGTATTCTACGCAAGCCAGTATCTCGTCGAGCACGGGCAAGGACTTCAGTTGCTAATGCCCGTGCAATGCCACGCCGCCGAACTTCGGGTCTAACATAGAGGCCAGCGATAAAGCCACGATGCTTTTCATTCGTTTCTTCAAACCGTGAAAAGCGTATGGTGCCGACCAGACTATCATCCGAAAAAGCACCAAGAATATAGGTGTCTTTAGATGCTTGAAGACGGGAAGCCATTGCTTCGAGTGGAAGCTTTTCTTCTTTTTCTGCGGGAGTGCCAAAGGCAGGGGGCTGTTCATGCAATGCAGCTAGACGGAGTGCTCGATATTCTCTAAGGTTTGCAGGCGTCAGTGTTAGTATCGTCATGCTCCATCTTGAGAGGTATCAAACACGACAACGTCGCGCGTGGCTGAACAATATCAATCATTAAGCAAACATCAATCAGAGATTCACACACGCTAGCCTCTGTCACTTGAAGCACGGGCTGATTCATTCAAAGACTGTGATTCATTTAAATTGGTTTGGATGTGAGCACCAACCGTAGCTTGGCGTGGACGAGATTTAACTGCGCTAGGCCCAAGTCCACATTCCCTTCTAGCACTACGCCCGTATTCAACAGGCGATCCAACAGTTCCAATATTGAAGGATTAGTAGAGGGCGACCCAGGGTAATAGCTGCCTGCTTTGGGAAGCAGCGTGCCGATATCGCCTAGATCAATATTGAGATCGGCAGGATCAACCTCAAACACCTTGCACAGATGCACGACTTGTTCTTCCAGCTTGCGGAGGCTTTCGGCAGCGCGATCTAGGTCTTTGTCGCTCAGTTCACCCTCATCCATCCGCCGGATCACCTGCGCTTCCATAAGCTGCCGCACTAGCTCGATGACTGTCAGCAGCAGCGGTGCTAGTCCCGAGTCCTTGCTGACAGAGGGTGCTAGCCCATCACTGGGAGTAAGCTGAATCGGAGCAGGAAACGCATCGAGGGACATGGCAGCACACTATTTGAAACACATCGGCGGAGATTGAGGGCATTCTTCAGCCTAAACGTCCTGAAAAGTAAGGCTAAAAAGGAGGTTGGGTCTTTCCATGTCTTTCCATATTGGCATGAACGAATGGAGAGATGGCAAGCGTAAATGCTGGCAGATACCCTCGAAATCGCTTATAGCGTGGGCGATCGCCCATAGCCACAACGTTTCTAGCCTAACCGTAGGGAATCAGCCACGTGGGCGAACCTAGAGAGAGACATAGGCAAGCCTAGAACAGTGTGATGGAGCCCCTGCAGTGCCGGGGCTCCATCGCATTTTCATCGTGCCATTGAGACAGAGCCGCCTAACCCGAGACTATTCCAGAATAGAGCGCATCTCTTTCAATTCAGTTTCCATGCGCTCTAGCTTAGCGTGGAGGGTGCGGTTTTCTTCGAGTAGCTTGACTGTCTCGGCGGCAGGCAGGGCGGGACGGGCGCTGAGATAGGGGTCATTTTCCCACCAGTTGATGCCGATTTCTTTGGCTTTGTCTACCGAAGAGACGAGGAGCCGAATGCGGATGCTCAACAGCTCGGTAGAGCCCACGGATACCGTGATGTCACCCGCAATCACAATTCCTTTATCGAGCACCCGCTCTAAAACATCCGCGAGGCTAGAGCCGCCCGTAGCGGTGGATAGGGTGCGGTTGGGGCTGATGGGGGAGGGCAGCGTTGCGTTCATGCGCGTTTCTTCTCTTTCAGTGCAGGAGGGGGTGAAGGGACGGCAGAGGCCTTAGATACAGTAGATACAGCCGTTGCCATGACTGGTGCGTTGTCGTCGGTGAGGGCGATCGCCACCTCTGATTCACCAGCCTCATCGCAAATCATGTCATTAAACACTTCCCACAGCAGCCGCGTCGCCTCTGTCACAGACAGCCCGCTGCGCGACAGCAACACATCATGGCAGACGTCTCGGAATTCAGGATTTTCGGGCGTCACCACAATGTCGTGTTCGTGACAGATTTTGGCGATCATGAGTCCTGCCCGCAGCCCCGATGCCGTTTCGCCGCTAACGCGACCGCGATAGGTGCGAATCAGGGTGACAATGATGGCGGCGCTTTCCCGATCAATCCCCGTTTTGTTGAGGGTGATTTCTTGTTGAGTCAGCTCATCGGGCTCCGGCATGTGGATGGTGATGAGGCGATCGAGCAGGGCATCTTGCGTGGCATGAACGCCGCAATACTCATCGGGGTTAGAGGTGAAAATGGCGCGAAAATCGGGATGGACGCGCACATACTCAGTGCGATTGGCGGTGGGCGGCAGCACTAGCAGTTTTTCCTCTAGCGCCGACAGCAGGACGTTGTTCACCTCAGGACGAGAGCGGTTGAACTCGTCATAGACCAGGGTGAAGCCGTCGCGGCAGGCCAGCGTCAGACGGGAATCGACCCACTGCTGCTGCAATTCGTCTTCAACTTTAACGACGCTGTGAATGTAGTTATCGACAACTTTCTTGCGCTTGTAGCCTGTTTGCCCGCCAATTAGGTCAGAGGTCTTGAATTCATCGTCTCCAAACAGCAGCATCATGGGGCGGCTGAGGAGGTCGGCGAGGTGAAGGGCGAGGGTGGTTTTTCCGGTGCCTGCCGGGCCGCGCAGGTGGATGGAATACCCCGATTCGAGATAGCGCAGGGCGCGTAGGGCAACCCGATCGAGGGCGGGGGTGCTGACAAAACGCCGGGGGCGAGCTTGCAAAACAGTGGTCACAGGCTTAGTTCCTCTGGAATGAGATAGATGCGATCGCGCTGGACGATCATGCCTTTTTTGATCAGCGATCGCAGCACATCAACGGCTTGAAATCGGTTAATGCTCAGGGCAGACTCTAGTTCTGTGAGGCGGGCGCCCTGCCGCTCATGCACCAAGTTAAAGATTTCTTCTTCTAGGGTGCGGGAGTTGGGCTGCATGGGTTTGGTTTTGATGGGGCGCTCCGTGGCTTCCATCACGGTCACCATCGCGGTGGGCGGCTTTATATCCGACGGCGCTGAAAGTTGCTCTGCTAGTTGATCGAGCGCCAGGGGCATCGCCTCTTCTGCAATGCCCCACACCGACTGGCGCAGGTCGTCACAGAAGTGATGCAGGGTCTCGCGGAAGGCGGCGAACTCCTGCCGTAGGGCTGCGGCGTGAGCTAACCGCTGGGTGCGGCTCTGGCTCAGCAGAACCGAAACCTGCTGGGCGCGATCGCCCCGTTCTTGTTCTAACTGAGCGAGGTAGGTTTGCACGTCTGCCTGCAGGGCGCTCACATAGTCGGTGAGGTCTTGCAGCAGCACCTGCCGCATCTGCACTCGCTGCTGAGTGTTGTCCAACAGGAGCGATCGCACCTCTGCGCGAATCGCGTCTACCTGGCTTTGCAGCACTTCACGCAACTCGGCCGTAGACTGAGACAGCCCTTGGTGAAAGCTGTCTAACTCCTGCAACAATTGCTGCCGCATGAGCGATCGCTCGGCGGCGATGACCGAGACAAATTCTGATGTTTCAGCTTGAAGCGTTTGCCGAAACTGGTGCAACTCTGCATGAAGCTGGGTTGCCATGGCTCCGCGCTGCTGGTGCAGGGTCTCCAACAATGCGTGCACTTCGTGTTGCCGAGCAGCTAAATCTTGTTGGCGCTGTTGGCGTAACGCTTGCCATTGCGCGTGTAATGCAGCCACAGAAACCTCCTATTTTGAATGGAGCAGTGACGCTAAGGTCATGACATGAATGGGTTAGGACTAAAGCCCGTTGGGCGATGGCCTAGAGAGCGTGGGCGATCGCCCACGCATCAATCTTCAAAATCTGACGGATCTTGACAGGTGGGGTTGACCGCGCCCATGGGCTAGATTGACTCGGTCAACCGTAACGAGATTCATGCGCAGGCGATCTGAGATGACGTGCTGACGTGTTGACAATTACTAGGAGGAAGGAACCGCCGCTTGAGAGGTCAGGCCGACGGCTTCTGCATACTTCAAGTAGGTTTCAACCGATGCAATCACGACACGGGCTTCGATTGCCAACAGCTCGATCCCAACCAATGAAACGCGAACCCAGGCATCGATAACGATACCTTTGTCAAGAATGCGGTCAACCACTTCAGCAAGGCTAGAGGAGGAGTTTACTTTTTCGACTGCCATGATTTTTTCACCTAGGGTTTGAATGATTTTCGAGGAACTCGTGGACTCGATTCGATAGGCCACGAGCCATAACAGCTCACTCGAAGCTGTGACAGAATCACGCTTTCAAGTGAGATAAACCAATCATTCCCTGCGATCTCTCATCACTAACGGAGTGCCTAGAAGATTACAAAACTTCATTGCCAAAGGGCGATCGCCCCCGTGAGTTCCGCAAAAACCGCATTACAAAGCTCAGCTTTAACACATGTATTTTCAGCAGAAACCCATAGCCTTTTTATTGGTTTTTTAACATGATGAATAGTTGGCGTTGATCTATAAATTCTTTCAAATTTGGAGTAGCAAAACTGATTCTTATAGCGCAAAGTTTCACTGAATAGAATTAATGGAAAAGGACAATTTTTGCAGAAATCTCTTTGAAAACCCCTGGCAAAATGACGCTGGGTGACTCTAACCATGTGAAGATTTTGAAAGGTACTGCTGTTCCCTCAACGCCCGCTGCTGTATATCACTGTGAGATTTAGACGCGAGATTGGGCCGCAGGTTCAAGCCGGGCGCTGTGAGGTTGATTTGTGGAGGCTAACCCAGCCTGTATGGTGTGGATCTTGCACCCCATGTGTGGGATCTCCGGCAAAGTTTCGGTGCAAATTATTCAGTGGAGAGGGTTGGGCGATGGGGTTAGAACGTGGGGCAACCAATGCCAATTGATCGGCGCAACGGCAATATGGCTTGGGCCTCTGTGTTAGTGGAAACGCTGACGAGGCTGGGGCTGCAAACGGCAGTAGTGTGCCCTGGGTCGCGATCTGCACCGTTGGCGATCGCCCTGGCTCAACATCCCACCGTTGAGGCCATTCCCGTGCTCGATGAGCGCTCTGCTGCCTTTTTTGCCCTGGGCATGGCACGGCGTACCCATCGGGCTGTGGTGCTGATTTGCTCCTCGGGAACTGCGGGAGCTAATTTTTACCCAGCGGTGATTGAAGCGCGGGAGGGGCGAGTGCCGCTGCTGGTGTTAACGGGCGATCGCCCGCCAGAACTGCGCGACTGCAACGCCGGACAAACGATCGATCAGCAAAAGCTATTTGGCAGCTATGTCAATTGGTATCACGAGCTGGCGACGCCCGCAGTGGATCGGCTCGCGTATCTCCGGCAGACGGTGATCCACGCCTGGGAGCGATCGCACCATCTGGTGCCGGGGCCGGTTCACCTCAACTGTCCCTTTCGCGACCCCCTTGCGCCGGTGACGCAGCCAGACCTGGCGAAATCGCTGATAGATTGGGATGAGACTGAGTTTTTTGCCGGGGTGAACCCCACGGTTGGGCTGGATATCTGCAGTACCCCCCTCATGCCGATCGCCCCAGTCCAGTTTCATCGCCCCGAGACGCCCCAGGGCATCATCATTGCTGGCCCCGCTCAGCCGACTGATCCGGAAGGCTACTGTCGGGCGATCGCCCATCTCGCCAAAACCCTGGGCTATCCTGTGCTGGCCGAAGGGCTGTCTCCGGTGCGCAATTATGCGCCGCTCAACCCTTACCTGGTCTGTGCCTACGATGCTATTCTGCGCCACCCGACGCAGCGCACCACGCTCCAGCCTGAGGCAGTGATCCGCATTGGCGAAACCCCCACAAGCAAAGAGCTGCGGGGTTGGTTGCAAGAGACCCAGCCGCGCCAGTGGGTTGTGGATGTGGGCGATCGCAACCTTGACCCGCTACACCTCCGCACCACGCATCTGCGCTGCACCGTTCAGGCTCTCGGGGCGAGCCTTGCCGCAGACCTACCAGCACCACTCAGCCCCTATCTAACCCAGTGGCTAAAGGCTGAAACCTCTGCACAGCAGACTCTCCACACCCGCTTTCACCAAGCTCAAGACTGGGTCGAGGCCAAGGCCGTGTGGGTGTTGTCTCGTCATCTGCCTGCCCGTACGCCATTGTTTATCGCCAATAGTCTGGCCGTTCGCTATGTGGAATGGTTCTGGCAGCCCAGTGGGTCACAGGTGCAGCCCTACTTTAACCGGGGCGCAAACGGCATCGACGGCACCCTATCCACGGCGTTGGGCATGGTGCAGGGCTCAGGCCACGGGGCCAGAGCGTCTGGTGTGCTGCTCACGGGCGATCTGGCGCTGCTGCACGACACCAATGGTTGGTTGATTACGCCTTGGCTGCGGGGCCACCTCACCATTGTGCTGATTAACAACAACGGTGGCGGCATTTTTGAAACCCTGCCCATCGCCCAGTTCGACCCGCCCTTTGAAGACTTTTTCGCAACGCCTCAATCAGTGGATTTTCGTCAACTCTGCCAGGTTTATGGGGTAGAACACGTGGCGATTCACTCCTGGCAGCACTTCGCGGACAGCCTCACCCACTTGCCGGACTCCGGGGTCAGGCTGTTAGAGGTAAGGTGCGATCGCAAAACCAACGCTCGCTGGCTACACCACACTCTAAATTCCCAGCCATCTGATGCATCAGACGTAACCTGAGATATGAAAGGATAGAACTTCAGCATTCACCCTAATTTTCGAACCCGAAGCCGAACCCCAAACCCAAATCCCCAAACCCAAATCCCCAAACCCAAATCCCATGTGGACATCCGCCAAATCCTACACCGACATTCTGTATCACAAGGCTGATGGCATCGCCAAAGTCACCATCAACCGCCCCCACAAGCGCAATGCCTTTCGCCCCAAAACCATCGTGGAGCTCTACGACGCTTTTGTAGATGCGCGGGAAGATCCGACTATTGGCGTGGTGCTGCTGACGGGGGCTGGGCCGCATACCGACGGCAAGTATGCCTTTTGCTCCGGCGGCGACCAGAGCGTGCGGGGCAAGGCGGGTTATATGGATGAGGAGGGCATTCCCCGGCTCAATGTATTGGATTTGCAGCGGCTGATTCGCTCCATGCCGAAGGTGGTGATTGCGCTGGTGGCAGGCTATGCCATTGGTGGCGGTCATGTGCTGCATCTAGTCTGCGACCTCACCATTGCCGCAGATAATGCCATCTTTGGGCAAACGGGGCCAAAAGTGGGCAGCTTTGATGGGGGCTTTGGGGCGAGCTATCTGGCGCGCATTGTGGGGCAAAAAAAAGCGCGCGAGATCTGGTACCTCTGTCGCCAATACACAGCACAGCAGGCAGAAGCCATGGGCTTAGTGAACTGTGTAGTGCCGGTCGATCAGCTTGAGGCTGAGGGCGTGCAGTGGGCACAAGAAATTTTAGAGAAGAGCCCCATTGCCATTCGCTGCCTTAAATCGGCGTTTAATGCTGACTGCGACGGGCAGGCGGGGTTGCAGGAACTAGCCGGGAACGCCACGCTGCTTTACTACATGACCGAGGAAGGGGCCGAGGGCAAGCAGGCGTTTTTGGAAAAGCGCCCCCCCGACTTTCGTCAATATCCCTGGTTGCCTTAGCGGGTTGGCCATGAAGTGGATGAGAGGAGGGGCGATCGCCCTCCTCTCATCCACTTCATCCCCTGTCAGTTCGGTAAATTTCTAACCCTCGCTATAAGGCTGGCTGAGCTGTTGCGGCTTACGCGCCTGCACTGATCTCGTAGAGCTCTAACGGCAAGCCATCTGGGTCCTTGAAGAAGGTGAAGCGCTTTCCCGTTAGGGCATCTAACCGAATGGGCTCTACGGCAATGGTCTGAGCCGTCAACAGCGCCACCGCTTCATCCAAATTCGCTACGGCAAAGGCGAGGTGGCGCAGCCCGCAAGCTTCGGGATATTGCGCCCGTTGAGGCGGATTGGGGAAGGAGAACAGCTCGATTTGAGTGCAGTCGTCCACCCGGAGATCAAGCTTATAGGATTGGCGATCGCCCCGATAGGTTTCTTGCAGCACCGCAAACCCCAACTGTTCTACATAAAATCGTTTGGAGCGCTCATAGTCAGAGCAAATAATCGCCACATGATGAATGCCTACCAATTTCATCAATACGCTCCTCGGCCTAAAGGTAAGAACCATCAGACTTAATGCCGTCTATTCCTGTCTATTCCTAGAGAATCAAACCCCAAAGAATCAAAGTTAATCAAATTAAAACTAACCTAACCCAACGTCGGTTTGGCAAATGCCTAAGCCGTGCTGTCCGCAACGCAGAGGGAACTCCTGAGAAACAAAGTCCACGGGTAAAGCTGAAACCCTTGATAGTTAGACCTTTTGTTTCTGTGCAGCTTCCTGCCCTCTGGCATTAGAGACTCACGTTAATCTGAGAGATTTTCATCGCCTGTTCCCCAGCATTTGTGCTCAGTCGCCTGCTGTGCAACCCGTCTCAACCCTCCTCAGCATCAGCGATATGATTAATACAGATGAATTCTGGACAGGCAGGATGGATATTGCAGCAGCGCTGCCGGTATTTGTAGTGACATTGCGCGAGGGTGTGGAAGCGGCACTGGTGGTGGGCATCGTGCTGGCCTATCTCCGCAACGCTGGGGCAACTCGCCTCAACCCCTGGGTGTATGGTGGCATTGGCGTGGGGGTTGCCAGCAGCGTGGCGATTGGCGTAGCGCTGCGGCAGGTGCTAGGCTGGGTAGCGGGCGCAGATCAGGGCTATGGGCAGGTGCTAAAGCTGTCGTTAGAAGCCCTGTTTGGGGTGGTGGCGATCGCCCTTCTGAGTTGGATGCTGGTGTGGATGACTCAGCAGGCACGGGGGATGAAGGCAGACGTTGAGGGCACCCTCTCTACCGTATTGGGTCAACAGCAGTCGGGCTGGGGCGTGTTTGGTCTGATTTTGATTGCGGTGCTGCGCGAAGGCTTTGAGACGGTACTCTTTGTCTCGGCGCAGTTTGAGCAAGGCTGGATGCCGGTGCTAGGGGCGATCGCCGGGTTCACGGGCGCGGTGCTCATTGGTATTGCGCTATTTCAGTTGGGCATTAAGATCAACTTGCGTCGATTCTTTCAAACCATGGGCGTGCTGCTGCTGCTCATTGTGGCCGGGCTGGTGGTGTCGGTGCTTCGCCATGTGGATGGGGCGATCGCCCTGTGGGCACAGCTGAATCCCGATGCAGTGCGCTATTGCGTGACAGCGGGGTCTGGCTCTTGCCTGCTAGGCCCGCCAGTGTGGAACCTAAGTCAGATTCTGCCCGACCGCGCGTTTCCGGGTGTGGTGCTCAAGGCTCTGCTGGGATACCGCGATCGGCTGTTTTTGGGACAGGCGATCGCCTATGTGGGCTTCCTCTCCACCGTAGGCACGCTCTACTGGCGCAGCCTCCAGCACGCCACTGCTGCGATGCCTCCAGCCACTGCAAAGCCACCAGCGATAGCTCCCCCACAGTAGAACTCGCATGAGATCTAGCAAAGCAGCGCGTTCTATTAACGCCGACGATTAGATTGTGAACGGTCAGTGCAGGCACCCATGGGTTCACGAACCAAAGATTTTCCGACAATCTACCGTTGGAAAATTGAAGGGAAAAATTGGATGCTTTAGAATGTTGAGAAGTATGAAAGTAATAGTGCGATCGCCCGTCCGCTTAGGACGCTTGCTGCTCCATCAGCAGAGTTCATGTCGTGTGCAAACCCGAGCACAGCACCCAAGTACCGCAAGGATGCAACAGAACGACAGGCTTTCTGAAGGGATAGGGGTTCATTGACCTATGCGCGCTGCCCTGGGTTTGAGAGAATACCGAGTCCCAAATACCAAGTCACAAATGCCAAGTCACATACTGTCTACAGCTCTCACAACTGCAGGCTCCTTTGCTCACAGCAGCGATAGCGGCTCCTGCACAAGATAGGGTAGACACGTAGTCGATAAAATTTCTAGCGAAGGTTTGCCATGTCAGTAGAAACATTAGAAAAGCGCTCTGTTACTCCTGATAAGTCCGCCTCCAAAAAACCTGCTCCCCGATACAAAGTGCTGTTGCACAACGACGATGTCAACAGCATGGAGTATGTGGTGCAAGTATTGATGAAAACTGTATCTGGGCTAACGGCACCTCAGGCCGTAAACATCATGATGGAAACGCACATGAACGGTGTAGGACTGGTGATTACCTGCGCCCAAGAACACGCCGAGTTTTATTGCGAAACGCTCAAGAATCATGGCCTCACCAGTACTATCGAACCCGATGAGTAAGTTGACCAACGCCATCGTTTGGTGCGATCGCACGTTTGCGCAACCTTCGGCAGTTCCTCAACAGGCGATGATTTTGGAGCAGGGGCGCAGAGTTGCCACACTCCAGAATTATTGCAACAAGCTCTCCCCCGCCCCTTTGTCATGGTTGTGTGATGTTTGGAATTTATCAACAAAGTCAGCTCAGAATTGAAGTAGATGCATCCGAGTCGAAAATTAGTCAATGCTTGCTGCGACCTGAACAAATTCGCCAGTGGATGCTCCCAAATCGACTCTCTCCCGATCTCCCTAATGCATTGACAGTGGGGATGCAGTTTACAAGCTGGCTTGGCCCAGTTGCGGTTGTTCATCGGGTGGAACAGGCCTCAACTCGTTGCTTGTGGCTGTTGCTGAGCCAAGGCATTGATGGCTATCACCGCTGGCAGTGGGGCGATGGCTGGGTGCAATCCTCCATTGAAGGCGTGTCGATGCTGCCGCTCAATCTAGGACAAACTGTGTCGCTGCTTAATCTGCGGCGAGTGCTTGCAGATACCCACAATGCGTAGTTCTGCTCTAGAGATTTAGCAGGGTGATAATCGTCTTGCAGTAGTGCTTCAAGCGCCATACCAACCAAAACCATACCAACCAAAACCATACCAACCAAAAACATACCAACCAAAACCATACCAACCAAAAACAATGAGCCGTGGATAATCCACGGCTCATTGTTTTTAGGTTAAGCACAGCTTATTTGGTCACGAGAGAAACCCGTCTTAAAATCGATTGGTTTCTCTAGGTAAACCACCACCATCGCCAAACCCGGGCTGGTTTAGGAAGAGGTTTTTAGCTGCATCATTTTGGTACAGGCAATCAATCTTGGGTCGCTCATTGGGGCGATCGATATCGCCCGTGAAGCCAAAGGTGTTCAGCCGTTGACGACACTGCTTCACATCATTCGAACTTACCAAATTCTTACGTTCTAGAATTGACCAGTTGGTGCTCCGCAGCACGCATCCGGGCTGCATCATTGGCTGAGATACATAGACGTTGAAGGGGTTGAGTGTCACAAAGGCGCGCAGATCCATCGTGATGGAGCTGGCACCATAGCTCGCACATAGTTCCGCGTTTGGGGCGCTGCGGTCAATGACCTCCCGTGAGGCGACGTTTTCAACACCAAAGTTCGCCGTCGAGCTGAAGGCGATTCCTAGCCCAATCCCCAAAATAAACACAGCCGCCATCACAGCGACTGAGGCATAGCTAAATGCTGCCGCAATAGGTGACTTGCTCTGTGGCTTGTCCACAGGCGGCCTAGGCAATGTGCTTCTGGGTGGCATGCTGTTTCTTCGTCTCATATCTGAGATGAACGGGTAGGTAAATGGATAGTCAAGACTTGGGTCATTAAACCACATAATCTTATCCAATAGTATAGCTGCTGCGTCCTAAAATCGTCAGGCTTGATGCGCTGAGGAAGGCTTCGAGAAATTCATTGGGCGATCGCCCGAAGCCGTTGAGTTAGCAGGAGGCAGGGTGTCTCTGCCCCCATCCCCTCTAAGCCTGTACACAGACTTTACCTTTACATAGGCCTAGACCAGCCTCTGGACGCGGAGGGAAGACCTCTGAGATTGGGGGCTAGAACTCAGCCCCGTGCAGCAGAAGGCGTAAAGAAATGTCAAAATTAAAGCGTCGCAGGATGGCGATCGCCATTATCCCTGCTCCTCGCGTTTCTCTAAGCGGGTTTGCCGAGTGTGTTTCTAACCATCTGCCGCGTCTTTTGCACTCAATATTCCGAGGTTTGCCGTCTGTGACTTCCCAGCCCTCTTTAAAGTTCCTCCGTTCTTCCCACTCTGGCTCGTTGAAAACGCTGTTCAGCGACAGCCTAACGGTCTTTTGGGGAGACTGGCTTGATTTGCGGGTGCGCGCCCCCCAAGTCATAGCGTCCGGCTTGGTGTCGCCGCTGATCTATATTCTGGCGTTTGGGCTGGGGCTGGGGAGCGCCCTCGACTCAGCGATGGAGCCGCCTGTGGGAGACAGCTACCTCCAGTTCATTCTGCCGGGAATGGTGGCATTGTCGTCGATGACCATTTGTTTTGGTGGCACGACGTTTTCGATCTGCGGGGAGCGGCTGTATAGCAAAACGTTTGAGGAGATTTTGTTGCTGCCGTCTCCGCCACTGGCTTTGTTTTTGGGGAAGATGCTCGCGGGCGTGGTGCGAGGGCTGATGACTTCTGTGTCGGTGGTGGCGATCGCCCTCCTCTTTACCCGCAACCTTAACTTTCTCAGCCCGCTGTTTTTGCTCGTGCTGGTGCTCAACTGCGCCGTGTTTGCCGGGTTGGGCGTGATTGTGGGGCTCAACGTGAAGTCGTTGGAAGAAGTGGGACTGCTCAACAACTTTTTGATTGTGCCCATGTCGTTCTTGGGGGCTACGTTTTTCGACCCGGCAACGCTGCCGCTGGTGCTCAAGGGGATCGTTTACCTGCTGCCTCTGACATACACAACAACGGCACTGCGAGCGGCGGTGTATGAGCCATTGGCTCGCTTTCCCTGGTACAGTATTGCGGTGTTGCTGGTCGCGGCGATCGCCCTCTCTGCGATCGGCGCCTATCAGTTCTCTCATCAAAAAGATTGAGGGCTGGTCGGCGGTCAACAAAAAGCTGCAACATCCTAACCCTTAACCCACAACCCCTAATACCCAACTCTCAAATGGCATCTGACGATCTCCGTGCAACTCGAATTGAAAAAGCCCAGCAGCTGCGAGACCTCGGCTTTAATCCCTATGCATACCGTTGGGATGTGACGCACAATGCTGCTGAGTTGCAGGATAAATATGCGGACTTAGAGAATGGGGCAGAAGTGGGGGATGAAGTGGCGATCGCCGGTCGCATTATGAACCGCCGCGTCTTTGGCAAGCTGGCGTTTTTCACCCTACAAGATGAGACAGGCACCCTCCAGCTCTACCTCGATAGGCAAACTATCCAAGACGGCATGGCCGATACGGATGCAGAGGCCTTTGACCACCTTAAAACCCTGACCGATGCCGGAGACTTCTTTGGGGTGCGGGGCACCCTTAAGCGCACCGATAAGGGCGAGTTGTCGATCAAAGTTAACCAATACGCCATTCTCACAAAGTCGCTTCAACCCCTGCCCGACAAGTGGCATGGGTTAACCGACGTCGAAAAGCGCTACCGCCAGCGCTATGTAGATTTAATTGTTAACCCCGAGGTGCGCAATACCTTTCGGCGGCGGGCGCAAATCACCACCAGCATTCGCCAGTTTTTGACCCAGCGCGACTTTCTAGAAATTGAAACTCCGGTGTTGCAAAGTGAGGCAGGCGGCGCAGATGCTCGCCCCTTCGTCACTTATCACAACACCCTGGACATGGAGTTGTACTTGCGAATTGCCACCGAGCTGCACCTGAAGCGGCTAGTGGTGGGCGGATTTGAGAAGGTGTTTGAAATTGGTCGCATTTTTCGCAATGAGGGTATCTCCACCCGCCACAATCCCGAATTTACCTCGATTGAGGTGTATTGGGCCTATGGCGACTATCACGACATGATGGCGCTAACGGAGGAGTTGATTGTGGCGGTGGCGCAGTCGGTTTGCCCCTCGCTGGCGCTTACCTATCAAGGGCAACCGATCGATCTCACCCCGCCCTGGCGACGCGTGTCGATGCACGAGATTGTGCAAGACGCAATAGGGGTTGATTTTGCTCAGTTTCAGTCGTTGGATGAGGCCAAAGCGGCAGCGACAGCGGCGGGCATTACCAACCTTGACAAGTGCGATGCAATTGGACGGGTGCTAAATGAAGCGTTTGAGCAAAAGGTGGAACCCACGCTGATTCAACCCACGTTTGTTACCGACTATCCGGTAGAGATTTCGCCCTTGGCGAAGCCCCACCGCAGTAAACCGGGTCTGGTAGAGCGCTTTGAACTATTCATTGTGGGACGAGAGACGGCCAATGGGTTCTCTGAGCTAACGGACCCCATCGATCAGCGCCTGCGGTTTGAGGCGCAGGCTGCCCGCAAAGCCGCAGGCGATTTGGAGGCGCACGAGGTGGATGAAGACTTTTTGCTGGCGCTGGAGTATGGCCTGCCGCCTACGGTGGGCATGGGCATGGGGATTGATCGGTTGGCAATGCTGCTGACAGACTCCGCTAGCATTCGGGATGTGATTGCGTTCCCGCTGTTGAAGTCTGGGAAGGACGCCGCTGAGGCCGAACCGTCGCCCTAAGGGAAGACTGCTCGGCGAGGGTGCAGCATACTCGCGCGGTTAGGGGCTAAGGCGATCGCCCATCACCAGCGCATTTCCCCCTAGCCCAATCTGCGAGAGCCAGGCTTGGGTAAGACGGGGCGATCGCAACTGAACTATCGTCAGGTGAGCATAGGCGGGTTGCTGAATCAGGGCCGGGTATTTTCTGCGGTTTCGTCGGTAGGTTTTCAGCATCCACAGCAAGATAGAATCGTGGCTCAAAAACGCTTTTGAAAAGGTCTCCCGGTTGCCATTCCACAGGGGGACTTGGTAGAGCGATCGCCGTAGAGTCCGTCGCCATAACCGTCGCAGCACAACTCCAAATGAGTAATCTAGAAAAACCACCGTATCGGCCCACTGCCAAACCAAATCTCGCACTTGACTATAGTTCCATCGATAACCCAGCGATCGCCCGACAGAGCCGCCGCTACGCGCTCACGAAAGCAATCGTCTGAAATCGGCGTCCAATTAGGCTCCCAATGCAAGGCATCCAATTCAATGTGGGGAATCTGCAAACGCTGTGCGACCTAATGGGCCAGGGTTGTCTTTCCCGAGCCAGTTGTGCCTACAATCGAAATTCGCTGACCGCAGTACCCATCCATACCGTGTCTATTTTCATGGGCGCTTACCCTAAGTCTCTAGCCAGAGAGATGTCAACATTTTACATTCCTTAATGTAATCTAAGGATGAATGCGTTCATTGAGGAAGTAGGTTCATGGCAGACGGTTTGTTTGGCCGGCGGCAGTTGATTGCAGGCACGCTGGCGGCTGGATTCGCGATGGCGGTGCGCCCCATTGCGGCTGCGACCATCACCACCGATACCGATGGGCTGATTGCAGGTCAGGTCAATATCCCCGTGGCAGATGGAGAAATTCCGGCCTATCGCGCGATGCCCGAGTCTAGCGGCAACGTGCCGGTGGTGCTGGTGGTGCAAGAAATCTTTGGGGTGCATGAGCACATTCAGGACGTTTGCCGCCGCTTTGCTCAGTTGGGCTATTTGGCGATCGCCCCTGAACTGTTTTTTCGGCAAGGCGATGTCTCTCAGCTCACCAGCATCGATGAGATTCGCCCGATTGTGAATGAAGTGCCCGATACTCAGGTGCTTTCAGACTTAGATGCAGCGGTGCTATGGGCTAGCGCCAATGGGGGTGACACGGAGCGTCTGGGGGTCACCGGATTTTGTTGGGGCGGTCGGATCACCTGGCTTTATACCGCACATAATGCTGGCGTTAAGGCCGGAGTCGCTTGGTATGGCCGCTTAGTGGGCGATTCTACGCCGCTGCAGCCAACCTATCCTGTTGATGTAGCGGCATACCTCAAAGCACCTGTGCTGGGGCTCTATGGCGGGGAAGATACGGGTATTCCGCTGACGACCGTAGAGGAAATGGAAGGGGCGATCGCCGCCGCCAACAGTGCATCTGAATTTGTAATCTATCCCGATGCACCCCACGCGTTCCACGCGGACTATCGCCCCAGCTACCGCGAAGAGGCAGCCCAAGATGGCTGGGAGCGTTTGCAAGCTTGGTTCCGCCAAAACGGCGTGGCGTAATGGATTGACGGGCAGCGTCTGCGACATTGAGATTGATCGAACCTGCCAATCGCAAAAGTCCAGTGCGTAAACCAGCTCTAGGCACGAGCGCCTGTTTACTCCTGCATCGCAGGGTTGAACAGGCGCTCGTTTTTGTCTGGTTGCACTGCCCTGCCCCCCCGGCAGTGAAGCCTCTGGTTTTTGTAGAACCCTGTGAGCGAAGAAACCCACAGGAATAATCGGCCTTGCCCACCGTTGGGTTGCTTTAGCAAACGCTGGCTTCTAATGTTTTCTAGAGCCGGGTTGCATTAACCCTGCATGAAAACTTCTAATTGACGTGTTAGCCGATCTATCATCGTTTCATCAGTGCTGAGGGCTGTTCGAGCTTCTGCTTCGATCCGCTGCACAGTTTCAGGGGCAAAGCCTAGCAGGGTGATTAGCTTCTGATACTCATCCGCTTCGTCGGCGTTAATGAGCGCTTCTTCGGGAGTGCGCGAGCTAGAGCTAATCACCTCATATCCGAGTTGCAGCACCAGTTCTTTTTCTGCTGCTGTTTGCAGTTTGGGGATCAGTTCTTCTAGCGGAATGTTTTGCATCATGTAATCGCGCAGCTCTTGCCGGAGCGATTGCATTTGGGGTGCATCGGCAGCAAACATGCCACTAAACCGATCAAGCATGAGATCGACTTCTTCTTCGGCTAGGTTGCCGTCGGCCCACGCCATCGAGGCCACAATGCGCAGAATGTTCATTTGGCTCGGGCTGATGGATGGGGGCGGTGGAGTAGGGAGCGGCATGGGTTAGAATCCTCCAGATACAGTTGAGGGTGGTGATACTGGCAAACCTACCACACCCCTTTCACTAGGCTCAGTTGCTCAACAAAATGTTCCAGAGTTGGTTACATGCCGTTACAACAAGCCATGGCTCTGGCAGATGTGAATTCACTTGAGCCTATGACTGTGAGGCCACCAAAACGGGGGATGCTTCGCCCGTGGCTACAGCACTCACATCCTATGAGCGGCGATCGCCCCCTTTCCCCAAGATCAAACCAAAAAGATCAAACCAAATCACTGGGAACGATGCCAATCCACCCCTTGAGCGCCGTGGCTTGGGCGTCTGTGGGGTGGTCAACGGGCACCAGTTTATAGCTGGTGGGGCGCGGTGCGGCAAGCGTCAGCGAGACGGTGCGCAAGTCGTCTTGATGGAAAAAGGTGAGGTGAAGGCGATCGCCCACGGCATAGTCCTTAAGGCGATCGCCCCACTGGTCAGCCGTCACCCGCAGCCCATCCAGCGCAAGCAGCTCATCGCCCGCATCCAGTCCGGCCTGCTGCGCTGGTGAGTCGTATTCCACAAACTTAATGACATCGCGTCCCGAGTCACTTTTCAGCGTCAGACCAGTAAAGGGCGGCAGGTTGGTTGTCTCATCGGGCGTTAGCGCTAGCCCAAAGGGTGCCAAGTATTCGTTAAAGGGCAATTCCTCAGTCGTGTGCAGATAGCGCTGAAAGAAGTGGCGCAAATCGACGTCTGCGACCGACGCAATCATAGATTCCAGATCATCAGGCGTAAAACCGACCTCGTCTTTGCCAAAGCGCTGCCACATGTGCCGCATCACGTCGTCCATTGAGCGCTGATTCTGATGGCGATCGCGAATGAGCAGATCTAACAACAGCGTCACCATTTCCCCCTTCAGGTAGTACGACATCTGATTGTTGTCGCTGTTAGCATCCCGCCGATATAGCTTAATCCAGGCATCAAAGCTCGACTCACTCAAGGGTTGAACAGCGCGCCCCGGCGTAGTTATAAAGCGAGTGATTTCTTTGCCCAGTGCTTTGAGATAGGTGGGCGCGTCATAGATGCCCGCTCGCAGGGGAATGGCTAGGTCGTAGTAACTGGTAGTGCCTTCGCTAAACCAGAGCGACGGCGTGTAGTTTTCCTGGTCGTAGTCAAATACTTCTAGCGCTTTGGGGCGAATTCGCTTAATGTTCCACAGGTGAAAGAACTCATGTGCGACAAGCTGCATGAATCGGTGGTAGCGATCGTCCGAGCGAAACGCAAACCGGGCATAGTTGAGGGTGCAGCTATCTTTGTGTTCTAGCCCGCCAAAGCCTTGGGTAGACAGATGTAGCAAAAACAGATAGCGCTCGTAAGGCAACCCACCAAACAGCGCACTTTCCGTTTCGATAATCTGGCGTGTGTCTTCTAGCAGATGCTCTGGCTCGTAGTTGCCGCGCCCCCAAATCGCAAACTCATGCGGCTTTCCCAACACGTCAAAGGCGTAGACCTGATGTTCTCCCACTTCGACGGGGCAGTCCACCAGGGTGTCAAAATCGGCCGCTTCAAAGATGCGAGCGCCAACCGTGCTAGGCGTTGCCGTCTCAGAAGAAATCGCCTGCAGCGCGGTTGTAATGTGCCAGGTTGAGCGAGGCGGGACGACCTCTACCCGTAGCGGCAGGTGTTGATACCCAGGGATGTAAAAAAACAGCGCGGCCCCATTGAAGTAGCCGTGGGTTCCGTCCAAATGGTTGGTTCGCACCGTTAGCTCGTTGGCATAGACGCGATAGCGAACGGTCGGATCTGGGGCTTCCCCAGGGTCTACTTGCCAGTGGTTTTTGCTTAGCTTTGCCCACCGCAGCGGCGTTCCATCCGCTTCTGCCCCAAACTCTTGCACATGGCGAGCATACTCCCGCACTAGATAAGATCCGGGCGTCCAGACGGGCATCTTTAGATCGAGCGAGGAGGAGGAGTCACCCGAGGCTGCTGCTGCATGCCAGCCGGTGATCTGCAGCGTAACCTCAAACAGGTGAGACTCAGGGTGCGGCATTGCTACGCGATAGTGCAACCCCAACTGGGTCTGTGGCTTAGGAGCAGAGGTTGACTGCGTCGCGTGTGTCATAAACCCACCATGATTCGACAGAACGTTTATCCCCAGCCGTTCCGATACCTGTAGGAAGTCGGCAGAGGATCGAATCTGGATTATAGATAATTTTCAATTGATCTGCTGGATGCTGTTGATGGGGCTAGGGGCGATCGCCCTCAGTCAGATGCACCACAGAGGCACCACAGCCACTAAATTCGCCCGGCTAGATGCGCCAATTGACGCAGGTTCACCAAATCCACCACATGGTTGGCAGGGTCGATGCGAATCCAGCCTTTGCTATCTAACTTCTCCATGATTTTGGTGGCTTCTTCGGGGGTGATGTCGCTCACATCCGCCAAGTCTTTCATGGGAATATTGAAAATCTCAATGGACTTGGCCTTGCGCTGCCCATAGTTTTCTGCCATTGACACCAGCACGTTTGCCAGCTTAATGGCAGGCGGCTGGCGGCGCAGTTGAAAGCGAAAGTTGGTTTGCCGAAGGCGTCGCACCATCAGTTGCAGCATGCGGTGGTGCAGTTGCGAATCCTTAAACAGGGTTTGGATGAACCGCTGGGCCGAAATGCTGAACAGCTTCACAGATGACAGCGCAACCACATCAGTAGAGCGAGGCGACTCATCCAATATCGCCATTTCACCAAAGAAATCGCCCTTACCCAGCACCGCTAGCGTCACGACCGATTCTCCTGCGTGGCGGCGCACCTTCACCCAGCCTGATTCAATAAAGTAAACGGCGTTGCCCCAGGCATCCTCCATGAGCACGGCACGTCCGGCAGGATAGTCGTGCTCTACCGCGTTCGTCATCACCCACTCCAGCGTCTCGGGACTAGCGGAGTTGAAGAGAGGAAAGAGTTCACTAAATGCGATGGTTTGCATGAAGAGCGCCGTAGGGTTGAAAGGGAACAGGGTTTCACTAAGTATTCATGTTTGGACTGGAGTCCTTGCGCGACGTTAGCGTGCAGCGGCCACAAAGACTCAATGACAGTTGGGATGGATGGAGACGATGCGAACAGTAGCCTGATAAACGGTTTGATGCCCTTAGAATACCCAGATTTCTCGAAAAATTCCTCAGAGAGGGGCCCGTCTAACCTCTGTTAGCCCTGTACTGTGCGGGTATGGCGACAGACGTTTAACGCTAAGAATATCATGGGCTCTACGCGCTTCGACGGGCTAACCCTGGGCAGAATCAATCGAGTGAACAGCCTGCTGGATGGGCGATCGCAGCGTTTCAATATATTGGGGCCACCCAATCAGAATGGGCTGCTGATGGCTCAGGCTATCGGGCTGAATCACGTCGGGGCTAAACTGCAGCGGTGCCCCTTCCAAATCGCAGCAGATTAGACCTGCGGCACGGGCGATCGCCACCGGACCAGTGGTATCCCACAGTTTGACTCGGCGGTTTAGATACACATACAGACCGGCTCGGCCTAGCACCACGTCCATGACTTTGATGCCAAAGCTACCAACGGTGTGAAACTGCGCTGGAGCAATCGATGGGGGAATGTGCTGGGCGATCGCCTGACCATAGTGCTGGTAGTCCTTTCCGCCGATCAAGATAGTGCAAGCCTCATTGAGGCTGGGCAACGTCGGTTGTTGCAGTGGGGTCAAGGGGCGATCGCCCGCAGCCTCAAACACGCCAAACTCTTTCCCGCCAAAATAGAGCTGATCGACCGCCGGAGCCCCTACCCAGCCAGCCACCGGCTCAAAGTGATCAAGCAGCCCCACCAAGGTGGAATAGGACGGACGCCGCTGAATAAAGTCATCAGTGCCATCAATTGGGTCAATCAGCCATAGGAGGGGCGCTGCGGTAGAAAATAAGCCAAACGACCTCGAATTCTCCTCCGAAATCACCGCATCTCCCGGAAACCACTCTGCCAGCGCTACTGAGATGCGTGCATCCAACGCCTGATCAACCGCAGTGACAAAATCATTTTTAGCTTTTTCAAATACCTCAAATGGAACAGCACCCATTTCACGAGCTTGCTGCCCGCACCCGACCAAGAGCTGGCGCATTTGCTCTAACTGGCTTTCAGAAAACCGCCCCATCACACGTGCCTCAGCCCTTCGCCTTCGACCATACCTCAAAAGGGCATGGCTGACTCTCCCCCCAACTGCGAGAACGCACAGCATCCCGCTCACCAAATGCCCACCCCGTGCAAAAAGCGGGTTGACCCCGCTAGAGGCCAACCCGCTAATTGGGAACGCTCAGAGGAACTACTTCTGCAGCACCAATTTCACGTTTGCATTTTGCAGACCGGGGCGCTTTACTTCGGCCAAGGTCTTGTTCACCGCATACTTCTGGTTGATGGAATTGATTAGCTCAGTCTGGTTGTGCTTCTTGGCAACACCCCAGAGATCAGCAATCAAGTCGAACGAACCATCAGCGTTGCGAGACCAACCTAGGTCATATTCGCCTTCGAGCACAGCTACGATGTCAGAGCGAACGCGCTGACCGTTATAGCCGCGAACATCTGCTTCAGTTTTTACCGAAATACCCAGGTCGCGCAGAGACGACTTTAGGATCTCAGCATCGGTGATTTTGGTGCGCAGAGTGCTAAAGTGAGACATTTGGGATTTCCTCCTGTAGGGAAACTGAGAGAAACAACAACGTTTAGGGATTAGTGAACCGCCCAATCTAACCTTTGGAGGGCAAACAGAGACGGCATCGGTTTCTTAAACTGCTAGCTCATCGCTAGCCTTTCCTCCTGTTGGGAGCAGGAGTGAAAGCCTGTTAAAACTCCATTCGCTGATACTCAGCGACGGAGGCGGCGGCAGGTCTCGCACGTTGCCGGGCCCAATCGCGCAGGGCCGTGACCTGTTCGCTCATCGTCTTGGAGAGAGGCATGGTCGCCTTGATCGCCGCAATAATATCGAGTTGCGTAAATTCACGATCTTGGGCAAACGCTTCATACATCGCAGCGATTATCGCCTGCTCAATCTCTGCTCCAGAAAAACCATCACAGATACTCACCAGTTGTTCTAGGTCGAAGCGGGTAATGTCCGTCCGGCGCTTCGTCAGGTGAATTCTGAAAATTTCGGTGCGCTCTTGCGGATTTGGCAAGTCAACAAAGAAGATCTCGTCGAAACGCCCCTTCCGCAAAAACTCTCCCGGCAGCCGCTCAACCCGGTTGGCAGTTGCCATCACAAACACCGGGGAAGATTTTTCCTGCATCCAGGTGAGAAACGAACCAAAAATGCGGCTGGATGTCCCCCCATCAGAGTCAGCAGAACCCGATGTCCCAGCGAACGCCTTGTCAATTTCGTCAATAAATAGAATAGCTGGAGAGATAGACTCTGCGGTCTTCAGAGCATTTCGGAGATTCGCCTCTGAGCGCCCCACCATCGAGCCGTCGTACACTCTACCCATGTCCAATCGCAGCAGCGGCAAGCCCCATAGGCGTGAGGTAGTTTTGGCAATCAACGACTTGCCACAACCCGGAACGCCTAGAATCAACATCCCCTTGGGCTGGGGCAGACCATATTCTCGGGCCCGTTCGGTAAAGGCGTTGGAGCGCTGATGCAGCCAGTGCTTGAGTTCTTCAAGCCCACCAATAGAATCTAGAGTTTCATCTTCTTCGATGAATTCGAGAATTCCGTTGCGGCGGATGAGCTGCTTCTTTTCTGACAGAACAATGTCAACTTCTTCTTCGGTCAGCCGATTCGCTGTGACGTAGGCTTTGCGATATACCTTCTCGGCTTCATCGTGAGTTAGGCCAAGGGTCGCTTTGAGCAGCTTTTCGCGGGTTTCTGTCGTAATGCGGCGGCTGCGAGTGATCTCAAGCTGCTGCGTGAGCACTTCGTTCAACTCTGCCATGTTGGGCAGTGGAAAGTCGAGCACTACAACTTCTTTCTCTAGCTCGATGGGAATGTTCTGCACTGGCGACATGAGAACGATGGTCTTTTGCGCCTCTTTGAAGCCGGCGATCGCATCTCTGAGCCAGCGTGTAACCGCAGGGGAGTCGATAAACGGGTGCAGATCCTTAAACACAAAAATGCCGGGTTCTTTCTGACGCACCACCCACTCTATTGCAGCTTCTGGAGAGACGGTGTTGTGCTGAGTGACATTGCGAGGCTGACCATATTCAACAATGCCATGGGTCACAGTCCACAAAAACACACGCCGATTGGGCTTAACCTGGGCAATGCTGGCGACTGCCTGCTCTGCTCGCTCCTCCTCAGATGTTACGAGGTAGATCAGAGGATATTGCGCCTGTATCAGTATGCTTAATTCCTCTTTCATAATCGTCAGATCCTAAAGATGAGGCGGACTAAGCGAACAAGGGGCCGATGGGCCAAGCAAAATGATAATTAGTCATCAATGCTCAGAAATTATCGAATCATGTCTAGCTAACTACTACTTGCTAAGTACTAACTCTTGCTCACCAGAATAGTCCGTATCAGAGGAAACCGAATGACTCGGAAGCTCAGCATCGTCCAAAATTGCGGACTGTTTAGCAATGGGCTGAAGTTCTCCATCCCGAATCACGTAGGATGAGCTGCAATCGGGGCAAGAATAGACCTGGTGAGTATGACCATGGAATCCATCCATGGAATCTACCACTTCAGGATTATCTAGATAGAAACCGATGGCTTTCTGGGCGATCGCCGACATGGGTTCAGCGTCTACTGCTGCCGCAATCTTGAGCTTGCGGTGCAAATCTGGTGGGAGATATAGCGTGACCTTTTGCTTGTCTTGCATAGAACGATTACACAACGAATACCCGGGTATGTCTGTTTACGATAGTCGGCTGCTCTAGGGCTGTCAAGACAGCATGCCACTACGACGGCATTTTCGTTACATTGCTTTACGTCTTGTCTGTCCTCATCTGTCCTCAGCGATTGAGCCAAGGCGTTACGTTAGGGGTGTAAGGGGACAATTCTCTGAGTGCTGAAGCCTCTTGTTGTCGTTGGGTTGAAACCCCTGTGCTCAGTGGTCTGTGCTGAGGTTTGCTCGCAACACGCTAAAACTGAAGTGAGGCTATTGGGCTGGATCTGCTGAAAGAGATCGGAGGATGGGCTGAACAGGGATAGGCCGTTCATCAGTGATGCTTTAGGACAATGCATCTGAGTAATTATTCAGCATCTTCAGGAGGGTGCAGGCTCTCCATGAGGACTCATGATCAGGGCGCGGACGCGGATTGTAACGTTGCTGACAACAATGCGGTTGCACTATGGGTTGGATAGGTCGATGCATGGGACTGGTGATGCTGGGGTTGGCGGCCTGCACGCCAAGTGGAGTTGGGCGATCGCCCGATTGGGAAACCTATCGCAATGAGCGCTATGGATTTGAGTTTCTTCACCCGAGCGACTGGGTTTCTGCGCCCTTAGTGGCAAATCAAGATGGGCAGCGGTTTAACGCACCCTACAGCTCAGAAGTAACGATTGTCGGCTGGGCAAGTCAGGACTCGTCCAGCGCGGTGCTACCGCTGGATGCTGCAGCTAGAGATGGGACGATGACGCCTAATTTTGTGACCGAGCAGGGCTTACAGGGGCAACTGCGGGTAGACATCCGCCCAGATGTCAGCAGCATGCGGCTGACGCTGGTGCAAGATGATGTGGTGTATGTGTGGGAGGGGCGATCGCCCAGTCAAGAGATTGACGATTATTTCAAATTTTTTTACTTCATTGCGCAACACTATCGTGTACTGCCACCTAGCATCAGCTCAGGCAATTAACCCCAATCTAAGTCGAGACACTTGGGGGTAATATCAAATCAAGTTAACTCAATCTGAGAGTGACTCAAGGAAAGAAGGGAAAAGAGTGTGCCTTTAAGAAGCTTCTAAAAGACTCCAAAGAAGCAAAAATTTAGGCCGCTGCAGGTTTTTGCAGCGGCCTAAATTTTTTGCTTCTTTTTGCGCTTGTTCAGAGAGTTAGGATAAATCTGCATTCATAGCACCTCTGTGTCGCAGAGGATTTGAAATACGCAAATACTAACCATCGCGTCAAGCACTATCACTCAGCAGCGTCGCTCAGGACTCTAGCGCCTCACCTGGTGGAGCCATTGAGCCCTAGGCGATTTAAAACTATTAAAACGCCATTCACTTAAGTGAGTCTTAGGGCGTGTCATCAATTCCAACTAAACGCCTTACGCTGTGAGCGTTACCACGCCCGACCCAAAAACCAGGCTAGGGGCTGTGACTGTTGATTTCTGGGATATTTCTGGGATATCAGAGGCTAATTGATGACAGCCCCTAGTTCAGATCAACTTTCCTTGTGGACTCTTAATTCTGTCAGGGTTCCACAAGGAAGGCCACTACGAGGCTACTGCTATGAGGCAAACTTGCGGATTTTTGCCCGCGCTTGCTCGGGTGGCATCACTACACGCTTTGCCAAACCCAGCACCTGCAAGGTTCGAATCACCCACCAAGTTGTGTCTAACTCCCACCACTGGTAGCCAGCACGGGCCACATTGGGGAATGTGTGGTGATTATTGTGCCAGCCTTCGCCGTAGGCCAGAATTGCGGCCCACCAGAGGTTGCGAGAGTTGTCATCAGAGTCAAATGTGCGATAACCAAACATGTGGGTCGCCGAATTAATGAACCAGGTGCAATGCCACAGCAGCACCGTTCTCAAGAAAATGCCGTAAATTACCCAAGACCAACCCCCGATAGCCAGCAACGCCAGACCTAAGGGCACTTGCAATAGGCCAAAGTTGCGATCTAACCACCGATAATAGGGGTCGCGCGCAAGCTCAGGGGCATAGCGCTCGTACACTTCTTTATTAAAGGTTTGCTTCTGAGGGCAGACCATCCATAGCATGTGGCTCCACCAAAAGCCACGATTTGCCGAGTAGGGGTCTTTCTCGTTATCTTCGGTAAAGGCGTGGTGAACCCGGTGCCCAGCAACCCAAAAGATTGGCCCGCCTTCTACGGCGAGAGCGCCAATGGTAACCAGGACATATTCCAACCATTTAGGAACGTGAAAGCTCCGGTGACTCAGCATTCGGTGGTAGCTCATGCAAATCCCAATACTGCCGGTGAGCCAGTGCAAGAAGATTGCTACTCCCAGTGCCGACCAGGAGAAGAACCACGGTGCCATCAGTGCCAGAACGTGAAAAATGGCAAAGAAGAAGACATGATACGGACTGAGCGGTGGGCGCTTTGTCTCACCTGTAGAAGCAGAGGGAACAGAACCAAAAGCCATAAACCTTCCTCACTGAATGCACTTGCATATGCTACTGCGCCTGACCCACCAGAAGTAAAAACCAAAAGACATAAGAATGAAAACTCGTAGGGGTGAGATGGGCGATGCAAAAACAGCAATAACACTGTTGAGCCCGAGTCTTTTAGATTTATTCTCTACTTGATTGCTTAAACGCTCGCTACAGTAGTGTGGTGCAAGTGCGACTTACAATAATGAGTCTAACAGTTCTTAAATCTTAAATGCAAGCTGTACTTGCATTTTTAACGTTCTCTTCAGATCTACGGCTGTTCTTTGCTTTCCACACATAGTTTCCATAGATAGATAGTTTCCGTAGATGGATTTAATGTCTAATCGCCGACGTCCTACCCGACAGCGCTTGATTCAAGCTGCGACGCAACTCTTTATTGCTCAGGGCGTGGCCGAAACCACCACGCGGCAGATTGCTGATCTGGCTGAAGTTAATGAAGTGACGCTGTTTCGCCATTTTGGCAACAAGCATGGGCTGTTGCTGGCTGTGATGGAAGATGCAGAAGCGCTGGCGCATTTGGGACTTGCCTTGGGGCAAGAGGCGTCTCAGATGAGCAGCGTATCGCAAGCGTTAAAGAATTATGCCAATGTGCATATGCAGGCGTTGGAGCAGATTCAAGAGTTTGTGCGATCGCTCATTGGTGAGTCGGGGCATTATCCCGTTGAGAACCGGCGGGCGTTAGGGCGGGGGGTGATGCTGGCGAATCGCTATACGGCGCAATACCTCTCCACTATATTTGGGCATGAGCAGTTACAAACGCGCCTGCCGACTGAGAAATTGTCGAGTTTGCTCAACAGCCTGCTGCTTGGGTATGCCGTGCTAGAGTTTACGAGCGAGTTTCATGAGCTCTGGCATGATCGCGAGTATTTCGTCGATGGGCTGGTAGAACTGTTTCTGTATGGTGCAGTCGTGCAGCCCGTGGAGCTAGACGCTTCGGATGCAGCTCAGGGGGGCGATCGCCCTGTGATGGATTTGCCCGCGCCGCTGGTGCATGACATATTGCGTCGAGCCCGCCAGCACCATAGCCAAGACTATGCGCTGGCCTATGTACTGTTTGCATCGGGGTTAAGCGTGGCGGAAGTAGCGGGCCTGTGGCGATCGCATGTCTTCGTCGAAGACCACCAGCATTTGGTGCAGGTGGTCAGCGGCGCTGTGCGGCAGGTGCCGCTCAACCAGTGGATTTTGGGGCGTCGCTATGGCACACCTGCCAATAACCCTCTTGCGCAGTGGCTTAAAAGCCGCAAAGATGACCAATATCCCCTGTTTTTGAATGAGCGCGAGTCGGCCATGAGTGTGACCGATATTCAGCAGCATTGGCAGCGGTGGACCGATGGACTAACGACGCCCCAGGGCGCTCTGCCCTTGGTAGAGCAAAGCCAAGCGACTTGGTATGTGGAGATGTTGACGCGTGGCCTTAGCCCCGAAACGCTGACGCTTCTGGCAGGGTGCGATATGACGGCGTTGGAGCCTTATATTCGCCGCGCTCAGGAAAAAAAGGCGTTAGATGAGGTGGCTCGGTTGGATCAGCGCGTGAGTAATTAGGGACGGATTGCGAACTAACTCTGCGGTGGGCGATCGCACTTACAATACCCGCAGCAACACAGCCGCTAGGCTCTTATGTCAACGGAGAGGGCACTGGATGACATCACACCGCTGGACACCCCTGGGTGGGTGGGCGATCGCCCTCTTTGCGCTTTTCTTTGTGTCGTTGAGTCTGGCGGCCTGTGTGCCTACCCTGCGCCACAGTCTGCCTTCTGATGCTGTACCAGAAAGCGCTGCGCTGACGCCCTCGGGCTCTGGTGCACCCTGTCAGGCTGAACTGCCCCCTGAATTAGACGGCACGTTAAACGGCTATCGGCTGGCCCAGCCTGAGGACTTTATTGCAACCCTGCGAGACTGGGAAAATCAGGCCAAAGATGGAGAATTTACGGTGCGGTATGGCGACCAACCGATTACCTGTAGCGTGATCGCGGCAGATTTTAATGGCGATCGCCATCTGGACTATGCGCTGATAGTCGTCAATGAGCAACGCCAGACCAGCCAATTTCGGCTCGTGCTGACTCGGGGCGATCGTCCTGAGATTGTCGCCACTCGGGATTTTCCCACGCCGCCCCAGACGGATGAAGGTCTAGTGTATACGGCCATGTTTCTAAAGCTGCCACATCAACTCGGCCCGGCCTATCGAGATAGCTTTCCGCTGGCGGAAGGGAGTTCAGGGCGATCGCACTTCATTTCCGTTGCCGCTGTGGAGCTCTGGACGGCGCCTATTATCAGCCCCATGCAGCCCCCCGCGGCCCTCACCTCAGAGATGTTTCGCCCTGACACATTGGGGGAGCGCTCAGAAGTGTTTTATCTAGATCGGGGCGAGTTGCAAGTGCTTCAGGTTTCTGGTTAGCGGCTCATTGGGTGGGGTCGTTTGTCGGATCTCAACTTATCTGCCGTCAGGAATCTGCTGTATCTTCTGCCGTATCGATAGAGACGGTCACTGCGGCGATCGCCACATACATGTCGTCATTTTTGTCGTTGAGCTGAGCAATGGCGCGACCCTCGACCACCATGCCGCCTGCGGTTAAAGCCAGGGTTTTCTGCCCGAAGGGTAGCACCGCCAGCACCTCACTCGTGCGCACTTGTTCTGGAAAAGGCACCGCCACCTGCACGTCTACCACCATGTCGTTGGGGTTTTCGAGTCCGGCGACTTCCCATATGCCGGGAAGGGCATTGTGGGCGATCGCATTGCGTACGGCGCGGGCTGCCGCCACAGTGGGGTCTTGACCATGCTGGTCTACCCCCATGCCCATTTCAATAATCAGCCGTTTTCGAGTCATGCATTCCCCTGTCATCAACTAGTCATCAAGTGGTCATCAACGGGTGTGCCTCAATTAGACCACACCGACCAGAGACACACCGGCGATCGCCGCAAACACTAAAAACAGCCCGCCACCCAATAGCGTTAACACGCGCTCCGATAAATATTGACAAATCATGCGCCCGCCCACTACGGCGATCGCCGTGCAGATGGCGTGCCCCAGCGTGGCCCCCAGCACCACCCCGAGTGGATTGTTGGCGGCGGCCAACGCAATAGTGGCAAACTGCGTGCGATCGCCCCACTCGCCGACAAAGGTCAGCCCAAAGGCTTCTGCCACAATCATCAGCGGCGTGCGGCGAGTGGGCAGAGTTTTCTCAGCGTTGTGGATGGCCTCTGCGGCTTCCTGTTGCTCATCAAGCATGCACGCATTGCCCTTCATGCGGTTGGCCTGATACAGCAGCTTGAGCCCAAAAACTAGAAACAGCAAACATTCCGCGAGCTTGACGTAAACCATAGGCAAGAGACCAATCACTTGCCCCAGCAGCACTGAGAGCACCGTCATAGCAGCCAGTGCGGCAGCACTACCCAAAAACACCCAACGGCGAGGGTAGCGCGTGGCTAAAATAGCGCCAATAAAAAAGGTCTTGTCTCCTAACTCAGAGACCGTAATCAGCAACAGACCTGCTGTAAATGCTTCGAGCATCGTCCTTCAAGCTCCTCTCGTGGTGCGGCGCAACGCGAGCTTGAAGAGACCGACGACCTCACCAAGCTCGCGCGGTTGCGAACTTAGTGAAGGTCTCACTTGCAGTAACCAGCATTCTAAAAACACCCGTTAGTGCCACCTGAACCAGGCTCATCGCCAGTATGTTGATTCAGGATGCTGACCCATGTCTGAGCCAGCTAGCTACTCCCCTTCATGAGTTCGATAGTACTCGATTCACCCAAAATTAGTAAAGCAGCCGTGCGGTGCGTGAACGAAAGATGGCATGGGATTCAACCTCCACTGAGGACTTAGGCCGTGAGGCCTTAGGCCGTTGGGCAATGCCTGAAAAGCATATTTTAGCCATCAACCAAAATGCTTAGAACGCCCAGGCTTGTCCACTTACAAGAAGACCTGCGAAAAGTCGTTAGAATCTTCAGAACAATTCCCAGAGTGCCGTGTGCAGCGGTTCCTTGGTATTGTGTGTAGTGGTTCTTACGCAACTCACGGCGATCGCACCCATGGCCACCATCAACGACAATTATCTCAAGCTCAAAGCAGGCTATCTCTTTCCCGAAATTGCCCGGCGGGTCAACACCTTTGTGGCCGAGCATCCCGATGCCAGCATCATTAAATTGGGCATTGGCGATGTGACAGAACCGCTGCCCGCCGCCTGCCGCACGGCAATGATTGCCGCTGTGGATGAAATGGGCGATCGCGCCAGCTTCAAAGGCTATGGCCCCGAACAAGGCTACGGCTGGCTGCGAGAAAAAATCGCCACCCACGACTTTCAAGCCCGGGGCTGCGACATCTCCCCCGATGAAATTTTCATTTCTGATGGGTCAAAGTGCGACTGTGGCAACATACTCGACATCTTTGGCAGCACCAATACCATCGCTGTCACCGATCCGGTTTATCCCGTCTATGTGGATACCAATGTGATGGCGGGGCACACGGGCGATGCCAATGACCAAGGTGAATACGATGGCTTGGTGTACTTGCCCATCTCTGCCGATAACGATTTCACCGCAGAGATCCCCTCCACAAAAGTGGATCTGATTTACCTGTGCTTCCCCAACAATCCAACCGGCGCAACTGCCACAAAAGCACATCTGCAAGACTGGGTGGCCTACGCCCGCGCCCATGGCTCCATCATCCTGTTTGATGCGGCTTATGAAGCGTTTATTACTGACCCCGCCTTGCCCCATTCCATCTATGAAATTGAGGGTGCGCGCGACTGCGCCATTGAGTTTCGCTCATTTTCTAAAAACGCAGGGTTCACCGGCACCCGCTGCGCCCTGACCGTGGTGCCCAAAACCTTGATGGGCAAAGCGGCAGATGGCTCCGATGTGGAGTTGTGGAAGCTGTGGAATCGCCGCCAGTCCACCAAGTTCAACGGGGTGTCTTACATCGTGCAGCGGGGGGCAGAAGCGGTCTACTCCCCCAAGGGGCAGGCGCAAATTCAGGAACTGGTGGCGTTCTATATGAAAAATGCCCACATCATCCGTGAGCAATTAACGGCGGCAGGCATTCAGGTCTATGGCGGCACCAATGCGCCCTATGTCTGGGTGAAAACGCCCCACGGCCTCTCAAGCTGGGACTTTTTTGATAAGCTGCTGCATGCCTGCAATGTGGTGGGCACGCCGGGTGCGGGCTTTGGGGCTGCGGGCGAGGGCTACTTCCGCATTTCGGCCTTTAACAGCCGCGAGAATGTAAACGCCGCCATGCAGCGGATTACGGAGACGTTTAAGGCCTAAGCCTATGTATGACTGCATTGTGGTAGGGGCTGGGCCAGCGGGAGGCAGCGCTGCCTACCACTTGGCGAAGCAGGGGCGCTCTGTCTTGGTGGTGGAAAAGGCATCGCTGCCGCGCTATAAACCGTGCGGTGGCGGTGTGTCGCCTCAGGTCGCTGAGTGGTTTGATTTTGACTTTAGCCCTGCGATTTCCTTCAAAGCGCATGCGCTCCGCTACACCTGGGATATGGATGATCCGGTAGGGGTAGACCTAGGAGACATGGAGCCGATCTGGATGGTGCGGCGCGACGTGTTTGATCACTTTTTGGTGCAGCAAGCCCAGCGGCAGGGGGCTGAGTTGCGGGATGATACAGCCGTCACGGGAATTGAGTGGACGGGCGATCGCTGGCAGGTAAATATGGCCGGACAGGCCTGTGAGGCGCGCTATCTGGTGGCGGCGGATGGGGGGCAAGGGCCGATGGCAGCGTGGTTGGGCTTTACCCACCGCAAGCGCCGACTGGCCGGTGCGTTGGAGGTCGAAGCCGATGTCTCTGTGAGTGCGACTGAGCCTATTCACTTTGAATTTGGCATGGTGAAGAATGGCTATATCTGGAACTTCCCCAAGGCTGATGGCTATTCCATTGGGGTAGGTACCTTTCGCGGCGGAGAGCGGCAAGACTTTCGCCGCATTTTGACCGAGTATGCGCAGCAGCAGTTTGGCATTGATCTTGCCCAGACCCGACAGTATGGCCACTCCCTATCGCTCTGGGATGGGGATCAGGTGTTGCATACGCAGCATGCGGTGCTGGTGGGTGAGGCGGCATGTGTGGTCGATCCAATGACGGCGGAAGGGATTCGCCCCTCTATGTTCACGGGGGTGAAGGCGGCAGCGGCGATTCATGCGGCGCTGAGCGGCGACGACCAAGCGCTGGCGGGCTATACCCAGACGATTCAGCGCGAATGGGGTGCGGATATGGCATGGGCCCAGCGGTTAGCGGGTGTGTTTTACCGAATGCCGGGGCTGGGCTATCGGCTGGGGGTGAAACGACCTGCAACGAGTGAAAAGATGGCGCAGATTCTCACGGGAAAGTTGCGCTATGGCGATGTGGCGGGGCGGGCGATCGCCCGATTAACAGGTGGGCTGGTGTCAGGCGGGGGGGGCTGAGCAGGCTGCGGGTCTGCATGCAGGCTCTTGCGACAGCGGGGTAACGAACCTCGTACAATGCTGAAACGTCCTGCGTCGGTGCGATCGCCCGTTATGACCAAGCTAATCATCCAAATCCCTTGCTACAACGAAGAAAAAACCTTGGGGATCACCCTGTCAGAACTACCGCGCCAGGTGCCGGGGATAGATGTTGTAGAGTGGCTGGTGATTGATGATGGCAGTGGCGATCGCACCCTCGACATTGCTAAGTCCTATGGCGTTGATCATATTCTTCGCTTTCCCACCAATCAGGGTTTGGCGCGGGGGTTTATGGCTGGCATTGAAGAAGCCCTCAGCGCCGGGGCCGACATTATCGTCAATACCGATGCTGACAACCAATACTGCGCCGCTGATATTCCCAAACTGGTGCAGCCCATTTTGCGCCAGCAAGCCGACATGGTGATTGGGGCGCGGCCCATCTGGCAAACCTCGCATTTCTCCACTGCCAAAAAGCTGCTGCAAAAGGTGGGGAGCTGGGTGGTACGGTTAGCGAGTGATACCAATATTGTGGATGCACCCAGCGGCTTTCGGGCCTTTAGCCGCGAGGCCGCGCTGCAATTTAACGTGTTCAGCAGCTACACCTACACGCTAGAGACGGTGATTCAAGCGGGGCGACGGGGCATGACGGTGGTATCTGTGCCCATTCGCACCAATCCCCAGCTCCGGCGATCGCGCCTGGTGCGCAGCATTCCCTCCTATGTGTTTCGGTCGGGCGTGACGATTCTGCGCATCTTCATGCTCTATAAGCCGATGCGGTTTTTTCTAACGCTGGGCACGGTGCCGTTTAGCCTGGGGGCGCTGCTCAGCCTGAGGTGGCTCTACCTGTTTCTGTTTATTGACTCAACGCGATCGCGCGCCCCCAGTCTGATCCTCGCGGCTGTGATGGTGCTGATTGGCTTTCAGCTGTGGATGTTTGGCCTGATTGCTGATTTGCTGGCTGCCAATCGCCGCATTCTCGAAGAAACCCAGCTGCGCCAGCGCCGCCGCGACCTAGATGCCCAGCAGATCAAGCCAGAACCCCCGTCATAACCCTGCTCCATCCGTCTTCCCCATTCTTCATCAACCCCTATGCTGCGTGACCTGTTTGCGAAAGAAGCCCTAGCTCAGATTCCAATTATTCTCACCTTGGGCGATCGCAACCCGCATAGCCCCACCTATGGCTGCTTCGACCGCAACTTTTGGCATTACAAAATCATCGACTTTCCCAGCGGCATGGCGCAGGAGTTTGTGCTGCCGCTAGCGCTCGCTTACGACACTAACCTGCCCAACAATCCCTTTTATCAGCAGCCAGCCCTGCGAGATTGGGTAGAGGCGGGCATCCTCTATGCGGCCCGCAGCGCTCATGCCGATGGCTCTTGCGATGACTATTTCCCCTTTGAGCGGGCGGGGGGCGCGGCAGCGTTTTCGCTCCTAGCCTGCATTGAGAGCTATCGACGGATGGGACTCACGAGCGATCGCCCCCTGCAATTCTTCACCCGCCGCGCCGACTGGCTAGCACACCATCAAGAAAGCGGCCAACTGGCAAACCACCAGGCACTCATTGCACTGTGCCTAGAGGTGCTATCTCGCCTGCTCAACACCACCCGCTGGGATCGGGCCAAAGTGCAGCGCATTGAAACCGTGCTCTCCTGGCAAAATTCTGAAGGCTGGTTTCAGGAATACGAAGGCTGTGACCCCGGCTACCACACTCTCACAGTCTCCTGCCTAGCCTGGCTGCACCAGCTTGCACCCGACCCTCAGCTCAAAGAAGCACTGACTCGCGCCGTTCATCTGGCAGCAGAGTTCGTTCATCCCGATGGCTCCTTGGGCGGCGAATACACCAGCCGCAATACCTACAACTATTTCCCCTACGGCTTTGAGTTGGTGGGGCAATGGCTTCCCGAAGCCCTCAGCATCAACGACCGCTTTCTTCAGGGATTGGCAAACGGCCAAGCGCCCTGCTACGCCGACGACCATATCATCGGCCACCACACCTGGAACTATCTGCTGGCGTGGCGGGATTTTGTGCCGACTCGGCCCCCACTGCACGCCCGAGAATCGGGTCAGATCTGGCTCAAAAACGCTCAACTCTTAATCGACCGGCGTCACGATACAGAACTCTACCTGGCGCTGAACAAGGGCGGCGTGTTCAAGTGCTTTCGCCACGGCAAATTAGTGGCATCGGATACACAGTTTTCGGTAGTGGTGCAGCAGGGTAAGCGTTCTCGAAACGCGGTAGGGCACTTAGTCGGCGACTACGCTGTTCAGGTCAGCGACGATGCGATAGAAGTGCGCGGCAACCTAGGCTGGGCCAAGCAAACCCAAATGACGCCCTTAAAGCTGATGGTGCTGCGCCTTGTCATGCTTACGGTAGGGCGCTTTTTCCCAAACCTCATTCGCACGCTGCTGCAAAAAATGCTGATTGTGGGCAAGGCTCCGGCACCCTTCCAATTTGTGCGGCGGCTGCACTGGGCAGACGGGCAGTGGGTGGTGCGCGACCAGCTATCGGCAAATGACTGGCGCTCAGTGCAAGCAGCAGGTCTGGGGGGCGACCAAACCTCTATCTATGTGGTGATGAGCCGCACCTTTCAGCCGGGGCAGTTGCAGCCTTGGCACGACCTCACGACTGACGTGCAGCAACTCCAACCGGGCGACGTGATGCACTTAGAACGGCGGCTTTGAGGAACAATATTCGCCGTGACGTAGAGCCGTGACTTGAAGTGGTGACTTGGAGCCGTGACGTAGAGCAATCTGTTCGGCACCATCAGCTCGGCACGATCCGTCGTCCACCCAGCAGAACGTGAGTTCAACAGCATTTCCGAACTCGCGTCTGAACCGTGAACTCAGAGCCTAGCCTTTAGCCTGACAACATCAAGGTTGTGGACGACTAGTACACTACAGGTGGGGATTAGTACACCATCGGTGGATTGTTGGGATCAGAGGCAAAGGCAAGCCACAGCGGAAACTGCAGCAGTGAAAGATTCACCACGTCTTCTGACTCGTCAATGATAATCAAGGGCATTTGCTTTTGTTTGATCAGGCGATCGGCGCGCTGGGCTAGGGGCTCGGGCGCATCAAACAAAATGACACCCTGATCAGACCCAAAGTCCATTCGGGCAATGCCAAGACAGTCTTGCAGACCGCGCCGCCATTCGCCTAGCCGCTCTGGTGAGTCTGACAAGACCAATGTGCGAAGGCGATCGCCATACATGCGCCGCAGCACTGAAATAGAGGCCGACGCCACTAGAATATTCTGCAAGCGTGACCCCATCGTGCGCACAGCACCTCTGCCGCCTTGGGTAAAGAACCAGTTTGATACCCGCTCAGCATGAATAGGTTCAAATGTGCGTCGCAATTGCCAGGGCGGGCCGTAGTAGTCGGGCGCACTGCGATACTGCTCTAACAGTTTGCGAATGCCTCGCGCTTGCTCCTCAAATCCTTGGGGAGAGAACTGTGGCTTGTTAGGGGTTTCGTCACGGTTGCGGGGCGATCGCTCAACCTCACGACCTGGGCTACGGCGGGGTGCCTCTGGCTCTGAGGTTGGCACCGCCAGCTTGAGCTCATCGGCTGCCGTCACTAACTCCTGTAAACTGCCGACCAGGTAGTCCTTAAAGCCCTGCACCCGAATCGCCAAATCTTGCGAGGTGCCAGCAAATGTGGTGCGCATTTCAGTGCGAATGCGCTCCTGCCGTCGTTCTAATTGCTCCACCGCAATTTCTAGCGTGCGCTTGCGCTGCTCTAGCTCCCCAATGCCACCCTTCGCGAACCGCTCCATCGCCTGCTGAGCCTCAAGCAACTGCTCCTTCAAAAGCTGGCTCTGGGCCGTTTGCAAGGTCGCTATATCTTGCCGCAGACGGTACTCCTCTTGGCGCAGAGCCAGCACGCGCTGCTCTAATGCCGGGTCGCCACTCTCTCTACGCCTCATAAGCAGTGCACCCTCAGCGCTGAGGGGGGCGATCGCAGGCTGAGGCGCAGCATCCGTCAGCGATCCCAGATCATCTCCTACGGTGGCTTCTTCGAGTGATGAGGGAGGTATTAGGTCTGCCTCAATCTCTGGGCTGCTAGGTGACATCTCAACCGCCGTGGATGCAGCCGATTGATCAGACCCGGTGAATGGGGAGACGGGTTCAGATGAGTCACTAGCATCAGAGTCATCGGTTGCAGAATCATCCGCAGCAGATTGGTAAATATCCATCGCGTCTAAATCGGGCATGGGGTCTGGGGCCGGTGTAGAGGGTGCGGCATAGTCTGAACTCCAGGTATTTGCATCAGACGCATTAGAGTCTTCACTGGCCCAGAGGTCTGCATGCGTCGTATTTTTGGCCTTCTTGCCAGCAGGCTCAGCATTCTCTGATCGAGAGTCTGAGCTGACATTATCTGCGCTGAAATTAGAAGGCATATCTGCCGAAGAAGGGGCAGATTGAACCGCATCCGGCTCAACGATGTCTGCATCGACAATATCGGAGTCAACAATATCTGCCTCAATGACATCTGGCTCAGCGTCTGGCTCAGATAAATCTGCCTCAAGCCCCTGGATAGCCAGATCGCTCTCCAATGCTGTATCTACTGCAGAGAATTCTGTTGCAGTCGCATCAAAGTCAGAGAATGACACTCCATCCTCCTCCGGCTCGACGCTATCTATTTCAGCTCTATCTGTACTGTAGCGGTCTGCGTCGTAGCGGTTGACTGCATCGGGAGTGTCCGTTGACTGAGACTCTGCCCGAGGCGTTAGCGAAAGGGGCGGACGCCCTGACTCTGCACCTGATGCTTTTCCCAACTCTAGCGGCGGCAGCGGTTCCACTTGCAGCACTGAATTGCCAGTGGATGCACTATCAAAGGGCGCATTGCCGATGGGTGCGGAGTCTAACTCGTCTAGGTTGCCAAAGGGATCATTAGAATCGAGGGATTCATCCATCGACTCAAACGCAACGTCGCGAGCTATGTTCTGAGAGGGTGAACGGGCTTCAACGACTGGCGTAGCAGGTTCATAACCCCCCGGCGGATCGTCAAACTGGGAATCGTTGTCGTCTTCTAGTTCGTCTTTAGCTTTGGGATAACGCTGCGTGGGAGCCGCATCAGCCTCATCTTCGCTCCACAGATCGCTGATCATGCCGTCCAGAACTTCGTCAGACAGCTCTACATCGTTGCCGGCGCGGGCGGGTGGGCGCTCAGATTGGGAATACCGAGGCTGATTCGAAAATTCGTCGGAATTCATGGGCGTGTTGAAACCTAGCGAGATGTCGGGCAGCGTTGCTCAAGGCAAGTTTTGAGCAGGGTTGGGTCAAAGAGAATCGGGAGAAAGTGGATGCTTTTAACTTCTTTGAAGTAGAACAAAATTGGCACAGATGACCAAAAGATCTCCCAGTGTTGCCACTCTTGATAGGGGAAGCGCCGCAGTAGCGATTCGCCCCGGTAGATGTCGAGGTCGGTGGGGGTAAAGTGCAGCCGCAAGGTGGCTGCTTGCACCATTAAAAATACGCCAAACAGGGCAATCGCCCCACTAACCCAGGGCTGCACCAAGATTAGAGGTAGGGCGATCGCCACTAGCCCGAGCGGAATGCGATAGCTAGGAGCCAATTGCACGGTTTCTGTTGTGGGGGGAGTAATCGACGGCGTTGTGGTCATGGGGAAATATTTGACTCGTAACAACAGCGAGAACACCAACAATACTTTTAGGAACGTCGCGCGTCCGTACTGGAACCCTAGCTGAAATCCTGGATTGACACGGCGTCTCGGACATCCCCTACGTCAAGAACATCTGATCCTAGGAGCAGGCGAGAGCTAGGCAATGCCCATTATGTGGATTACTCCACATTGTAAAGGGTGAGGGAGCGTAGCACGGTCGGTTTTCTGTACTGGCACGGTTCGGTTGGCACGGTTCGGCTGGTGAGGCGCGATTGGTGCATATCCCCACCCATTGCAGTGGAACATAAGCCCAATCAAAAAATCGTAGCGCTGCCCTCACCCTGAAACATAATCCACGATAGAAAGAAATTAGAAATAAAAATCGCTAGTAGGGCTGTAACTACGGCTGTGGTGGTGGATTGACCCACCCCTTTGGCTCCGCCAGTCGTCGTCAATCCCCAACTCGAGCCGATGATCGCGATCAGAGAGCCAAAGGCGATCGCCTTCACTGCCCCACTGAACAAATCCCAAAGCCCCAAAAAATTGCGGGCCGAGTCAAGGAACACGGTGCCCGAGATGCCGTAAACCGTACTCGCGACCAAAATTCCCCCCATCATCCCCGTGATAAACGACAGGATGGTGAGAATCGGCAGCATGATGCAGCAGGCAATCACCCGGGGAATCACCAGATAGTCAATGGGGTCTGTGCGCAGCATATACAGCGCGTCGATTTGCTCTGTCACCTGCATGGTGCCAATTTCTGCGGCAAAGGCCGACCCGACTCGCCCCGTCACAATCACCGCTGTCAAAATAGGCGCAAGTTCTCGAGCGAGGGCGATCGCCAACACCCCGCCTACCGCAGTCCCCGCGCCCAGGCTAATAAACTCGCGGGCGACCTGAATGGTGAACACCATGCCCACGGTGGCTGCGGTCAGCAACGCAATTAGCAGCGAACCAGGGCCCACCAGCGCTAACTGCTCCATAACGTTGCGACGGTTGATTTTTTTGGTGAAGAGGTGAACCAGCACCTGCCCTCCCAAGAGAGTCGCTGCCAGCAGCCGCCGACTCCACAGCTTAAGGCTCGATAGGCTTGATTGGTCTGACAACGGTTCTCATCCTTAAAAATTGAAAGAAATTAGCTGAAAGAAAGTAAATGCAAACTGGGTTGGCCCAACTGAGTGGATCACGCTTGGCTGACGTGACAGCGTGGCCTTATCCAATCATGACCTGAATATTACTTGTGAATACCACTTGTCCTGTGCCGCTTCGCAAAACCCAGGCAGCCGAGCATCCATCCTTCAAAAATAGTTCAACAAAAATAGCTCAACAGTCTTGAAACCCCAGAGCGCTCTCCCAAGGGTTGTGTTGAGCTTAGAGTGCTCCAATATAATAAGCGTCCAGCGTAAAAGCCCATCATCAGAGAGGTTTCGCTTCGCTCAACATGACATTGCGTGTCATTCTGGCCAAAAGGAGGATTCTCAACTGGATCACTATTTCTTTGGAATACTCTTAATGCAGACTAACCCACACATGAAGATATGAAGATTATGAAGACACAAACCCGATACAAAACTGCAGAATTGAACTCATGGACTGAATTCTAGATTAAAACCAGTGGGATCTGGGTATTAAACGAGGCTAGAGCGGGCATCGCCCACGCAGCAACCGTTCGCTCTCATCTGGATGGGCGTCTCTTGCCATCGCGCAGACCTACGCCGGATAGAATCCTGAGAAGGGTTCATGCTTGTTCAAAAACCTTTCTATACAGGATTGAAGTTTTCTCTCAACTCGGTTTAGAGGCCAATTCTGCGCCTATCGTAGGGGTTGTAATCTTGCCTGCTGTGTTCAACCATGACTTTCTCTTCATCATGTCGTCAGCAAAGTCGGCACGAATCCCCCAGTCGGCTATCCTATAGCGTTGAATATCGCAGCTCTGCGCTCAAAACCGTTGAGCGGCAGCGGCAAGAACTTCAGACGCAACGGACTGCTACAGCGACGGATTCTATCCCTGACCCCACAACGCATCAAACGATGGAACGTTTACCTATGAAGCTCTTGTCTACTGCGGTGCGATCGCTCGTTTTGACTGGGTTTCTGGCATTTCTTGCGCCTATTCTGCTGATTGGCGGGTTGATGCTGGCGGCGCAGGCGGTGGCGCTGGTGCCGGGGCTGCAATCGCTTGGGCAGGCGGGTAGCCGTCCGCTCATCGAGTTTTTAGAAATTTTTGGAAATGGTAGCGTCTACCACGGGTTGATGTTGATCGGGGCTGTCTGCGGCACGGTGGGCATGCTGTTCGACGTATACAACGCCTACCGCCATCAAAACCTGAAAGACCTGCGAGGGCGTTAGATTTTAGCGTTTGCAGCGGCATTGGGGATGGGATGCCTCAGCGGAGCTGTGGCGAGTGCCCTAACCCAGCAGCTATAGTAAACGGTGAACTCGTTTGCTGTCGTTGCTATAAGGACTGCATGTCTCATTTTCATCATTTGCCAGGTCGCCGCCGGGTGCAGCGACTGGGCTGGGCGATCGCCCTTTCTCTGTTGATGGTGTGGAGCAGTGCTGCTCCGGCTCTAGCGCGCAGCTTCCCCGCGGGGGCCACCACCATTCAGCCGTATATTGACCGGGCTCTCGAACGCATCTCTGAGTTCACCCTCGATAACGGCATGAAATTTATTGTGATGGAGCGGCACCAGGCTCCGGTTGTTTCCTTTATGACCCATGTGAACGTGGGTGCAGCGGAGGAGCGAGACGGCCAAACGGGGGAAGCTCACTTTCTTGAGCACTTGGCGTTTAAGGGCACTCGCCGCATTGGCACGGTGGACTATGAGCAAGAGCAACGGCTGCTCACAGAGCTAGACGAACTTTTTGACCAGATGCAGGTGGTGCGGGCCGCTGGGCAAGACTCAGAACTGCAAGCGCTGCAGCAGCGGTTTGAGGCGCTGCAAGAACAGACGGCGCAATTCACGAAGCAGAACGAGTACAGCCAAATTGTGGAACGGGCGGGCGGCGTTGGGCTGAATGCTACGACCTCGCTGGATGCCACCCGTTACTTTTACAGCTTTCCATCCAACAAGCTAGAGCTGTGGATGTCGCTGGAATCGGAGCGATTCCTTGAACCCGTCTTTCGCGAATTTCATGAAGAGCGCGAGGTGATTCTGGAAGAGCGGCGCATGGGCACCGACAACTCGCCCATTGGCACCATGATTGAGGCGTTTCTAGAAACGGCGTTTGAGGGGCATCCCTATGGTCGTCCTGTGATTGGCTATGAAGATCACATTCGATCGCTCACCCGCGCCAATATCCAAGAGTTTTTTGACCTCTACTACACGCCTGACCGCATGACCATGGTGGTGGTGGGCGATGTAGACCCCGCTGAGGTTGAGCGGTTGGCGCGGACTTATTTTGGTCGGTTTGTGGCGCGATCGCCCATTCCCCTAATGGAGGTGGAGCCGCCTGCCCAGACTGAACCGCGCGAGGTGTCGGTGCAGCTGCAATCTCAACCCTGGTATATCGAGGGCTATCAGCGGCCAGGGCGCACCAGTGCCGACGCGGCGACCTACTCTGTTCTCAGTTCGCTGCTGGTGGGGGGGCGCACTTCGCGGCTGTATAAGGCACTGATTGAGTCGGGAATTGCCCTGAGCATGGATGTGGGGAATGGTTTTCCGGGCGATCGCTTTCCCACTGTCTTTATGCTTTACGCCCTGACGGCTCCTGACCACACTACCGACGATATTGCAGCAGTGTTTCAAGAGGAGCTGACTCGTCTGAAGACCGAACCTGTATCGATGCAGGAGCTGGATCGGATCAAAACCCAGGTGCGGGTGAGCCTGCTGCAAATTGTGTCGTCGAACCAAGGCATGGCGAGCTTGCTGGCCGACTACCAGGCTAAAACCGGTGACTGGCGCAACTTATTTGAAGAACTTAAAGCCGTGGAACAGGTGACTGCCGCTGATGTGCAGCGCGTGTCTCAGCAGACCTTTGTGCCTGAGAAATTAACCATTGGGCGATTGCTGTCGCAGGAGGCGCAACCATGAGCCACCCTCGTGACCTGCCCAACCTGCTCGATAGGATGAATTTAATGACCCGATTGTTTAGATTACGGCGGCGGCGGCGCGTGTCGCTGCTGCTGGCGGGGGCGATCGCCCTAGTGTTGGTGATCTGTTCAGGCCTCCAGCCTGCTCCCGTGCGGGCCGATGTTCCCCGCCATTACGATGAACTAGAGTTTCCGCCCCTGCGCGAGGTGCAGCTGCCCCCCTACACGCGGGTGCAGTTGAACAATGGCTTAGTGGCCTACCTGGTAGAAGACCACGAACTGCCCCTCGTGAGTGGGTCGGCCATGTTGCGCATTGGCAGCCGAGTAGAGCCTGCGGAATCGGTTGGGCTAGCCAGCATCGTGGGGGAAGTGATTCGCAGCGGGGGCTCTCAGTCGCACCCTGGAGACGCGCTTAATGAATTGCTGGAGCAGCGTGCCGCCCTGATTGAATCGGGGATGGACACCGTTAGCGGCATCTCAGGCTTTGGCAGCCTGACGGAAGATCTGGATGAGGTGTTTGCGCTGTTTGCTGAGGTGCTGCGCGAGCCTGCGTTTCCGCAAGACAAAATTGATCTGAGCAAAACCCGCTGGCGCGGCTCAATTGCTCGCCGCAATGACCAGCCCAGTGGCATTCTCAGCCGTGAGTTTGGCAAGCTCATCTATGGGGCGGATAGCCCCTATGCCCGCACGGTGGAATACAGCACCCTTGATAGGATCGACCGCGATGCGCTCGTGGCGTTTCACCGTCAGTATTACCGCCCTGATACAACCCTGCTGGGGATTGTCGGTGACTTCGATACGGCAGAGATGCGATCGCGCCTAGAAGCAGCGTTTGGCGACTGGCAACCCGACCCATCAATGCCCCCGCCGGATCTCACCCTGCCGGATGTAGCTCAGGCGAGCGCAGGCGGCGTGTACTTTATCGATCGCCCCCAGCTTACTCAGAGCTACATTCAAATGGGTCACTTGGGTGGCAAGCTGAGCGACCCCGACTATACGTCGCTGTCGGTGCTCAACCAAGTGCTCAACGGCTTTAGTGGTCAATTGACGAATGAAGTGCGATCGCGCCAAGGTCTGGCCTATGTGGTCTACGGCTATTGGAGTCCTCGGTTTGATTATCCTGGCCTGTTTGTTGGCGGCGGGCAAACGCGCTCTGAAGCCACAGTAGACTTCATTCGCGCTTGGACGGGAGAAATCGAAAAAGTGCGGACTCAGCCCATTAGCGATGAAGCGCTACAGCTGGCCAAAGAGTCAGAGCTAAATTCCTTTGTGTTTAACTTTCAGACTCCAGCACAACTGATGTCGCGGCTCATGCGCTATGAGTACTATGACTATCCCGAAGACTTCATCTTCCGCTATCAGCGGGAAGTAGAAGCTACGACTGCCGAAGATATTCTGCGCGCCGCCAAAACTCACCTTCAGCCCGAAAACTTGGTAACGCTGGTGGTGGGCAACGGCGAAGCCATTCAGCCCCCGCTAAACAGCATTGCTGCGGATGGGCAGGTGATCCCGCTAGAGCTTGGTGATCCCTAAGATCTCTGATCTGTTTGGCCCACACTGAGCAGTGCGGTAGCGCAATGGGTATCACGTTGGGGGGAATTTACACTCTGATTCTCTCCGAAATAAACAAGAGAGCTGGGGCACAAGGCTTCAGGCGTTGCGACTGACAGTATGAATCTGTGTACGGGCGCACAGACGTATGACCTTACAAGAAATGCGCGAAATATTGAGATTTGAATTTATCTCGTATTCAGCAACGCCGCCTGTGGCTCGAGCCTTCACCAACTAACAAGCAGCCTAACGTTCGCAACCAGCGGCGGTAGACAACCAATCGATCGGGTCATTCAAGTCAACAAAAAAACAGCGCTGCAAATGCAGCGCTGCGAGATATAGAACCTATAAAAAACTATCTGGCTGATGAACCGCTTGATTTCATTGCTCATGCTTGCGCATGGCGTGAAACGCTTGGTGAAGCTAGGAGCAGAGTCAGCAGGTATAGCCCATTGACTCTGCTCTTCAGCATCACGTTCAGCCATTCAGGCTGGCACTTGCTTCGATAGATTCGATCTAGACAGCAGCGAAGAAGTTCTTCGACTTCACAGGATCAGGGTTCATCGTGGCGTCACCGGGCTTCCAGCCAGCGGGGCACACTTCATCGGGGTGAGACTGCACATACTGGATGGCTTGCAGCACCCGCAGTGTTTCGTCTACGTTACGACCAAAGGCCAAGTTGTTAATGGTGGAGTGCTGAATCACGCCATCCTTGTCCATGATGAACAAGCCGCGTAGAGCAATTCCATCTTCGGTCAGCACGTTGTAAGCGGAGCTGATTTCTTTCTTGATGTCAGACACCAGCGGATAGTTGAGATCGCCTACGCCGCCTTGTTTGCGATCGGACTGAATCCAAGCGAGGTGAGAGAATTCACTGTCTACAGAAACGCCCAGGATCTCGGTGTTGATTGCTTTGAATTCTTCGTGGCGATCGCTGAAGGCCGTGATTTCCGTAGGGCAAACGAAGGTGAAGTCAAGGGGGTAAAAGAACAACACCACATACTTGCCGCGATAGTCCGACAGCTTGATGGTCTTGAATTCTTGATCAACAACTGCGGTTGCAGTGAAGTCGGGTGCAGTTTGTCCAACCCGAAGACACTCAGAAGATAGAGTCATGGAATTGCTCTCCAGATATAGTGTCATTAACGATAGGGATGTGCAGGTATAGCAGGCCGACTAGCGCTGCGCTTCGTCTGTTACATCCAGTAAGTTCTTACGAACTGTTACGACTATATCATAGTCATAACGATTTTGAGTAAGAACTTTAGATTTGGGCGATCGCACTCTGCGGCATCTACATTCGGCTGCGGGCTTGGCGTTCTAGCAACCTTTTAGAACTCTTGCGGCGGCAGGCTAGATTTTGAAGGCTCGCGCGTAATGTGCAAAATTCATGGTGTAATTGGCTTTAAATCGCTGGTAATGCCGTGTTACATCTGGATTAGGCCAGTTAGACAACTGTTCTCTAGTCTCTGTATAAGGCTCTCTATCCTCTGCGCAATAGTTCTAAACAGGTCAGGATTTTGAGGAGTGTGGGCAACGTCCACGCCACTCAAGATCCTCACCCCAAGATCACGAGTCTCTGCGTGCTGTCATTTGCCAGAGTATGAGGCTGAGATTAAGGCTGGGGGAAGATGGACTCAGGGCAGTGTAAGCTGGGCATCCTCAGCGTGAAATGGGGGGTGGGCAATGAATGACTTAGATACGCGCGAATGGTTGTTAACCAACGGACTGGGAGGCTTTGCCAGTGGCACCGTGTGCGATGCCTACACGCGCACCTATCATGGGCTGCTGGTGGCGGCGATCGCCCCACCCGGCCAGCGCACGCTGCTCCTCTCGCGCATTGATGCAGAACTCATCGTGTCGAACCAATCGGTTGAGCTGTCGACTAACTATTGGCAAAGTGGCGTTGTGGAACCCCAAGGCTACCGGCTGCTGCAATCGTTTCAGCGGCAGCCAGTCCCCACCTGGGTGTGGGGCACCGCGACCTGGCAACTCACCCGCCAAATCCTCATGCCCTATGGGCTGCAGTCTCACGACCCGGTGCAGTTTCGCAATCGGGTGTTTGTGCACTACCGCTACCACGGGCAAGATGATGCCGTGCTCAACCTGCGCCCGTTGATTGCCGACCGCAGCTTTCACCATCAGCAGCGGGTGCAGGCTGGGCTAGAGTTTTCGCAACTGGTGGAGTCCCATCGGGCACTGTTTCAGGCGATGCGCCCCGGCAGCGAGGGCATCTCGTGGCAGTTGGGCTGGAGCCAGGGCACCTATCACCGCGAGGGCCTGTGGTATCGCGACTATCTCTATCCTGAAGAGAGCCGCCGAGGTTTAATCGATGGCGAAGATCTCTATAGTCCCGGCTGCTTGACGATGATGGTGCGACCGGGCGATCGCCTCACCCTCGAAGCCCGCGTGCGCCGCCGCAGTACCGATCGCCCCTTCTCTCCTCCGACAGACGACACCGTTGAACGGGCGATCGCCGACGAATCTAACCGGTTGGCTCAAACCTTTCATCTCAGTTCTACACCCCCGGCCCAACCCTTACCCCGGCCCCCCTCTAACCCTGACCAGATTTGGCGGCAGTTGCTCCAGGCGGGCGATCAGTTCATAGCTCACCGGGTTTCAATTCAGGGGCCAACGGTGATTGCAGGCTATCCTTGGTTTGACGACTGGGGCCGCGATACGCTGATTGCCCTGCCAGGATTGGCGATCGCCACCCAGCGCTACGACCTAGCTCGGGGCCTTCTCGAAACCCTCGGCAAACATTGCCAGGATGGGCTGATTCCCAACACCTTCCCTGATGCAGGCGAACGTCCCCTTTACAACAGCATTGACGCGGCGCTGTGGTGGATTGAAACCCTTGGGCTGTATCTAGAAGCCAGCCAGGACTGGGAGTTTCTGAAGAGCCAATATGCCATCGTGCGCCAGATTTACATGGCCTTTGTGGCGGGCACTCATTACAAAGTCCGGGTCGATGCTATCGACGGGCTCGTTACTTGGGATGAACCCGGCTGCGCCCTCACCTGGATGGATGCGGTGGTGAATGGTGAGCCGATCACGCCGCGCCAGGGAAAACCGATAGAAATTAGCGCGCTGTGGTATTCAGCCTTGTGCTGGGCGCAAGACTGGGCCACCCGACTGCAGCAGTCTACTGCGCCAGAACAGGCGGCCAAGTTTGAAAAGCAGGCGCACCGCTATCAGCAACAGGCTGAGCAGGTCAAAGCCTCTCTGCAAAAATTCTGGAACCCTGAGCTGGGCTATTTTCATGACACCATTGCCCCCAACGATGTGCCCAATCTGCAAATTCGCCCCAATGCGGTGATTGCGCTGTCGTTACGTCATTGCGGCTTTTCTGCGGCGCAGGGACAAAAGGTGCTGCATGTTGCACGGGAGCGGCTGCTGACACCGGTAGGGCTGCGATCGCTCGACCCAGCCGACCGCGAGTATGTGGGACACTATGGCGGCAACCAGCGACAGCGCGATAGCGCCTACCACCAAGGATCGGTGTGGAGCTGGCTGATTGGCCCCTTTATTCGCGCCTGGCAGCGGTTCTACCCCGAGGTGCCCCTGCCCTGGAGCCCTGACACCCTGCTCGATCACTGGCAACGGCAAGCCTGCCTGGGCTCTATTTCTGAGATTTTTGACGGCGATCCGCCCCATGCGCCCCAGGGGGCGATCGCCCAGGCTTGGTCGGTTGCGGAGCTGATTCGCCACTGGCCCGATTTGCGCGATCGCCTGCCGAACTAAGGCTTATCTAGCGCTAGGGTGGAGATGCCTCAGAATGAAGATGCCTCAGGCCGGGCTTAGCAGGGTTCTTTTTTGGGGTGGCCTCACCGCCAGACTAGCCCAATTAGGAGGGCGATCGCCGCACCGATCGCTGTGTTGATAATATTGACCATTTCATTAGTCAGCCAGCGATATTTGGATTGATAGGTCGCGCCAATCACGCTTTCTAGGTTGGTGGCAATAAACGCCGCCACCAGACAGATGCCAATGCCCACCGAGGAAATTAGCCCCAGCCCATAGCCAACTAGGGCGATCGCCAATCCCCCCACGAGCCCCGCCAGCGTGCCCTCAAGGCTAATCGCCCCTTCTGTTCCAGCAGGCACTGGCTGAAAGGTGGTAATCAAAAACGTGCGTTTGCCGTAGGCTTTGCCCACCTCGCTGCCGCAGGTGTCTGCCAGTTTTGTGCTAAGGCTTGCCACATAGGCCAGCACGAGCGCTGCCACCAGCGGCAGATTTTCTATCCGACCCGCAAACAGATACGCCCCCAGCGCACAGAGCGTGCCCGCCAGCGCAGAGCCCCACACATTTTCGGGGCCGCGTACGCCCGATCGCTTCTCGGCAATGCCTAGGGCTTCTTTCCGAGCTTTGCCAATGCGAGTCACAGCCGTGCCCAGCGCAAAATAGGTGAGCATCACCACATAGCCGCGCCAGCCCAAGGTGCCCCAAATCACGATTCCCAGCACCCAGGCATGAAGTAGCCCCTGGGGAGTGAGGAGAGCCTTGGGCGCAACCCAGGCGATCGCCAGCAGAAATGAGTTGAGGGCGATCGCCACGCCCCAAGGCAGTAGAGCATCCATGAGTGATGGTTGATAGGGTTGTTGACGTTTGCCGGGATTGTGCCAGGTTGAGTCTAGGACGGCCACCGTCTGTAATCAGACTGCGATGATCAGGATGCGATTATGACCCTTTGCCTGCTCCAACGGTACCATTTCAAAATAAAGCATCCGCACGTTCCATTATGTCTCCAACCATTTTTCATTTGGCGTTCCCCGTGGGCGATGTCGCCCAGACCAAGGCGTTTTATGTGGAGGGTCTGGGCTGTATAGCAGGCCGAGAAACGGCGCAGGCGCTGATTCTGAATCTCTATGGGCACCAGCTGGTGGCCCATGTGACGCGTGAGCCGCTAGAGCCACAGCGGGGGGTGTATCCTCGCCATTTTGGCTTGGTGTTTACAGACGAGGCCGATTGGGAGGCATTGGTGGCGCGATCGCACCAGCACCACCTCCAGTGCTACCAGTCGCCTAAGCTGCGCTTTCCCGATACGCCCTTAGAGCACCGCACGGTGTTTCTCGAAGACCCGTTTCACAACCTGCTGGAGTTTAAGTTTTATCGCCATGCCGCCGCCATTTTTGGTGAAGCGGGGCGGGCCGAAATTGGCGATACGGTGAGTGCTCATCCGTAGCCGTGTGCTCTCGCTAGCGGGGTTTGGCCGCCACTAACCGCGACAGCAGGTTGCGGGTGATTTGCTGCGCACCAAGGTGCTGCACCGGAGGCCGTAGCTGGGGTGCGCCAAAGTTATCCAATCCCCACACCCATTGCATGGTGCCTGTGGCGACCACCAGCGCACCGCTGTCGGCTTCGTAATAGGTCATGTCGGAGTATTCCACCCGATCGTGGCGCAGGTGGGGCGAGTGCGCAATGAGCGTCAGATTGGGATGGTGAATAGTGCGGATCTTGTCCACTTCGTAGCCCAGTAAGCCGGGCAGGCGATCGCCCGGCTTTAGGCCTGACTTGTGCAGTACCCAGTCGGGCACGGCCTCTGCGAGCTGCACATCCCCTCGCACGGGGTCAACGGTATACATCACGCCAAACAGCAGCCCCTCTGGCAAATAGACGGGCTCATCGCGCCAGCGGGTGGTCACAAACTGATCATTGGTTGGGTCGTTGTCATACCAGAGGGAGTCGTGGCGAGCCCATTCTTTGTAGGCTACTATCGTGCGATCGCCCGCCCCGGTGATCGAACTGGGTTCTAGCCGAATCTGCCAATAGCAGGTATTGGCAGAAAAGACGCCAATTCCGACGCCGGCATCGCGTGCGGCAGTCACCTGTTGACGCATCTCCCAGCTCCAGTATTCGTCGTGCCCCACAATTAAGAAGGCGCGGTGGTTGAGCAGCACGTTGGCGGTGCGGTGCGTGTCGATGTTGGTGGCGTAGGTCACATCGTAGCCTTCGCGCTCTAGCCAGCGCACCAAATTATATTCCCACCCGGCGCCATAGCGACTGCTGGGCTGCATGTTGGTCAAAAACTCACCTGCGCCAACGCCATAGGCTGCTTCGGGGTTGGGGCTAGGGGCGTAGGGGCGGTTGAAGGAGACCTTGTAGGCGCGGGGCCAGCGACTATTCCAGGTGTAGAGCGATCGCCCACCCCAGTTGTTGTAGGCCTGGTATGTGGTCACGCTGGATTGAAACAGATAGTCTGACGGGCGATCGTCTTCTCGCACGACAAAAATGATGTAGCTTTGCTCGCCCGTGCTAGCGGTGAGCTTCGCGAGATAGAACCCACTGAGCCAGGCCGGGTCGTCGCCGGTGCCATCTGGAATGGTGAGGATATAGGGCGATCGCCAGTTGCATTCTACTTGGCGCGTCCACCAGTTAACGCGGGGACGGGGTTGGCGCACCCGCTGTCGTTTAATCGGCCCAGCCACCTGGCGACCGCCCTCGCCGCCATACCAGCCCATGCGAAAAATATCGATCTGGTATGTAGGCGCTTGGGTATTAACAAATAGCTCAATCTCCTCGCCCTGGTTAACACTGGTCAGCGATGCATAGCCTTCAATTTCATGCTGGCGGGCGGGCCGCGTGAGCTGCCAGTCGGGGGTGCCGGGGCGGGCGTTTTCTTGGGCGATCGCCCCTAGTGAATCAGGCCGGTGGGACAGGGTGTGCGCAGCGATGGCTTGCTTCGGATTCCCCAGACTGATTAGCAGCAGCCATCCCACGATCAGCAGCGCTCGTCTCCAGTGCCGCCATTGAGACCTGAACGGGTGAAAGAAGACGATCTCAGATAGCGACCAGAGCGATCGCCCAACTGATATTGACTGATGATTGCCTGTTCCAGCACTCTGAAATTGGGGCATCTTAATAACAGAGATTTCAAGAGACTTGATTTTAAGAGACTTGTAATAAGTGCAATGGAGTTGGGCGGTGTCGCGCTGCGATGACACTCCATGCCATCGCACATACGTTGGACATGGCCTATGCCCGCGAATGTTAATGCTCAATCTGGGGCGATCGCCAGCACCCCAGAGACGCCCTCCACGCTGACATCCTACCTTGATGCCATTGCGGGTGCAGCGACGTTTGATCTAAGCGGTCTCCCTCGAGACTATTTCACCACAGCAGAACATAACGACGTAAGCTGGGTGCAAACCATTTTTCAGGCGTTGGGGCTGCAATCGCTGCTGCTGTCGTCGCTGCGGCTAGAGGGGTTTCGCTATGCCGTCATTCACGGCAACGACTGCCGCGCCATTGTGATTCGGCAGCGATCGCAATACCTCGCCCTGTTGCTGCACCAATCCCAAACTACAGCAGTATCCGAAGCGTTTATTCGATGGCTGCAAGACTTTGACGCCGAAACCCTCACCACCCATTCGCGCTTTCAGAGCAGTTGAGAGGGGATAGCGTTTAGGATGCTGCTAGTATCGCTATCTTAACCACCCCATGGTTCCAGCCCTGTTATGCAGCATAGAAATCGGGGGCGATCGCCCGAAAGCTGTTCAATCGCTGCCTAAATATCCCTAAAAACTAAAATGCCATAACTAAAATGCCATCGCAAGCCTTATTATTGGGCGGCAATGGCACTCCTTTATGAAAGTCGAAATAAACCAGAGCAGCAGACAATAGAACCCGTCGTCGCTACTTCATGATTCATCCCCTAAGCATCATCCTGAGCCGCGTCTCGGGTTTCTGGCGAAGCATTGTACAGGGCATCGAGCCGCTGCCGCGCATCATCAACCGAGATCGACTTCATCACTAGATAGGGCTCTCGAATCAACCGCCCCGATTCATCCATCAGTTCAGGATGCTGACTCGACTGCTGTGGAGAAGTACCAGTTCCTTGTCCACCTCGGGGCTGGGGGCGCTGTGATTCGACGCCAAGCGTCATCAAATTTCGAATTAGATTTGACACCGCCAAAAACGCGAGCAGTGTAAACGCACAGATATAAAGTAATTGCAGCATGATTGCGCTTTTCCTCGCCCTTATCCTTAGTACAACTTAAACCCGATTCTGCATGCGGTGCTTTAGGCAAACTCTGCGCTTGACAGTCTCTAGCGCATGTTTTAACCCCATCAGCCCCTATCACCTAGCGCTGAAACCCCGTCCAAAAAACTCTTTAACCCAACTAGCCTGCTCGCTAAACTGGCATCTATTCTAAAAAAAATTAACCTGCGAACCCCAACCGCCTTGTCCCACATCCCGCTGAATGAGGATAACTTGCATTGCTCAGGCTTCCGCCTTTGGCTAACATGCCCAGCACTCTCAGCATAAACTCGCAAATTATGAGAACTGCGGCTCTTCTCTATTAAACGCTAGACCCAGATTTTTTGCTGCGATCGCACTCTCATTCTGGCAGACTCTTGCACCAGTCGCGACCTCACAGGGGTTAATTCTGCTGGATTATTGAGGTGAGTCTGGGCGCGTACTAGACGATCCCAACCGATGCTGAACAGACACCTTCCAGCACTCCATAACCAGGTGATGCCAGGGCATCAGGGCCGACGACTCAATTCCTACTTGCCCCCCTGTTGCTTGAAACAGAGCCTTCGCAGAGGCGACTTCTTGGCGAGCTTGCTGAACACGCGCCAGAAGCGTAGCCTGCTCTTGGGCGCTCAAGCCTTCTAGGGGTTGCTCGTTAAGCAGGGTGTGCGATCGCTCAAACCAGTACTGGAAATCATCCAGCAGCGGCTCTAACAACGTTTTTAGCAGTTGCGACTCAGGCAAATCAGACCCCACCATTAAAAGAATTCATGACTACAGACAGCATGCGTTAATCTTAACGCGATTTACATTTTGCAACAATTGGTCGTGATCTGTGACATTAGCCTGCCGATAGTGTGTGCAGTTTGCGCAGGTTCCACACCACCAAAAATCCCCATTAGCGCTTCTGTCATTACTTCAATCATTAGTAGAGAACATATAAGCTATGAGCCAAAATCCCTAACGGACAACTACGACCCCGTATCCAACCCGTAATATAAGAAAGAGAAGTCAAACTATGGTCTCTGTACTTTCTGTCATCCCATGCCAAACGACCTGCCCTCCAGCGCTGTATCCGTTGAGCCTATCTCGCTGCCCAAAACCAGCGAATCGGAAACCCTGAAAAAGATTCGCCACACCACGTCTCATGTCATGGCGATGGCGGTGCAAAAGCTGTTTCCCAAAGCGCAGGTGACCATTGGCCCCTGGATTGAAAACGGCTTCTATTACGACTTTGATGCGCCGGATCCCTTCACCGAAAAGGACTTGAAGGCCATCAAAAAAGAGATGATCAAGATCATCAACCGCAAGCTGCCCGTCACCCGCGAAGAGGTGCCCCGGGACGAAGCCGAGCGGCGAATTAAGGAACTGGGCGAGCCCTACAAGCTCGAAATTCTAGCGGATTTGCAAGATCCCATTACGATCTATCATCTGGGCGACCAATGGTGGGATCTCTGTGCTGGACCTCATCTAGACAACACTGCCGATCTCAACCCCAGCGCGATTGACCTAGAATCGGTGGCCGGAGCCTATTGGCGGGGTGACGAAACAAAAGCTCAGCTCCAGCGCATCTATGGCACGGCCTGGGAAACACCAGAGCAACTCGCGGAGTACAAGCGCCGCAAAGAAGAAGCGTTACGCCGCGACCATCGCAAGCTGGGGCGCGAGCTGGGGCTGTTTTTGTTTTCCGATGTGGTGGGGCCAGGGTTGCCCCTGTGGACACCCAAAGGCACAGTGCTGCGCTCTACCCTAGAGGATTTTCTGAAGCAGGAACAGTTAAAACGGGGCTATCTGCCTGTGGTGACGCCCCACATTGCGCGAGTAGACTTGTTCAAAGTCTCTGGCCACTGGCAGAACTATAAGGAAGACATGTTCCCCATGATGGCGGAGGATGACGCTGCTCGGCTAGCCGAGCAGGGCTTTGCTATGAAGCCGATGAACTGTCCCTTCCACATTCAGATTTATAAGAATGAGCTGCGTTCTTATCGGGATTTGCCGATGCGGTTATCGGAGTTTGGCACTGTTTACCGCTATGAGCAATCGGGTGAGCTAGGCGGGCTGACGCGGGTGCGCGGGTTTACGGTAGACGACTCTCATCTATTTGTCACGCCGGATCAACTGGCTGACGAGTTTATGAGTGTGGTGGATTTGATCCTCTCTGTGTTCAACAGCTTGCAGCTAAAGAACTTCAAAGCCCGATTGAGCTTTCGCGACCCCAACTCAGATAAGTACATTGGCTCGGATGAGGCGTGGTCTAAGGCAGAGAGTGCCATCCAAAAGGCGGCGGATGCGCTAGGCCTGAATTATTTTCTGGGCGTTGGCGAAGCCGCATTCTATGGCCCCAAGCTAGACTTCATTTTCCAGGATGCGCTGGAGCGGGAGTGGCAACTTGGCACGGTGCAGGTGGACTATAACCTGCCGGAGCGGTTTGAGCTGGAATATGTGGCGGAGGATGGCTCACGTCAGCGTCCTGTCATGATTCACCGCGCTCCCTTTGGTTCGCTAGAGCGGCTAGTGGGGATTTTGATTGAGGAGTATGCAGGCGATTTTCCGCTTTGGCTGGCTCCGGTGCAGGTGCGGCTGCTGGCGGTGACGGAGGAGTTTCTGCCCTATGCGAAGACGGTGGCTGCACAGATGCGATCGCTCGGCATTCGGGTTGAGGTCGATACCAGCGGCGAACGGCTAGGCAAGATGATTCGCAATGCGGAAAAACAGAAGATTCCTGTGATGGCTGTGATTGGCGCTAAAGAAGTAGAAGCCAATGGCCTCAGCGTGAGGACGCGGGCCTCGGGTGAACTCGGGGCGATCGCCGTTGCTGACGTGTTGGAACGGTTAACAGCGGCGATCGCCCAATACGGCACGTTCTGATTTCTGCTCACTGAGCGGCGGCAGCGGTTTTGTTCGAATGCGCCACAGCACGATTGAATAAGGTGGCTAATATCAATTCTCTAAATCAGAACGACGGATTGTTTAAGGAGGGGGGTGAGGAACTGCGCTCCCCACAAGGGGGCAAAGCACCCTTGCCCCCCATTTGTCGCCCAAATTTTCGGAATTGATATAAGATTCAGTGCGTTTTTACAGAACCCTTATGATATAAGGCTTCTAAAAAGACATGAGTGCTCATTAGCGCGCCAAGCGCTCGATAGGCATCGATAAAGACAGGCGAAAATAAACCAAAAAAAGGGGGAGTTTTTAACTTCCCCTTTGACTACCAAGGACCACATCATCAACTTTGAGCAACATTGAGCAAGGTGTGCGGCCTACGCCTCACTCATCTAGAGCGTTAGCCACGCTCAGTCGGTGCTTAGATAGCGCCTAGTAAGCCAGACCCATGCTGCGCGTAGTTTCTGCACCCAAATAAACCCGAATGCTTAGGAAGTCGGTGGGGCAGGCCGTTTCGCAGCGCTTGCAGCCTACGCAGTCTTCAGTGCGCGGAGAGGAGGCAATTTGCCCGGCCTTGCAGCCATCCCAGGGCACCATTTCGAGCACATCGGTAGGGCAGGCGCGCACACATTGAGTACACCCAATGCAGGTGTCATAAATTTTGACGGAATGAGACATTGATATAGCGGCTCCAAACGATTGATTGCCTATGATCACATGGCACGGCCGTGCACAAACCCCTGTATCCAGAACCCCTGCATCCAGAACCCTATGCCCAGACCGACCCATCAAGGTGTCTTTCAATTGCAACCTAGTTTAGAACGAGGGTTTCACCGGATTTTAAAAACCACGGAAATCTTCAAAGATCGTAATATCGGGCGATCGCTCTTCCGCTCATATTCGTTACTCAAAGGCCATGCAGAAGAGAGCCACAATTGCCAATCCCCCCAAAAGTAAGGAAAAAATAAGAGCTTTAGGCAATTTTGGTAGAGATTATTGCTCAATCCTTAAAATTAAGCCCTACTTACCTTGAAATTTAAATCAACCATCCCATAATACTAGTGCAAGCCCTCGACAAGGGGGATGCTGGTTTGCCTTGGGATCGACATCTTCTGTGGTCTTAAGGTTTCTAAATAACGGTTTGCCAGAGTGATCCACAAATCGTTGTTCCACTGCGTACGTCCTACACAATTAATAAAATTGGAGAAAGTAACCATGGGTTGGCTAAGCAGACTGTTCCCCGGAAGTAAGAAAAAAGAAGATTCTAAGACGGCTCCTGCCGCGACTGCCGCAGCTAAGTCCACAGCGAAGGCGGCTCCTGCCGCATCTGAGGCAGAAATTCCCCCTGAGCGCGTTGGGTTAGATGGCGAGTATGACGACAGCGGTCTGGCTAAGCGCGTTGCGCTAGCGTTTGACGACGACTCCACGTTAGAAGATCTGGGTCGGCTCTGGGTCGCGCAGACCAGCTCTAAAGTGGTGCTTAAGGGTGAAGTGCCGTCTCAAGACTATCTCAACAAAGCCATCAGCGTGGCCCGCAGCGTGGATGGGGCGACTGAGGTCGATGCATCACAGGTAAAAATCATGGCTCAGGGTTAGGGTTCTGAACCTGAACCTTTAATAGCAGGTTGGACTTATCCTCTATCTGTTTAAGGGCAGCCTCAATGATGTAGTCAGTGACTGCAAAATGGCGTGAATGCTATGCCTTTCGTAGCGTTTGCGCCATTGGCGTTTTAGGAGGCGATCTCAGGGAGATTCTTCATGGGCCATCTGCGTGAATGGGGCGATCGCCCCATTCACGCAGAATCGGACAAAATTAGCGCTGCTCAGAGAAAAGTGCTATCTTCACGACTTGTTAGCCTGTAGTTCTTGGAATTGCTTCAGCATGAGCGGCTTTAAACGTTAAGATCTGGTTAAGCTTTGAATTGATCCGTTCTGTACGCTGCTTTGCAACCTCCTTGGAGATTCCCTCTTCCCCCCATATTGGTGATGCCGTTTTGATTTTGTACCCTGCATATGCAGCAGGGCGCATGGGCGTCATTTGTGGTCGAGAGGACGAATCTTTGGATCCGCTGTGCGATCGTTGGTTGGTGCAGGCAGACGACCTGATCTTGTCGCTGTATCCCAGCGAATTTCGCATTTTAGACTAAGTTAGAGAGTAAGTCGTTTGATGGAGATGGGTGCAGAGGGGGCGATCGCCCCCGAAAAGGGTTTGGGAAATAGGCGGTTCACCCAGTCTATGGTTTAATATGACTTCTAGCCTGCTCCTCCCAACCGCCTGGATGCGATGGTTTCATGCACGATCGGTTTGGCTTCCGCGACTCTAAAGACAGCGCATTGATTCGGTCGGCACCCTTCTTTGAAGGGCTGCCTGCTGCTGCTGTGGAACGTGCTGTAACCCAAGTGGTGACGCGCAGCCATCCGCCCAACCAAGTCCTTTTACTAGAAAATGACTGGGGTAGTTCGGTCTACTTCATTTTGGAAGGCTGGGTTAAGATTCGCACCTATAACTTAGACGGTAAAGAAGTCACCCTCAATATTATTGGCAAGGGCGAGCTATTTGGTGAAATGGCCCCGTTGGATGAAGTGCCCCGCTCTACCGACGTGATCACGCTGGCGCCAACGGTGATCGGCAATATGCCCGCGCAAGATTTTGTGAAGCTGCTGCAAACCGAGCCAGAAGCTGGGATCAAGCTCGCCAAGCTCATGGCTCGGCGGCTGCGCCAGGTGAATCGGCGGTTGCGACTGCGTGAAACGGATAGCGTCTCGCGCGTGGCGGATATCATCCTATTTTTGGCGGATGGTCAAGGCAAGGTTGGGCAGCAAGGGCTCGAGATTCCCAACTTGCCTCACCGTGAGCTGAGTAGCCTGAGTGGGCTAGCGCGTGAAACCGTGACGCGGGTGCTCAGCAAGCTAGAGCGCAAAGGGCTGATTATGCGCGATCGCGACATTATGACCATCCCAGATATCAACGCCCTTGAGCGGCTGTTGTTTTGAGGGGTGCGCTAAGGGCGTGTCATCAATTCTGGCTAAAATCCTGATTCCATCGGCGGTGTCATGCCCGACCCAAAAATAGGCTAGGGGCTGCAGCTGCTGATTTTTGGGCCATCAGTGGCTAGTAATGACAGCCCTTAGCAGAATCGCTCAAATATTAGCAACTGTTGCAAAATAGGGGCGATCGCCCATCCGTGCAGTAGTGTGAAAGTAGAGCAAGCGGCATCGCAGAACCAGCCCATCGCCCCGAGCGTCTAGGCTCATGGGTGAGGTCTGCAAATTAGCACCACTGCCGCAGGCCCATGGCACCGCTATCACATTGCCCAATCGGCAGGGAGTAGCCCATGGCTATCCACAAAATTCTCGCGGCATTAGATGATTCTCCGTTGGGAAAAGACGTCTTTGACCAAGCGTTAGACCTGGCAGAAAAACACCAAGCCGAGCTGCTGTTGGTTCATTGCTACGCCCCTGAGCTCAGCACCAGCCCCATGATGCTGCCCGGAGAATTGGGGCTGTCGTCTCACTTTATTACTCAGGCCTACCAATCGCAACAGGTCTATCTTGAGCAGCGTAACCAGCACGTGCAGCAAGCACTGCAGCAAAAATCTCAAACCGCGAATCAACGCGGCGTTCCGACTCAGCACATGCCGTGCTATCAAGAACCTGGTCAGGGAATTTGCCACATGGCAAGCCAGTGGAGCGCTGATTTGATCGTGATGGGGCGTCGGGGGCGGCGCGGATTGGCAGAGGTGATGCTGGGCAGCGTTAGCAACTATGTGCTGCATCACGCTCCCTGCGCGGTGATGGTGATTCAATCTCTGCAGCCCGCGATGCAGGCAGTAGAAGCAGCCCCAAATGTAGAGGATGCAGAGGCAGAGGCGATAACTCCGGCCACCTCCTCCCACCTGTTCTAGGGCGTGTCATCAATTCCGACCAAAAGCCTTGTGATATGAGCGTTGCCACGCCCGACCCAAAAAACAGGCTAGGGGCTTTGACCGTTCATTTCTGGGCCATTAGCGGCTAATTGATGACAGCCCCCAGCTTATAACCCTAAATCCACCGCGATACGGTGCGCGCACGCAAAACCTGAAAAGGCCACTGCGTTGAGCCCCTGCCCCGGGAACGTGCTATCGCCCACGCAATAAAGGCCAGGAACCGCCGTGCGGTTAAAGGGCATGCCCAACAAACCCAGCAGTTTGCGACGGGGAATGGGGCCATAGGTGCCATCGGCGCGCCCCAAAAAGCGGCGATGGGTGCGAGGTGTGCCGGTTTCTTGAAAGTCTAGCGCGTCTGCCAATCCCGGAAAAACCGCACTTAACCGCTCCACAATCCGAGCCGCCGTGGCCTCCTTCTTGGCCTGATAGGCTTTAGACGGCACGGTCTGCCAAGCCTCGAGCCAGTCTGGCGTAAAGGCATGGATAATGTGGTGCCCTGCCGGAGCCAAATCGGGGTCGAGTAGAGTGGGAATCGACACAAACAGTGTGCCTTGGGCCTCTTCTAACTGAGCCCAATCGTCTAATAAAATGTGGTGACAGGCGGTGCCTGTGGGCAGCACCTCGGCGTTGACCCCGAGGTGCAGGCTAAAGAAACTGGGTGACTTTTGGTAGCGCGATCGCCATTTTTGTTCAGCCCGAGGCATCGACTCTGCGGGCAGCAGCTGATCAAACGTGTCCCACCGGGTGGCGTTAGAGACAACCCGCCGAGCTGTATAGGTTTTGCCAGAGGCAAGGCGAACCCCAACGGCGCGATCGCCCTCGGTCACAATCTCTGTCACCCGCGCCTTGTATTCAATTCTGCCGCCAGTTTTTTCTAAACCGGCAACCAGGGCCTCGGCAATGCGCCCCACCCCGCCCTTGGGATAGTTGATGCCGCCGTAGTGGCGATCGCTAAACACCATGCCCGCATTAATCATCGGCGTTTTAGCAGCAGGCACCACCGACCAGCAATAGCACTCCATATCAATGAACTGCAGCAGGGCAGGATCTTGAATGTACCGTCGGGCAATATCGCCTGCGTTTTGAGGTAAATACTTCACTAGGCCCAAACAGGCCAGAGGATGCTGGAAAAACACCCGCGTTAGATAGCGAGGCTCCTCAAGCGACAGCAACTCCATTGCATTGAGGCAATTAAACACACGCCAGCACTCGTCATAAAACTGACGAATCCCCACTGCTTCATGGGGAAAATGCTGAATCAGCTCTTGCAAGAAATTCTCATAGTCGCGATGCACCTTTAGATCCAACCCCTTCGGGAGGTGATAGTGAATCTGCACTGGATCAGGAATCGTTTCTAGATGCATCCCCACGGCATCTAGCGCTCGGGTCAATAGGTTAGTCGTGCCCTGCTGTCCAAACCCAAAAATCATCGACGCGCCTACATCAAACCGATAGCCAGCCCGCTCAAAAAAACCAGCACTGCCACCGGGGATGATGTAGCGCTCAAGCACCAGAACGGCTGCGCCCTTTGCGGCCAGTTGGGTTGCCGTGACCAAACCACCAATACCCGACCCGATCACAATCACATCCCAATCAAGACGAGGAGCAGTAGAAGACACTGAGGCGGAATCCGAATCAACAATCATTGCGGCCACGTTGCGCTGAACTACTCTCCTTAGTGTAAGTGGTGAACGGCCAGTGCTCTAGCCATCAAACAAATGGAGTTGAGCAAGCCTGTTGCAGCATGCTGGGGCCGGAGCAAAACTATCTTAATGCTCTGAAATACCGCACGCCGCACACTACTGCCGCCTCATAAATCCAAGAACACTGCGAACTCAATTGTGGGTTTCAGCCCTGCAGCGCCCCACACTAAAATCACGCTGCTCTCGTCGCAGGTGGTGTGTGGGGCATTTGCCGAACTGAACATTAAGAACAAAAAAAGTGGGATCGGTCTGACGACCAACCCCACTTGCCGATCCTTTGAGAGGAGAACACTAAAATAAAGAGTACATTTATTGAAAATAATTGTCAATAGATTGTCGATTTTGGGTGGAGGCGGCTCGACTAGGATTGCGATGTTAATCACTGGCTGAGTGAGCGCGGAGGTCGCAGACGGTGGTGCAGCTATCTGAGTCGGGATTTGCTGACTCCACTCTACGTTCAACATCGCTCTATGGGCGCATGACCTGCTATGATTGGAGTCTGAGTATAGGCGGATGTGGCGGAATTGGTAGACGCGCTAGATTTAGGTTCTAGTACCGCAAGGTGTGAAGGTTCAAGTCCTTTCATCCGCATACTTTACGGCTAAAGATTGCCTGTAGCGACCGACTAGTCAGGGCGCAATGCAGCAATGCCGCGGTGTCAAGTAGCTGGTGGTTTGGCTGCCCGCGGTATCGAGATATCGCATCAGTTTAGCCATGCTTTAGGACTGCCGCAGGCGTCAGCACTGACTGTATGTCCGAGAGAGAGTTGCGGTGATGTGTTGCGATCGCCCCCAGATTGTTCCCACTCACAGAAACAATTGGGTAAGATTTAATAACGGAACTAAATGGGCGCAAAGATGCATTGATTTTGCTTGATCCCAAGGATTCTCTAGAGCAAGCATCTTGGATTTTCTCAGCTCATGGGAGAAATTGAGTGGGCAAGGTGTTCAATCAGGTTGAAACTGCGCAGATACCAACTCAACTGCTACAGCGCTGAGATGTCATGCTACTCAAGCTGTCTAAAGCTGTCTGATGAGTTATTTAAGTGACGGCACGGGTGAATAAGGATGAGTGGGGCTGCGTTTAACGGAAGTTGATGTATCCGGCTCGGCTAGCTTAGGGCTTGATGTATAGAATTTGCGGACTAAGCTCTGCCTAGGTACTGAGCAGATGGACGCGATACTGTGATTTGGGTAATGAACTGAGGCATGGGAGTGACTAAGCTGCGATCGCATGATGGACTCTAACGATCTAATTACAATACAGGCGTTTATGCTGGCGCTGGTTCAGCTTGATGATGAGCTGCCCGATGATCTACATCAGGCGGTGCATCGCATTGGCAATGAACTCACCCAACACCGGCCCGAGTTGGCAGAGGAGGTGCGATCGCTCGTGCAGCAGCATGCCCGCCTTAACGAGCTATACGAAACCGAATGTCGGCATCTCCAAGAGCTATACCCCATCCAAGAGCGTGCGAAACGGGTGATCAACGGGCATCATGCGGGCGATGTGGATGAAATTACGTGGGCACATATCGCCAATGCTATTCTCAAGGCAGATGATTACTACAGTGGCGCACAAAATCTGCTGCGGCGGGCGCAGGCGCATGGCGTGCCCAATGCATCTGGCGATGTGAAGGTGTTTTTGAGTGCGTTGCAGCGAGCCGTGACGGCAACGCGGGAGCGGGCGATCGCCATACTCAAAGCGCTAGAGCAGCGTCCCCTCACAATTCGCAGCTTGCCGTCTATGGTGGGGCTATCGGTTGATCAGTCTCGGGCGATTGTGCAGTCGCTCTGGGAAAAAGGCTATGTCGATCAATTTACCGGCAATATTTTTAGAAGTCTTGCTGCCCTAATCGGGGTAAGGCATCATCGGAACGAATCCATCGATCCAGACACCTACCTGACACTAACCAGTAAGGGGCACTTTTTCTTGCATCCTGTGGTCGTCGTCGGTAGACGTGAGGGCAAGCGTTAGTGAATGGTTTGACAGATTGGCTACCGGTTGTGCTGGTAGCCGGCATTGCAGGGGTCTGCAATCTTCTAGATGCTTATGAGAAGATCATGGATCTCTGCAAAAAACTGCTGTTCTTTGAACCCGCCAAGAGTGTCGGCTTTTGGCTCCTGATTCTGGTTCAGGTGTTATTCCCCTCTATTACCTTTCTCCTCTGGGTTACAGAGTTTTTTACGCTCAATCCTGTGGTAGATGTATTGCTGGTTATTCAGGCGATCGCCGTAGGGTTGAGCTTTGTCGCATTCCTCAATGCCCGCACCGAAACCGGTTTTCTGACCATTGATATCAAAAGCCTCTACGATCGCCTTTTGGCAATTGGTGTGCGCATCATCGCAGCTAGAGAAACACGTCGAACCTCACAGTTTCTGCGTGAGTTTGAGCGTGAGCTGATCCACCCTACCGCCAATCTAGAAGAGGGCTTAAAGGATCTAAGAGCTTACTTTTCTGCAGATATTGCGCTTTCGCCCCAAGATGAGCGCGATCGCCTTGATCTGATTGATGAGGCGTTAAGAGAGCCTTCGGTCTATCACCAGATCACGACCATCCAAACACTGGTGCTGCTCGTTCGAAAGCAAGACCTACTCTACATCCTGCAGCAGTTTGGCTGTCGAAGTGAGTTCTTGCAGCAGTTTTTTCCCAATGAATTTAGGCGGCGTAAAGATCAACGGGTCTGAGGCTCTGGGTGTGACTGCAGAACGGGCGATCGCCTTACCACAACATCCCTAGATCAGCAGACCAGTGCTTAGCCCAACCGTTTTACTGCTCCAACTCGCGATAAAGCGACTGCAGCAAATTTTCTAACTTCTCATCAGGGCAACACTCAACCAGCGCATCAAAGACATCAACCAAGTTAGCAGCAGTCTCACCCAATGTAGGGCTAAAGTCCCAAACATCCTGCGCCCAACCGCGCGGCGTTTCATTCTCAAAGATCAGCCGCTCTAAGAGAGATTTAGCTTCCGCTTTCGATAAAGACATAGCGACCCAGAATAAAAAGGCGTACCCAACGGCACGCCTAACGAATATCATACAATCTTGACAAATAGCCCATACAACTAGAGTCTTCAAACCCCATATCGCCTGTGGCACAGCGTTACAGACTTTAAGGCTTAGCCTCAACTATGTTTGCCCACTACCAGAACCAGTGCTGACAAACTCAACCAGATTCAGACAAGCCCTGCTCCATCCTAGCCTTTAGGCACGATGGTTGTTCGAGGTATCTCCTACACAACCATCACTCACCAAGATGTCATCAATGCTAATAGGTTTCAACATGCCAGCGCTCTTTGATTGATCGCTGGTAGTCTTTCCAAACAACGTTTTCCTTTGCTGCCGCCGCAGACATGGCCTCATCAATGCCATCCTCCATTCCCTTCAGTCCACAAATGTAGACATGGGTCTTTTCTTGCTTCACCATAGTCCAGATTGCGTCAGCATGCTCAGCAACACGATGCTGAATATACATGCGACCGCCTTCGGGATTTTGCTGCTCGCGGCTAATGGCATAAGTCAGCTTGAAATTGTCAGGATACCGTTCCTGAATCTCTTCGAGTTCTTCCTTGTAAAGGATATTGGGTGTGGTGGGAATACCGAAAATCAACCATGCAAACCCATTAAACTGATAATCAGGATTGAGATCCCGCTCGTCATCCTTAAACATTCGCCAGAGGTATGCCCGGAATGGTGCAATTCCTGTTCCAGTCGCCATCATGATGATGTTAGCCTCTGGGTCATCCGGCAAAAGCATCTCTTTACCGACAGGGCCTGTAATCTTGACATCTGCCCCAGGCTCTAAGTTGCAGAGAAAGGTAGAACACACACCCTTCACCACCTCACCCGTTTCTGGATGCTTATACTCCAACTGACGCACACATAAAGAAACCGTTTTATCATCGAGCTTATCGCCATGCCGAGTAGAGCCAATTGAGTAAAGGCGCAGCTTATGAGGCTTGCCTTTATCATCCGTTCCATCGGGAATGATGCCTATGCTCTGCCCCTCCAGATAGTGCAAGTCACCACCTGACAAATCGAACGTAATATGCTGAACCTCACCAATCCCACCCTCTGCGACCAGCTTTTCGTTTGAGATGCACTTTCCAACAAATGGGTCTTTCGGACGATATAAGTTGACCGGGACGTTAGATTTTGCCTTTTCTTTTGCTTGCGTCATGGGCTTACTCTGCTGTTTCGGTTGTGCTGAAGTCGATGCTTGAGGTTCAGCCTTCAAAGCGCTGCTGCCATTGGTTGCAGCGGTGCCGTTAACATCTAATGGACGAATGCTAACGATCCTGCCACCCATTCGCGTAATGCGCTGCATCTCTTGGTTCATGCGAGCGTAGGACACCGTCATGAATATGCTGCCGCTCCGACGAATGGGATACTCCATCTTGTCGGTTTCCTGGTTTTGGCGTAGACCTTCTACTTCGTAGACGAAAAGACGACTACCGGATAGTGAGTTGGCAGAACCGCCCGCTGCGCTTGGATTGTACATTGCTAATCGATGCTCTCTATAACCCTAGATCAAGAACCATTGAGCCTCCGAAGGAAAAGCCCTAAAGAGGCACATCTGTTTTGGTAATAGCGTATCACTGCCGAGCTAGCAAGATATAGTGACTACAGATTATGAAGAACATTGAACCCCATGCCAATCACCATACGTGTCAGCTCTGTTGGAAAATGTTAGCCACGAAGCACTTTTATGCCATCTTCATATTCCAATGAAGACCACTTACCATTAGCATAGAAGCTAGGCAAGCACGAGTTAGCAGTGGTGACCCGCAATCTGAAGGAAATCCTCGAGAAATTTGGCTTGTTGGTTTTGGCGCTACTCTGATAGCATTAGCTTATCAGATAGGACTAAATACTTATCGCATCTTTAGAGCTACAGTGTGCCTAGAGCACTTCGTAGCAGGTAGCTCCAGTAAGGGCTCTATATCAGCAAAGCAGATGAGTTTTGGGTATGGCTTAAGGGCAATTTTTTGCTGAGCGTTGCTTAGCAACGTTCATTGGTCTTTTGCTTCAAACGCTCTATTGATCGATGCTGTTAGCCAATAGTGCTTACGTAGATGCGCTTATTTTTAGTTGGCGTGATGACTTGATTTTGAGCCAGGTTCAAGGTATCTGCTTACTAGCCATAGCCAGATTCGCCTAGCGTATTAGGCTGAGGCATATTTAGGGCGCAGTTATCGCGTTTTGCAGGGCTAGCCGCCTAGAGTGTGGCTTCTATTGCCTACTGTTCTTTAACGAATTGTAGGATTGCGGGCCAACGCTTATTTCTAGTGCTTACTTACACTGTGTTGTTGTCCATCGGTAGCTTAGAGGAATGCTATGACCAGTCAGCTAGACCGTGTCGTGTTAATTGGAGTGGCAGGGGACTCCGGCTGTGGGAAGTCTACGTTTCTTCGTCGCTTAGCAGATTTGTTTGGCGAAGAGATGATGACGGTCATCTGCCTTGATGATTATCACTCGCTTGACCGTTATCAGCGGAAAGAAGTTGGCGTAACGGCGCTAAACCCCAAAGCCAATAATTTTGACTTGATGTATGAGCAAATCAAAGCTCTAAAGGAAGGCAAGTCAATTGAAAAGCCGATTTATAATCACGAAACGGGGCTGATTGATCCGCCAGAAACGATTCATCCGAACCGAATCGTGGTGGTTGAAGGGCTGCACCCCATGTATGACGATCGCATGCGAGCGCTGCTGGACTTTAGTGTTTATCTTGATATTGATGATGAAGTAAAGATCGCCTGGAAGATTCAGCGCGACATGGCGGAGCGTGGGCACACCTATGAAGATGTGCTGGCCGCTATCAACTCTCGGCGCCCTGACTTTATGGCCTATATCGACCCACAAAAGCAGCATGCTGATGTAGTGATTCAGATTTTGCCAACTCGGTTAATCAAAGATGACACTGAGCGCAAGGTGCTTCGAGTTCGGCTGATGCAGAAGGATGGAATAGAGGGGTTTGAGCCTGTCTATCTATTTGACGAAGGCTCTACGATTGATTGGATTCCTTGCGGACGTAAGCTCACCTGCTCTTACCCGGGTATTCGTCTTGCCTATGGCCCTGACACGTACTACAAAAACAGTGTGTCAGTCTTAGAGGTTGATGGGCAATTTGATCGGCTAGAGGAATTGATTTATATCGAGAGTCACCTCAGCAATACGTCGGCTAAATATCACGGTGAGATGACGGAGCTATTGCTGAAGCACAAGGATTATCCGGGTTCTAACAATGGTAGCGGTCTGTTCCAGGTGTTAGTTGGACTGAAGATGCGGGCGACGTGTGAGCAATTGGTAGGCGGTACGGTATCGATGGCGGCGAAAGCGGCTGTCAATTAGTTGGCGTATATAGTGTCAGCTTAGGTGCTTACGTTGCCTCAATACAAAGAGTGGGGCTCTCACATTAGACGCTCCCAGTGGTGGTGATATGAACCTGAGTTCGAGATAAACTCAAACCCTAAATGTGCCGTGCAAGATACCTACAGCGCATTTAGGGCTGTTTGCCTGACACGAGTTCCGAAAGCCTTGAAAATACGTTGGTGCAGAGCCGCAGGTCATAGCTTACGGATTGGAGCCGAAAGGCTTAATCAAATAGGCTTTAAGGCAGCGCGACTGACGAGAGATCAGGGGTTTCAGAGATGTGTCAGGCAGTCAGCATTTAGGGTTTTGGGGCACTGCGCGTCTCGCGGTGCCCCAAAGCTCGCTAATCTGAGTTGACGTTGATTATATATTCACTGTGAGATCGATAGCGTTGATTCAGTCCCGCGCTGCGAGGCTGAATCAACGCTAAACCAACGCGGACAACACGGTTTTAGGAATTTGCTGAACTGACATAGAAAAAGATTAGGGCTAGATATAGCAGACGTGTTACTACGCATCTACTGTATCTAGCCCTAACTAGCGCTTTAGGATATGTGCAGTCTAGCCTTCGGAGTTGCCTTCTGGCGAAGCCTCGGGTTTAGGTGCTGGCTTGGCAGCTGGTTTTGCTGCAGCCTTGGCGGCCTTAGGTGGCGCACCCACTTCAGTCACTTCGCTAAGGGCGAAGTTGTTGGTATTGACGCCAGCGTAGTTCACTTTTTCAAAGCGAACAATGACTGGGTATTTGATGCCACTCTGGTCGACAGTGGCAACGGTGCCCACATCTTGAAACCAGTAGGATTCTTTGCGAAGGATTTTAACCTTGGAACCGCGTTGAACCATGAGTATTCTTCCTTAATGAATGAATATGATGCATGGACGGGGCTTGCTGATTCGACGAACCTCCTATAAGGCTCAACGCATGAGTAGCAAACCCATAATGCTCATGTAAAAGAAGTAACCCCATTATGAGGCGAAAGGTGGCGCTCTCCAAGGCGTTTGCGAGATTTAAGCTATTAAGTTTTATTGCCAGGGGCGATCGCTCCTCTGCATCTCATCCCTCTCTGCATCTCATCCCCCTCTGCATCTCACCGTGGACAGGAGGGTCAAGGCAGAATCATGGACTCTAGTGCGGTTTGTAAGTCTTGGGTAAAGGCGGCGATCGCCCCTTTTCGGTTTTTGCGGTAGTCTAGCAGGCGATCGCTGATGGATATGGGCTCTCCAATTGTGATGTGGGCACGGCGCTGCCCGAGTTTAGGCTGTGGCAATGGGTCATCGCCTTTGAGCCGCATCACCACGTCTCGCACCAGCAGCAACGTTTCTGCAAAGCGCTCGGCAGTGGGTTTTTCCTTAACGTAGTAGCCAGTAACGCTGACAAAGGTTTCGACGACCCGCATGTGCCAGATACGGAGGTCGGCTTCTTCGGCAATGCGATTCGCCAGCCCCAACTCGACTGGAGCCATGCCGTCCGTCTGCTTTAAATCTTCCCGATAGATCCAGTCCCAGGCGGCCTGCTCAATGCGGCGACAGCGCTCGGTAAAGCTCCCCTTAGGCGTCATGCCAAAAAACTCTTCCGCTACAGAGAGGGCTGTATTGAGTAGGGCCTGTAGGCGCGAGCGTAGCGTCGAGTTAGAGTCAAGGGAATCAAGTTCTTCAACCCTCGCGCCGTCTACCGACTCATCTCTCTGTTCTGCAATTGCAGGCCTGCGGTCTGCGACTGCTGCGGGCGGCGTTAGGGATTGATGGTAAAACGTAGTGTAGAACTGCTCCATCAGCTGCAATAAGTGCTCACCCAAGCGAAGTAACCGCCCATACAGAACAGTCTGCTGCCGATGGGTTGGGTCTACGCCATCGTGCAAGTTGAGAGATGGGTGGGGAGGAATGCCGCTGGCCTGCTCTAGCTCACTCAGCAGGCTCTCTAGGGCGCGCCAAGGCGGCGTGACGAACTGATACTGCAAACCGATGGGGAGTATCCATACGGTTTCTGTGCGGCCTGCTTTTTCCAGATCTTCAGCACACCAAAAGCCGAACTGGGCCATGCCTGGTTCGATGGGACTGACGATTTCGCTATGGCCATTGGTGGCGCCTTCGGGAGCAGCTGCCATCGGAAACCGCCCGTGGGCAAAGTGCTGCCGAATGCTGCGCAAGCTGGGAGTATCAACCTTGCCGCGCTTGATGGGAATGCCGCCCAGGCGCGCATAAAGCCACCCCACCGCAGGCCCTGCCCACAGAGGGATGCCGCGATCGTAAATGAAATGAGAATGAACCGGTTGGGTTAGTGAAACTCCCCCTCGGCGTGCTGCTTGGGGCACATCGTGGGACAGCAGTCGAAACAGGCATTCGGGATCTGTAACGCTAGGATGGCGAAAGGCCATCAAGAACCGAATTTTTTCTGCCTGAAAGTCGCGATATAGGTCAACCAGGCGATCGCCATGGGTCACACTGACCTCTGAAATTTGGCTGATGTAGCGCATGCGCAATGGCAACAGCAACTGCACCAAACGCCAGACCCATGGGTTGAATCGTGGCGGAATGAATGCTAAGGGGGGTTGAATTTTGGCGGTGGGTCTGGGCATAGCGCAGGGGGAACCAATGGACTGGGACACTAGAGCGATCGCCCCTGGGATCAGGTCAACGGCATGGTGATCTCAAGGAGTACGAGTGCAGGGCAAACCGTCTGCCCCCAATCCGGCGCGACTGTGGATGTCGGCTTCCCGAGGGGCGATCGCTCCCTTTTCCATCATTCCCACCCCAGAAACAGAAGGGACAGCCCCCAGCACTGGGTTACAGCTCAGGGACTGAAAGCCCTTTGCTAGCGAGCCATTCGGGATTGTATAGCCGCGACTGATAGCGAGCGCCGCCATCACACAAAATGGTCACAATGGTGTGCCCTGGCCCCATTTGCTTGGCCACCGCCACCGCAGCGCCTACATTGATGCCCACCGAGCCCCCCATAAACAGCCCGTCGCGCCGTAGCAGTTGATAAACCACTCGAAGCATCTCGGCATCATCTACCTGCACGGCCTCGTCTACTGGGGCACCGTTGAGGTTCTCGGTCAGGCGACTGGTGCCAATGCCTTCTGTCACAGAGTTGCCTTCGCTCTTAAACTCTCCTGTTTTGAAATAGTGGTAGAGAGCACTGCCCATTGGGTCTGCCAGCACACATTTGAGGGTCGGGTTCTTCTCCTTTAGGAACTGGGTCACGCCAGCATAGGTGCCGCCTGTGCCCGTAGCAGACACCCAAGCATCGATGCGGCCGTCTGTCTGTGCCCAAAGTTCAGGCCCGGTAGTTTCATAATGGGCGAGTCGGTTTGCCGGGTTATCAAACTGGTTGGCCCAAATGGCATTGTCCATTTCGGCAGCAATCGTGCCAGAAAGCTTAACGAAATTATTGGGATCGCGGTAAGGCACCGCAGGGACGGGGCGAACCTCAGCCCCGAGCGCGCGTAGCAGATCGATCTTTTCCTGAGACTGGGTTTCGGGGATGATGATCAGGCAGCGATAGCCTTTAGCGTTGCAGATGTGGGCCAGTCCAATGCCTGTGTTGCCAGCTGTGCCTTCTACCACCGTGCCACCGGGCTTTAGCAACCCCTTCTTCTCAGCATCTTCAATAATATAGAGAGCCGCACGGTCTTTGACGGAGCCGCCAGGGTTGAGGAATTCTGCCTTGCCTAAAATCTCACAGCCGGTTTTGTCACTAAAGCTATTGAGACGGATGAGCGGGGTGTTGCCCACGGTGCCGACAAATCCGGTTCTGATGTCCATGCCCTTTTCCTGAATCGTTGCCATCTTCCAAATTCTATAGCGCTGGCTGCGGTGGTGCTTGCTGCACTGGGCATAAAAAAGCGCGGGATAGGCAGAGCGATCGCTCTGCCTATCCCGCGCTTAGAGCCAACGGCTACCTGCCTTACTCAACTGTCTTACTCATCGGTGTCCGGCTGGTCTGCGGCTTTGCGACGAGCGCTGGCTTTAGTGGAGCTACCGGTGCTGCTTGATTTAGCTGCCGATTTTGAGCTTGTCTGCCGCGTGCTGCTCCCGGTGGCTTTCTTCGTAGTTGTAGATTTTGGGGTGGATTTTTTTGCGGTTGTTGCCTTGGGTGTTGATTTTGTAGTGGACTTGGTGGATTTTTTCGCGGTGCCAGCGGTCGATTTCCGCGTGGACTTGGTGGTTGATTTGGTGGTTGATTTGGCCGCAGTCTTCTTTGTAGAGCGACCCGTTTTTTTGGTGCTGGCCTTTGCGGCGATCGCCTGCACTGCTGCCTCTAGCGACACCGACTCTACGGTTTCACCCTCTGGCAGCGACGCATTCACCTTGCCATGCTTGATGTAGGTTCCATAGGGCCCTTTGTAAATATTCACGGGTTCGCCATCCTCTGGGTGGACACCCAGCTCTCGCAATGGTGTGGAGGACCGCCGCCCCCGCCCGGTTTTAGGCTCTGCTAGCAGTTGCAGCGCCCGCTCTAGCGTGATCGTCAGCACGTCATCCTCACCTTTGATGGAGCGATACTCGGGCTTACCCTCCGGCCCTTTGGCATGCACCACAAACGGGCCAAACCGCCCTAGACCCGCCTGCACTCGGCCTTCAGTGTCGGGATGCAGGCCTAAGGTGCGCGGCAAGGCCAACAGCCCCACCGCCATCTCGAGGGTGACATCATCTAGCTTGACGCCCTTGGGCAGCGAGGCGCGTTTGGGCTTGGTGTTGTCTTCGGCTTCATCACCGAGCTGCACATAGGGGCCGTAGGGGCCAATCAGCTTATAGATGGGCTCTCCTGTATCTGGGTGAAGACCAACCTTATCGGGGCCTTCGGTCTTCTGCCGCAGCAGCACTTCGACTTGGCTGGGGTCGAGGTCAGAGGGTGTTAGGTCTTGAGGAATGGTCGCTTTGACGGGGCCTTCGTCGCCATCGGTTTCGATGTAGGCGCCGTAGCGGCCAATCCGCACCTTTACTTCCAGTCCTTCCAGGGTGATTGTGCGGGCTTCACCCGGGTCGATCTGAGTTTCTTGCTGCTTGACTTGGGTATCAAGCCCTAGCTCACCCAGATAAAACTCCTTAAGGTAGGGGAGCCACTCGGCTTCACCGGTCGAGATATCGTCTAGGGTGCGCTCCATCCGGGCGGTAAAGCTGGTATCTACCAAGTCTGGAAAATAGTTTTCTAACAGGCTGGTAACTGCGAAAGCGGTAAAGCTGGGGATGAGGCTATTGTTTGCCATTTGGGCATAGCCTCGGTCAATAATGGTGCCAATAATGCTGGCGTAGGTGCTCGGGCGACCAATGCCTTCGCTTTCTAGCGTTTTGACCAGGGTGGCTTCTGTGAAGCGGGCAGGGGGCTGAGTTTCGTGGGCGATCGCCTCCAACTCTTGACAAGACGGGTGATCCCCAACGCGCAGCGGAGGCAAAACCACCTCTTGGCTCTCTAGCGCTGCATCGGGATCGTCCGAGCCTTCTACGTAGGCTCGGAAGAAGCCAGGAAAATCAATTCGCTTGCCGGTGGCGCGGAAGCCTGCGTCTTCGGCTTCTAGGTTAATGGTGATGTGAGTTTGGCGCGCCTCTGCCATCTGGGTGGCGACGGTGCGCTTCCAAATCAGGTCATACAAATTCAGTTCTCGGCCCGACAGCCCGGTTTCCTGCGGTGTGCGAAAGTTAGTCCCCGACGGGCGAATAGCCTCGTGGGCTTCCTGTGCACCCTTGCTCTTCGTGGTGTATTGACGCGGCTGAGGGCTAAGGTAGTCGGTGCCGTACTTGGTCTCTACACAGGATCGGGCAGCGGCGATCGCCTGCTGCGACAGGTGCACCGAGTCTGTCCGCATGTAGGTGATATAGCCTTGCTCATAGAGGCTTTGAGCCACGCGCATGGTGTCTCGGGCTGAGAAGCGCAGCTTGCGGTTGGCTTCTTGCTGTAGGGTTGAGGTGGTGAAGGGTGGCGAGGGCTTGCGGGTGGAGGGCCGCTCATCCAGGCTGGCTACCGTCCAGGTGCTTTGTTGCAGTCGATCTTGGAGCGATCGCGCCTCTTCTTCACCCAGCAGCAGCACATTCCGTCCAGCAATCACCTGCCCCGTGGCTTCATCAAAGTCTGACCCTGTGGCAATGCGGGTGCCGCCCAGCGTCACGAGCTTGGCATCAAACGGGGTGTCGGCCTGACTCAGCAGCGCCTTCAGATCCCAATAGCTGCCCTTGCGGAAGGCTCGTCGCTGCCGCTCGCGCAGCACCAGCAGCCGCACTGCCACTGACTGCACCCGCCCTGCCGATAGTCCCCAGGCAATTTTCTTCCACAGCAAGGGCGATAGCGTATACCCCACCAACCGATCTAAGATACGCCGCGTTTCCTGCGCCCGCACGAGCTGTTCATCTACCGTACGGCAATTAGACAGCGCATCTTGAATGGCAGATTCAGTAATTTCATGAAATACCATGCGCTTGATCGGCACCTTGGGCTTCAGCACCTGCAGCAGGTGCCAGCTAATGCTTTCTCCTTCACGGTCTTCGTCTGTGGCCAGCACCAGTTCGTCCGCATCCTTTAGCGCGTCTTTTAGCGCTTTCACCACCTTCTTTTTGTCTTGGGGGACGATGTAGAGGGGCTCAAAGTCGGCATCTACATTTACACCAATTTTGGCCCAATCTTGCCCTTTGACCGCAGCGGGAATGTCGCTGGCAGACTGGGGCAAATCTCGCACATGGCCCATTGATGCCTCGACTCGATAGCCCGGTGGCAAATAGCCTCGGATGGTCTTGGCTTTGGTGGGCGACTCAACAATAACAAGTGTGGACATAACTCTTGATGCGGTTCAGGGTTATAGAAGGCAACAGGGGACAGGGATGAAATGGCTCGACCGGTCGCAGCAATCCTCAGAACCTAAGGCATATTAGCGAAGTGATGAGGGAGATGCTCAATAGTCTAGCCATTATATAGAGAAGGGGTCGGGCAGCAGATGTGGGTAGCGATTTAGCCAGGGCTTTGGGTCGATGCATGGCGCTGGAGTGGTCATGAAGAGGATGGCCTGTTTCGGTACTTAGCGCTGCATTCGATCAAACCCTATTTCGTAGTCTTAGCACCTCTGACCACAATTGCGCTAGCTGCCTGTGCAAAATTTGGTCACGATAGGGGCGCAGCTTCATGTATAAACGGGTTCTTAGTAACCTGAGTTCGACAACGAGTGAAGTGCTGAAAGAAAGGCTGAGGGTTACGCTCAAAGTATTGAATTCTAAGCACCTCAGCCATGTCTTTGAGTCTAGCGCGCCTCGACTTGACCCAAATCTTCTG
>JAESGQ010000092.1_pt1 | contig 85587 bp, 68 predicted proteins | sample 9266251 | NCBI WGS metagenome assembly JAESGQ01 (sample SAMN17056778, study PRJNA650883) | algae metagenome | isolation source: Kaiparowitsia implicata GSE-PSE-MK54-09C and co-occurring heterotrophs from... | place: USA: Kaiparowits Plateau, Grand Staircase Escalante National Monument, UT ... | reverse complement strand
TCGACGAATTGACGCCCGCAGTCTCGGCATTTGTAGTTTTGCTTCCCCCGGTGGGGGGTGCCGTTCTTGGAAATATCATGAGACCCACAGGTCGGACAGGTCATCTCAATCGTCATGGGCTCGACTCCCTTGTCATCTCGATGGCTTAGTCTGATTTTCGGCATTGCTGAATCATGCTATGAAGCGCTCGCTGAGAGGCTAGAAAACTCACTCAGATCTTCAGGCAATCATATCGTCATTCAGCAACGCCTGATTTTCCTCTGTCCCGTACACTAATGCACTACCCAAGATTGGTTATGTCAACGGGGTTGATATAGACTACGTGTTGGGTTGGGCCGTGGGGTGGCGATCGCCCTCTTACCAGATGCCTGACTATCTAAACCAATTGCGTTTGGAGTAGGGTGAGGCACTTGCAGATTTGACGATAAGCCAAGGGAGAAACGGGGTGACCACGGCGGATGCCCGCAATCGGGGTGCATAATCTAAGGTGTGTATCACTGAAACTGGATCATCCGTTGCGATCGCCATGAATCAAGCATTACACTCATCGCTACAGGCCTTGCAGACGCTTCAGGCCAATCAGGGGGCCAGTTTTATAGACGTGGCTGGGCGGCAGGTGCCAGCTCAGTTTCGCGATGATTCAGCGGCGATCGCCCTTCTCACCGCCGCCTCCCCCGCTGCATCGACTACGATCATTCAAGACTGTTCCCACTGGGGGCGCATTCTAGTCTCAGGGGGCGATCGCCTCCGCTTCTTACACAACCAATCCACCAATGCCTTTCAGCAGCAGCAACCCGGCGAAGGCTGCGATACCGTCTTTGTGACTTCGACTGCCCGCACGGTAGATTTAGCCACCGCTTACGTCCTAGACAATGCAGTGCTGCTGCTGGTGTCTCCGGGCAATGCCGCATCATTAATCGACTGGATGGATCGGTTTATCTTTTTTGCTGACCAGGTGGAATTGCGAGATGTCACGGCTGAGACGGCAGCCTTTCGGGTTCTGGGGCCGGGGAGTGAGGCGATCGCTCAATCCATCGGGGCTGGTGCGCTCATCGGGCAGCCCGATGGCACCCATCAGACGATTCCGCTGGCGGATGGGGAGGTGCGCATCGCAGTAGGCAGCGGCTTGGCGATCGCCGGATACACTCTGATCGTCCCAATTGACCAGGCTGCGGCCCTGTGGCAAGCTCTAACCGAAGCCGGGGCAGTTCCGGTGGGGGAGCAAGGTTGGCAAAACCTGCGAATTCAGCAGGGGCGTCCGGTGCCTGGGCAAGAACTCACAGATGACTACAATCCTCTAGAAGCGGGATTGTGGCACACCATTTCGCTCACAAAAGGCTGCTACATCGGGCAAGAAACCATTGCTCGGCTGCACACCTATCGCGGCGTAAAGCAACAGCTCTGGGGCATTCGGCTAGCCGGAGCCGCCGAAGCGGGCAGCATCGTGATGATAAACGGCGAAAAAGCAGGCACGCTCACCAGTTGTGTATCGAGTGAAGATGGCCATAGCAGCACGGGGCTGGCCTACATTCGCACAAAAGCGCTGGAATCAGGGCTCACTCAAGTACAAGTTAATGACCAGCCTGGAGAGCTGATCGCCGTGCCGTTTCTCAGCCATCAGTATTTAGAGGCGTAATTTCGATGCAGAGTACAGCCGATCGCAACCCTACCTAGCGATAGGCTCGGCGGTGGGCATCGGCCGTTTACACTAAGCGTGTAGCACTGATGGAGTAAGGCTGCCTTGCTAGATGAACAGGCAAAAAAGACACTATTGCTAAAAATTCCCCACGGGCTATATGTCTGCGGGGTCAAGAACGGGGATGAGGTCAATGGCTTTACCGCCAGTTGGGTTATGCAATCATCCTTTAAGCCCCCGATGGTGATCAACTGCGTCAATCAAAAATCCATTTCCCATGAAATGGTCAAAGCCAGCGGGGTGTTTGCCCTCAGCTTTTTAGAAGCAGGGCAAAAAGATCTGGCTCAAAAATTCTTCAAACCCATGCGCCGCGTAGGCAATAAGTTTGAAGACGTAGAGTTTTATTTGGGCGAGACCGGCTGTCCGATTATCACCGACTCTCTCGGCTATGTGGAATGCCGAGTCGTCGGCGCAGTAGAACAGGGCGATCACACGGTGTTTGTGGGAGAGGCGATCGCCGCAGGGGTTCACCGAGACGGCAATCCGCTGCTGCTTGAAGACACTAGCTGGCAGTATGGGGGGTAGCTCCAACCATCAGCTCTTTAGCTGTTTCCGTTTTGGCTCAATCCAAAAGCGGGGATGCTGCACTGCAGCATCCCCGCTTTGGAATAGCGCTTGACGCGCTAAATACCTGATCGTCATCAGTCTCAATAGCTTGATAGACCAGACTTAAAGCCAGCGCTTAGGCAGGCTCAACCCGTGCATAGAACCGACCCTTCACACGAACCTCTAGCGGCTCTTTGCCACCCATGTCCGTATCAGAGGGCTGAAGACTTTCAAAGCTCCCCGAAATTTCCCCCGTGGTGCTGTCTACCTTCGTGACCTGAAGGGAAATAGTGCCCTCACCCGTCACAAACTGCTTCTTGTTTTCTTTTTGGAGTTCTTCATCGTCGGCCTGAGCGGGCAGTGCCACAGCGCTATCATAGCCCGCAGTCAATCCGCGACCCTTCGGATCAAGGAAGTTAGAGGTGCGGTAAGACGGCACCTTGAATGCCCCTTCGAAATCGGTGGAGGTGTTGACACTATCCACAGCTCCAGGAGTTTTGGCAACCAGCCCTTTAATGGTGAACAAAAAGGGAACTTCTTCCCCACCGGGCAGTAACACGGTCGTAGCCTGAAAATCAAAGCCGTCTTCTTCTATAAAGACTAGGCTGTGATCCGCATCGTACTTCAAGTCGCCACTGACCTGATCGATGGTGGTGGTGTAGCGCGTCAGCGGTTTGCCATCAATAAACCGAGCCTCTTGGCGTCGGCTAGTCGGCTCAGTCTTCACGGCAAATTCGTCAGGCTGCAAGCACAGCTTGGCTATCCGATAAGCACTGCCATCTTCAATAGGGATTGAGCCACGCTTTGTTTCATATACTTCGGGGCAGGAGTTGGCCAGCCCGGTGTTGCGAATTTCTTCATAGGACAGTGGGCCATCCGCTGAAGAGCCGGAGCTACAGGCCGTAAGCGCACTCATGCAGAGTGCGAAGAATGCAATGATGAGAGCACGATACCTCATGGTCAACCTCGAATATCTCCAACCTGGATGTTTTTGGGACACCAATTGGGTAATTGGCGATGGGGGTTAGTATCTCAACCTGGCAGAAACTGAACTGGATAGGCTGCCGCCGCTCGCCGAGCGAGCGACTAAGCAACGAAACCAAACCCCGCGTCTGCGGATAGTCAGGCTGCTGTACTGAAATTAAGTATTGTGTAAATCAATTGTGTGAATCAGTAGATTGACCCATTAAAATTCAGACCCAGGACGTTGCAGTGTCCGCCATGAGAGCGGCGCAGGTTCTGGCTATGTATGTTTAATTTGGGATGTCTACTCAACTAGGCTATTCAGCATTTTACAGGAGGTTGACACGATAAAGGTTGCGGAATCTGGGTTTAAGCAATGTAAATAGAAGTAAGGGCATCGTTGAGACTGTGTTGAGACTCTGAGCAATGGCAGGCTGAGGGCTGATTAGATGGCTAATTGGGTAGAGCGATCGCCCACGCTCTCCCCTATCCGAATCTGTCCTCTTAGCTGAATTCTGTGCTGTGTATAGCTGCGCTGGCAATTGGGCGATCGCTATGGTGGGATGAACGGGTTTGACCGAACCCGGAATGCGGAAATCAGGCTACTTGGAGAGAATTTGCTAATATCAGCAGACCCCGCAGGTTCATTCAGGGGAGAACACTGGAGTTTGACCGTAGTTTGATAGATCCCTCACACTGCCACGCAGCCCAAGCAGGTCTGGTTCTCCTGCGCTGGCCGCTGCTATCGAGTTTGAGAGACTGATTCACAGGGCGCTAATGTATGGCTAACGAGTCATGGCTAGCTTATGTGTCGCCAGCTTGTAGGTAGCTAAGTGAGCGTGACGGTAAACCGCTCTTACTTTCTTACTTCGGTTCATCTTTGAAGCAAGCAGTGTCAACTGTAGCAGGGTATGCCGTCGCGGGCTAAAAGGGGCACCACCACGCATAACTAACATTCATTAACTGTGCAGCAGTGGGAGATATTGGCATGGGGTTAGATGACATAGCGGTAGAAGATATGACAGTCGATGCAGGCCAAGATGCCCAATGGGGAACAGATGACTTTGGGGCGATCGCCCATCTCGTGCAACAAACTGCACAGCAGCATCAAAGCGACGGCTTGGCGCTGCTAGCGCTGCTGCGGCTGCTAGAAGCGCTGCATCGAGACATCCGCGATGAGCTGTTTCAAGACACAATGCCAAAGAACCGGCAGGCCTTATACAGCCTATTGAAAGATATTGAAACCGAAGGCGGTTGGCCTTACATTCCTCGGATGAAGCTGAAGGATTTTTTGGTGTATCTGCTCCAAGAAAGTGAGATCTCAGAGCACACTCCCCACCCTGATTCAAGGTCGCGCCCCTAACGCTCGCCTAAGAGAGAAAATCCTCCAACGCACAATCCAAAGCGCCATCCATGATGCGCGCCCAATCGCCGCAGCAGACCGAAGCAGCGGAGTCCCTGTTCTGTAGGAACTCCGCCACTCAAAATGTCTGGCTCAAATCGGTACAATAGTAAAACATCCATTCTGAGCTCAGTAGCAACTCATGATTCCTACCGTTATTGAACAGTCAGGCCGCGGAGAACGCGCGTTTGATATTTACTCACGCTTGCTGCGCGAGCGCATTGTGTTTCTAGGCTCTCAGGTTGATTCTGACCTGGCAAACCTGATTGTGGCGCAACTGCTGTTCCTAGAAGCCGAAGATGCAGAGAAGGATATCTATGTCTACATCAACTCGCCTGGAGGCTCTGTGATGGCAGGGATGGGAATCTTTGACACCATGAAGCACATTCGCCCCGATGTTTGCACCATTTGCTTAGGGTTAGCCGCCAGCATGGGTGCATTTCTGCTAAGTGCGGGCACAAAAGGCAAACGCATGAGCCTGCCTCACTCACGCATTATGATTCACCAGCCGTTGGGCGGTGCTCAAGGGCAAGCGGCAGATATCGAAATTCAGGCGCGGGAGATCCTATTCCACAAACAAAATCTCAACCGTTGGCTGGCCGATCACACCGGGCAACCGCTAGAAAAGATTGAGCGCGATACCGAGCGTGATTTCTTTATGTCTGCAGCAGAAGCCGTTGACTATGGGCTGATTGACCAAGTGATCGACAAACGCTCGGTGGGCAGCCGCCCTGACCCTGTTGCAGTATCCTAATCTGCTTCAGATTCAGATTAGCCTCATCTAACGTCGCCTGGTTTTGCAAAAGGGGCTGGTGTGCATTGCACACCAGCCCCTTTTGCGGTTTGGCGCATGTCTTTCTTCTATTGAGTATGAGTCTATTTGAGCTGAGTCTATGACTTACGAAAACCCTTGCTAAACGCGCGATCGCCATCACTAGATGGCGCAGCGAATAGAAGATGTCACACACGGTTAGTGTCACTGAGGGGCGATCGCCCAGTAAGGTTTCCGTCCTGAGCACGAAGGCGATCAAATAGGCTCGCGACCCGCTGCAAATCTTTATCGCCGGGGGCGCGTTCGACCCCGCTAGACAGATCAATGCCAGAGGGCGTGATCAGGGATAGGGCCGTGGAAATGTTGTCGGGGGTTAGCCCCCCTGCCAGAAACCAAGGGCAGGGAAACTGAGTATCGCAGAGGCTGGGCCAGTCGAGCGATACGCCGGTTCCTCCATGCTGCTGGGGGTGATACGCATCCAGCAGGAGCCAGTCGATCGCGTGGGCATAGGTCTGAATTTGGGCCAATCCATCTGCCCAGGGATATGAGGGAGCGGTGGACGGGCGAAGGCGGATGGCTTTGATCAGCCGCAGCATGGGCAGGCGATCGCGCACTTGGTCACAAAACGCTGGAGATTCACTGCCGTGCAGCTGAATGCCACTAAGCTGGGCGATCGCCGCCGTCTCTACAATCTCATCCAGATTGGCATCTACAAACACCCCAATGCGGTCGGGAATAGGTGCACCGTCAGCATCTTGGGGCAGCGCCTGAACAATGGCGCGAATCTGCTGGGGCGATACATAGCGGGGCGACACTGGCGCGCAAATAAAGCCTAGAGCGGTGGCACCCATCTGGGCGATCGCCCGCGCTTGGTTCGGTTGGGTAATGCCGCAAATTTTGACTTGCATAGACGGTGCTAGAGCTGAATAGGACAGGTCTGAATAGGGCAGGTCTGAATAGGGCAGAGAGAATGGTGTGACCGCCATGATAGGGGTGCACCGCACGTCCAAAGGGTTCAACGGGATGGATGGAATATGAGGGACTCAACTGCGGTGCCTCCCATTGCGCTTGAGATGAGGCGTCCTGCCTGCAGTCCAGCGAGCCACCCTAAATCGAATGTCACTGTAAGCTGAAATCAACCTTCGCAAATCGTAGACAACCTTGATCTGCCGTAGGGTGGGCAGTGCCCACCAGCCTTATTTCAGTGCCATTCCACCCTAAATCTATTTCGCAATGTTGCAGCAAATGCTGAGATTTGTCTCAATTTGACTGCATTCTGTTAACTCTTCAAACAAAAGGGCGATCGCTCGACACCTCATCCTTTATTCTCACACTTGAAGCGATCGCCCGCGAGGGTCAGGCCATTGCCTAGACCCGTCTTCTCGCAGGCGTAGGCTTTTTTCATAGAATCCGAATGCAGGAGATAGCACACATGTACACTCCAAGTTTATTGGCTGTTGCCACCACATCCTCTTGGTCGATGAGCACAGGCATTGTGATGATTGCAGCAAATTTGTTTGCGATCGCCATTGGCTATTACGCGATCCAAAATCGAGGCGCTGGCCCTAAGCTTCCCGTCGAGCTTCCGGCCATGTTTACTGGGTTTGGTCTGCCAGAGCTGCTGGCTACTGCTAGCTTCGGGCATATTCTGGGCGCTGGCTTCATTTTGGGATTGTCGAACGCCGGGCTGCTTTAGGCAGGTCGCGATCAGCCACGATTCATGGTTAATGAGCCGCTGCTATTGTCTCAACTCCGACGATAGCAGCGGCTTGTTGTATCAGGCTTGACTGGAGCGGGGTGGGGCGATCGCCGCGCATAGGTTCCCTCCATCACTGACATCACGAGGGGGCGATCGCCGCGCATAGGTTCCCTCCATCACTGACATCACGAGGGGGCGATCGCAGTGGCTAGGATTGTGCCCGTCTGCTTTAACCCCTGAATGTTGGGAACTGAAGGATTTTTATCCTCCCTATGAGCCGAAGACCTATGAAGTATCAATCCAGAGGTGTCATTCCCTAGATACAGAAATGTATGGCTATGGCGGATTCAGTGGAGTTAGCGCTAGTCGTACATTGCGTAAAGTGGGTAAGATGGGGGAACAGGGTGCTTGCTCTCGTGGTTAGGTGCATCAGACAAACCAGAGCGCAAGAGCGGTAGCGGATACGAGCTGCAAGTCACAGATCTCGCTCCAAACCACCCATTTTATCGGGAGAGTTGTATGCAACCAGGTCGGCGAGTCGGCACTATTTTTGGCATTCCGTTACTTATAGACTCGTCCTGGTTCATCATCCTGGCGCTGTTTACATTTTCTAATGCCATGACGCTGCAGCGGGGCGCCGGGTTTGATGCGCCGATTGCTTGGGTGGCTGGGTTGATTTTAGCGCTGGCGCTGTTTGGCTCGGTGCTGCTGCATGAGCTGGGGCACAGCCTAGTGGCTAAGTTTCAAGGCATCAAGGTCAACTCTATTACACTGTTCTTGTTTGGCGGGGTTGCTGCTATTGAAGAAGAACCGAAGACGCCTGGGCGAGCATTTCAAGTGGCGATCGCCGGGCCTGCGGTTAGTCTGGCGCTGTTTTTTATTCTTGCGGCGGCGAGTCAAGTGTTAGCTCTGCCGACGGCGATCGCCAACATGGTGCGCGATTTAGCCTATCTCAATGGCGTGCTCGCAATTTTCAACATGATTCCTGGCTTGCCGCTGGATGGCGGGCAGGTGCTGCGGGCAGCGGTGTGGAAGATTACCGGAAGCCGCATTCAAGGCTTGCGCTGGGCTGCTAATGCGGGCAAAACTCTAGGGTGGTTTGCCATTTTTCTTGGAATTTTGCTGTACGTGCGATCGCCCCAAACGGGCTTCAGCGCGGTGTGGTTAGCCGTCATTGGCTGGTTTGTTATGAGCCAAGCCAGCAGCTACAGCCGCATTTCAGATTTGCAAGCGGCGATCGCCCACCTCACCGCTTCTGCCGCCATGACTCGCCACTTCCGCGTGGTAGACGCCAACATTACCGTTGACCAGTTCAATACTCAATACATTCAGCGCGAAGGCGACGATGACATGCCCGCCTTCTATGCCTCATCAGACGGGCGCTATCGGGGGATGGTTCTGTTAGACGACCTGCAAGGGTTAGAACGCAGTCAGTGGGATGTCACCGTTGTGCATTATATTGTGCATCCGCTTACAGATATTCCCTCCATCGCTGAGACGGCTCCGTTGCAAGACGTTATTGAAAAACTCGAGGCGCACAACCTGCGCTACATCACTGTGCTATCTCCGGCAGAGGCCGTGTCTGGTGTGATCGACCGGGGCGATGTGGTACGCGCCGTGGCACAGCAGATGAAGGTGCCCATTCCCGAAGGCATTATTCGTAAGATTAAGCTGGATGGCTCCTATCCTTCAGGGTTGCCCCTAGAGGCCATAGTGAAGTCGATGGGCACTGATTGATTCTTAGCCAAGCGGTTCGATACGCTCTCAGCAGTCGTCTACGGTCTCACCCGTTCAGGCCTAGGCCAGCGCTGAAAAGTTGGGATCATCGGCGAGCGATCGCACCTCGGCCCACTCTCCTGCACTCAGCGGCTTTTCCTCAATTGTGATACCAAACTGCTGAACAGCGGCCTGCATCAGCGCGGACTGAATCGACTCTATTGAAAGATGCGTGACTGGGGGCGGTGGCAGGGTTAGGGGAGACATAGAATGCCCCGAGCCAAAAATTTTTTGCATTAGCTCGGCATCCGGCTGAAGCCGCATAGAGCCATGCTGCAATAGGCTTGAGCCACGCCGCAGTTGGGCACTGCCAATCAGCTTGTAGCCTTCTGCGGTGACTAAATCCGCAGCCGTTGCTGTGCCAAAGCAGTTAGGATTATGAATATAGCCTCGCCTCGCTGTGCCAAAGGCTAGATCAACGCCGAGCGATCGCCATCCTCGAATTAAGAATGTGCAAACATCTTGGTAGGCCTGCATTCGGCTGGCGGCAAATCCCGAAGCGATTAGTGCATAGGTCAACTCGCCTTGGTGCAGCACTGCTCGCCCGCCACTAGGACGCCGCACCAGATCGATCGGTGCCCCTTGCCAGGTCAACGTCCGCCATTCTGCCGGAAATTGCCGCTGGTGATACCCAAGCGACAGTGCCCTCGGCTCCCAGCCGTAAAACCGCAGTGTGGGCGGGCAGCGCCCTTGGCGATGCTGCTCTAGCAGCCACCCATCCAACGCCATGTGGAGTCGGCCCGGCCCGGTGAAATAGGGGAGCGATCGCCACACCTGCCCCAATTGGCTCAACCCGGCCCCCTTCTAAGCGCCAAATTCTGCTTGCAGCGGCTCATCATAATTGTCAGCAATGGTAGCCACAATCGTGATATTGCGAGAGACTTCTGCCGGAGTTAGCCCTTCTAGATTGCGCTGCGCCGACACAATAACTTGGTTATCCATAATGCCAAAATGAGCCTCAAACGTGCTTGTCCAGTTTAGCTCTAGCAGTTTTCGCATGAGGGCGGGTTCATCTTTGGCAGGCAGCGACATCACCGGCGACCAAAGGGTGAGCATGTCTTCCTCGGTTGAGCCAGACAGTTGCACATACACCTCAATCGTGCCATAGCGAAATTTCCACAGATGCCCTTGCTCAGAGTGGCTCACCATCGCACTCTGGTCATCCTGCAAGCTAGAAATGACGGTCTCAATTACATCGACATAGTTCAGCTCTGAGCTGGCTTGGTCAAAATCATAGTTCTGTGTGGCTTCAGCGTTCATAATCCCCTCACTCAATCATGGATGATGTATGTCGGATGCTCTAACCTTAAACGGCTTGGGTTAACAGGGCGCTAATAGTCTGCCGTGGCTTGCATCCTCTGGTTTAGCACCCTCTAGTGTGCCGTAGTCTGATCAAAAGGCTTCATCCAAAGAGGGTCTTTGTTCGGGTACCCAGTCATGATCCCGCAGTGATCCCCACGAATTTGTCGGGAGGATGCTACGAAAATGCTGGTAGCGGGGCGATCGCCCTTGAAAACCAACCGATTTTAGCAGTTCGTTTCCCCTGCTCCTGAAAATTGAACGAAATTGCCGACTTCCAACAACTCTTGAGAGGGTTCCTCCTATAAGTGTATGATCTGTTCCAATACTGGCAATTTTAAATGTATGTAGAGGGCAAGACGCAGTGATTAGAGTTGCAATTAACGGCTTTGGGCGCATCGGGCGAAATTTTTTGCGCTGCTGGTTGACTAGAAGTGACAGCCAGTTCGAAATCGTCGCTATCAACGACACCTCCGATCCCCAAACCAACGCGCATTTGCTGAAGTATGACACAATGCTCGGCAAGTGTGAGGCGGATATCAGCGCCGGAGACGGCACCATCATCGTCAATGGCAAAACCATTAAGTGTGTGTCTGACCGCAACCCGCTAAATTTGCCGTGGGGCGAGTGGGATATTGACCTTGTGATTGAATCAACTGGCGTATTCACCAATCGTGAAGGCGCATCCAAGCACATTACCGCAGGTGCCAAGAAGGTGCTGATTACCGCACCCGGCAAGGGCGATATTCAAACCTATGTGGTTGGTGTTAATCACCACGGCTATGAGCATGCAACGGACAACATCATCAGCAACGCGAGCTGTACCACCAACTGCCTTGCGCCCATTGTGAAAGTGCTCAACGAATCGTTTGGCATCGTGAAAGGGACGATGACCACCACCCACAGCTACACGGGCGACCAGCGGCTACTGGATGCAAGCCATCGCGATTTGCGACGGGCGCGTGCAGCCGCCATGAACATTGTGCCGACCACCACCGGAGCCGCAAAGGCGGTGTCGTTGGTGATGCCTGAAATGGCGGGCAAGCTCAACGGCATTGCCCTGCGGGTGCCTACCCCCAACGTGTCGGTTGTGGATTTGGTGGTTCAGGTATCCAAGCCTACGATTGCCGAGCAGGTCAACGAAGCGCTTAAAGCGTCGGCAGAAGGCGAGTTAAAGGGCGTCTTAGCCTACAGCGACCTGCAGCTTGTGTCTACGGACTATCGTAAAACTGATGAATCCTCAATTGTGGATGCCAGTCTGACGATGGTGATGGGCGGTGATCTGGTGAAGATTTTGGCCTGGTATGACAACGAGTGGGGCTATAGCCAGCGGGTAGTCGATCTAGCGGAAACCGTGGCTCAAAAGTGGGTCGCTTAGTTTGTTCCTAGGATAAGGGTTCCTAGAATGAGGGATTAAGAGGAGAGTAGGGGCGATCGCCCTCTGCTCCCCCTCATCCGTCCAACCTATTCAAACAACTTGCTAATAGTACGCCCAGTTCTTTGCCATGTTTTGCCATGTGAAGAGCTGGGCGTGCTGTTGATGTACTTTGCTAGATGTTTAATTCGGTTTTTTGCTTGAGATTCAGCCCTGCCCAACAGATTATCAGCCCGTTGAATCACAGCCCGTTGAATCACAGCCCGTTGCAGTCAGCCTGCCGCAATCAGCCCGATGCTGAGCAAAATGCGATCAAGCACAGAGTAAACAATAGCCAGAGCCAGCCCCCCCAAAATTGCGCTCAAAAAACCCCAGCGCAGACGGAAGCCCGACACCAGCACCGCTGCCAGACCAAACACAATGGCATTCAGCAGCAGCGAGACCAACCCTAACGAAATCACATTCAAAAATACAGAGGCCGTCACCGGGCGTACTAAGGCATTAAGGATGCCCAGCACTAGCCCCGCCAGCAGCGAGCTGCCAAACGAGTCAACCTGCACCCCAAGGGGCAGTTTAGACACGATAATCAGGCTGATGGCCATCACTAACGTTGTGATAATGATTGGAAGCAAAAAAGCCATAACGGTATCCGCAGTAAGTGGCTAGGCGTGCAGCTTTATTAAACCAAAAAAACTTCCGATGCATCAAAGATTTCCGAGTCCAATGTGTCCTATTCTCTAGAATCGTCGCGAGGTTCACCTCAAAAATCTACTCAAAGTCTGCTAAAAACTACGCAATTTCACGCCCTGCATAGTTTTCCAGGTGAATGTTTTGAGATAGGCTCTTAGAGAAAATTCCGTCTTCACTATGGTTCTAATTGTTTCAATTGCAGAGGGCTGGATACAGGATGATTATGCTTGAGACTGCACCCATTGCATCATCGGAGGTAGCCATTGAGGTTGCCCTCAAACAGTTTGTGCTGGTGCTATCTGTAGCATTGAGCGTTGCCGCCCTAACTCAAATGGTGGGGCGGCTGCGAGTCGCCCCCTATACTCTAGTGCTAGTGATGGTCGGTCTAGCCTTGGCGTTTGTTGACATCCGCCTAGTGGAGCTTTCACCAGAGCTCATTCTCATCATTTTTTTGCCGCCGCTGCTGTTTGAAGCAGCCTGGAATCTGGAGTGGGCGGCGCTCAAGCGCTGCCTGGTACCCATCACGTTGATGGCGCTGTTTGGCGTGTTGATTTCGGTCTTGGGCATTGCTCTGGGCCTCAACCAATTAGCGGGTCTCTCTCTGACAACGGCGCTGCTCATTGGTGCCAGCCTAGCTGCTACAGATCCGGTATCGGTAACGGCGCTATTCAAGGATTTAGGCATCGGCGGCAGCCGCTTGGCTACGATTACCGAAGGAGAAAGCCTGTTTAACGACGGCATGGCGGTGGTGGCTTTTGGCTTTTTGGTGGGGCTGCCGTTGGGCACGGTTCAATTGAGCGTGCGGTCGGTGATCTTGCAAGTGGTGGTGGTCGTCGGCATTGGCATTGCCGTGGGGGCGGTGATTGGGTTTGGCATCTCTTACCTAACGCAGCGGTTTGATTCGCCCTTGGTAGAACAGTCGCTGACGTTGGTGGCGACCTATGCAACCTACTTGGTGACCGAAGATCTGGGCGGCTCTGGTGTGATTGGGGTGGTGGTAGCAGGGCTGGTGCTGGGCAACTATGGGTCGCGCATTGGCATGAGTCCCCGAACGCGGGTGGTCGTGAGCGAATTTTGGGAGTTTTTGGCGTTTTTTATTAACTCGATTGTGTTTTTGCTGGTGGGTGACCAAATCCGCTATGAGGGGTTGCTCGAAAATTTAGGGATGATTGGGGTGGCAATTTTGGGGCTGCTCGTGACGCGGGCGATCGCCGTATTTGTGCTCTGTGGCATCAGCAATCGCATTGACCCCATCGATATTCCAGTGTCGGAGCAAACCGTGCTGTGGTGGAGTGGCATTCGCGGCACTGTGTCGATTGCACTAGCGCTCAGCATTCCAGAAGTGCTGCAAGAGCGCAATTTAGTTATCTCAACCGTGTTTGGGGTGGTGCTGTTTACGCTGTTGGTGCAGGGCTTAACGGTAAAGCCGTTAATGAAATCCTTAAAGCTGCTGGGTGACCAACTGTTGCAACAAACCTATGTTGAACTTGCAGCGCGCCAGTTTGCCCTAGGCAAAGTGCTTGCCCATCTCAAAGCGGATGAGCGCCCTGATTTAGAGCCAGACTTCTATCGCTATCAAGAGACGCTGATTCGCAACGAAATTGATCAGACTCAGGAGAAAATCGAAAAGCTCAAGGGCGAGCATCCGAACCTGATGGACTATATTGCGGAACAATTTCAGGAGGAACTGGCAGGGGTGGAGGCCAATACTTATGCTGAGCTGGTGCGGTCTGGCCGACTAAAGCAAGAGCTCACCCCGTTGATGGATCTCGTGCTGGAGAGCGACGATTAGATAGTCCTACACACCGATGAGAATTTTGAGTAGCCTGCCTTAGGGAGTATTGTAGGTGGCATCTCCACCTCTGAGTCGGCCCAGGCAATCGATTCAACAGAGTAGGGGCAGCGGCTTGGTAGTGGCTGACAATACACAGCTAATCTAATCAGTGTCGTAAATTGTGGATGAGTTTGTTCCGCGTGCCGTCATGACCTAGCATTCGTTAGCCTAATCCTCTTAGTGATTTGAAATTTGCAGAATGAATGGGACTTTCAGTCATGCGTTGGGTTGCACTCATGCGTTGGGTTGCACGATGGAAGCGGCGGCTACAGGTCGGACGATGGACGATATCGACAAGCAATTATTGACCAGCAAATGAAGTGTGCTAATTGGAGAGAATAGCTATGGTGGCGATCGCATCTATTCATGCAAGAGAAATTCTAGATTCTCGCGGTAACCCCACGGTAGAAGTGGATGTGGCGCTAGAAGATGGCAGCAAGGGCCGGGCGGCGGTGCCCTCCGGTGCGTCTACGGGCAGTCGAGAGGCGCTAGAACTGCGGGATGGCGAACCGCGCTATGGGGGCAAGGGCGTCCGCAAAGCCATTGAAAATGTCAAAGGCCCCATCGCTAGCGCGCTCAAGGGAATGGACGCGCTGGATCAGGCGGCAGCGGATCAGGCGATGCTCGATTTAGACGGCACAGAGTACAAAAGCAACTTAGGCGCGAATGCCATACTCGGTGTGTCGATGGCGATCGCTCGGGCGGCTGCATCTTCTAAAGACATCTCGCTATTCCGCTACTTGGGGGGCGCCAGCGCTAATTTGTTGCCCGTGCCCTGCTTCAACATCCTCAATGGGGGAATGCACGCCGACAACAGCGTAGATTTTCAAGAGTTTATGATTGCCCCAGTGGGTGCGCCCAGCTTTAGCGCTGCGTTAGAAATGGGCGCAGCGGTTTATCACGCCCTCAAGTCTATTCTCAAGGGCAAGGGCTACAGCACGGGCGTCGGCGACGAAGGGGGCTTTGCGCCTGACCTAAAAGCGAATGTAGAAGCCGTCGATCTGATTCTGGAAGGGATCGCGAAAGCAGGCCTAAAGCCCGGCTCTGAAGTGGCGATCGCCCTCGACCCCGCCGTGAGCGAGCTTTATCAAGAAGACGGCAGCTACCTGTTCTTCAAGTCAGACCAGAGCCGAAAGTCGTCTGACGACATGATTGCCCTATGGGAAAGCTGGGTTAACCAGTACCCCATCTTCTCAATCGAAGACGGGCTGGGTGAAAAAGACTGGGAAGGTTGGAAAACCCTGACGAAAACCCTAGGCGATCGCGTGCAGTTGGTAGGTGATGATGCCTTTGTCACCAATCCCAGCATCATTAAACGGGCGATCGCCGACGGCGTAGGCAACAGCACCCTCATCAAAGTGAACCAGATTGGTTCTATCACCGAAACCCTAGCCGCCATCAATGACTCTAAAGCCGGTGGCTACACCTACATGGTGAGCCACCGCTCTGGCGAAACCCCTGATGATTTCATTGCCGATTTAGCCGTCGCTACGGCTGCTGGACAAATTAAAACTGGTGCACCCTGTCGAGGCGAGCGTCTGTCTAAATACAACCAGCTTCTGCGCATCGAAGAAGAGCTAGGTACGACCGCCACCTATGCTGGCCGGTCAATTGTGAAGCAATAAGGCGTCTTGCGGGCGGTTCTCTCGTGCAGATGTAGTATGGCCCAATCCAGCAAGTCTGTTTTTCGTCAGGCTAGTCGCTGGATTGGGCGATCGCCCAGCTAACGCCCAGACAGCCTACGTGCCGCGAACGTTCTCCTAGCTTGCGAAATAGCTAGCGCTCACCGCTGCTCACTGCAATCCCTAGTTCATCTATCGAATTAATTAAACCCATTGGTATTGTGGAACTCTCACTATGCGCGGGTTCCACAATACTCAACACATTAACTAGCGTTTCAAGTGCTGTAGAACGCCGCAATTACACACAGAGTTCATTAGAAACAGGACTTACGCACTTCGTGCGGCGTCCTGGGAATCTTGGACGGTTTTAGGGAAGCTTAGCCTCCCTAAAACCGTCTAATTGCGTAAGTCCTAAGAAAATTAATCCTCTGGGTGTATCGGAGGGTCAATACGCGAATTCACCATTTGATGCAAAGGTAATGCCAGGGTGAATCAGCGTGGCATTGCCTATAGTGATTCTCAATTGCGCTAAACCAAGGTATTTTTAAGAGATCCAAGTTCTGCACGGCGTTCTCAAAAAAAATCGTGTCTCACTCCAGCGAAAATCGCTGTCATCCAACGTAAGATTTGAGGCATCGCGCGATGCACGGTGCCCCAAAACCTTCTTGAACCCCGACTTGGGAAAAGCGATGTCCTGAGCTTGTCGAAGAGGCGCTAGAGGATGAGGGGTGACTTGCAAAACTGCAAAACTAAGAGGCACTCGTTGTTTTTCTGTTCTAAAGGCTAGCCCATTCATAGGGAGATGGTGGTATTTCGAATGATTTGGTCGTGAGAGGGCCACACCTTTGTGCAACTCAATCATTCTTACTGATGTACTACTCAGGGAGATAAGCATCGTTAGCTCGGTGGAGAGATAAGGTGATGAAAACGTCAGGCATGAACTTTGCGCAGTGGATGGGATTGGTTGTCTTCGTCATTGCTCTGTACATTCTGTGGGAAATTCGGCAACTGCTGCTGCTGCTGTTTATCGCCGTCATCTTTGCGGCAGCGCTTAACCGTTTGGTGCACCGATTACAGCGTTCAGGGATAAAGCGGGGTCTAGCCATTGCTTTATCTGTTGGGGGGACAATCACCTTTTTGGTGATTACCGTTGCGCTCATTGTGCCGCCCTTTATTGATCAATTTCAGGAATTAATTCAGCTGCTGCCTCAAGGGTTTAGCCAACTCGAAGCGCGTATCACTGAACTTGCTGGGCAACTGCCGGGAAACATTACAGAATTTATTCCAACCTTTGACAATGTAATTGCTCAAATTCAGCCGCTAACCACAACCCTTGCTAATAACTTTTTTCGGCTGTTTAGCGACTTTTTTAATGTCACGGTGAGTACATTGCTCACCTTTGTGCTGACGTTAATGTTAGCGCTAAATCCCCACCCCTATCGGCGCGGCTTTATTCGACTGGTTCCTTCGTTTTATCGCCGCCGTGCCGATGAGATCCTGACCCTTTGTGAAGATGATTTGATGGGCTGGATTATCGGAACCTTAATCACCATGGTGGTAGTGGGGATCACCAGCGGTATTATTTTGTCAGTGTTGGGGGTGCGGTTAGTGTTTGCCAATGCACTGCTAGCTGCGCTGTTAGAAGCAATTCCAAATTTAGGGCCAACGCTAGCTACTATTTTTCCTGCTACCATTGCTCTGGTCGATGCGCCTTGGAAAGCAGCGGCGGTGATTGTGGCCTATGCATTGATGCAGCAGTTAGAAAGTTTCTTGCTAGTACCTATGGTGATGGGGCAGCAATTGTCACTCCTACCTGCGGTGACGCTGCTAGCGCAGATTGTATTTGCGTCTTTTTTTGGTTTTTTGGGTCTCTTTTTAGCGGTGCCGCTGCTGATTATTGTGCGGGTTATGGTGCAAGAGATTTTGGTTAAGGATGTGTTGGATCAATGGCAGGATGCGCCCGTTACGATGGTGACAGGGAGTATGGCGCGCGAGGGTGGGGGCGATCGCACATCGACTCTGCACGACGATCAATCTATCCTCATCATTCCGTCTACAACCAGTAGCGATTTTCCATCAGAGCCCACACCCAATAACCCAGATCTACCCTCATCTCCCTCGGCCTAGCCATCTATGCAATCCACCGCCGATTTCTACTGCGCGTTCTGCGGCGAACCTAGCACCACGTTTATTGATTTGAGTGCAGGAGGAAGCCAGTCTTATGTCGAAGATTGTCAGGTGTGTTGTCGGCCTAACATCCTCTATATTCATGTAAATGAAGACACGCTGGAAATTGATATTGCCACCGAGTATGAGGAGTGAGATCTCCTATCATGCCAAAGACAACTCACACTAAAAATAATCACGCTAACCCTAAGAGATGATGACGCATAAGCCTTGTCCCCAACGTGAGAACTTTAGCAATAGCATTTGAACTGACATTCCACAGATTGACAAAAGGGTATTGCTGTATAGTAATGGTTAGGAGGGGAGTGAGGCATGGTAATGATGCACAAAGCACCAAAACGCGCCGATGTGATTGCTCAACTTCTTCGAGAATGATAGGGTTTTCTGCACCAACCGCCCGACGCGTTGCCTAAGAGTGTTATTGAATCGTTCAATAGAGTTGGTCTTGCCCGTTTCGTTTCTGACAGCTCGATGCCGATTGCTCGGTAACACCTGCTCATACGCCTGCCAAAAGTCGGTGTAGCAAACCGCGCACTGGCGATACACCGCAGGCAACGATTGCTACAGATGCTTTGCGGTGCGACGGGAACGGTCGCCCACGCAGACACCAACGATTTTACGGGTCTCTGCATCAAGGGCAAGCCACACCCATTGGATAGTGCATTTTACCAAAGGACAGAGGAAAAGATGGGCTCTTCCCTTTCTGTCAGCTTCTCTCTGTCCTAGCGATTGTAGTCGTGGATGAACATCCAGATCGCACCGATGTGATTCTCTAGCTTCTTAGAAAAGGACAGCGTCTTCCTCACTAACCGAGCAATCTGCTGCCTCAGCGTGTTGTTCAGTGCCTTTCCCAATTCGCGGTACGCTTGGGAATAGAGTTTTACCGTTCTGCACCTACTCCTCACCCTATGAGCATGACCCGAACATCCGTCTGGGCGAAGATTTTAATGGGGGCGATCGCCACTTGCTGCTGGATGATCGTGACGTGGCTTCCCATGTCTAGCGCCCACGCCCTGACCCAGATCCGACTATTTGACCTGGACTATAGAGACTGTCCATCGGAGATGGCAGAGGGAAGCGTCACCTCGGGCGGGTCTGCCTTACCGGCCAACTGCTTCATCGTCTACGGAAAAACCGAGAACAAGTCGGGTCGGCCAGTATACAACGCCGACATTTTTGGGCGCATCTATGATGCCAACAACAATCCCATCATGCAAAACCGTACCCGCTTGGGTGCGATTGATGAAGTCCCAGAAGGCACCGGAGAGTTTGAGCTGCGCATTACGGTGTCTGAGCTGTTGCCCACGCCACTCAAGCTAGAGCAATTCAAGGCAACCGGGTTTGCGGGAAAAGTGCGCCGTTAAACGTCGTTGAAGCCGAGCCTATTTTTGCAAGCCCTGGATGCAATGCACCTGGTTTTTTTGGGGATTGCGATGGCGGCTTTAAAAAAGGCTATGGGTTACCCAAGTCGCAGCTCTAGTCACGGTTAAATCGGCGACAGCCCCGATCGATGGAGACTTCAAAGCCAGCGCGGATTCCACTACGAAAATTGCCTCACCCGTGTTTCAACCGCTGCCCCGATCAACGCTGCTCTGATGCGAACCGCGGTTGCCCAATCGGGCGTTAGTCCAACTCTCGACGCCCTTCTAAGGCTCGGGCTAACGTCACTTCGTCGGCATACTCAAGGTCACCCCCCATCGGTAGCCCAAAGGCAATGCGGGTGACTTTGGTAAAGGGCTTGAGCAGTTGCCCCACATAGAGGGTCGTCGTTTCTCCTTCGACGCTAGGGCTAATAGCGAGAATCACCTCAGTCACCTCGGCTTCGCTGGCGCGCTTCACCAAGGGAGAAATGTAGAGCTGCTCTGGGCCAATGCCATCCATCGGCGAGATCAATCCGCCTAAGACGTGGTACTTGCCCTGATATTCCCGCGTCTTCTCGATGGCGATTACATCGCGGGGATCGGCAACCACGCAAATCGTGGCGCGATCGCGACTGGGTGAGCGGCAGATATCGCACACATCTTCGGCGGATAGATGAAAGCACACCCGACAAACGCCGACCTGCTGTTTGGCCTCTAGCAGCGCCTGCGCTAGGGCTTGAATTTCGGTTTCAGGCCGTTTGAGGACGTAGAGAGCCAGGCGCTGAGCAGATTTAGGGCCGATGCCAGGAAGCCGCTGGAATTGTTCGATCAAACGGGCGAGGGGACGTGTATAAACCGTAGGAGTTCCTCCAAGTCAAAGCGCCACAATCAATGCTCACTGAATCATAGCGGGTAATGGAGAGCGATCGCCCGTCTATTCTTTTCCGTCTGTTTTTGGATCGTCGCCTTCGCTTACGCGGCGCATCTGCACCACATCGCTCATCTTGCGGATTTTGCTGAAGGTGCGTTCGAGCTGGTCGTGGTCGCGAATATCAATGCCCAGATTAATAATGGCGGTTTTGCCAGGAAAGGTTTTGACCTGGGCGCTGCGAACGTTAATTTCGTAGTCGGTCAGGCGCGACAGAATATCTTTCAATACGCCCACCCGGTCGATTACCTCAATTTGCACTTGCACTGGATAGGTATGAGGCCGAGTATCAGGTTCGGTGCTGTTCCAGCGAACGGGAATCAGGCGATCGCCCGGAATGCTATCCGTGTTGTGGCACCCCTGACGATGGATTGAAATGCCACGACTGCCCAGCGTCACCACCCCGATAATGGGCTCGCCAGGGATGGGATTGCAACAGCCCGCCAGGTTATAGAGCAGCCCTTCTACACCCACAATAGGCGAGTCTTGATGCCGATGCACGGGGCGCGTCGGTGTGACTGGGTTGGGGTTAAGCAGTGCCTTGACATCCTCCGCCTCCATCGGGCTAGTGGCAGGGGCAATGGGTTGCCGCACCTTGATCTCTTCGCGCAGGCGATTGATGGTGTGATTCAGCGTCAGTTCGCCATAGCCCAGCGCCGCCAGCAAATCATCCACGGAGTGGTAGTTGCAGCGCTCTGCTGCCGCCTGCATTGGCTCAGACTTCAGCAGCGCCTCAAACCCCTGCTTGCCCAACTCTTTTTCCAACATATCGCGGCCGCGCTGCATATTTTGGTCGCGGTTAGAGCGCTTATACCACTGACGAATGCGGTTGCGCGCCCCAGTGGTGACGGTGAAATTGAGCCAGTCGAGGCTGGGGTGAGAGTTTTTCTGCGTAATGATTTCTACAATATCGCCATTGTGAAGGTGCGTTTCTAGGGGCACTATGCGCCCGTTTACCTTGGCCCCAGCGCAGTGGTTGCCCACTTCGGTGTGAATGCGATAGGCAAAGTCTACCGGGGTAGATTTTTGCGACAGCACCACCACATCGCCCTGGGGCGTAAACACATAGACATCATCATCAAATAAATTGGTTCGCACCGTGTCCAGGTATTCCTGGTCATCCTTTAGATCGCTTTGCCAGTCGATCAGCTGCCGCAGCCAGGTAAATTTCTCATCCTCTGAGGTGAGCTTGCTGTGAGAATGGCCGACTTCCTTATACTTCCAGTGGGCGGCGATGCCGTATTCGGCAATATGGTGCATTTCCACCGTGCGGATCTGCACCTCCATGGGGCGACCGCGCAGGCCTATCACCACGGTGTGCAGCGATTGATAACGGTTTGGCTTGGGCAGGCCAATGTAGTCCTTAAAGCGCCCGGGGATAGGACGAAACAAGTGGTGAATAAAGGCGAGGGTGCGATAGCATTCGTCTTTGGTATTAACGATGATGCGGATGGCAGCCACATCCAGAATTTCATGAAACTCTTTGTGCTGGCGCTGCATTTTTTGGTAAATGCCATGCAGATGTTTGGGGCGTCCGCTAATTTCTGCCACGCAGATGCCCGCCTGCTCTAACTCTGGCTGGATCAGGGCAACCGCTTCGGCTAAAAACGCCTCGCGATTGGTGCGTTTTTCGGTCACGAAGGTTCGCATCTCGCTGTAGGCGGTGGGATCAAGATACTTAAAGGCCAGATCCTCCAATTCCCACTTAAACCGACCGATCCCCAGGCGGTTTGCCAGGGGTGCAAAAATTTCTAAGGTTTCTTGAGCAATGCGGCGACGCTTTTCGTCGGGCAGATGCTCTAGGGTGCGCATGTTGTGCAGGCGATCGGCTAGCTTCACCACAATCACCCGAATATCTTTGGCCATGGCCAAGAACATGCGGCGAAAGTTTTCTGCTGCGCGCTCGGTCTTGCTGGAAAAGTTAAACTTTGACAGCTTGGTTACCCCTTCTACGAGGTGGCGCACGTCTGCGCCAAAGCGCTGCTCAATTTCCTCTGGGGTGACGTCGGTGTCTTCGACCACGTCGTGCAAAAAGCCCGCTGCAATCATCTCGCTGCTGCCTCCGAGATCGCGCAGTAGCCCTGCTACGGCCACGGGATGGGCGATGTAGGGTTCTCCTGAGGCCCGACGCTGATCTTCGTGCAGCCGATAGGCAAACTCAAAGGCACTGCACACGAGGTGCGCTGATGTAACGCTGCTGGCGTCGTCACCTTCTACGGGCGATCGCTCTGATAGCAAACAGTCTCGCAACCAGGTGGGGAGTTCGATATCGTTGGGTAGGGCAGGAGCAGTAATGTGCATGGGGTGACTCCTTCAGGTGAGTAGGTGCGAGCAAGACTGAGCGTAGGTAGGGAAGCGAATTGAGACGCTAGATCAAGAATTAAGACAATATTAGGGCTGTGCTACGAGGAACACCATAAAAAAGAACGTCATAAAGGGAAAATCATGAAGTACGACAACCTGCGTCTGAATGACTAGACGCAGCGCCGAGTTAGCAAGTTTAATCAGCAGCGGGAGGGTGCGATCGTGAGGGCGAGATTTCGGATGAATCCCAAACTCGGGTTAAGACAGGTCTGGCATCAGCCCAGCATTGATGGGGTAGACGCAATGGATGCGATGGAGAGCATGACCTGGGAAACATGCCCAGGGAATCGGGTTCAGAAGACCAAGCAACATCTGCAGATTTCAGGAGGAAGCGCATTGCGGGTGGTTGGGGCTAGGTATAAGCCACCCGGCCAATTCTCCGTTAGCGATGTTGCCCGACGCTGAGTAAGCGAGCGGCTGGGGAACGCCCCGTTTGGCTTATTACTCTAGCAGGTTGGCTCCCAAATGCTGCCGAATATGTGGTCTTATTTTTATTAGTATTACAAACTTCGTTACAGTTCATAGCGCAACTCCATCGGGGGTGTAGATCCCGATGTTACTCATTCTGATTGAAGGGTTCGCTAGACTAACGCGGTTGAACCGGTTGAACCATACCCAAGCCCCCGCAACCGATGTTGTGAGTTCTGCGTATGGCCCGTTAACCGGAGTGCTCGGCCATCGGCGGGGCGATCGCCCTCTTGAGTCGCAACCGTCCAGTAAACACTGAGGGAGTGAAGCCGATAACCATGCAGACTCAGCAGCCAGACTCGATACAGCCAGACTCGGTATAGTCAGACCCCATGCAGCCCCCAGAACCTAACCCCCACCCCACCCAAGTGTTGCAGCAGCAAGCTCAAGCCTTGCGGGCGATCGCTCAGCAACCCGATTTGGATGTGACCCAGCTCCGCACTGCTCTGGCGGCCACGCAGCACTACTTTCAAACTCAGGTGCTCACCGCAGACCTGTCGGCTGCTAGTCCTCTGGCGGCCAACCAAGTGCGATCGATTCACACCGAAATTAACCGCACCCTGCGGCTGTTAGGGATGGATGCCATGTTTCTCTACGCGGCTAAAAAATCAGCAACGCAGCAGCAGCGGCTAACGCAAATGGGCGATCGCATTGATACGCTGCTCGGCTTCTGTGCGGTACTTTTGGGCCAGCCGCCTGAGTGAGCGCCAGGCATCCTGCAGCAACCTAGTGGGTTCAGGGCGCAGGTGCGTTGAATAATTCAACCGGCACCACCGTCACATTCAGCGATAGGGGGCGATCTAAGTTGTCTTGCAAAAACGCTTGCACCAACTCAACTTGCTCCGCAGAAATCGAGCCCGCTAGAGCTGCGACTTCTAAGTTAACGATTAGATCTCGTCCACGCCGCTGCACCGTCAGGCTACGAATATCGCGGTCGCCAAATGTTAAGGTTTGTTGGCGGATGAGGCGGTTTACGGCAGAGCGGGTGCGCTCACGAATCACCAAATCTTGAAATGATAGGCCGAGGGGAATCCCCAATGCAACCAATGCCGTGACGGCGATCGCCAATCCTCGCTGCGCCTTTGCGACTGACCCATAGCGCTGAAACAAAAAGACTAGCGCACCGCTGAACACAATCCCCACTAAGTTAGTGGCAAATAGCAGCAGCGACCCTTGAGTGATGTCGGCAGAACGCATGCCCATCCCAATGCCCACCACCGCAAGTGGCGGCACTAGGGCCACGGCGATCGCCACCCCGGGCAGTGCATCTGCCACATCGCGCCGTGATTTGGCATAGGAGCCCGCCGCACCCGCCGCCAACGCCACGCCTAGATCCAGCAGCGTTGGGCTGGTGCGCGCCAGCATTTCAGTCGTTGCCGTTTCGATGCCAATCAGCCAGGTGATCAAAAAGGCCACCGCGACCGACATGAGACAGCCAGTCAAAATGCCAAGGAGCGATCGCCGCAGCAAACGTCGATTATTCAGCACAATAGAAAATGCAATACCGATGATCGGCCCCATCAACGGTGCCACGATCATTGCACCGATGATTGTGGCGGCACTATTTGACAGCAGGCCAAAGGTGGCAATCACCACCGACAGCATCAGCAAGAAATAGTAGGTAAAGGACGGATCGGCTGCTCGCCACAGGTTGCGGCTCATGCTGGCGAGCGGCGTTGGTTTGGTATTCATCCAAGCCCAATCGCCGCTATTGCCCTTTCGGAGCTCATGCACTTGCAGGCGAACCCAATAAATGATGCGATGAATCACAGCGCTAGCCGTTCAAAAAACAGCACATAACGGGATCTGACAATGCGTTTAACGATACATAAAAGTGGATAGAGATAGCCAGCGTATAGGGAGATCTCCCCATTCGTTATCCCCCCAAGTGGGCCTTCACCTCTGCATCGGTTCCACGAAAGCCCACCATCACGGCTTGCCCATCCCTCACAAATAGCGGTCGCTTGAGCAGCATGGCATCTGCCGCAAATGCCTCTACCCACTGCGCATCTGCCCAATCAGCTTTGTCTGACCCCAACGCTCTATAGGCGTGCCCCGAGGTATTGCGCATGGGCTTTGCCCCCAGCACCGCCACCCAGGCCTCAACCATGTCACGGCTGGGCGGTGCCTCTTTCGTGTTGACGAAGGTATAGGCATAGCCCTGCTCGTCTAGCCATTTCAGCGCCTTTTTGCAGGTGCTACAGGTCGGAATGCCATACACATGCAACGTTGCCATGCTGAATTTAATCGAAACACCATCCCCATCGTAATGCTCGAGTGATTCACCGCCCTGTAAAACCCTAGGGGCTGTCATCAATTAGTCGCGTATGGTCCAAGAATCAAAGGCTACAGCCCCTAGCCTGTTGTTTGGGGCGGGCGCGGCAGGGCTTGTCCCACAAGGGTTTTGGTTGTAATTGATGACGCGCCCTAAGGCGCAGGGTGGTGCGCAAATTCCATTACAAAGCTTGGGTTACGTCAGGTTGCCTCTGTTTGGATTAAGCCGATTTTGGCGACGCGAGTTCTACCAATGCTGTCGAGCTTATCCCTGAATGCCAGGGGCGATCGCCCCTGTGGTGACTCGAATCGCATTGGATTTGCGTGCATTTAGGCGCAGGTTCGCTAGTGCAACGCTCAGGTTCAATCCTCAGTCGCAGTGGAGCGAGCCAGACCAGTCCCCAGCCCGTGAGATCTGCCCTAATCGCTTGGCAGATGCCGCGAAAAACCGTAGATATGCTGGGTTTTAAGCTGATTAAACAGATCCGACGGCTGCAGCGTTTTCCCGGTTGGGTCTGCCGATAAAGAAAATAGCTGCCGGTCAATCTGCACTTGCAGGTTGAGCATGGGGTCGCTGCCGGGAGAAACTAAAAACTCAAGCTGCTCTAAGGTCGGCCACTGAGCCAGACTGTCTAATAGTTGGGCGATCGCCCGCGTGATGGGCAGATCAGGCTGCTGATACCAATCGGGGTTTAGCGCGGGGGCCTGCTCGACCCCGAGATGGATGATCAGCGAGGCGCGGTTAAAGAGGGCGATCGCCACCGGGCGCATTTCTTCTTGCACCAGCAGGTCATGGGCACTGGCGAGATGGCGCAGCTTCTCAAGTCGCTCATACTTTTGCGCTGGTGTCGGCTGGTCTTGCCATTGAATTGCCACCGTTACCAGGTAAGTTTGCAGCAGCAGATGGCCCAGCTTTTCGGCCTTGGTTGCCAAATAGTCAGCATTGTAGGGCGTGGCTTCAATGAGCAGCGGCACCCGATCCACCATGTCTAACCCATAGCCCTTAATGCCCGCAATCTTGCGGGGATTGTTGGTAATCAGCCGAAACTGCCCCACACCCAGATCATTCAAAATCTGTGCACCCATGCCATAGTTGCGCTGATCTGCCGGAAAACCCAGCCGCTGGTTGGCTTCTACCGTATCTAGCCCCATATCTTGCAGCGAATAGGCTTTAAGCTTGTTAACCAAGCCAATGCCGCGCCCCTCTTGCCTCAGATATACCACCACCCCCGCGCCAGCACTACTGATCATTTTTAGCGCGGCTTGCAGCTGCATGCGGCAGTCGCAGCGTAGCGAGCCAAGCGCATCTCCGGTTAGGCATTCTGAATGCACCCGCACCAGCACGGGATGGTCAGCAAAGGTGGCTGGGTCGCCCTTCACCATGGCAATGTGTTCTGAATTATCCAGCAGATTGCGATAGGCGTAAATTTGGAAATGGCCAAACTGGGTGGGCATATCTGCCACAGCCTCGCGCCGCACAAATCGCTCGTGCTGCAGGCGATAGCTAATCAAATCGGCAATGCTAATGATTTTGAGCTGGTGCTGCTGGGCGTAGTCAATCAGCTCTGGCAGGCGTGCCATTGATCCGTCAGGGTTCTGAATTTCGCAGATGACGGATGACGGATATAGCCCTGCTAGGCGTGCGAGATCGACCCCGGCCTCAGTGTGCCCGGCCCGCTTCAACACGCCGCCTTCGCGCGCGCGCAGGGGAAAGATGTGCCCCGGTCGGCGTAGGTCGCTGGGTTTGCTGTTAGGCTGAATGGCGAGCTGAATGGTTTTGGCGCGATCGTCGGCAGAAATGCCCGTGGTCACGCCCAAGTGCAGCGCCCCGTCAATGCTGACGGTAAAGGCGGTTTGTTCGTTGCTGTCTTCGAAGGCACTGGGGCTCACCATCAGCGGCAGTTCGAGCTGGTCGAGGCGATCGCCCGTCATCGCCAGACAAATCAGCCCCCGCGCTTCCACCGCCATAAAGTTGATCATGTCTGGTGTCGCAAACTGCGCTGCGCCGATCAGGTCGCCTTCGTTTTCGCGGTTTTCATCATCCACCACGACCAGCATGCGCCCGGCTTTGAGATCATCCAGGGCGGCATCGATGGAGTCAAATTGAAAATTGAGCGACAACGATTCAGATGATGGCAACTCAGAGCCGACGGAGGGCATCTCGGACAACGAGCTTGAAGGTTGGTGTAGCGGTTCCACAGAGGCAGTCTCAAGGGTTCAATCAACGACAATGTAATGAGCTTTGAAGCGTGCTTTTATTGTATCGACTTTGACTCAACCTGAGTTCAGGATACGCTAAACCCCCAGATGCGCCGTGTACATTATGCACAGCAAAGGGTGTGGAACACTGCGCGTCACGCGATGTCCCACACCCTTTTAACCCGAATCCGCAATTTGACCCGTGCTGGTCGTTGTCTTCGTTAAGGGATAAATAGTTAAGGGCCAAATAGGTACTGCCGCAGATAGCGGATTCTGACAGGTTGGTTTATTGTATTCCTACAAATTGTTATGGTTACGGCTGTTGCGGTGGCGCTAGCCCGATAGGGTAAACCCACTATTATCTGTTTAGGTATAGTTTCAAGTATGGTTCATTCATCGGAGTGCAGAATCAGCCGTCATGGGTGATGCAAACAAGATCCCGGTAGGCATTGTGGGCGCGTCAGGCTATGGCGGCGTTCAGTTGGTGCGGCTGCTGCTCGATCATCCCCTACTGGAGTTGGTGTATCTGGGGGGTGAAAGCACGGCTGGCAAGGCTATTGGCGAAATTTATCCTCACTTGGGGCATCGGGTTAGCTTAAAAGTAGAATCGGTCGATCTGGAGGTAATTGGCGATCGCTGCCAAGTCGTTTTTCTGTCGTTACCTAATGGGCTTGCCTATAAGATGGCACCCCGCCTGCTTGAGAAGGGCTGCAAAGTGCTCGATCTCTCTGCCGATTTTCGCTTTAGCAACCTCGAAACCTACACAAGTTGGTATGGGGTCGATCGGCAAGATGGGGCGATCGCCAGCACTGCCGTCTACGGATTGCCCGAGCTATATCGCGATCGCATCGTCGATGCTCAGCTCATCGGCTGCCCTGGCTGCTACCCCACTGCTAGTTTGCTAGGCATTGCGCCCCTTCTCAAGCAAGGGCTAATTTTGTCTGAAACCGCCATCATCGACGCAAAATCAGGCACCTCTGGGGGGGGACGGCAACCGCCCAAAACGGGCATGCTGCTGGCCGAAGCCGATAACTCGTTTGGCGCCTATGGCATTGGTGGACGCCACCGCCACACCCCCGAAATTGAAGAAATTTGCAGCGACCTGGCTGGGCATGAAGTGCTGATGCAGTTCACGCCCCATCTCGTGCCGATGGTGCGGGGCATCCTTGCGACTATCTACGCCACCATGCGCGATCCCGGACTGGTGCGCGATGATTTACTCACCATTTACCAAGCGTTTTATCGCAATGCACCTTGGGTGCAGGTGCTGCCCAGCGGGATCTATCCCCAAACCAAATGGGCCTGCCACACGAACCTGTGCTACATCGGGGTAGAAATCGACCCCCGCACGGGGCGTGTCATTGTGATTTCAGCAATCGACAATTTGATGAAAGGGCAGGCAGGGCAAGCGGTGCAGTGCCTCAATATCATGATGGGCTGGGATGAAACGCTAGGTCTACCGCAGTTGTCCTTTTATCCTTAACCGGCGGCTCTCCAGTCATTCTGAGCTGAGCATCCTGTTTAGGGGAAGCTTATTGCTGAGCGGCTTCCTTTTTCCATTCCGGGATCTCATCGCCGGATTGCATTACTGGAGCAGGCAGAGCCTATCCCGAAGTGTCGATCCCGAGGTGCCTATCCCGATGTGGAAGAAGGACGGTCGTAATGCAACCTGAGTTCGGGATAAGCTCAAACCCTCAATGTGTCGTGCGCGACGCGCACGACACATTGAGGGTTTTGGGGCACCGCGCGTCGCGCGGTGCCCCAAAACCCCCTTAACCCGAACTGACGTTAATGCAGGGCTTATCTAGAGTACTGGCAGCTAAGGCTGGGGTTGGGCGTTGTCTCGAAGGGCGCGATCAGAGGCTTTAGCCATCATGGATTCCCCCACTGATACGTTGAGGGCACTAGCAAACAGAAGCACCAGCGACGTGAGATAGAGCCATAGCATGAGCACAATCACCGCGCCAACGGCACCGTAGGTGCGATTGTAGTCCGCAAAGTTAGCGACGTAAACGCGAAACCCATTGGAGGCGATCGCCCAAAAGACCGCCGCCACAATTGCACCGGGCATCAGCGGCCACCCTTTTTCCCAACGGCTACAGCCAAACCGATAGATAAAGCCAAACGCGAGCGCCATAATCCCCAATGACAGGGGGAAACTCAGCAATCGCCAGCCTGTTAACACCCAGTGTTGCAGGGCATCGCTTTGCCCTGCAACGTTGCGAATGATCAAATCGCTAACAAAGACCAGAAAAATGGCAACCAGCAGTAGCAGCAGCGTCCCGACGGTGAGCAACAGCGAGATCAACTTCGCCTTCCAAAAGGGTCGCCGCAGATTGGGTGGAATTTGATGAATTTGATCGAGTGCATTCATTGCTGCACTGAGCGCGCCCGACGATGCCCAAATGGCGATCGCAAAACTGACAGAAAATAGCCCAGTATCTCGACTGGTGCTAATCTCGTCTGCAAACTCTTGAATCAACGCCATTGCCTGCAGCGGCACGACCTCGCTTACATTCCCAACCAATCCCTGAAATGTGCGTTGAAGCGGTTGAAAAATGCCAATCGCCGTAATCATTGCCAAAATAGCGGGAAACAATGCCAGCATTGTGTTGTAGGCCATCTCTGCGGCCAGCCCAGGCAGGCGATACTGACCTGCGCGCTGAATTGTTTTGCCCAGCGTTCTGGGCGTAATGTTGAGCCAAAAGTGCCAAAAGCGCCAATACCTCATGCTGCAGCGGGGGATAGAGAATGTTGAAACATTTGCTCGGCGTTATTCTAGCGTTTCGCTGTCTGTTTCCGCTGTTTTAGCCTGTAGCGTAATGGGCAGAGTTACCGTAAACGTCGTCCATCCATCCATGCTCTGAGCCTCAATAGTGCCATCGAGTTGTTCTACCAAACGCTTAACCAGCGCTAGCCCTAACCCTGTGCCCCCATGTTTATAGCGATCGACTTGGAGGACGCGATAAAACTTTTCAAAAATATGGGGCAGTTCGCCATGGGGGATGTCGGCTTGGTTACGCAGTGTAAACCGCGTGATGGCGGGCGTCGCGCGTTGGTCTTGGGTCACGGTTAATTCAATCGTGGCACCCTTCGGGGTATATTTGCAGGCGTTGTTGAGCAGTTCTGCCAATACCCGCTTCAGCAGCGTGCCGTCAGACACGATAGGCCGCAGCCGTGCTGGGCATTGGACTCGCACCGTTTGTTTGGATTCTTGAGTGCGCGTGCGGAAGGGGTTCAGCACGTCGAGAATCCACTGCGATAGGTGAATGGGCTCTAAATTGAGCGGAAAGGCATTTTCTTCGAGGCGCTGTAAATCGAGCAGGTCGTTGATTAATTCAGCTTCGCGCGCGAGTTCACTTTCTAAAATACCGAGATATTGCTGCCGCTTGGCCTCACTGGTGGTGGTTTTGAGCATGTACACCGCCATTTTTACGTTTGAGATGGGGGTGCGAAGTTCGTGCGATACGGTGCTTAGAAACTGGTCTTTTAGCTGGTTTAACCGTTCTAGTTCTTGCACCTGCACCTGGGCGGCGCGATAGAGCCGAGCTTGGCGAATGGCGATCGCACATTGATTGGCCACCTGCTGCGCCAAGCGAATTTCTGACTCGTTAAACACATGGTCTTTGTGGTTGATCAGCCATAGATCGCCCAAAATCGCCTGCTCAATGCCATATTGCGAACTGGAATCGACAAAAATAGGGCAGGCCAGCATCGCCACTCGCCCCCGCGCCGGGTTGGGGTAAAGGGAGCAAAATTGAAAGTAGTTGCCCTGCTGAAGCTGGCGGTAGAGGTCGGGCGAGTCTTCCATGCGAGCCACTTTGCCAAAGAAGGCGGGCAGGGTGTGGGTGTATTCATACAGAATGGTGGAGGTGTTTTGGTCTAGGTCGTAGAGAGCCGCATTGCAGCCCGCCAAACCCATGACAATCGTCAACTCTTGCACAGCCGCTTGCAAAATTTGGGCTTCGTCGAGAGAGTCGCGCACCTTGTCGGTGATGCGCTTCAACATCGACTCATAGGTGAGCACCCGCTCCATCTGCTCTGTTCGCTTCCGCACCTGCTCTTCTAGGTCGGCATTAAGCTGCTGCGACTGTTGATAGAGCTGCGACTGTTGCAGGGCAATGGACACCTGCTCCGCCAATTGATGCAGCAGGTCTACTTCAAAGGGTTGCCAGTGCCGCACTGCCTGACACTGATGCACGGCCAGCAATCCCAGCAGTTGATCTTCGCGCAGAATGGGTAGGGCGATCGCCGCTTTGACCTGTTGCTGCCGCAGCATCGTCAGCAGGCTGGCTGCGCAATCTGCCTGGTCAATATCATGCAGGGCGATCGCCTCGCGGGTGCGATAGCGACTCTGCAGATAGTTCACCCCAGCTTGGATCATGTGAGTACCCAAGAGCGGAGAATAGTCAGCCGTCACGGCTTCTGCCACCACTACCGCACCCTGCATGGCGTCAAAGCCATAGATCAAGGCGCGATCGGCCTGCAGCGCTTGCTTTACCTCATCCACAGTGTTGGTCAAAATTTCATGGGGGTCAAGCGATTGGCGAATGCGCTGCACCACGCTACTAATTACCTGCCCCTGCTGCAACCGCTGCTGCAAGGAATACTCTCGCTGCTTGAGCGGGGTAATGTCATGCAGGCTCCACTGCACGGCTGCCAGCACCTGGGTTGACGACGGCACGGCTCTGCCGCTAATGGCGAGGTGCCGCGCCCCTTGGCTGCCAGGTTTAAGTGTTAGCTCTAGTTCTACCATGGAATGCCCTTGATTGAGTTGGGCCAGCGCCGCCTGCATTGTTGACAGAGCCTCGATCTGTATATAACTGAATAGGGTTGTGCCGCCGATTTCCTCGGGCGGCGTTTCTAACAATGCTGCGGCTGCATGGTTGACCATTTGGATGACGCCACAGTCATCAGTGACTAAACAGCCTTGGGGCGCGTCTTCAAACAGCGTTTGATAGAGAGACTGCAAACCGTCGTTGTTGTCGTTATTTGAGGATAACGGGGCTAGGGGAGGCGATGAATGGGCCGTAGATGCATGGGCAGTATGAGCAAGGCTTTCCAGACCCGCTTCATCCTCACGACCTTCATCCGCTGCGTCGATATCCATCAGAGCAGGGGGCTGGGGTTGTTGGCTGCCATCACCGCTGTTCACACACATCACTCCAAACACGTTCAATACATTGTGCTCAAGCATAATCGCTAGATAGGGCTTGGGGCGATCGCCCCGTTCATCTCTCCCCCTTCAATCCACAGCGTTAAAGTGGCTGAGTAGAAGATGACGTCTTGGCCCTAAGAGTACCCACCCAGAAAGCCTCGATCGGCCTCAATCTATGGTTACGCCCCATACTCACAACATGAAGCTAACGGAGATTGGGCTACCAAGACCAACCCATAGGCGCTCACGCCTTGGTTCTCTTAATCCAGCCTGATCTGTCCTTACTTGAAGCCATCCTAGTTTGAACCTAATGGAGGCGCAGCCCGCCTCACATGGCGGCCCGAATGCCGCTGTTGACTGCCCATACTTCAACATGGACAACACCAATAAGATCCTCGCTCAGAGCATTCAATTCAGAACTGAGTAAGTTCGTAGATGACTACGTAAAGCTAACGAGATCCTGATCAGCCGCAGCAGCTTTGATTTAAGCCGAGCTTACAACACAAAACCCCAAGTCTACATCCCAATCAAGGGGAGTTTGCCATTCCCATTGACGTGGACGGGATGATCGCACACATGAGCTGGTGTAAGGGTTCCATCGTATAGGCTTCATCCCTAGGGCTTTGGCTGAAGGACTGTGACGTAAGGGCTTATGGCCGGTGCCACCTTACCAAGAAACGTGTTGGTTCTTCGATGATTCTAAGCCATGACCGTCGTGCTGACGCCAAAATACTACGCAACCTTACGCAGCTATCTTTCATATATTTCACAGTTGCAAGGCGTAATGCGGACTCGCCGACTTCACTCAGCTCAGTCGATCTCATTACATCGAATCTGCTCATGCACGGAATGCAGCCTGGTTTTTGTAACAAAGGCTACGAATTGCTACCTTATAGATAAAGCAAGAGTACATGTTATCCCTTAAAGGAAACTCCTATGAAACGCAACCAATCTAACTCCCAATCTTGGACCACGAAGCAGCTTGTTGACCTGAGCAATGGCCTCTCGCAAGGCTATGGCCTGGGCCTTAGCCAATCAGAATCTGGCGCAGGACAAGATGTGTGGACTACGGCAAAGCTGGTGCGCATGAGCCAAGCGAAGGCACGCGCTTACTTTTTCTAAGCTGAGCCTCTAATCATCTAAATCTCAGTCGATTGCTTGCATTAGGTCGTCCCTAACTATTGCTGAGCGATCGCCATCCCCCCTCAAAATCATGATCCATGATTCTGAGGGGGGATTTCGGTTCATACCCAATCCTATTGAGTTGCCCTGGGTTTGGCAGGGCACATACCATTCGTCCCTACAGGCCGACGGTTGTGCAACCAGAGCATAGGATTCGGATTTGGTATTGGGAAGATTTTAAGACACCGCAGATAGCACACAGTCGCGCTTGCGGAGTGCAGGCGCGACTGTGTAGGAAGGGAAGCTTATGGCTCTAAATCCTTAGCCTTTCTCATGAACCTCATGCTGGGTTTCACGAGAAAGACTAGGGTAAAAGGGCGATCGCCCCTTAGCTGCCGATAATGCCGCCGTCGTCTTTAGTGATGACCACCGTTGCCGAGCGCGGATATAGGGCTGGGTTTTGGTCAGGCCAGCGAGATATCAACTGGCCAGCTGCAAACTCCTCCTCCGTTGTGGTCGCACCAGGATGCTGTACGTTAATGAACATCGTGCGCTGATCTGGCGTGGTAACCACACCCGTTGTTTCTTGACCAATGGGGCCTGTATAGAACCGACGAATTTCACCCGTTTCAGGATTTGCGACCAGCATCTGGTTATTGCCAAACTGCTCAAAGTCACCCGTATTTACTACACTCTCGCTGATGTCGGTCTGAATCCACATACGGCTGCTGGCATCAATCCACAAACCATCTGGGCAGCAAAACATGCTGTCAGCATCGAGAGGTTGTCCCGACAGTTTCTGGCTGTCATCTTCAGGGCCAGCAATCACAAACAAATCCCATTGGAATGTGGTGGCAGTAGGATTGCCTGTCTCGTTCCAGCGAATGATATGTCCCCATTGGTTTTCGGGGCGGGGATTAGGTGAGTCCACCTGCTCAGGCGTGCGGCGGGTGTTATTGGTCAGGGTAAAGTACACTTGCCCATTCGCCGGGTCAACTGCACCCCACTCAGGACGATCCATCTTGGTGGCTCCGACGAAGTCAGCAGCGGTGCGGGTGTTCACGAGCACATCCGCTTGACTGCTAAAGCCATTTTCTGGAGTCAGACCGTTTTGCCCAAACTCTAGCGCTAGCCATTCGCCACTGCCATCTTCGTTAAACTTGGCGACATAGAGAGTGCCGTCATCTAGCAGGGCGCCACTGGCCGTTGCTGCCTGATAAGGCTGCGCCGACACATACTTGTAGATGTATTCAAACCGAGCGTCATCCCCGGAGTAGGCCACCACGGGCTGCCCTTCAACTGCTGGCTGAAACACGATGCCTTCGTGCGCAAACCGACCTAGGGCTGTCCGTTTTTGAGGTGTGCTATTGGGGTCAAAGGGGTCAATTTCGACCATCCAACCAAAGGTGTTGGGTTCATTGCGATAATCTTCGGTAGCGCTGGCTGCCTTAGTCGATGCATCAAATCGCACAAACTCATCTGCACCGTTGTTAGCCATTTCCCAGCCATAGCGCCCTTTTTCGGTCGCTACACCATAGCGGCTATGCTCTCGGGCTTGGTTGGGTTCGTTGGCCGGAGTCATATCTTTGTTGACGAAGTAGCCGGCCCAGTTTTCTTCAGAGGCCATGTAGGTGTTCCAAGGCGTGACGCCGTGAGCACAATTGTTGACGGTACCACGGGTGCGGGTGCCGTCGGGGCTATACTTTGTTTGCACTAAGTCACTGCCGCGCACAGGGCCACTGATCTCCATGGCGGTGAGTCCTGTTACGCGGCGGTTGCGGGGGTCACGCTCTACGGCCCACGAGCCATCAGCCTGCTTGCGAATTCGGGCAATGGATACGCCATGACCGTTGATTTCCTTCAGGACTTGGTCGGCATCGCGCGTATTGTCATCCAGCATAGGCACGTTGCTGCGGGTTAGCGCAGTGCCAGTAGCGGCAGCGTGCATGTAGCGCGGTTCAACATACTCGTGGTTCATGACTAGCAGGCCATCTTCAGAACTGCCTTCGTAGGGCGATTGTCCTTCGATGGGGAAGAAGTGCATGCCGTCGTGGTGTGAGCCGACCTGCATGCTTTGCTCAGCGCCGGTGTTTTCTACGCTGTAGGCGGGATAACTGCCGGTGATGGGCTCGCCCCAGGGCATGAGGATGCGTGCGGTATAGCCTTCGGGCACGACCACGCTGTCGGCAGCGCTGATGGGCACGGCCTTAAAGCCCATCATGCTGGTGGTGGCGGCAGTTGCAGCGCGGGTGCGCAGGTTGCTGAGCACCGGAGCGGTGAACATAGATGTAACGGCCAGCGCTAGGCTTCCCTTGAGCACCTGACGGCGCTGCAAGCGGCTGTTGAGGATGTCTCCAAAGAATGGGTTCTTAGAGTGATTGCACATGGGCTCGTCGCCATGCTCGATCTCCTCTGCGGGGATGGCGCCTTGCATTAGGCGGGCATATTTTTGTCTCAGATCACGTTTGCTAGCCACAATTAAGCTCCTCTCAAAGTATTCCGGTAAATGGCTGCTCATGGGTGAACTGACATCGCGCATCAACATCCAGACAAGTGAGCTTGCCGCTCTGGCGCTGCATCTGGGTGAGTAGAAACACGGTGAGAGTTTGCCCTGTAAAAGCAAACAAAATACCGACTGATTTTAGAGAAGTAAGGTTATGGGAATGCAGTAGATAAATTAAGCCTTAAATAAATGAAGGTTAAGGGCGATCGCCCTCCCTGCCTTCGCATCTTCAGCACAGCAGAGCTAGCCTAGGGTTGCGCTGTTTAAGAGAAGCAACAGCGCTCTAAATTTCGGCAGCTTCTTACAGCATGTTTTAACGATTGTGATAGCAAATTGTGCCAGTGAGAGGCAGGTAGGACAGCGTTTTGCTGGGTGATTCAGTAGGCCTGTTAGACAGAACGGTTAGGCTGTCACTTGGTTTTTGAGAGGCCGCCCCTGTTCTACCTCAGTGAGATTGCCTAGGGTGGTGTGGGCGATCGCCCCTAGCGCATTGCGAGTAAAAAACGCCTGATGTGCCGTGATCACTACGTTTGAAAAAGACTGCAACAGTTGAAATGTATCGTCTCTGATGACTTGATCGGATAAATCCTCAAAGAATAAATCGGCTTCATCCTCATAGACATCCGTGCCAAAGTACCCAATCTGTCCCGATTTGATTCCTTCAATCACTGCCCTTGTATCCACCAGACCGCCGCGACTGGTGTTAATTAGCATCACGCCGGGTTTCATCTGGGCGATCGCCTGTTCATTCACCAGGTGATGGGTGGCAGGCAATAACGGGCAGTGCAGTGAAATAATATCGGCTTGTGCAAAGAGTTCCGCTAGCCCTACATAGTGAATTCCGATAGCTTTGCAGTCTTCATTGGGATACAGATCATAGCCCAGCAGCGTGCAGCCAAATCCGCTCATGATTTGAGCAAAGCACTGCCCAATTTTGCCCGTCCCCACAACGCCTACGGTGGTGCCGTGAATGTCAAACCCCAGCAGCCCATCCAGGGCAAAGTTGTCTTCGCGCACGCGGTTATAAGCGCGGTACAGCTTGCGGTTCAGCATGAGCACGAGGCCCACCGCATGCTCTGCCACCGCGTAGGGAGAATACGCAGGCACTCGCACGACCGTGATTCCCAATTCTGTGGCGGCGTCTACATCAACATTGTTGTAGCCCGCACATCGCAGGGCGATCGCCCGGGTTCCTCCCCGCGCCAGTTGTTTTAACACAGTTCGGTCTGCTAGGTCGTTAATAAACAGGCAAATCGCCGGAAAACCTGCCGCCAGTTCTGCGGTTTGCTGCGTCAGTCGCGCTTCCAAAAATGACAGCTCATGATCATAGGTTTCGTTCGCCTCCTTGAAAGACTGGCAATCGTATTTCTTTGTGCTAAAAACAGCAACTTTCATGCGATCGCTCCATCCATTCACTCAACAACTCACTCAACAACATTCCGAATGACTGCGGCAATCGTCTCACAGCGCCGCAGTTTCCCTGCCCGCATCTAGTTACTGAAAACGCCGATTACTGAGAACACCGAGAAAGATCCTGCAATAGATTCATCACCCTATGAGCGCAATCAGCAGGAACAAACAAGTGGTCATGGTAGTACGCAGACACAGGATTGACGCTAATTCCATGGGCAGCCAAATGGTGAGTCACAGCCGCCAAGAACCCTACCGCCTCCAGACTGGAATGAACGGACAGCGTAATTTGGCGAAAGATGGCATCATAGGGCAACCGCGCGGCCTCTGCCTGAACCGGGTCGAGAATCAGCGTCCAGCCTTCGGCTTCTCTAAACAGCCCAACAGGGTCGAGCGCAAGACGTGACGAATCTAGAGTTGCCACGGTACAAAACACAGCGTCTCCCGGTTGGAGAACAGGCCGCATAGACCGCAGCAGAGTAGTGAGATTCGTTTCACCCGTCATGGCGCAATCCAACTGTCGAGAAGAGACCGTCACAGACTCGCTTCTATTCATAGCAACAGACCCTGTGAGGTGTTGCATGGGGGCTAGGGGCTGTCATTAATTAGCCTCTGATATCCCAGAAATCAACAGTCCCAGTCCCAGCCCCTAGCCTAGTTTGTGGGTCGGGCGTCGCAACGCTCATAGCATCAGGCGTTTGGTTGGAATTGATGACACGCCCTAGGTTATGCCCCCATACACCCCATTGGAATCCCCTAGTAGGGCCAAGTCCAGTGAACGATTTCGTCGCGATCCATGCCGTATTCGTGGGCAAAGTTGCAGTTGTCAATGAGAGCGTTCTTCATGCGTTCGCGCACATGCGCCCCCGCCGACCCCAGCTTAGCCACCCGATCAATCACGTCGATCACCAGGCTAAAGCGGTCGATCTCGTTGTTGATCGCCAATTCTAGCGGCGTATTGATATTGCCTTTTTCTTTGTACCCCCGCACGTGGATGCGCTCCTGATTGGTGCGGCGGTAGGCCAGCTTATGAATCAGGTAAGGATAGCCGTGGAAGTTGAAGATCACCGGTTTGTCGGGGGTAAACAGCGTATCAAACTCTCGGTTTGAGAGGCCGTGGGGATGCTCTGTATCGGGCAGCAGTGTGAGCAAATCCACCACGTTGATAAACCGCACCTTAAGGAAGGGGAATTCTTCTCGCAGCATGGCGGTAGCGGCTAGAGCTTCCTTGGTAGGAATATCGCCACAGCAGGCCATCACCACATCGGGCTCATCGGGCTCGACGCCACAGTCGTCGTTAGAGGCCCAGTCCCAAATGCCAATGCCCTTGGTGCAGTGCTTGACCGCCTCCTCCATGCTGAGGTATTGCAGGTGCTTTTGTTTGTCTGCCACGATGACATTGGTGTAGTTGGTGCTGCGCAGACAGTGATCGGCGACTGACAGCAGGCAGTTGGCATCGGGTGGGAAGTAGACGCGCACAACGTCAGGGTTCTTGTTCAACACCACATCCACAAAACCGGGATCTTGGTGGGAGAAGCCGTTGTGATCTTGCCGCCACACGGTTGACGAGAGCAGCACATTCCACGATGACACAGGGGCGCGCCAGGGCACTTCATGCTTGCAGATGTCGAGCCACTTGGCATGCTGGTTAAACATTGAGTCAATCACATGGGCAAAGGCTTCGTAGGTGTGGAAGAAGCCGTGGCGGCCCGAGAGCAGATAGCCTTCCATCCAGCCCAGCAGCGTGTGCTCGCTCAGCATCTCCATCACGCGCCCGTCCATCGATAGCTCGGTGCCGTCTAAATCTTCTGGCAGCATGTCTGCCATCCAGGTTTTTTTAGAAACTTCGTAGACGGCCTGTAGGCGGTTCGATGCGGTTTCATCAGGGCCAAACATGCGGAAGTTATGCAGGTTAAAGCGCATGACATCGCGCAAAAAATTGCCTAGCGGCAGGGTATTGCCAGCTTCTATGGAGCCTGGCTTGGGAATTTCAACGGCGTAGTGCTTAAAGTCGGGCATTCGCAGTTCTCGCCGCAGCAAGCCGCCGTTGGCGATGGGGGTTGCACCCATGCGCAGGTGGCCTTTGGGGGCAAGGGCTTTGAGCTCGGGCTTGAGGCTGCCGTTGTCGTCAAACAGCTCGTCTGGGCGGTAGCTGCGCATCCAGTCTTCGAGCAGTTGCAGGTGCTCGGGGTTGTCGTGAATGCCGGAAAGGGGCACTTGGTGCGATCGCCAAAAGTCTTCGGTCTTGCGCCCATCGACGTCTTTTGGCCCTGTCCAGCCCTTGGGCGATCGCAGCACAATCATGGGCCAGCGGGGGCGTCGGGCTTGTCCTGAACTCCGGCATTCTTCCTGAATTTCTTTAATTTCGGCGATCGCCGTATCCAGCGTTGCTGCCATTGCCTGGTGCATATAGTCTGGCTCAGAACCTTCGACGAAGTACGGCTTATAGCCATAGCCTCGAAACAGGCTTTCTAGCTCTTCATGGCTAATGCGCGCCAGGATAGTAGGGTTGGCAATCTTGTAGCCATTCAGATGCAGAATCGGCAGCACCGCACCATCGTGAATGGGGTTGAGAAACTTGTTGGCGTGCCACGACGTTGCCAGTGGCCCCGTTTCGGCTTCGCCATCGCCCACCACCGCCGCCACAATAACATCAGGATTGTCAAAGGCAATGCCATAAGCGTGAGACAGACTGTAGCCCAGCTCCCCGCCCTCATGAATTGATCCCGGCGTTTCTGGGGTGCAATGGCTGCCAATGCCACCGGGAAACGAGAACTGTTTAAAGAAGCGGAGCATCCCGTCAGCGTCTTCGCTTTTATCGGGATAGACCTCCGAATAAGTGCCTTCTAAATAGACTGGCCCCAGCACTCCGGGTGCACCGTGCCCTGGTCCTGCTACGTACACCATTTGCTGCTGATATTTTTTGATGATGCGATTGAGGTGAACATAGATGAAGCTAAGCCCAGGACTTGATCCCCAATGCCCCAGTAGACGCGGCTTCACATGCTTAGCCTGAAGCTGATTCCGCAGGAGGGGGTTATCTCGCAGATAAATCATGCCGACGGCTAGATAATTGCAGGCACGCCAGTAGGCATCCATTTTATAGAGTTCGTCGTCATTTAGAGGCTTTGAGGTGATCGTGGGCTTTTCTGGAGTTGCTACCATGGTCATAGACTCTCAATACTAAAAATATGCAGAAAGAAGGCTAAGAGAGAGAGGAAAATGAAAAAATGATGAGCAAAAAATTAATTCACCCGTCAGGGTAAATTAATGCCGAGCGACATCGTTTAAGTTGAGCGGTACAAGTCGAGTGGTGAATTTGAGATTCATCATTGCATCCTGTAGAACTTCAGCAAATCTCAACGGGTTATCATCAATAAATATCAATGATTCGGCATGAGGCTGGGCATGATTTCAACCACAACTTCAACAAGGGGAAATAGCAACAGGATTAGAATGGAAGGCAATGGCAATGCCATTATCAGGCTTTCCCACTGGTTGATTGTGTGTTGATTCTGCATTAAGACTACTCAGTCATAGGGATGCCAATAGCATAAGCATTAAAAACAATCTGCAATTCAAGGGATTGAGAATGATCCTTGTTGATACAGGTCTAACATTGAAAGGCATCTAGAAGCTTGTGCTATGAAGGATTGCCTAAACTCTGTTTCAACGTCGTCTAATCATTGACGAATACAATCTAAATCTAAGCATCGAGAATTTTCAATGATTTACCTCTAGAGCTTAATTTCTCGTCTTTGCACTAACGTAGTTTTGGATAACAATGATGATTGCTGGTCTATTGCCGTTACTCTAAAACGAATCCGGTTTGAATGCTAGTGCAGTTTGTTACGCCTTTGGATTGATTTTTATCACAGTACTATTAACTAAAAATTAACGGGTCATGGCTCAGACCGTATGCGGAAAATTATCCATGTTGATATGGATGCGTTTTATGCCTCTGTGGAACAGCGCGATCGCCCAGAGTGTCGCGGTAAGCCAGTGGCGGTGGGCGGCAGCCCGGATAAGCGCGGGGCAGTAGCGGCGGCCAGCTACGAAGCGCGGCAGTTTGGGGTGCATTCTGCGATGCCCTCGCGCACGGCGGTGCAGAAGTGTCCCCATCTGATTTTTGTGCAGCCTCGGTTTGAGGTCTATGGCGCGGTGTCGCAGCAAATTCGCGACATTTTTTATCGCTATACCGATTTGGTCGAGCCGCTGGCGCTGGATGAGGCGTATCTGGATGTAACGGAGCAAGCCGGGGATGACCCGTCTCAAGATTCTTTTGTAGAGCTGCAATCTAGACGCTCAGCAACGGCGATCGCCCACGCCATCAAGGCCGACATCCTGGCCGAAACTCAGCTCACCGCGTCGGCAGGCGTGTCTATCAACAAGTTCCTTGCCAAAATTGCCTCGGGCATGGATAAGCCCGATGGGTTGTACCTGATTCGCCCAGAAGCGGCAGAAGCCTTTGTAGCAAATCTGCCAATTGAAAAATTCCACGGTGTAGGAGAAGTGACTGCCGCCAAAATGCATCGCTTGGGCATTCAAACAGGGGCAGACCTAAAGGAATGGGCAGAGGTCGATCTGGTCGCGGCCTTTGGTAAAGTGGGGCGGCACTATTACCGCATCGCCCGCGCTATCGACGATCGCCTGGTTGAACCCAACCGCATGCGCAAGTCCATTGGGGTAGAAACTAGCTTTGCCGATGATGTGTGCGATCGCCCTGCCATGCACCAAGCGCTCGAACAGATCGCCACAGAACTTCAACAGCGGATGGCCGATAAGGATACCTCAGGTCGCACCCTTACTCTCAAAGTGAAATATGCCGACTATCAGCAGGTGACCCGCAGCCGCACCCTCCCGGAGGCGATCGCCACAACGGCCCAAATTTTGCCCTTGGCCACAGCCCTGCTCGACACCCTGCTCGATTCCGTTGGCGATACCCCACTGCGACCCCAGAAACCCGTTCGACTATTGGGACTGGCGATCGCCAATCTAACTATTTCAGCCCCCTCCACCCCCTCAGATCGCGCAAGCCACCCCATTTATCAACAATTGACCCTGTTTTAACCCGAGTTCGGGATAAGCTCAAACCCTCTTAACTCGAACTGACGTTGTTTTACATCTGCAGGACTTATGCACTTCATGCGGCGTTCTGGAATCTTGGACGATTTTGGGGAGGCTTAGCCTCCCCAAAATCGTCCATTATGTAATTGCTATGATCCAGGCGTTGCTCTAAACTGTGGTCGGATTCAGGCCAATTCAGCAACTCCTAACGTCTTGCAAGAGTTACGATGTTTTAATTTGCTCTAAAGGTGTGACAGCAGGGCCATGCAGAATCTTGCCTTGGCAGTCGAAGCGAGCACCGTGACAGGGGCAATCCCAGCTCTTCTCGGCGTTGTTCCAGTTGACGATGCAGCCTAGGTGGGTGCAGGTAGCTGATACGGCATGAACTTGGCCTTCGTCGTCTCGATAGGCGGCTACTTTTTTGCCTTCGATGGTGAGCAGCTTGCCTTCGCCTGTGACCACATCATTGATGGAGTTGTCAGTGAGTCCTTTGAGGCGATCGCCCACCCAGCGCTTACCCACATCCAGATTTTCTTGAAGCGATGTGGAAGTGAGGAACGGTGTTGCCCGTAGCGAGTCGTAAAGGTCTGCCCAGGGGTTGTCTTTGCCTTGCACCAGATCTGATAACAGCATTCCCGCTAGGGTGCCATTGCTCATGCCCCACAGGCCAAAGCCTGTCGCCACAAAAATGTGAGTATTGGCTGGGGTAAGTTTGCCGATATACGGCACATTGTCAAACGATTTCACATCCTGACTTGACCAGCGGTAGGCATAGTCGGTGATGCCAAAGCGCTCACGCCCATAGGCTTCGAGATTGGCAAACCGCTCGGCTGTGTTGGTGACAGCACCAACTTTGTGCCCCTCGCCCCCAATCAGCAGCAGAAGGCGATCGCCCTCGGGCGTGGTGCGCAAGGAGCGGTAGCTGTCGCCCGTGCCAATATACATGCCGTCTGGAGCCTGCTCAGGGCTGATTTCAGCAGCCACAATGTAAGAGCGGCGCGGGTAGGCCTTAGCAAAATACAGTCCCTGGTCAAGGATAGGTAAATTGGTCGTGATCAGCACATCCTGGGCATAGAGGTTGCCGCGCTCCGTCACAATTTTGCAGGGGGTGCCCTCATCTACGCTGGTCACGCGCGTCTGCTCAAAGACGTAGCTGCCCTCATCGGCAATCATTTTTGCCAGATGCAATAGGTACTTGCGGGGATGGAACTGCGCTTGCCCTTCAAAGGCTACGGCGCCCAGCACAGGAAACGGAAGCGATAAATCGGTCGTAAAGGAGGCCGGCAGTCCCACTGTTTGAGCGGCTTCAACTTCGTCCTTTACTTTGGTCAGTTGCTCAGGCTGTTCTGCAAACACATAGGCAGTGCGCCGACTAAAGTCGCAGTCGATATTTTGCGTCTGCACCCATTGAAAGACTTGGGCGATCGCCGCTTGGTTTGATTCAGCATACAGTTTTGCCTTTTCCTCCCCCAGGTCTTTAACCAGTGATGCATAGATCAAGTGATGTTGCGAGGTCACTTTGGCAGTCGTGTGACCTGTGACGCCTGTGCCAATCTGATCGGCCTCAACCACGGCCACAGTCTTGCCTGCCTGCTTCAACCGCATTGCTGCGGTAATGCCCGCAATCCCCCCTCCCACAATCGCGACGTCTACCCGCAGGTCAGGAAGCGATTCGGGCAGAAACGGCGGAAATTGCCCTTTTGGCGTAGATTCAATCCAAAAGGAGGACGGCTTATCGGTGTATACCATGGAAACCCTCAAAGAATTCGGCGATCGGTTATGCCCTATAGCTTAAGGAGCACTAGACGCATGACTCATCTGTCAACAGTGAGACATGAAGCGAAATTCTGTCTTAAGGACGAGAGGGTACAGCGCTTGAAGTGCAGGTTCAACCTTCGTTCGGGTTAGGACGGGTTTGGGGCACCGCGGCTCCAAACCCGTCCAAAACCCATTCCATTATTTGAGTTTGCCCCAACTAAATCAACGATTTCAACAGAACGGATCGGGGGAGAAACTGGGTGCTGGAGTGTGGTTATAGATGATGTAGGTGGGTGTTAGCAAAGAGGGCGGCTTGGGTGCGATCGCGCAGACTAAGTCGGCTAAGAATGTTGGTCACGTGGTTTTTGACTGTGCCTTCTGAGATGTAAAGGGCTTGAGCAATTTCTCGGTTATTTGCGCCCTGGGCAATCATCATCAGCACTTCGCGCTCTCGGCGGGTGAGTTCCAGCAGTTCTGGTGGGGGTTGGGTGATGGCTGCAGGGGCTGTTAGCCCAGCCGTGAGTTTAGGCAGAATGCCAGGGCTGAGTTGGGTATAGCCTTTGTGTGCGGCGCGAATGGCTGCCGCCAGTTCTTCAGTGGGCGTGTCTTTGAGCAGGTAGCCCGCAGCGCCCTGTTGCAACGCTGCCACCACATAGCTCTGGTCGTCAAACGTGGTTAGCACGAGCACCTTTGTATGAGGAAACCGCCGCACCTCAGCTGCAATATGCCGCTGGCAGATGGCTTGGGTGGCAGCGACTCCATCCATAATGGGCATGCGGATATCCATAAGAACCACATCGGGCTCTTGAGACTCGGCCTGAAGTATATCCATTTGGGCGATCGCCGCCTGCCCATGTTCTGCTTCGCCAACAATCTGAATGTCAGGTTCTAGTTCCAGCAGTGTTCGCAATCCCTGCCGAATCAACTGCTGGTTGTCCACAATTAGCACACGGATCATGGGATACGGTTTGCCTGTCTATATTGAGTAAATGAGTGATTGAGTGAGGAGCATTGAGTCGTTAACCGAGCGGTCTGCTGCGGGCTGGTCTGCTGGATCAATTCATTCAACGGTTGATTGCAGGTTCATCAGGCTGATGCAGTGAGGCACGGCAGTGGGCGCGAGTAGGGCGAATGCATAGAACCCATGCCTATACGACAGCCCTCATTGATTTGGATGCGGGCGATCGCCCAATTAGCCCAGTACAGCCCTAGCTTATCTTGCTTTTTCTAAGGACTGTGACCACGTTGGCTTCTGACACTGCCGCCACTGCTTCGGTTTAGGAGGAGGAGTCACTCCATCCTCTTGTTCAAAAAAACATAGGATTCGCAGCCCTAAGGGCTGTCATCAATTAGCCTCTGATGTCCCAGAAATCAACGGTCACAGCCCCTAGCCTGGTTTTTGGGCCGGGCGTGGCAACGCTCATAGCAAAAGCGTTTGGTCGGAATTGATGACACGCCTAGGAGGGTTCTAAAGGCGAAACGGGAAGGGTGATGCTGAGGCGGCACCCCTCCCCGCTCCGGCTAAGGATATCGAACCGTCCTCCCAACGCTAGCGTCCGTTCTCGCATACTTTGCAAGCCGAACCCGCTCTGATTCTGAGTCACCTCAAACCCGCTGCCGTTGTCTTGAATGGTTAGATATAGCGTGGTTTCGGTGGCGTGCAATCCCACGGTGACCTGGGTGGCGTTGGCATGTTTGGCGATATTCGTCAGCGCCTCTTGCACAATGCGATAGAGGCTGGTGTTCACATCGCTAGAAAGCGTTTGGTGCAGCTGAATGTCGCAGGTAGGGTGGATGTGGGTCAGCTGCTGAAAGTCGCTTAACAAAAGGGCGATCGCCTCATCTAGCATACGGCCTTGCCAGGGATCAGTCCGCATGGCCGAAACCGACTCCCGCACCTCTTGCAGCGCCATCGATCCCAGCCGTTTTGCTTGCTTCAAAAACTCAAGCGCTTGGGATGTGTTGGTTTGCCACAGCCGCAGCGCCCCCTCAAGCTGTAAGTTAAGCGCGGTTAAGGCATGCCCCAGCGAGTCGTGAATGTCACGGGCAATACGGCTGCGCTCTTGCTCCATAGCCAGGGTTTCAACGCGCAGAGCATAATCGCGCAATTGTTCATTAGCGGCGGCTAGCTTCTCGCGGCTCTCACGCTCGGACATCAGAGCATTCACCAGCAGCAGCACAAACAGCAGCGCCAGCCCAAACAGTAATGTTGAGTTAAAGGCCAGCCCAAATAGCAGCGACTTGAAGCGATCGCCCACTCCTTCCGGCATCTGTAGCTCAATCTGAATCAGCCGGACATTCACCAACCCTAAAAATGTAAAAAACGATGCCACAGTCACCACCAGACGCCCCGACATTCTAAAAATTAGGCAACTGCGAACCACCAATACCACATACAAAAAGGGAAACATGAGCACGCGCCGATTGCCCGCAGGCGTTGCCAGCAGCACCAGCGCGAACTCGAGCATTGTATAGAGCACCGCAGACCTGCGTCGCTGAGTGGGTAAGGGCAGGCGCAGCCCCATCAGCCCAAACCCCATAATGCTCAGCAGCCGTATGACTGAAACAGTCGATCGCATCCGCGGAAATGGCAGCGGCAGCAGCTCAAACAACAGCGCCGCTCCCACCAGCACCCATTCCAGATACAGCAGGATGGGGAATGGATGGTTCCGTAGACTCGTAAATCGCCTTGGATCAGTCACATTAAGCAAGTCTTAAAGGGGTATCGAGAACAACCAAAGGTGGCTAAGACCGCTGTCACAAAAGGATGCCAAACTTCAAATTCTGTTTCTGTTGAATTCGTTGAATTCTGAGGCCACACCGGACAGCCTTTCGTTCCACAATTTGAAATTTATGGTTTGCAGCCTGTGAAAGTTTGAAACCTGTGGTGTGAACCAGGCTACACCCGCTAAGTTTGAGGCATTCCAATCAGGATTCCAATCATGAGCGAAATAGCTCATGACTGCTCCTTATTCTGATACATCGCCTGCTAACTGTGGATAGAGCATGACCGAAGTCACGATTTAGAAATGACTTCAGCCTCAGGCGATCGCCCCAAACTGAAAACTACGATACAACCATTAGCGCTTAGAGGATAAATAGTATGGCGATGAATCGGCGATTCATGATTCTGGCTGGGTTGGCGGCATTGGTACTCGTCGCTAGCCCGCTTGCAGCCCAATCTCGACCCAATGGCTGGGGCAGAGGCCCCGCTGCACTTGAGCAACTTGATCTAACGGAGCAGCAGCGCAACCAACTGGCCCAAATTCGCGAGGACACCCGCAGTCAAATGGACGCAGTGCTGACAGAGGCTCAGCGGCAGCAGCTCCAGCAGATTCGTGGTCAACGGCAAGGGATGCAACTCACGTCTGAACAGCGCCAACTGTGGCAGCAAGTGCGCGAACAAGGCGTAGAAAGCCTGACAGACGCGCAGCGCCAACAGGTTCAAGAATGGCGTGCTGCTCGACGGGATCAGCAGGGAAGCCGTCGCGAGATGTGGCGTGAGATCGACCTGAACGACACCCAGCGGCAGCAAATGCGCGACCTAATGCAAACTGCCCGCGAGCAAAGCCTGGCAGTGCTCACCCCAGACCAGCAGCAGCAATTGCAAGAGCGCCGACCGATGCGGCGTGGGGGCGATCGCCCCAATCAATGACCAACTCAAAAACCGCTGCCAGATCGTTCGCAAAGCGTGCCGAAGGCAAACATTTGCGTCACCGCAGTCCCTTCAATTTCCTTGTCCACCTGATCTCAGACCTGAGCGCCTCCACCTCCACCCCGATAAGCCCTCGCTGGGTATCCCGAATGATGAGCTTAAAGACCTTCTCCAAGCTGCTTTCTAGCTGTCGAACTCACGTTCACCTAGGTAACGTCAGTTCGGGTTAAAGAGGTTTTGGGGCACCGCGCGACGCGCGGTGCCCCAAAACCCTCAATGTGCCCAGCACATTGAGGGTTTGAGCTTATCCCGAACTCAGGTTAGGTAATCACGGTTGTATGATGTTCCACATCACTCCATTCATCAACAGACGTTTCACGCTCAGAATAGGCATCAAAAACGATAGGGCCGATTACTCCTTAGGAGTAATCGGCCCTATCGTTTTTGTCTTGCGTTGCAGTAGAACCTGGAGAGCTGATGGGTTATGGATAGTAGGGTTCAGAGTGGAATTCAGAAAACGATAGGGCGGAGCAAGGGCTAAATCCTTACTCCACCCCATCATGTCCTATTTAGGACTGCCGACTACTGTATTAAGGGCCTTTGGCGATCGCCCTTCCTACAACAGTGGATCAGGTCAATGCATCTAGATAGTCGCGGACGCGGTTGCGCCGCTTGGGCTGGCGGAGCTTTTGTAGCGCCTTAGCCTCGATTTGGCGCACGCGCTCTCGAGACAGATCCAATGCTCGGCCAATTTCAGCCAGAGAGTAGGGGTGCCCATTCCCTAGCCCAAACCGCATCTGAATCACGTCCCGCTCGCGGGTGGTGAGGTCTGTCAGCAGTTGTTGCAGATCATAGGCTAGCGATTCCCGCGTTAGCAGGTCTTCCGGGGTTAACCCATCCTCAGACACCAAATCACCTAGCTCGGTATCGCGCTCTTTGCCGACTTTAGTTTCAAGCGACACCGCTTGGGGCACGCGTAGGAGGACTTCTCGCACTTGCGGAGCCGTCATATCTAGCTCTTTTGCAACGTCTTCGATGGTGGCGGTGTGCCCTTTCTCCTGAGAGATTTTGCGCTGAGCCTTTTTGATTTTGTTGAGCTTTTCGGTGATGTGGACGGGTAGGCGGATGGTGCGGCTCTGAGTGGCGATCGCTCGTGTAATGCCTTGACGAATCCACCAATATGCATAGGTACTAAACCGATAACCCTTGGTGGGGTCAAACTTTTCTACAGCCCGCTCTAATCCCAGAGTTCCCTCCTGAATCAAGTCCAGCAGTTCTAATCCGCGATTTTGGTACTTCTTCGCCACAGACACCACCAACCGCAGGTTGGCTTTAATCATGTGGTTTTTGGCCGCAACCCCTTCCGTTTGAATGCGCTCCAGCTCCTCAACGGTTTTGCCAGAGAGTGTGGCCCAGCAGCGCTTGCCCTCTGCCAGCAAAGGCTTCAAGTCACTGATATCAACTCCGGCCTCAGTCGCCCAGCGCTCTAATGAGGGGCGGTGCCCCAAAAGTGAGGTTAGCCGTGCTCGCGCTTCCATCAGTCGAGTATATTGCTGCATCACCGCATCGCCATCTGTCGCAGCAGCGTAGCATTGCTCCATCAGCGCCATATAGCGCTGTACACGCTGCGCTTCGGTGACTTCTTCGTCGCGCCCTAACAGGGGCACACGCCCAATTTCTTGAAGGTAGAGCCGCACCAGGTCAGTTGTCCGACGCCCTCTGTCTTTACTGAATGGCCCATCTAGAGGTTCGTCGATATCTAGGCTGACAAGTTCGGTTTCGATGTCCTTCTCGATATCTTTTTCGATCTCGGTATCGGTAGGCGCATCGTTTTCCTGTACCCCAAACTCCTGGGAGGCCTCTTCGAAATCACTATCGGCGTAGTGCAGATTGGACGGCTTCATTTCGTCTTCGTTGCTCCAGATAAAGGGGGCGACCAGTGTCCTGCTTGGGGCTAGTATTCCCTCGGATCAGAACTAAGTAATCAAGACTGCTCAGGAATGTAGGAGTTCCGTTACATAGAACGATTACTCCTCAAGAGGTAGAGACCCGAATACAAGGGAAATTGAGAAGTTTCTCTCTTGCTAAAAATTTACGAGAGACTACTGATACTGTCAGGATTTTTGAGGAGTGATACGCAGATCTACATAGAAATCCACCCGTATTTCGCACAGCACAGAGAAATTGTTGCGAGTTCTCTCGTTAAGTGGGTCAGGACTTACACACTTTATGCGGCATCCTAGAAATCTTGAGTGATTTTAAGGAGGCTTAGCCTCTCTAAAATCGCCCAATTGCGTAATACCAATTCTCTAAATCAGAACAACGGATTGTTTGAGGAGGGGGGTGGGGAACTGCGTTCCCCACAAGGGGGCTTTGCCCCCTTGCCCCCATTTGTAGCCCAAATTTTCGGCTCGATGTTATACTCTGCCCTTGGCAATGATCGTCCAGCGCTTAGGCATGGCTAGATTCTATGATTCGACCCACTACCCTGGCTGACACCACAGCTCTACTTGCGATCGCCGCTGTGATCGGCTTTGAGCCTGCAGAATTGAACCTGCTTCACCAACTGCTGAACGATGGCTTCAGCGATGATAGCGCCTCCCTCTGCCTTGCCGACGATGACGAACACCACGGCCCCGTGGGGGTCGCCTACTGCGAACCTGAGCGCATGACCGACCAAACCTGGAACCTCCAGCTGATCGCCATGCACCCCGACCACCAGGGGCAGGGGCGAGGCGGTCAACTGCTGCACCATGTCGAAGCAACCCTAAAGGCTCGCGGAGGGCGTCTGCTGATGGTAGAAACCCTGGCCAGCTTTGACCAGGCGCGAGCCTTCTACCTCAAGAACGGCTTTGAAGAAGAAGCCCGCATTCGCGACTTCTACGCCCCAGGGCAAGATAAAATCGTGTTCCGCAAGGATTTGAAGTAATTTCTGAGTAATCTCAGGGGCAGGGGCGGGGTGACTGGCTGCTGCATGGGGTTGAACAAGCGCTAAGAAATTCCTAGAAAAGGTTATACCTTTTAACATCACCCTAGCCCCTTTAGGGTTGTCAATTCCTCCGAGTTCGCTTTGGGCACAAGCTTGCTGAGCGGAGTTGAAGCCAGTAGGGATTCGTTTGCTAGAATCGCCCTAAGCCGCATAACGTTCCGGCTGAGCGGCTGCCACTCACCTTTGCCGCATTATTCCAGATCTCTCAACAGACCGCTCCAGCCGGGTTGTTAGCTGGCTCTCCTCACCGATCCCCCCTCAACCACCCAACCGCTCTCAATCCGCGATCGCGTCTCACGACCGCCCCCACTGATCGCCCCCTGAGTGCTTTGAAACACCACAAACCCTTTTTGGCGTTGCATAATTAAGAGATGAGTTAGGGAAATCTGCGATGCAATGTCCAGAGTGTGGCGCCACTCATTGATGCCTACGAGCCCCACCGAGGGCACTCAGACGAGGTCAGGCGCGAGAGTGCCTCAAGATGTACGTCAATGGCTCTGGGTTTCGAGCCATTGAGCGGGTCAAAGGGGTGCATCATACCACCGTGATTACCTGGGTCAAGCCAGTGGGTGAATTGCTCCCCGATGCGTCCGACCCTGACACGACCCCAGCGGTCGGTGAACTGGACGAGCTAGAAACCTTTGTGGGCTCAAAAAACAAGATTTAGCTGTGGACGGCCGTTGACCACTTCAGTCAAGGGATTGTGGGTTGGGTCTTGGGTAACCACAGTGCCAAGGCGTTTCAACCGCTTTGGTCGCGGGTGGCTCGCTGGCAGGGCTGCTTCTATGTCACTGACAGGTGGACGGTGTATCCCAGCTTTATTCCAGACGGCGATCAGATTGTCAGTAAAACCTACCTGACTCGGGTTGAAGGAGAAAACACTCGGTTACGGCACTATCTCGCTCGGTTGCATCGCAAAACGCTTTGCTGCTCCAAGTCTGTAGAAATGCTAGCTCACTCTATCCGACTGCTACTGCACTCCCTCAAGTTCGACGATATCCTTGTCCCTCTCAGGTCTATCTCTTGATTCTGCAATGCCCCCTCTCGAACCACTGCCAACACAGACGACCTCCTGAGTGCTTTCAGACTCACCGACAACCTGCAAGCACAAGTGCAAGACCTCGGTAAGAGCCAGCTAACAGCTCAAATCAGCAGCGGCAGATTACATTAAAACGAAGCCAGAGATTGTCCGCCTGTCCGATGCACGCAAGGGTCCCCAGTATTGGGGGACTTAAGGGGGCTATGTGAGGTTGTTGTTTTTGAAAGTTCGTTCCTCAATTCAGCAACGCCTTTGGTTCTTTGTACTTTTCTGTCCCCTGGCATTGGAGACTTAGGTTTGATTCAATGCATGCATGCCTGTGATGGTTTTCATATCAAATTGCCGCAGTTCTCTACTCAGAACCAACTAAAGTCCTATTACTGGAGTCATATTATCGAGCGATCGTGCTGTTGAGGTGCGACTTAACCCCAGCCGCCTATCCCGTTAGTCTGCCTTTGATCAAAGCACTCTGCAGCGCAGTGTTTTGCCTGAGCGTTTGCAAGGCGCGACTCTGGTCGCACAGCGATATCTCGCGAATGTACCGCTGCCTCCTAAAATAAGTGAACGATTGTTAGGAATACACCATGAAAGCGCTGGTTACAGGAGCAACTGGGTTCACAGGATCGCATTTAGTCCGAGCGTTGCTTCAGCAAGGGCACGAGGTGATGGCTCTGGTGCGAGAGTCGAGCGATCGCACGCGCCTAGCCGGTTTACCCGTGCAACTGGCCTATGGTGACATTACCGACACCGCAGCCGTTAAGGCGGCGATCGCCGGGGTAGATTGGGTGTTCCATACCGCTGCTTATGTAGAATTGGGGATTGTAGACGCTGAACGGATGCGGCGGGTCAACGTCGAGGGCACCCGCAACGTGCTCGAAGGGGCGATCGCCGCCAATGTGCAAAAAATGCTGTATTGCAGCACCATCGGCATCTATGGTGACACCCAAGGGCAAATCATCGACGAAACCTTTGAGCGCGCGCAAAAAGGGTTTTCGTCTGCCTATGACGTGACTAAGTACGAAGCCCAGCAGTTGGTTGATCAAGCGGCTAGCAGCGGATTTCCGGTCGTTAGCCTGATGCCATCTGGTATTTTTGGGGCAGACGATCCCCACTTTGGCCCGGTGCTGCATAGCTTTCGTCAGGGCAAGCTTAAGGTATGGGCCGGGGGCGATCGCGTCACGGGCATTGTGCATGTTGATGATTTAGTAGAACTGATGCTGCTCGCCATCGAAAAAGCGCCACCCGGCCAGCACTACATTGCCTCTGCCGGAGAAATGACCACCCATCAGATGTTTCAGATTGTGAGCAGCCAGGCAGGCGTGCCCATGCCGACAGAAATGCCCAAGCCCTTGGTGCGGTTTATAGGTGCTCTGCTCGACCCCATTGGTCGCCTGGTGGGGTGGCAACCCCCCATCAGCCGCGAGCGGGTGCATTATCTGTATGACCGCTGTGTCCGGGTTGATGGCAGCAAGGCCATGCGCGACCTTGACTGGACACCGCGATCGCCCGAGGCCGTGATCCGTGAACTGGCCGTGTGAAGACCTCCTAGGGTTTTGTCCTACAGTGCGCTACGAACAAGTTAATATAAGAGATGGATTCACAAATTCTTAAGGCTCTGCTGTGAACGACGTTCGTACCGTATCAGATACCAAACGGGCATTTTACTCGTCGCATACGCGTCCCATTAACTCCATCTACCGTCGCGTGGTAGAAGAGCTAATGGTGGAAATGCATTTGCTCTCTGTCAATGCTGACTTTCATTACGACCCAATTTATGCCCTGGGTGTAGTAACGACGTTCGACAACTTTATGGAAGGCTATCGCCCTGAGCGCGATAAGCAGTCAATTTTTAACGCCCTTTGCAGTGGGATACAAGCTGACCCCGAGCAGTATCGGCGAGATGCCGAGACCGTGGCAAATGACGTTAGCCACTGGTCTATGGATGATTTTTTGGCGAAGGCAAAAGACCCAGAGGGGCAAGACAGCACCCTGTTTTCGACGTTAAGGGCGATCGCCCAAGCCGAAAATTTCAAATACAGTCGGCTGTTTGTCGTAGGACTATGCACCTTGCTAGAGCGCATTAATCCCGACATTCTCAAGGATGAGAAGGCCAGCGCTGATGCCATCGAGTCGCTCAGCACTGCCATCAATATTTCCGCAGAAAAAGCCAAGAAAGATGTGGATTTGTATCGCAGCAATCTGGATAAGTTAATTCAGGCGCAGATCGTGCTGCAAGATATGTTGGAAGCCGATCGCAAGAAAAAAGCAGAGCGGCTTAAAGCGAAAGAAGAGCAAGATGCCGCTACGCCGCCATCTGCTCCGGCAGAGTCGTCTCAATAAGTGAGCTGAAAATAGCTGCGTTCCATCGGTTTGAATGGTGCCGTGCCGGGTAGACCAGTCGAGACGTGACTAGTCTTATCCGGCATCATTGTATTCAACCTGAGTTCGGGATAAGCTCAAACCCTTAATGTGCTGTGCGCGACGCGCACAGCACATTAAGGATTTTGGGGCATCGCGCGACGCACGATGCCCCAAAACCCTTTTAACCCGAACTGACGTTATTTATTGCCCTGGAGGGCATTGCAGAATCAAGAGATAAACCTGGGAGGGACAGGGATATCGTCGAACTTGAGGGAGTGCAGTAGCAGTCGGATAGAGTGAGCTAGCATTTCTACGGACTTGGAGCAGCAAAGCGTTTTGCGATGCAACCGAGCGAGATAGTGCCGTAACCGAGTGTTCTCTCCTTCAACCCGAGCCAGGTAGGTTTTACTGACAATCTGATCGCCGTCTGGAATAAAGTTGGGATACACCGTCCACCTGTCAGTGACATAGAAGCAGCACTGCCAGCGAACCACCCGCGACCAAAGCGGTTGAAATGTCTTGGCACTGTGGTCTCCCAAGACCCAACCCACAATCCCTTGCCTGAAGTGGTCAACGGCCGTCCACAGCTAAATCTTGTTTTTTGAGCCCACAAAGGTTTCTAGCTCGTCCAGTTCACCGACCGCTGGGGTCGTGTCAGGGTCGGACGCATCGGGGAGCAATTCACCCACTGGCTTGACCCAGGTAATCACGGTGGTATGATGCACCCCTTTGACCCGTTCTATTGCTCGAAACCCACAGCCATTGACGGTACAGCTTGAGGCACTCGCGCCTGACCTCGTCTGAGTACCCTCGGTGGGGCTTGTAGGCATCAATGAGTGGCGCCACACTCTGGACATTGCATCGCAGATTTCCCTAACTCATCTCTTAATTATGCAACGCCCAAAAGTCTTCCAAGGCCCCCAATGTTGGGGGATTTAGGGGGCCGAGCGAGGTTGCTGTTTTTGGAAGTTCATACCTCAATTCAGCAACGCCCAAATTCCATAGCTCACCGCTTCGATCGCCGTCCATTCAGCGACCTAGATAGCAGACGCAGTAGAGGTGGGGAAGTGGCGATCGACGACTTGGGTGATGTCGTCTGGGCGAATGCGCGTATAGCGAGTTTTGTCGGGCATGACCACATTGGGGCCAGCTTTGCAGCGCTTCATGCAGCCGGTGCCCTTGATGGTGACATGGTGATCTAACTGGCGATCGCTCAACTCTTGCTGCAACGCCGCCACCACTGCACTGCCGCCCCGCTTGCAGCAGTCAGACTTTTGGCAAACTAAAATACATGCTTTTTGCGCAGGTGCTGGCTTAGCCGGGGACGCGGCGGTCGACTGACTCGGTGCAGACGCAACAGCCATCATGGGCAGAGGCAACGCCGCTGTCGTCGTCAGATCGAGCGTACCTTTGTTTAAAACTAGAGCCTTCAGCTTAGTGATAGTGCCATCCATTTCGACGGTTTGTTGCCCGCGCACATAGACCCAGTCTCCTGGGGTTAGGGTTTGCCGACAGCTGGCCCGAACTTCCTTGGTCAGCTTAATATAATGCTCACCCGTGGCAGTGGCAAGGCGCAAGCCTTTGATTTTATAACCGTCTTTAACGACCAACTCTAGCAAGCGGCCTTCAAGCTGAAAGGAGGTTTTGGTGCTGTAGGATTTTCCCATGATCTGTGATGTTAGTAGGCGTGAGCAGTGGAGTGTGAATCGACTATTAAATTAGGTTGAATGAGTTGGATTATCTAAGGTTTGATTCTCGTTCTAGTCATCGGAGGAGAAGCGCAACAGCGACTAAAAACTATAGTGCGATGTACGGCGTCAGCGCAGGCCACTAGTCTGCGCACCAGCAGCGCTCTAACCAATCAAGCTGCCAGCGGCGAGGCTGCGTTAGCTGCTGCACAACACTCCAAATTTGGATGGCGTCGTGGGCAGACGCTAGACGAGCACCGAGACGGCCATCTGCGGAGCATTCGCACTCAATCCCCAACTCCTGAAGCCGGTGGTAAACCAACCAGCGATCGCTGCGATCAACCTGAACGATGTAGTCGGCAGTCGTATCGGCAAGGCTGTCGGCAGTTGCCGCAGCAGAAGAGGCCAGCGATTCAGAAAAAGAATAGTTCATTCAGCAGACATGAAAATAAGGGACGACGGAACAAAAGGAGATAGCTAATGAAAGTCTTTCTTAGTTGATTAAGACAAGGCTAAGGGAGATGAGCGGGCGATCGCCGGGGCACATCACACAACCCGGCTAGAGGATGAGACTAGAGACAGGGGCATCAGAGAGACGGATTGGGGAGACATCAAGAGTTGAATGCTGCATGACTATCGCCTAAGGATGACGCAAGCGTCGTTTGCCGGGGCGTTTAAGGCGATCGCTCGAAGGCAGCCTCCCACGTTCTAAACCCGTCTGAAAACGTTAAATCTGTTTACGTGAGGTTCAATCTGGTTAGATTTCCTTGAAAGCGTGGGCCAAAGCTCACATGTGTAACCTGACAAACCCAATTCAATTAGCTTACTTATTGAAAATGATCTTCAATAAGCTGCTTCATTAAAAATAACTCATAACCGACCCTTTTGAAAAGGGTTTGCAACAGTGTTGCGATTGGCACACCCTGATTTGTGGTCTTGAATGTTTGATTTTGACAGGCAGTCCAAGACTCGCCCACGTTACGCTGCGTCCAAAAAAATATGACCGATGCACTGAGGCCCAATGCAAACCGATTCGCAGACCGCTATCCTCAAGCTGCCCATCCGCGTGCTGAGGATAGAGTTAGGAGTGAACTACGGAGTTTGGGGTATGACGCTGAAATTGATCGTTGAGGTAGAGCAGTAAGTCCTGCACGGTTTCTAGATCTAACTCTTCTAGATACGGGCTGAGTGAAATGTCGAAGCGATCGCCAAAATCATCACAGAGCGCCAAATACCAATCAAACCAGCAAATATCTGTCCAGCAGAGGTCGTCCTCAAGGCGATCGCTCGGCACCACGCGCCCGATGTCAACACCAGAATAGTCGGGCAATTTTTGGTATACAAACTCAGCCACTGCAAACGCAATGCAACTTGGCGCACAGTGGCGCTCATACCAAGTGTCTAAACTTAGAACTGGGCGATCGCCCAATAGCCGATTCACCCGCCGCCGCATCGCCAAGTCAGGACTCAAAAGTCCATAGGCTTCAAGGCTTGGAATAAGGTTGATAATCCGTTGCCACATACAGTTGAAACATTCAGGCGGGTGATGATACCCAGTATTCCCATCCCAAATGTAATCTCTCAGGGTTTTTGCGTTGATTGGGCGATCGCGCCAGGCCTCACACTTTAGGCATAGCTAGACGTGAGTTGGATAGTGTTGTTTCAGTTTCGTACTACAGGGCTGAAACAACGTAAAACCTAGCTGCTCGCGTTGCGGACAGCAACGCCTTGAGAACGTATTAAAGTGGCTTTAGCAAGAGAAGGCTTGGCGCGAGTCTGATTAGATCCATAGCTAACGAATGCCACCCCTGGTATGTGACAAGATGGATAGGGTATTTATGGCTATGGTTTGATGATATCTCCCAAATCAGATCCCAATCCATCCTTTCAGCAGCTCCGGCAAATTCGAAAGGCGCTGCTCGCCCTGCACAAGGCGCTGCTCAACTCCGAGCGCTACGCCTATGAGCAATTTCATGGCCCGATTCAGTCGCCCGGAGAGTTCTTGCAGTTGGTTGTTGGGCACGAATGGTTTGCCTGGCTGCGTCCCATGTCTCAATTTATTGTTGAAATGGACGATGTGCTGCTTTCAAAAGAGCCCGTGCCCGCCGCCGCTGCCGACCGCCTTTTGCAGCAGGCCAGGGTGCTGGTGCAACCCGCTGAATATGGCACCGAACTAGAGCGGGGCTACTTTCGAGCGATTCAGCGCGACCCCGATATAGCCGTCATGCACCAACAGATGAAAGACTTGCTAACCGCCGATTCCTAACGTCTACCTAATTAATTCACTCCCCTACCCCCATGATTGACCTCTACTATTGGCCCACGCCCAACGGCCACAAAATCACCATCTTTCTCGAAGAAGCCGGGCTAGAATATCGCATCATTCCCATCAATATTGGCGCGGGCGATCAGTTTAAGCCAGAGTTTCTGAAACTATCGCCCAACAATCGCATGCCCGCCGTTGTCGATCCGCAACCCGCGGACGGTGGCGATGCCGTATCGGTGTTTGAATCGGGCGCGATTTTGCTTTATTTGGCCGAAAAGACAGGGCAGTTTTTAGGGTCAGGGGGCGATCGCACCCGGGTTTTAGAATGGCTGTTTTGGCAGGTGGGAGGGCTTGGCCCCATGGCTGGGCAAAACCACCACTTTGGGCAATATGCGCCAGAAAAAATCCCCTACGCCATCACCCGATACGTCAACGAAACGAATCGGCTCTACGGCGTGATGGATCGGCAGTTGGCCCGGCATGAGTACTTAGCGGGGGGCTATTCCATTGCCGATATGGCCTCCTATCCCTGGGTGGTGCCCTACGAACGGCAGCAGCAAAACCTAGACGATTTTCCTCATCTAAAGCGATGGTTTGAGTCCATTCAGCAACGTCCGGCGGTGGTTCGCGCCTATGCCAAAGGCAAGGCGTTTTCTCAGCCCTCAGCTATGACCGACGAAAGTCGCAAGATTCTGTTTGGCCAATCGTCTGCCTCGTTGAAAAATTCTCCTTAACGAAAAACTTCAAGAGGATGTAATGGAGCGCACCATTACACCATCAGGATGATAGGGGCATACTGAGGGCAGTACTCTAGGTGTCCCTCTCACGTTCTACTGGTTGATAAGCAAGATGGTTCGCAAACAAAGGGTTGCAGACGGCTGGCCTGTGCGGCGAATGCCCCTTCGATTAGTGCTGATTGTGCCGTTTGTGGTGCAAACCGTAGGAGCCGTGTGGTTGACGGGCTGGCTAGCCATTCGCAATGGGCAGCACGCTGTAAACGAGGTGGCGGGTCAACTGCGACAAGAGACGGGCGATCGCATCTCTCACACCCTAGATGATTTTTTGGAGACGCCGCACCTAGTTAATCGGTTGAGCGCCGATGCTATCCGCCAGGGGTTTATTGACCCAACGGACAAGCGAGCCACCTACCGCTATTTGCGGCAGTTGATGATCGACTTTCCCACCATGGAGTCGATATTTTGGGGTCGTCCCGATGGGGAGTTTATTGGCAATGGCCGATTCGATCAAGGCTTTGACCGATACATGACTGCAGGGCCATCAGAAGGGGGAGCGATCCGGTTTTATGACGTCGATTTGGCGGGCAATCCCAACACTCTGACTAATGAGACACCTGGCTTTGAGACGATCACACGGCCTTGGTATACCGCTGCAGTAGCTGCAAAGCAGCCGACTTGGAGCGATGTATTTGTGTATCACGCCTATCCTCTGCTGGCGTTGCCAGCTTCGGCTCCGATCTACGACGCCGAGGGTAACTTGGTGGGTGTGGTAGGCAGCAATTTTTTCATGAGCCAGATTAGCGAATTTCTGCAATCCTTAACCATTGGTGAGCATGGACAGGCCTTTGTGGTGGAACCATCGGGCTTGCTTGTGGCAAGTTCGACCGATGAGCCGTTGTTATGGATGGAGGAGGGGCAACCCCAGCGCCAGCGGGTGCAGCAGTCAGACAATGACCTGTTGCGGGGAACAGCAGCCGTTTTAGTGCAGGAGTTTGGGCATCTCTCGCAGATTAGGCAGCCCACGCAGTTGGAGTTTGATTTGGAGGGCGATCGCCAGTTTGTTGAAGCCATTCCCTACCGGGATGAGTGGGGGCTGGACTGGCTGATTGTGGTGGTGGTGCCCGAGTCAGACTTTATGGCCCAAATCAACGCCAACACGCGCGTCACCATTGCCCTCTGTGCTGGTGCGCTGCTGCTGTCGGTGGCGTCGGGCATTGTGACGGCCCGATGGCTGGCGCAGCCGTTGGTGGCGCTGAACCAAGCCACTAAAGAAATTGCTAAGGGCAACTTGCACCAAACCGTGGTGACGCCGCGGATTCGCGAAGTCGATGAGCTTAGCCATTCGTTTAACCAAATGACGATGCAGTTGCAGTCGGCGCTGACAGAACAACGCGATCTCAATCAAGCCCTAGCGAACAGCGAAAATCAACTGCGGCAGTTTTTGGACGCGGTGCCAGTGGGTATCGCCATCCACGATGCAACGGGTCAGCTGATTTATACCAATGAGTTGGCCCAGCTTTTGCTACAAATTGAGGTGTTTCAGCCTGTCGAGCTAGAGAATTTGGCGATCGCCTTCCAAATCTACCGAGCCGGCACACCCGATCTTTACGCACAGGAACATATGCCCGCCCTGCGCGCGCTCAACGGCGAAGTGTTGCAGACAGACGATTTAGAACTGCGGTTAGAGAAAGGCACGATACCGATAGAGGTGTCGGCCTCTCCCATTTTTGATCAAGACGATCGCATTATGTATTCTGTTGTCGCGTTTCAAGACATTAGCGATCGCAAACGCTCTCAAGAGCAGCTCGTCTACAATGCCCTGCACGATACCCTAACCGATTTGCCCAATCGCAACCTCTTAATGGAGCGACTAGAGCTATCTATCAACTGGGCTCGGCAGATTGAGGACTATCACTTTGCGGTGCTGTTTCTGGATCTCGACCGATTTAAGGTAATCAACGACAGCCTGGGACATCTGGCCGGAGATGAACTGCTGGTGGCGATCGCCCATCGGCTTCTGGGCACGATTCGCCCCACTGATTTAGCAGCCCGCTTGGGGGGCGACGAGTTTGTGATTTTGCTTGATGAAATTGGCGGCATCCAAGATGCAGTGCGCGCCGCCGAGCGCATTTTGCGGCAGTTTCGCACTGTGTTTGAGGTGGATGGTCGAGAGCTCTGCCTATCCACCAGCATTGGCATTGTGTTGGGCGATCGCAGCTACCACCATCCGCCCGATCTCCTCCGCGATGCCGATATCGCCATGTATCGAGCCAAGGGCAATGGCAGAGCCACCTACGCAATCTTTGATGCCGACATGCATACCCAGGCCCTCAAACGGCTAGATATAGAGCACGACCTGCGCCGCGCCATCCGCAATCAAGAATTTGTGGTGCATTATCAGCCGATTGTGTCCCTTAGCTCTGGGAAAATTATCGGGTTTGAGGCGCTGGTGCGCTGGCAAAATCCGAAACGGGGGCTCATCCCGCCAGGGCAATTTGTGGCGATCGCCGAAGAAACAGGGCTCATCCAGGCCATCGACACCTGGGTGCTGCGCCAGGCCTGCACTCAGCTGGCGGTTTGGCAGCAGCAGTTTCCTCAGCACCCCTTGCTCAAAATCAGCGTCAACCTCTCCGCCCGCGACATTTGGGATGCGCCTCTGGTAGAAACCCTCGACAGCATTCTTGCTGACACACCCCTGGTCAACTTTGGCGGGCTCACCCTAGAAATCACCGAAAGCATTTTGATTGAGAATGTCTCCGCAACGATTGATCTGCTGTCGCGCATCAAAGAGCGGGGCATTGCCGTCAGCATCGATGACTTTGGCACCGGCTATTCGTCGATGAGCTATCTCCACGACCTGCCCATCGACACCCTCAAAGTCGATCGCTCGTTTGTGGGCCACATGACTCGCGAGGGCAAAAACTACAGAATCACCGAAACCATTGTGCAACTCAGCAATCGGTTGGGATTAGAGGCGATCGCCGAGGGCATCGAAACCTCTGAACAGCTTTCCTTTCTCCAACAGTTTGGCTGCGAATATGGGCAAGGTTATCTATTCTCCAAACCCATTCCCGCAGAGTCCGCAACCGTTCTGCTCCAAAGCGCCACGCCTTATCCCATGGGCTGAACTTAGCGTTGCTGAACAAGGGATGAACCTTCTACAATCCCTGTTCTAAAATAACCTGAGTTCGGGATAAGCTCAAACCCTCTTAACTCGAACTGACGTTAAAACAGTCAACGGCCATCCATAGCTAAACCCTATTTGTTTAAGCCGACAAAGGGTTCCAATACCCTTTGGGAAGTAAGCTACGTCGAGTTCTCCTACCTATAGAGTCGGTCAGCATCGGGGAATCGTTCGCCCCCTTGCTTTACCCAAGTCATCCCCCCAATAGCACTATAAACCGCCTTGTCCACCCTCAAACAGGTCTTCAATCGTGGCACCAACACCGCTACGGGCCAGTTGATTGACGGCCTCTTGCGCGTTACTGCGGCTGTTGAAGACCCCAATCTGCATCACCACAGCCCCACCGGAATAGCTCGGAAATGCATCTGGCACAACGCGCCGTACCTGAATCTGCTCCGCCTCATCTCGGGTGCGCACTACCACTCGATAGCGCAAACCCAAGCTGGTTGCACGACTGGGCACAGGCATCTGGGGCATCGTGGCAGAATTTGCCATGACGCGCGGCACTGACACGGTGGGGGTATCGCCTACAAAGCCAGTGGGTGCTGGCTGGCTGGGCACAGGCAAGCGATCAAAGTCGGGTAGGGGCGATGGCGCCAACTGGGGCAACCCATCTGGGCGCGATGCTGTTGCAGGTGCAGGCGGTGGAATCGGCATAGGCCGGGCCACTCCGGGGTTCTCGGGGCGTGGAACCGGAATCTCAATCGGGGTGCTGAAATCAGGCTGGCGCGGGGTTACTGCCACGGCTGGCGCTGGCGCAGCGGCGGCCTGCCGTCGTGCTGCTGAGAACTGTCGCTGGGGTGCTGCCGCCGCTGGCGCAATGGTGGAAACGTCCGTGGTTGGAGGAGCACTAGAAGCCCGCCGAGGCGCTGAGAACTGCCGCTGGGGAGCCGCTGCTCGGGCGGGTGCGGCAGATCCGGTTCCGCCACCCTCACCAGGGCGTGCAAATCTAGGAGCAGGCGGGGCGATCGCCCGCTGTACTCCCACATCACTGCCCTGCACCTCGCCCTGAATCACCACACTCTGCCCGACAGCACTGGGGTCTTCTACCAACGTGACTCCCGACGGCACCATTAGGGGAAACTGCTCACCGCTGGCGCTGCTATAGGTGCCGCCGCTGAGTAAGATCACCGTGCCGGGTTCTGCCTGCTGCAACGCTCGGGTAATGGAGCGCAGGGGCGATCGCAAGCTGCCATCGCCTGCATCATCGCCTACCAAGGGATTCACAAACAGCAGCCGATAGCTCACCGACGGCGAAGCCTGCGCAAGATACTGCGCTTCGACAACCCTGTTGGGACGTTCTGACCAGGGAGTTGCCACCGCTGGTGCAGCGCTGCCCAAAAGCAACGTGGCTAACATGAACTGCCCCCAAACCATTGAGTGTTGAAGGCTAATAAATTGAACAAACTTTGAGTGAATTGAAGTTAACCGGATCGACATCCAGGTTGAACGAGTCGATGTTTTTTTAACGCTACACCAAGCCATGCCTGTTCTCCCTTTTTGCACGCTAAAACCAGGTGTCGATCATTGATTATGCACATTTCATCATTTAGAAATATGCCAACATTGCTGACGAATAACTTGAGTGCATTCCAGCGTTGTTCAGTTATCCTTATCCCCCTCCCCTTCTCTCAAAACAGGAGGAAAGCAGCCGAATAAAAGCCCCTCCTCCATCCTGTGAGGGGGATTTAGGGTAAGGGTTACTAACGTAGGATGCGCCCAGCAACTCGTTGTCAATCTGCGATCAATGCGCCCTTTTTTTAGGTTCCATTTGGCCGATCATCATAGCGGATTTACCAGAATGTGCGTCACTTTTTTTTCAACGGATTGCCAGGGTCAACTTAGAACAGTCTGTCAGCTTAATGAAGCCTTCATCCCCTTTATTTAGAACGCCCCCGGCAGGCTGCTCTCAGAGGGGTTTTCCAACTTGTTTGAGGAAGTATCACAGCAGCAGAAAGAATGAGGCAGCGCGAGAGCAATAAAACGTTTGTCAGTCAACTGTCAGTCAACTGTCAGTCAACTGTCAGTCAACCCGCTGATAGGCTGAGGCCAACATTGACGTGTAGGTCACCATTGGTGAACAAGCATTAGTGAACAAGAGAGGATGGGTATGTGGTTGAGCGATCGCCCTTTACCCCAATATTCCGTCTTTATTCACCGCCTGCCTAGAAGCGCGTCCCTGCCAACAACAGGTCATACTTGAACAGAGCGGTCTATCACACCGACGTGCCGACAGATCCCCAGACTGATGAATCAAGAGACTGATGAATCGAGAGACCATGGACGGAGAGAGAACCCCAGCAGCAGTTGCCGTAAACCGCATTTTGGATGCTAACTTAGACCGCGCGCGTGAAGGAGTGCGGATTGTCGAAGAATGGTGCCGCTTTGGTCTAAACAATGCCGAACTCGCGGCAGAGTGCAAGGATTTGCGACAGGCGATCGCCCATTGGCACAGTGCCGACATCCGCGCCGCGCGAGATACCCCTGGCGATGTGGGCACCGCTCTCAGCCATGCAAATGAAACCCAGCGCACCAGCGTCTCTGACATCTTGCAGGTCAACCTCAGCCGCATTCAAGAAGCCCTGCGCGTGTTGGAAGAATACGGCAAACTTGTCCATCCTGACTTGGCGACAGACTGCAAGCAGCTGCGCTACCGCGTCTACGGACTAGAGAGCAAACTGCTAGCCGCTGCCGCAAATCCCCGCCAGGAGAAGCTACGGCGATCGCCCCTATACCTAGTGACCACCCCGAGCGATACCCTGCTCACCACCGTGGAAGCCGCGCTTCAAGGCGGTCTGACGCTAGTGCAATATCGCGACAAGCACACCCCAGATGGAGCGCGGCTCTCCTTGGCCCAAGCACTGCGCCACCTATGTGAGCGCTACAATGCCCTGTTTATCGTGAACGACCGGATTGACCTCGCGTTGGCGGTTCAAGCAGATGGCGTGCATCTGGGGCAAGAGGACGCCCCCATTGCGGTAGCGCGGCATCTGCTGGGGCCACAGGCTTTGATTGGGCGCTCAACCCATTGCCCCGACGAGTTGCAGCGGGCGATCGCCGAAGGGGCCGACTACGTGGGCATCGGCCCCGTTTATGCAACCCCCACCAAAGCCGGGCGGGCCGCTGTCGGGTTAGACTATGTGCGTTATGCAGCCGAACACTGCCCCATCCCCTGGTATGCCATCGGCGGCATCGACTCCACCCACCTGGCCGACGTGACTGCGGCAGGGGCCACCCGAGTCGCCGTCGTGCGAGCACTGATGGAAGCCCCCGACCCCGCGAACGCGACTCGTCAACTCCTCTCGCATTTACCATTCAGTGCAGATTAGTGCAGCGCCTCAATGACCTGCCTAAAACAGAGGGTCGCGGCAGCGCGAGAACCTCAGCCCCCACTCAGCAGACCGACCGACGCTTGAATAGTGCATGTTGAGCACATCAACGCTGGTTAAATGCTTTACGATTCTGGGCATCCTATAGCAGCGGTGCATTCGCCACGGTGCAGGGCCAGTCTGGCTACAATGCGCCACACATACGACCCACACTCCGTTCACAGAATTAGGACACGGCGACAGAACCGATGGTAAGCCCCATGTCGTACTACAATGCTGCCGGCACGGCTGCCATCCCACCTAGGGACTTGGGCAGTCGCTGGGCGCTGGGCTGCCAGCGAGGTCACCTGGGCGATCGCCCAACCCGTGATCAGGAGGCGATCGCTCCACACCAGCGGCCAGAACTACGCTCTGGGTGCAACGTTGAGTTGCGTGCGCCAATGGAGAGCAGACTATGGCAGGCATGAGTCAAGTCAAACCTCGCATTCTGGTCGTAGACGACGAGCCAGACAACCTCGACCTGCTGTATCGCACCTTCCACCGCGAGTACAAAGTGCTGCGCGCTGAAAACGGCCCCGATGCGCTAAAAATTCTAGAAGAGCAAGGCAGCGAGATTGCGGTCATTATTTCTGACCAGCGCATGCCCCACATGAGCGGGACGGAGTTCCTCAGTCTCACGGCAACCCAATATCCCGACATCATCCGCATCATTCTCACAGGCTACACGGATGTCGAAGATCTAGTAGAAGCCATTAACTCGGGAAAGGTGTTCAAATATGTCACCAAGCCCTGGGATGATGAAGAACTGAGAACCGTGGTGCGCCAAGCGGTCGATACCCATAACGTACTGCGCACCCGCACCCACGAACTGCGCCGCACGCTGCGTCAAGAGTCATTGCTCAACGCCGTCACTAATACAATTCGTAGCGCGCTCAATTATCGCCAGATCCTCCAAACCATCGTAGAAACGATGGGGCAAATGTTCGAGGTAGACTGCTGCATCATCCGCCCAGTGCATCGGGGGCAGCTTGCCGCAGAGGGGTTTATCTACCGCTCTAAGCAGCTTGCAGAAGCAGCCGCAGCAGACGAGGTCGAGTCCAGATTTGAGCCTTGTGAAGCGTTGCTGATGCAGACTGTATGGCCTGTGCAAGACGTGCTGCTGCTCGAAGACGCTCAGCATGATGACCGCTTGCTGGATCAACCGGCTAGCTTGGCTGCGTTTCAGCAAGCGCGGATTCGCTCTAGCTTAGTCGTGCCGCTGCTGTGTCGACAGGAGTTGATTGCAGTCTTGGCGCTGCATCAGTTTGACGCTAACCGCTCCTGGCAGGGCGATGAAGTGCAGCTGGTGATCATGGTGGCGGATCAGGCTGCCTTGACGCTGGCGCAGGCGCAATCCTACGAACAGGTGCGGGCGCTGGCGCGGCGCGAGGGGTTAGTCAACACCATCACCACGGCAATTCGCTCTAGCCTTGACCCGCAAGAAATATTTGCGGCGATTACCGAGCAGTTGGGGCGGGCGCTGCATGTGGATGGTTGTGCTCTGTCACTCTGGACGGAAGATGATGAATATGTGCAGTGTGTGGGACTGCATGACACCAGCCATCTGCGACAGCCCGGAGACCCAGAGAATTCAGTCGGGTTTGCTGAATCGAGCGGTTCGTTTGCTCCGATGGCTCCGATGGCTCTGCAATTTCCTGTTTCAAATCCCCTAGAAGATGGGACAGAATCCTGGGGAGATTTGCTTGATACCTCTCTGCAACAGTCGATTAATACGCTGTGGGACGACAGCCAACCCAATCGGCAACTGCCCCAGTCACTGGTGCCGATTGAAGGCAATCCCGTGCTGCAACGGTTGATGGAAACCCAGACCCCGGTGGTGATTGAGGATGTATTGCAGCACCCTGATCTGAATGTGCCGGATTTGCCGCTGCGATCGCCCGCTCGGTCACTGCTGGTGGTGCCGCTCCTCTCGGATGGCAAGATCATCGGCAGCATTTCGCTCCGGCAGGTGCATCGACCGCGCCAGTGGCAACCCGAGGAAATCGATCTGGCGCAGGCGGTGGCGTCTCAAGCGGCGATCGCCGTGCAGCAGTCGCGGCTCTATCAAAAAATGCGGCAGCAAGCAGAACAGCTCTTGGAACTTGATCGGCAAAAAACTGAGTTTTTTCAGAATGTATCCCATGAGTTTCGTACGCCGCTGACCCTCACCATTGGCCCGCTAGAGTCGGCGGTCACACAGCAGCAGGGGCTCAGTCATGACCAATCCGTCATTGCCCTGCGCAACTCGCGGCGGCTGTTGCGCTTGGTGAACCAACTGTTAGACTTGCAGCGGCTAGATGCCGGGCGGATGCAGCCCACCTTCCGCCCCTGCAACCTGCAAGAGTTTGTCTTGATGGTGGTGGAATCCTTCCGCGCCTATTGCGATCGCAAGCAAATTGCGCTGAATACCCGCATTGATCCGTGCCCCTCTGTTTATCTTGATGGGGAGAAGTTCGACAAGGTGCTCTATAACCTGCTGTCGAACGCGATGAAGTTTACCCCGGCGGGTGGCACGATTACTGTCACCGTCACGCCAGCAGGCGATCACTGTCAGATCAAAGTAACAGATACCGGCATTGGCATTCGCAAAGACCAAATTCCGCATCTGTTTGAGCGGTTCCGGCAGGCTGATGGCTCTACCAACCGCAGCTATGAGGGCAGTGGTCTCGGGCTAGCGCTGGTGAAGGAACTCGTGGATATGCACGGCGGCAAGGTTTCAGTCGAGTCGGACTATGGCAACGGCACGACGTTTACCATCTGGCTGCAAACGGGCATCGCTCATCTGCCGGCTGAGCAGGTGATTGAAGTGCCCACAGAGGTAGAACAGAGCCGCGCCACCGTAGAACTGGCTGATGTAGAAGCTGGGGATGACTCGGAGCAGCCCCCTGCATTGGTAGAGCAACAGGGGGCGATCGCCCATGCAGGCAACGCTTCATCAAATCCAGCGGCCTCTGCTAAAACGGGCGCTGCGGCAGATACCACCACGCTCCTAGTCGTAGACGACAACACCGACATGCGAGCCTATATTGCCAGCATTTTGCAGCAGGCAGGCTACCAAGTGCTAACGGCCCGTAACGGGGCTGAGGGCTTCCATCTGGTGCAAACCCATCGGCCCCACTTGGTGGTCACGGATTTGATGATGCCGATGGTGTCTGGCTTAGAAATGATTCGCATGATTCGTCATCAGGAGGCGCTACGGGGCACGCCGATTGTGCTAGTCACCGCAAAGGCCGATGAAGAAACTCGGTTAGAAGGTGTGGAACAAGGGGCAGATGGCTATCTATCAAAGCCGTTTAATGCGCGCGAGCTATTGGCCGAAGTGCGTAACTTGCTGGCGCTGAAGGCGAGTGAGCGGCGAGTGGCGGAGCTCAATGTGTATCTCACTGAGTCTGTGCTGGGGCGGTTTTTGCCACCGCAGCTCGTAGAAAAGGCGGCTCAGGGTGATCTCTCGCTGGATCTGCGCCCTGAACCCAAGATGATCACGATTTTATTCAGCGACATCATTGGGTTTACGCAACTGTCTAACACGCTGCGATCGCGCCGGGTGGCAGAACTTCTCAATGAATACCTAACAGAGATGACCCACGCCATTTTTGAACATGGTGGCACGGTGGATAAGTTCATGGGCGACGCGATTCTGGCAATCTTTGGTGCGCCAGAAGAGATCAGCCCAAATGAGCAAGTGCGTCGGGCGATCGCCGCCGCACGGCAAATGTATCGCACCCTGCACATCCTCAACGAGCGCTGGATTGGGCGGGGCATCATTACAGAAGACTACCGCGTTAAATTCCGCTGTGGCATCCACCAGGGTACGGCGGTCGTGGGCATGTTTGGAGGCAAAGAGCGAGCCGATTACACCGCGATTGGCCCCAGCGTCAATATTGCAGCCCGCATTCAAGAAGTGGCAGAAGCCAACACCATTTTGGTCTCTGCTGCCGTGGCCGACTATCTCGACCAAGATACGATCACCAAGTTCAGCCCGCTCGAACTCAAAGGCGTGGATGAAACGGTGCTCACGTTTCAAATTCACCCAGATTAGTGCCAACTCGGTGGTGAGCCATTGGGTCGCGCTCAAAGCGGCAATTGGGACTCATGGGCGTGTGGCATCCTTTACCTAAAACCAAATCCTGCCTAAAACCGTTCTGCTCGCGATGCGAGCAGAACGGTTTTGCGTTGTTTCTGCGCTGCGCTGAAACAGCCTGCTTCTCAAATCATGGGTCTTCTATCAAACTGTACCCACTGGCCGCACTAACTGGCCGCGCCAGTTCCTTCTGCAACATTGCGAATTTAAGAATTGTGGATCGATAACGGTGGATACAGTGGGCGATCGCTCGTCCTGCCACGCTGGAAAGTGCAAATCCACCCATCCATATCGGAGAAATCCATATCGGAGAAATCGTCCCAATTGTTCGCTTCTCATTATTCGATCCCCATCATTGGGGAATTCCAAATGCTGGCTACTCGACAACCCATACTCTAGAGAACACTGCTGATGCTTGTCACCCAACAACCCGTTCTTAAGCGTTTTTGGTATCCCGTGATGCCGATGGATCAGTTATCGAGCGATCGCCCCCAACCGTTTCAGCTATTGGGGCAAGCCCTAGCGCTCTGGCTCGATGCCGACGGACATCCCGCTGCCGTCGCAGATCAGTGCTGCCACCGCTCGGCTCAGCTTTCTAACGGGATCATCCGCAACGGCTGTGTTCGCTGCCCGTATCACGGCTGGGCCTATGACCGAGACGGCACCTGTGTGGATGTGCCCCAGTTTGAACCTAGCCAGCGTATTCCCGCTAGCTATCAGGTGCCATCTTATAAGTGTGCGGAGCGCTATGGCTATGGGTGGGTGTGCCTCGATCCAGAGCCGCTGCTGCCGATTCCCTATATTGCTGAAGCAGAGGATGCAGCCCATCGACTCATCCCTCAGTTTTATGAACCGTGGCAGTGCAGTGGCCTGCGCCTCATGGAGAATTCCTTCGACAATGCGCATTTTAGCTTTGTCCATGCCGAGTCTTTTGGCAATCAGCAACAGCCTGAGCCGGTAACTGCGGAGCTGAGCCCCCTAGAGTATGGGCTTCAGTTTCGAGCGACCATTCCGGTTGTGAATCCGCCCAGTCAGCGCAAAAACCTCAATTTGGACGACGAGATGACGCTGCGTCATGTGGTGTCAACGTGGTACATGCCGTTTAGCCGCACGTTAAAGATTACCTACCCCAATGGCTTGATGCATTTGATCTTTACGGCAGCTACGCCGGTGAGCGATCGCACCTCTCAGATAGTGCAGTTTTGCATTCGCAACGACACCGAAGCCGACGCCAAAGCAGCCGACATTATTGCGTTTGACCGTCAGGTCACGGGAGAAGATAAGGCAGTGCTAGAAACCACCAATTGGGACACTCCGCTCGATGTCAGCGCTGAGCAGCATATGCCCTCTGATCAGCCCGGCATTATCATGCGGCGTAAGCTGACGGCCCTGCTCAAGGCGCACGGTGAGGTAGAACAGCGGCTACAGCTCGAAGGCAGATAAAGAAAGAATGGCGTGCATTGCGCCAAGCCTGTGCGCTGTGTGCAACGCGCACAGTGCATCAAGGGTTTGAGCTTAGCCCGATTTTCTAAGAAACAAAGTCTAAGAGCCTGTTTTTAAAGAAGTATTAAGTTGATGGAAGTTCAATTAATGCTGGAGCGAGGATAGAAGTGTGATTGTCCTTGAATCAAGACGATGCGTAAGGCCTATCTAAGTGACCTAAATGATGCAGAATGGCAACTGATTGAACCGTTACTGCCTGCTAAATCTACCGTGGGTCATCCTCGAGATGTCCGACTGCGAGACGTCGTGGATGCGATTTTTTATGTGCAGCGAGAAGGCTGCACTTGGCGGGCACTACCGGGCGATTTTCCAGCTTGGCAAACGGTGTATGGCTACCTGAGGCTGTGGCAGAAACTGGGCATCTGGCAACAGATCCACGATGTTTTACGAATTCAACTGCGCCAAGCCATGGGCAAGCAGCCACAATCAACAGCGGGCATGATTGATTCGCAGTCGGTGAAGACGACGGAAAAAAGGGGGAGGTCTACGGCTTTGATGTTGCCAAGCCAAGGCTAATTCAATGTAAGAGGTGAAAAATCTGGTCAACTTGGTTGGCAAGCGTTCGTAGAGCGGACGTCAGCGAATGAAATCCATTGAGCCGGAGCACATTGATAGTAATGGTTCGAAATAGCGAGGCATTGAGTAGGGCGTTGGAGTCTCGGCCATAGGTCTCATCTTCGTGTAGGACCACATCTTTCGGCCAGTGCAATCGATTCTCAATGCTCCAATGCCCGCGCACCATGTCGTTCCACAAGGTGGCAGTGGTGGCGATTGAACTGAGATAGTAACTCTGATGGATGGAACATTTGTTGGGAGTGCATCGCCGTCGTTCAACACAGAGAATGGTTTTCGCTCCACGCCAGCGTTGAGGATCAATCCCGTCGGCTGAATACGCGGTGACCCAACGCTGTTCATGGCGGCCATGCTGGTACTCTACGGGCGTTGTTGCCGTTTGTTGAGGTGGGCGATAGTGAATGAGATCCTCAATTTGAGGATACAGCTTTCCCTGATTCTCTTTGAGCGCCACCAGATAGTCATTGCCCCGCTCAACAATGAGCGACAGCGTTTTTTTGGGCATGAAGGGCATCCAAGCTGAAGACTACGCCCGTGAGTTGAAGGGTCTCCAGCAGGTATTGCACCCCCTTCGACTCGCTGTTGTCGGCGGTGGTCAGCGGGGCTAAATCGACCGTGATTCCTTGGGTATGAGCAAAGATGCTGACGAGGCCCACAAAGCGGGTTTTGCCCTCGTCATCCACAAGCGGTTGCCGAATCCGCTTCCCGTCAATGGCATCCATCTCCTCATCCACTGCGATAGGCTGATGCATCCATTGAGCAAAGGCATCGCTCAATGCCGTAAAGTTAAGCCCGAGATGCGCTCGACGGAACGTCGAAAAAGACGGTACCGCGTTGATCTCAATCTGTAATCGGTGAGCTATCTGCCAACCGTAGCGGGTGGCAAACTCCCCCAACGGGCGATCGCCGTGATAACCAGCCAAGTTCCCCATCACAATGAACACCAACAGAATCCACAACGGGTGGCGTTTCCCGCGAGCACTACGATAATCGGGGACGGTCTGTAAAGCTTCAATGAGATTCATCGCGACACCAGCGTTTAAGGGGTGTCTCTATAGCTTAATTTCTATCTCATCACAGTGAATCAGCCTTACTTTGAAGGCTGGTCATTGAGTCATAGCTGAGATGTGTATAAGCAGTAGCCCAGGGCGGGAGAGGGCTTTTGGGTAAGGGCTGAATGACCACAGGAAAGCCTGTTTTCGATCTACTGAACCTCTACAGATTTTTCGGTTCATTGTTCATTAGTTCACTGCACAGCCCTCGTGAGATGTCAAATCTCATCTCCAAAATTCGTCTAGATTAATGGTTGTCATCTCCTGCTGTATTTCTTTAAAGTAATTGCTGCTCGTCAGTGTGGCGACTTCTGCCTCTCGCTGTTTGTGGTCGATTTCGATTTGCAATTCTTCTAGCTGCCGCCTGAGCTGTTCTTCTCGCTGCTTACGCTCGGTGATGTCTTGCACAATGCCTTCGTAATAAAGCACATTGCCGCTATCGTCTCTGACGACACGAGCATCAATCTGAGTCCAGATGATGGTGCCGTCTTTGCAGTGGCAGCGATACTCAAAGTCTTTGACCGTGCCCTGTTGTTCGATTGCCCTAATAAATTCAGTCCGGCGATCGGCATCAACGTAGAGCTGACTAGAGATATCGGTAATGCTGTCGATCATCTCTTGAGGAGAAGCGTAGCCGTAGATTCTAGCCAGGGTGGGGTTGACGTTGATAAAGTAGCCCTGGGGTGAAGACTGAAAAATGCCTTCTAAGGCATTTTCAAAGATACTGCGATAGTTTTCTTCGGCAATGCGAAGCGCTTCTTCAGCCCGCTTGCGCTCGGTAATGTCAATGCCGACGGAGACAACTGCCATGCCCTGCTGATATTTTTGGACAGCAACCAAATAGTATCGCGGTATGCCCTTTACCTTTACCTCAATGGTGCGCGCGTCGGCTTCCTGGGGGCTGTTGATAAACTCCTGGAGAAACGTGGCTAGGTGGGTATTGCCATTGAGGGAATTGACCGTTTTGCCAATGAAAGCTCCTTGGGACATGCTCCAGCTATTGGCGAAGTGGCGGTTGACGCCAATGTAAACGCCCCCCGAGTCAATCCAGGAAACTGGGCCTGGTACCGCATCGAGTACCGCTGCTAGCTGATCTTTGGCAGCGCTGAGGGCATGTTCTGCAATGTTTCGAGCTTCCAGGTAGCGCTGCAAAACCTGCAAAACCACCCGCCAGATCGGCAGCAGCATCAGCAAACTGAGAACCGCGATCGCACTGGCCAAAATCAACTGCTGAGCAAAGTTGTTTCGGTTTTCCTGAATGCGCGTTTGAGTGGCCTCTAGCCCCCGCTGAATGCCCTGGGCATAAATGTCTTTCTGTTGTTCATACTCAGCACTAAATAATAGTTTTGACGCTGCTAGCTGCTGCCCGCTGCGCACCAGTTCAAAAGATTGCTGTTCCATCGCTACCAGCTTTTGGTTGGCCAGATCCGTTTGGGTGGCCCCTTCTCCTTCATAGGCCTCTGGAGCAATCTGAATCGCTTCCTCAATGGCGGCCTCAAGCTGGGGTTCAAATTGGCTGTAGCGATCTTCCCAACGGGTATCGCCCGTAGCGGCATTCATTCGAGCCGACATGGTCAGCACTTCATCGAGATGAATGATAGAGCCCACCAGATACTGCAAGCGAAAATCGTTGACGATGACACGGTTAAAGGTCTGGTAGGCGCTCCAAGCGCTCCATCCCAGCGGCAGAAAGAGCGACAGCGTCAGGATAATAGCGACGGCAACGGTGGTAATGGGGCGATTTGTAGACAGCTGGAAGAAATGGGCCAGGTAGCGTTTCATGACGGGCTGGGAACTCTGTGAGAATGGTGAAATACAAGGCTAGCCCCATCTCGGGCTGACAAACTCCGGGTCGTCTGTCTGAGCCGGCCTACCAGCTATCGAGGCCCTCGCCACCTTTGATCCAGGTTGCGAGGTCTTTGGGCGGAGCGGCCACATTAAAAGGGTGGAGGCCAAATTCTTGGGAGAGCTGCTGGCAGACCTGAATGCCGCGCAGGCTGTTGCCCTTGGCGTCGAGGGGGGGCGAAAAGGTGCCGATGCCCAGCTTGCCGGGGGAAACGGCGGTAATGCCGCCGCCGACGCCGCTTTTGGCGGGCATGCCCACCCGGTAGGCCCAGTCGCCCGATGAGTCGTACATGCCGCAGGTGAGCATGATGCTGACCACATCCTGCACGTAGCGCTGATCGAGAGCGCGATCGCCCGTTATGGGGTTTACGCCGCCGTTGGCCAGGGTCGCCGCCATCAGGCTGAGGTCGCGGGCGTTGACCAAAATCGAGCACTGCTGAAAGTAGAGATCGAGGGTTTCATCGATGCGATCGCCCACCATGCCAAAGTTGAGCATCAGGTAAGCGATCGCCCGATTGCGATTGCCGGTCGATTTTTCTGACAGAAACACCGGCACGTTGATGTCGTGGTCGCGTCCGGTGTAGCGACGAAACATATCCAGCATGCGCTTGAGGCGTTCGGTGCCGTCTTTGCCCTTGATCAGGTCGGCGGTGGCGATCGCCCCGGCATTCACCATCGGGTTATAGGGCCGGTTGGTGGTCTCATCCAGCACAATGGCGTTAAACGCTTCCCCGGTCGGCTCGACGCCGACTTTGCTGTTCACATAGTCGCGCCCGTTGTCTTCGAGGGCTAAGCCATAGACAAACGCCTTAGAGATCGACTGAATGGTAAAGGTGCGATCGCAGTCACCGACATCAAACACCTGGCCATCGACCGTCGCAACCGCAACGCCAAACCAGCTAGGGTCAGCCAAGGCCAGCTCTGGAATGTAGTCAGCCACGGCTCCGTCGGTCAGGGGCAAATACTTGCGGTGCAGGTCGCTGAGGTAGTTGCGAAAGGGCGAGGTCGCCGCCGTAATCGAATCTGCAAACGCTTTCAACTCGCCGGTATTGGTCATCACTGTCTACTCCATAATCCGGCGGGCCACCGCCTGAAACTCTTGGGTAATTGGGTGCTTGGGGTAGCGGGCGCAAAACACTCCCTCGCTCGCCAACTGCACAATGTCTTCAGACAGAGGAAACAGCCCCGCCACTGGCACGCTGTAGGTTTCTTCTACCTTTTGGCGTAGCGCTTGGGGTTCTACAGACGACAGAGCCTTATTGATGACCAACTGCACATGGCGCACATTAAGCTGGCGGGCCACATCGAGGGTGACGGCGGTGCCCTGGTAGTCTTGCTTGTCAGGCCGCACAATTAGCAATAAACAGTGAGAAATAGCAATAGTAAGAAAGGTTTCTTTCGACAACCCTGGATGGGTGTCAATAAACAAGTAATCTAGCTCCAGGGTTTTCACCAGCTGCCGAAAGCCGTCATTGAGCAGCCGCACATCGTAGCCATCTTTGAGAACGCGGGCAATGTCGTTGGCTTTGCAGCTAGAGGGCACCAAAAAGAGCTGCCCAGCACCGGCAATGTCGAGGCTTTTGCTCACGTCATAGGCTGCATCGGCTAGCTCTGCCTCTCCCCACAGGTAGCTGTTCAGGGTTTTAGTCATCATCTCTGGCTCTAGGCCAAAAATATTGTGAATCCCCGGCGAAGGCAGGTCAGTATCGACCACCCCCACCCGGTATCCCTGCTGGGCCACCATGGTGGCTAGATTAGCAGTTAAATTAGACTTGCCAGTTCCTCCTCGATAGGAGTGGATTGCAATCACTTTTGGCATAGCTAATTATTCATTAGGTTTGGTTGGAAAATCTATCAAAGATGATGCTGCTAATCTACCTATAGATAATTCTTGTATTTTGTATATGACTATACTCAAAAAGCATTCTTAACCTAATCACTCATGCACCTCGGCAGCTAAATTCTAAATGGCTGGCACTGCCAGCCATTTAGAATCAAAGCTCTCCGGACTGCACCTTGCGGCAGACGTTTATATAAATTTGTCCTTGGGGACACCGAAAAACTGAATCGTGCGATCACAATTGCCAGCAGCTAGAAATTTGCTAGGGGCGTGGGTGGGCCAGCATGGGCGCGAAAAGACCCACCCCGCCCTCCGGCACCCTCCAAAGAGGGGACAATAGTTCCTGTCGCCTTAGGGCAACTTGGCTGGAGGTGACGGGCTTTTCTTGGCATAGCCTGCGTAGGGCGCATTGCTGCAGCAATGCGCCCTACAGTGCTGAGAATACTACAACGCCTATTGTCGTATCCCAAAAGCTGGCCTATACTACAACAGTAGGTGTCAAAAGGGGGTTCACCGTGGGCCGCAGATTAGAGTTTGAGCCGAGCGAAGCTGTGCAGAAGGCCATGATGGTCTTCTGGCAGAAGGGCTTTGAGCGGACATCTGTGGCCGATCTAGAGGCTGGAACCGGTGTCGGTCGCAAAAGCCTCTATCGCACCTTTCGCGACAAGGAAGACCTCTTTCTTGCCGCGCTCGGCAACTACCGGCGCTTGATGGCAGCAGAGAACCTCGCTCCTCTGCTGGAGGAAGACGCCGATCTCGACGACATTGAGGCGCTGCTGCACCAACTGGCCAGCCTCGGGGGCACGCCAGAGGGGGGCATGGGCTGCTTGATCTGCAACACGGCGGTTGAGCTGGGTCAAGACATGCCCGCGGCGGCACGGCAGGTTGACGCCTACTTCGCCCAAATTCGGGCGGCGATGCTAAATGCCCTACAAGGGGCAGTATCGAAGGGGCAGATTGCGCTGACCCCTGAAGAGATATCCCAGGAGGCCAATTTCTTTCTGGGCGTGATCCAGAGTCTCTGTGTGCTGGGTCGTGCCAACCATCCCAGAAAAACCCTGGAAGACGTTGTCAGCGGGGCGATTAAACGCCTCAGCTGATTTTTTTAGGCAAAATGACAACGATCATTGTAAAAAAGGAGACTTATCCATGAAAAAGCAAACAAGTGTGGTGGCGATCGCTAGCGCACCCGCAGACAAAATCTGGGCCACGATCGCCGCAGGCGGTGGCGTCCACCAGTGGTTTGGCACCGTGATCACCGCCTGCGAACTCAAGGGCGCCGGGGCCGGGGCCGAGCGCTTCTGCACTATGGCCAATGGCGCTGAGCTGAGGGAGCGGATCATTGAGGCCGATCATGATGCCAGACGGTTCTGCTATGCGATCGACCAGCACCCACTGCCCGCCACAGATGTAGTAGCCACCATTGAGGTGGCGGATCTCGGAGATGACAAGACAGAAATTCGCTGGGGGGCTGACTATACCGTCGAAGAGGCCTACCTTGACATTGTTGACCAAACTCTGGGTAGCCTCTACGCCCAGGGCATTCAGGCCCTCGAAGACCACTGCCGCGTATTAGCGTAAGGAAGTACCCAAGATGTCTATTCTCAAAGCGTTGACGACCCGCAATGTCGGCACTGTGGATCGTATTGTTCGCATACTGCCTGCGATCGCCGTGGGCATTGCCTGGTACAGCGGTTGGATCGCCGGAGGGCTGGCGGTCATCCTGGCGATCGGTGCTGGAATGCTGCTAGTGACCAGCCTACTGGGCTCTTGCAGCATCTACTACATGCTCGGCTTCTCCACCTGTCCGATCAGTGGCAAGCAAAAATCGCCCCGGCGTTAAGTCAGCCTGAGTCGCGTCGTGGCGCAAACCCTGAAGGTGCGCCACGACGCTTGGTTTTAACCCCATGGGCTGATAGGCTTCTCAACTACACAAGAGCGATTTCCCCAAAGCTCTCATGGCAAGGGTTCCCCAGCAGTCGATATGAAATCTAGAGAATCCAGCTGATTTGAAACCTCAATCAGGTTGCCATCGGGGTCGCGGAAATAGACTGACAGAATTGCCCCCACGGCCCCGGTGCGTTTGACCGGCCCCGCCAGCAGCGGGACGCCTGACTGGGCCAAATGGTGAACCACCGCTTCAATCGGGTGCTGCGTCATAAAACAGAGATCGGCGGAACCCGGCAGAGGATGCTTGGCCTTGGGCTGGAACTCACGGCCCTGCTGGTGCAGGTTGATCTTTTGGGATCCAAACCGCAGTGCTTTTCTGTCCTCGCCAAAGGTGACGACCTCCATGCCCAGCACACGGGAGTAAAAGGCCAGGCAGTGCAAAGTCCTGGGTGGCGGCGGTGAGAATGGCGCGGGAAAGATTGCCCCTAGCGGTAGTCGGCCAGCCAGCGCTGGGCCTGGTTGCCCTGGTCGAGAATGGCGAGCAGGGGGCGCAGGTAGGCGCTGAGGCCCGCTTGATCGGCGCTCTTTTGGTAAGCGCCATACAGGTTCCAGACCCAGGTGCGGGTGGTTAAAATTTGGCCGGTTTGCCAGTGGATCAGCTGGGCATCCAGGCTGTGGCGGGCGATGGCGAGCTGGCCGCCGTGGGCCTCGACAATGCGCTGGGTAATAGCCAGGCCCAGGCCGGTGCCGCTGGGTTTGGTCGAGACAAAAGGTTTCGTCAGCTGGGGCAGATCCTGGGCCGGAATCGGCTCGCCGCCGTTGTGAACGCAGATCTCCACGTGTGGGACTTGGAGCATGACGCGCCAGGTGACGGTCTGCGCAGGGGCGATCGCCTCAAAGGCATTGGTGATTAGGTTGATGAACACCTGCTTAAGCCGATCGCGATCGCCTTCTACCACCAAGGGTTCCGGCGGCAGCGATAACTCTAGTCGACGCCCCTGAGCAGCAGGGCTTTCCCGTAGCGATCGGGCCAACGCTTGGCACAGGGCGCTGAGGTCAAAACATCCTCTCGTTAAATGGGGCTCGCGGGAATAGGTCAAAATGTCGTTCAGCAGTCGCTTCAGCCGTTCGGCCTTCTCTAGCGCATTGACAGTAGGCAGGCTGACTGCGCCAACGGCGAGGGCAGAGGCGGTCAAAAAAGCGGCAGGTATCGAATCTTCATAACAACCTTGGAGAACTACAGCGACAGCACCTGATCAGGAGGTGAAAGTGTCAGCTGGCGGACGAGAGATGGCCGCACCAGAGGCAGTGGGGCGATCGCACCGTAGCAGAGCACCGGACCCAGTAGACTCGGCCCACCTGAAGCTCTGGTAAGGTCAACTTAAGAAGACCATGAGAAGCCACTAACCCGCCAAGAACGTCAGCACCGCCTCGGCAAATTGCTCCGGCGCATCCTGCTGAATCCAGTGGGATGCCCCCTCGAGCGCCCAGAACTGCGCCCCCGGAATTTCGCTGGCCAGTTGCCGACCGTCCTCGGCCTTTTGCCAGGGATCATCCATGCCCCAGAGCACCAGAGTAGGGGCGGTGATGGTGCCATGGCGATCGACCAGGGCCATGGTCTGGTTGGCGTTCAGCGCCGAGGCATTGCGCAGCAGGCTGAGCTTGCCCTCCTCGCTGGCCCAAGGGGCGATGATGCCCGCGCGAAACTCGGGGGTGAGGTGGTCGGGGTTCGACAGCCCCGCTGCCAGGCTTTCTTCTAACGCGGCGACTAAGTCGGTAACGGGACGGGGCTTCCAGCGCAGGGGATGGCCAAAGTCGAGCATGTCGTCGTCAAAGCGGTCGTAGCAGACCGAGTTGGTGATCACTAGGCGGTTCACCAACGCAGCGTGTTCGATAGCCAAGATCAGCGCCACCGCGCCGCCGGTATCGTGACCCAATACATCCACCTGCTCTAGCCCCAGGGCGGCCAGAAAAGCGACAATCATCCTTGCCTGGTCTTGGAAAGAGCGGTCGAAGCGATCGCGCCGATCAGACCAGCCATGGCCCAAAAAGTCGGGGGCGAGCACCCGATAGCCCGCCGCCACCAGGGGGGGGATCACCGCATGGTACAGATAGCCCCAGGTGGGAATGCCGTGCATGAGCAGCACAGTGCCAAGCCGGGCCTCACCCCGGTCGATGTAGCGAATCGTCACCGGAATATGGGCAGCGGTACCCGCAGCCAACACCAATTCGTGCTGGTTGGCCTTAAAGTCTTGCCAATTGGTCCAATTTGGTTGCATTGCCGTTCTCCATGGATTCAGTGTGATAAATGAGCAATTAACTAGGGGCTGTCATCAATTAGTCACGTATGGTCCAAGAATCAAAGGTTGCAGCCCCCAGCCTGTTGTTTGGGGCGGGCGCGACAGGGCTTATCCCACAAGGGTTTTGGTTGTAATTGATGACGCGCCCTAGAGACCGAAAACATAAAAGCTCCCTTACGCCGAGGCTAGACACTCTCATCAACCCAAACTTGAAAAGCCAGCCAAGCTTAGACAGCTAATCGCGAAACTAATTAGTGAATTAGATTAGTGAATTAGAATTCGCAAAATGGGTAGAAGAATAAAGGCTTTGTTCCCCAACTCCTTTAGCCGATGGACCTACTGCTCAATTGAGCTTGAAAACAACCGAAAAGCCGCCTCCTGATGCTTGGACGCCGCTGGCTGGATTGTGAAGTAGGGCACCGTCTCCTACGGCGATCGCATGTTTAGCCAAATCTGCTGCATCCTGGTGAGTCAAAATTTCGCCTTTAGCCTGTCCGGCTTGGATAGCCTGCTGAAAGGCCAGATTCAAACGCTGGGCAGATTGCTCAATCACCTCCGCAAAGGCTGGTTCCGCGGGGCTAATCTATCCCGACGTTATTCGCAAACAGGCAGCCCAGCGTCAATGGTTGTAGAGGATCATTAAGCCAGCACCCAATTCTGGATCGGTTCGTTCAGATACCCTAAACTTGGTTAACTCGGTCTTCTATGGGTGCCATAGTCCATTAGAATAGTACTGGTTCAAACAGTCTATGCGCTCTTCTTTGCCATGTCTATTCCCGATCTGCCTCAGACAGCGGCCCAAGAGCCTAGCCTCGCTACCGTTAGGGCGGTGGTCAGAGCCTATCAGGCATTTTCTAGCTATTCAGAAGCTTTTGTGCGGCAGTACGACCTGACCCCAGCCCAGTTTGATGTCATTGCCACCCTGGGCAACACCCAGGGGCTGAGTATGGGCGACATTGGCGAAAAAACGCTGATCGCCAAAGGAACTCTCACCGGGGTAGTCGATCGCCTAGAGCGGAAAGGTTTTGTGACTCGAGAGACTCCGCCAGAAAATCGCCGCAGCGTGATCGTTCAGCTCACGACCGAGGGGCAGGCGCTGTTTGAGCGGGTGTTTCCGGCCCACATTGGCGATATTAAACAGCGTTTAGAACCGTTAGATGCCTCAGAGATGGAATTGCTGCGCGTCTTGCTTAACCGCCTCCAGACCCTGTTTTAGCCAGGGTTTCAGCTATTGCAATCGACGAGATGATGAAGACAGTCCAGAACGCTAGGCTAACCGCTAGGCCGGCGTTCCGGCCTGTTTTTTGCTTCACCCCTGTGTTCGAAAATTTTGCCAAATTCTGCAAACTTGACCGCGGTTAAGGCGGCGATCGCAGAAACCTCCTACTCTTTGTTCAACGGTTTTTCTCCCGGCGCAGTCAACCCGCTGCAGTCAACCCGCTGCAGTAAGCCCACTGTGGTTAGCCTGCAGCAGACGATCTTGCCGCTGCAATTCTAACTAGGAGTTACTCTTGTGAACCAAAAACTCTCTCCCCACGTGGTCACCCTTCAAGCTGGTAGCTACTGGCTTTGCACCTGTGACCAATCAAAAAATAAACCCTACTGCGACGGCAGGCACAAGGGCACTCCGTTTACGCCCCTAGCCCTAGAACTCGATACCGCTAAACAGGTCGAAATTACCCGCTAGGTCAGTCCCTGATTTAGCCCCTCACCTAGGACGCCCAATGAAAACACGATGGCGCCGGATTCGTCTTGCCCAGCAAGTCAAGCCCCAAGCTCATGCCCAGTTCCATAAGCCCCCGCGAATCGTCATTTTAGGAGCCGGATTCGCGGGCCTAGAGGTGGCTCTGCGGCTGGCCAATACCGCCTTAGATGTGGTGCTGATTGACCGCCAAAATCATCACACTTTTCAGCCCATGCTGCACCAGGTAGCCACCGCTGAGCTAGAACCTAGCCAGATTGCCTACCCCATTCGCTGGACCTTGCGCCGGGCACCCAATGTGCAGTTTGTGCTGGCTGACGTTATCGACACCCAGTCTACGCAGTCTTGGGTTGAGACCTCCGCCGGTCGGTTTTTGTACGACATTTTGGTGGTGGCCACGGGCAGCAAACCCCGGCTGTCTCTGGTGCCCGGTGCCGAACACTACGCCTTTGCCCTCAAAACCGTCAGCGATGCGGTAGCGATTCACCATCAGGTGTTGCGCTGCTTTGAGCGGGCGCTGCAAACTGCTGACCCTGATCAGCGCCAGGGATGCCTGACGGTGGCGATCGCCGGTGGCGGCACTACGGGCGTAGAACTAGCCGGAGCCATGGCTGAATGGATTCAGCACTCGTTGGTTAAGGACTACAGTCAGCTCAACTGTCAGCAGATTCGGCTGGTGCTGCTGCACTCTGGCCCCGCGCTGCTGCCTGGTTTTAAGCCCCACCTCCAGCGCTATGCCCTGCGGCATTTGCAAAAGCTCGGGGTTGACGTGTATCTAGAAACCCGAGTGCGCGAGGTGAGCCCCACGGCCGTGCATCTCACCGACGGCACCGACATTTTTACCCAAACTGTGATCTGGACGGCGGGGGTAGAAGCTAATCTGCCCTCTAGGGACACAGGCCCACGACTCCCGGTGCTGCCTACCCTACAGCTAGAGTCTGACCCTCAAGTCTATGCCCTAGGAGATGTGGCGGGCGATCGCCAGTCTCCGCTACCCATGCTGGCGTCCGTCGCGGCGCAGCAGGGGCGCACCGTCGCCCGCAACATTCAGCGTCAGGTGAGGGGGCAGCCACTACTACCCTTCAAGCATCAGTCCATAGGGGCAATGGCCATTCTCAGTCGCCACGCCGCCGTGGTACAGATAGGCTGCTTTAGCGCCACCGGCTTCGTCGCCTGGGTGCTTTGGCTGGGGGTGCATGTAGTGCTGCTGCGCGGCCTGCGCCACCGCTTTCTCACCCTGCTGCACTGGGGCCTGAGCTACTGCTTCCGCGAGCGGGTCTCCCAGGTGCTGTGGCAGCCCGCCCCGGTAGAAAAGCCCGTGTCTCTAATTAAACAAGGTCGCTAGTGTTTTATCAGACTTAATTTTGAGGGTCCGCGCAGGGTGCATTGGCGCAGCAATGCACCGCTCAAGAACCACGCTTCTCACAAGCACAGCCCGACAATTTTCGCTTTCGATTTTCGATCTTCGTTTTTCAGGTTTTCCCCCAACAAGAGGACTTTTCCCATGAAACTCACCATCCGCGACATCGACACCGCCGCTGCGGCCCCCCGCAACCCACGCCTGGCCAAACCTGTCATCGACCTCGACACCGCCCCCTACGCCATCACGCTGTTGCGGGTTAGCCTGGGGCTGCTGTTTTTGGCCCACGGTCTGCTCAAAGTGTTTACCTTTACCCTGCCGGGCACGGCCCAGTTCTTCGCCAGCATTGGCCTGCCGGGCTTTATGGCCTATATCGTGGCCCCCATGCAGATCATCGGCGGGGTCATGCTGATCGCCGGGCTGTTTAGCCGCTGGGTGGCCCTGGCCCTGTTCCCAGTGATGCTGGTGGCCACCTTTACCCACCTCTCCAGCGGCTGGCTGTTCACCAACGAGGGCGGCGGCTGGGAATTTCCGGCCTTCTTTACCGTAGCCACCATTGTGCAGTTTTTGCTGGGCGATGGAGCCTTTGGCCTCACCCAGCGGCTGCGCCCCACCCGGTAGGGCACCGCAGATTTTCCCACGTTTCCTTCGCACAACTGTCCCTCGTTTTCCGAGGGACTTTTATTGCCAATCCCAAAATACAGATCAGTGCTCTCTTTCGTCCCCCACCCAACCCGTTTTTCCCATGACCGACTCATTCCAACGGCCCGCCGATATCGTCAGCCCCATCGCTGACGGCGTGCTGTCCCTCAAACTCTCCCCAGAACAGGCTCGCATGGCGGGCAACTTTGGCTACACCAAGCCCACCCCCGACAACAGCATTGTGCTGCTGATCGATCACTAGATTGGCCTGATGGCCGGGGTGCGCGACTTCAGCGCTTTGGCGGAGTACAAGAGCAATGTAGTGGGCCTGGCCCAGGTGGCAAAGGCTCTGAATATTCCTACCCTGATCACTTCGTCCAATGCCCAGTGGCAAAACGGCGACACCCTACCCGAGATCAAAGACCTCTTCGCCGACCAGCCAATCTACCGCCGCACCGGCATTATCAACGCCTACGAAGACCCCAGCTTTCGCAGAGCGCTGGAGGATTTAGTTGCGACCACGGGGCGACGCCACCTGATCATTGCCGCCGTCACCATTGGCACCTGCTGCGCCTTCCCCACGCTGTCGATGCTCCACGATGGCTACCGGGTGTTTCCGGTGGTGGATGCCTGCGGCGCGTGGAGCCACTACGAGGCGGAAGCCGCCATGCTGCGAATGGCCCATGCGGGGGCTGAGCTGGTGACCACCTTTGCCCTGGCCTGCGAACTCCAGGCCGACTGGAAGCGCCCCACCGCCAACGCCATGCTGACGCCGTTTACGCAAAACCTGTCGGAGTATGGCTTTGTGCTGCAAAATTTCTGGAATAACGCCAATGGCCACGCGGCGCCCGACCCCTTTGGCCTAGTGAAGTAAGAGGATTTTCAGAAAAGGTTGTATTTTCTAACATTGCTCTAGTGCAGCGTCAAGACTTAATTTTAGGGTAGACAGACGCGAGCTTACAGCGTGCGTCGTCTACCTTCATCTGCCAGTCAACCCCGCGCTGGGCATTGTTGACATCGCATGACCAAGCAGCCGTTT
>JAESGQ010000091.1_pt1 | contig 87732 bp, 72 predicted proteins | sample 9266251 | NCBI WGS metagenome assembly JAESGQ01 (sample SAMN17056778, study PRJNA650883) | algae metagenome | isolation source: Kaiparowitsia implicata GSE-PSE-MK54-09C and co-occurring heterotrophs from... | place: USA: Kaiparowits Plateau, Grand Staircase Escalante National Monument, UT ... | reverse complement strand
TAATTCGCAGTTGGGCGGTCAATTTGTTTCGCTTGCAAGGGGAAACCTCGATTACCAAAGCACAACGGCGAGTTGCTCATGACATTGATGCTCTTATCCTACTCATACAATGAATTGACCCTGGGGCCAACCGATACCGGCACACACGTGGTGTGTGCCCAGGTGACGGCAGAATTTCTGAGCTTTACTCAGTCGCGGGGCAATGATTTGAGTACGCCTATGCCCGCCTATGGTTTTCCGGGGCTGAAGCCGGGCGATCGCTGGTGTCTGTGTGCTTCGCGCTGGAAGGAAGCGCTGGATGCAGGCGCTGCCCCGCCTGTGGTCCTCGATGCAACCCATGAAGCGGCGCTGGGTTTCGTGGCGCTGGCCGATCTCCAAGCGAATGCGGTATCTGCGCCTTCGGCTTAGCTTAGACTGGGCTTTGACTTGTATTGGAGACTGCGGGTAATCTCACGTGAGCGATCGCCCAAGTCGCTTGCCCATGTTGCATCCCCTTATAATGGCGGTCGACATCCTCTGCGATCGCGCTAAATCTTTTTGGATTTTTCCTGCATGACCTCTGCGTTGCTGACCGTTGATCGTTTGCGCATTGCCTATCCCTACCAGCGTGGCGGGCTGAATCAAGCTGGCGAGCGATCGCTCCACTGGGCCGTAGACGATGTGTCGTTTACCCTCAATCCGGGAGAGCGCTTGGGCTTGGTGGGAGAATCGGGCTGTGGCAAGTCTACGCTGGGGCGGGGCGTGGTGCGGCTGTTGCCTCAGGGCAGTCAGATAGAGGGCAGCGCCTACTTTAATGGGCAGGCCGTGTTTGACCTGTCGCCTGCGGCGCTCCGCCGATTTCGAGGAGAGGCCGTGGCGATTGTGTTTCAAGACCCCATGACTCGCCTGGACCCGCTGATGACCATTGGTGAGCATTGCCTGGAAACGCTGCTCGCTCATGAGCCCCAGCTCTCGCGCCGTGCGGCTAAAGACCGGGCGATCGCCACCCTCGAAGCGGTGAATATTCCCGCTAGCCGCTGGGCCCAGTATCCTCATGAGTTTAGTGGGGGGATGCGGCAGCGGGTGGCGATCGCCCTAGCGCTGGTGCTCAATCCCCGGCTCATTGTGGCGGATGAACCCACGACCAGCCTAGATGTGACCATTGCAGCCCAGATTTTGACCGAGCTTACCCGCCTCTGCCAAGCTCGAGATATGGCGCTGTTGATGATTTCCCACGATCTGGCGCTGGTGGGCGAGTATTGCGATCGCATCGCCGTCATGTATGAGGGCAAATTTGTGGAAAGCGGCGCTACCGCTGCCGTGCTGCGCCAGCCTCAACATGCCTATACCCAATCGTTGCTAAAGGCGGCTCTCCACATTCAGGCGGGTGCTCAGCGGCCAAGCGATCGGCTCAGACAGGGGAAAGTCCTAGCCCAGCGCAGCCCTGACTCAACTCCCGTTCTCACGAGTGAACCGATCGCACTAGACGATCTGCCCTGTTTAGACCAGCCTCAGGGGGAACCTTCAGGCGAAGTGCTAGACGGGGGCGATCGCTCCATCCCAGCACAGGTCCAACCCTGCCCCATTCTGCATCTTGAGCATCTCAGCAAAGACTACACGCTAGAACAGAACCTCGTAGAGCGGCTGCTATCACGCCAGCCCAACCTCACCATCAAAGCCGTTGATGACGTCACCCTTGATCTATATCCGGGCGAAATTTTAGGACTGGTCGGCGAGTCGGGCTGCGGCAAAAGCACCCTATCCCGCACCATTCTGCAGCTGATTCCCGCTAGCACTGGGCGGATTGAATTTTTAGGAACAGACTTGACGCAACTGTCGCGCCACGCGCTTCGGCAGCAGCGGCGGTATATGCAGATGGTGTTTCAAGACCCCCATGCCTGCCTCAACCCGCTGATGACCGTGGGGCACAGCATTGCCGATCCGCTGCTGGTTCACAAGTTGGCGACTGCCGAGACAGCACGGCCCCAGGTGCTCGACATGCTGTCGCGTGTCGGACTAACCCCAGCCGAAGAGTATTACGACCGTTACCCTGGCGATCTCTCGGGTGGGCAGCAACAGCGGGTGGCGATCGCCCGCGCCCTCATCACCCGACCCAAGCTGCTAATTTGTGATGAACCTGTCAGCATGCTCGATGCCAGCGTTCAGTCTCAAGTGCTGGAGTTGATGTTAGATCTCAAACGCGAGTTTGAACTAACCTATCTCTTTATCACCCATGATCTTTGGTTAGCCCGGTTCTTGTGCGATCGCATTGCCGTGATGCATGCAGGCCAAATTGTTGAAATTGGCCCCACGGTCGATATCTTCAATCATCCTCAACATCCCTATACCCAAACTTTGCTAGCCGCTGCGCCGCTTCTAGCACGGCAAGGCATTTAAGGATTGGTTTAAGACATGACCTGGGTCGTTTCATAATCCCAACTACAACACCCCTACCCCAATAGCTATCGGTAACTCAGCAGTATGAACAGGTCGCTATCGTGCAACTGCGGCTAGAGAGGTAACAGCCTCAGCAGCCTTTTTTGTTACTATTTGGGTTGACCTTTCGTTAATCTATGGTGGAAAGCGTCACTGCTGTTCCAAATTTTGAGGAATTCCTACAAATTTGGAGCTTTTCCGCTAGCGTGCACTAATCCTGCATTCATAGCGCTCGCATTTAAGTTAGGACAGGACAACTCAGTAGAACCCTGGCTCTGCTGGGGCTCTGTCAACTTGTTCTGATTCTATAGCGGTAGCTATGCTAGGTCGCCATTTCCCTATCTGCCACGTACTGGCTCAATCCGAATCATAAATAATGTTTGGTTTAATTGGTCATCTCACAAGTCTAGAACACGCACAATCTGTCGCAAAAGAGCTGGGATACCCAGAATATTCTGATCAGGGGCTTGATTTTTGGTGCAGCGCGCCACCGCAAATTGTAGACAACATCAAGGTCACCAGCGCCACTGGGCAAATAATCGAAGGCCTTTATGTTGAATCGTGCTTTTTGCCAGAGATGCTGGCTGCACGTCGCATCAAGGCAGCCACTCGCAAAATCACCAATGCGATGGCCCATGCTCAAAAGCATGGCATCGATATCACTGCATTGGGCGGGTTCTCCTCCATTATTTTTGAGAACTTTAACCTCGACCAAATCCGTCAGGTTCGCAATCTAACGCTTGACTTTAAGCGGTTTACGACCGGTAATACCCACACCGCCTATATTATTTGCCGCCAGGTCGAGATGGCAGCGCGGCAGTTAGGGCTAAACCTATCGGATGCAACCGTTGCCGTGTGTGGCGCAACGGGAGACATCGGCAGTGCCGTATGCCGCTGGCTGACCCACCGTGTGGACGTTAAAGATTTGCTGCTCATCGCCCGCAACCGCGAGCGCCTACAGGCGCTTAGGGAAGAACTGGGACGCGGGCGCATTACAGCACTTGAAGATGCCCTGCCCGCTGCTGACATTGTGGTGTGGGTAGCCAGTATGCCCAAGGGTGTAGAGATTGACCCTGATACACTAAAGCATCCCTGTTTGCTGATTGATGGAGGCTATCCCAAGAACATGGGCAGCAAGGTGCAACACCCCGGCGTGCATGTGCTCAGCGGAGGCATTGTGGAGCACGCCCTCGACATCGAGTGGAAGATCATGAACATTGTCAACATGGACGTGCCAGCACGACAGTTGTTTGCCTGTTTTGCCGAGTCTATGCTGCTAGAGTTTGAGCGGCTTTACACGAATTTTTCTTGGGGTCGAAACCAAATCAGCCTAGAAAAAATGGATTTGATTGGGCAAGTCTCGCAAAAGCATGGGTTTAAGCCGTTGCTGCTAGAGAGCTAGAAGAGGGGCGATCGCACCCTTCAGATGCTCCCCGCTCCCAAATCTGACCATAGCGGCTATGGCTCTCTAAGGAGACTATCCGACATACTGTCCGGATAGAACCCCAAACCTCAGAAGAATGAAGTGGTAGATGCACCCTGATTAAAGGCTCCCAGTTTCGCGGCTGGGAGCTTTTTTTAACGTCAGTTTAGGTTAAGAGGGTTTTGGGGCCTCGCGCGTCGCGCGAGGCCCCAAAACCCGTAATGTGCCGTGCGCGTCGCGCACGGCACATTACAGCACATTAAGGGTTTGAGCTTATCCCGAACTTAGGTTTTTTATTGAGTTTTGATTGCACTGGGTTCCATCAGTTCTGCCCAACAGGTGCCATAAAAGCGTAGATCCGGCATAAAACCTTTCACGAAAGGCCCAATCCTGCGTCGCTCCGTTTAGCCTCTATCTAAACCAGGCGGGCTTCACTGTCGTCATCGCATTTCTCTGATGGGAGGCTGAGCAGCCGTTAAGGCATTGGGATTGGAACCTTGAGACGAGGAGTTGAGTGTTCTGCAACCTATACAGCAAGGGGCTTTTGTAGCGTTGCTCAATCCCGACATAATTTGCCTGCCCAAAGAATTGGGTAGAATATCTGTGGATTTGGGATAAGCTAAGACCCGGAGTTTGTTGCCAGCGGCAAATTGAGGAAGTTAGAACCAATGGGGCGCACTATGCTCTACAGTGAGCACACCGCCTTACACGAACGACTGATCCATTGAACGGAACTCAACGGTTGAGAAAACCTTACAGAATCTATAATTTAAGACATGTTTTGACAGGCGCATTTTGATTTAGACATTAAATGAATCAATCACATTAAGAGTTGGGAATCAGATGAGCTGATTTAACAAAACTTCATTCTCATTCTCAGGTATCTTATACTACGCAAGGACGGTTATTGAGGAGTGAATGCACGATGTCGGAGGCCGTTAAGCCCCTGACAGTTCCAAGAGAGCTTGTAGGTCCGCCGGGTGACTTCAACCCTACACTTCTCATGTTTTTGTTGGCGATCGCCCTTGTCATCGCCTCAACAGTAGGGTTTTGGCGCTGGCACTGGAGCGGTTGGTGCTGTTTTTTAATTAATGTTATTGCGTTACATACGGTAGGCACTGTGATTCACGACGCCTCGCACAATGTGGCGCATCGAAATAAGGTTGTAAACGCCGTCATGGGGCACGGGAGTGCGCTGATGTTGGGGTTTGCGTTTCCGGTGTTTACGCGGGTGCATATGCAGCATCACGCTAACGTCAACGATCCAGAAAATGACCCCGATCACTTCGTGTCTACGGGTGGGCCTTTATGGATGATTGCCGCCCGGTTCTTCTACCACGAAATTTTCTTTTTTAAGCGACGTCTGTGGCGCAAGAACGAGCTGCTGGAGTGGTTTCTGTCGCGGCTGATGGTGGCTGGGGTGATTTTTCTCTCGATTCACCACGGATTTTTTCCCTATATCATGAACTACTGGTTTTCACCAGCGCTTGTCGTGGGGTTGGCCTTAGGGCTGTTTTTTGATTACCTGCCGCATCGTCCGTTTCAAGAGCGCAATCGCTGGAAAAACGCGCGGGTCTACCCCAGCCCTATCTTGAACTTGTTGATTATGGGGCAGAACTATCACTTGATTCATCATCTGTGGCCCACCGTTCCTTGGTATAACTATCAGCCCGCCTATCGAGCTACCCGCCCTTTGTTAGATTCAAAAGGCTGTCACCAATCGTTAGGGCTGTTAAAGCTCAATGATTTTGTTGGGTTTGTCTACGATTTATTTTTAGGCATTCGCTTTCATGGTCATGCCAAGACGGAGAAGTCTCAGCCAGAAGCCGCCCAAGCGTTAGACACCAGCGCTGATTCGACCGAGCCGGTGATGTCACCCAAGCGACCCTAAATGCCTCAGTTAGATCTGACTGATTGTGTGGTGCTGTGGGGGCCAGAATTAACGCCCTTTTGGTGCGATCGCCTGGTTGTAGAAGATGGGCTGATTCATCAAATTGAGCGTCGCCAGCCCTGCATTACGATTGACGCTGGGGCGCTGGTGGTGATGCCGGGAATGGTGAACGGCCATACTCACATGGGTGATTCTTGTTTGCCCGACGGGGCAACGGGGATGACCTTAGAGCAGGGCTTCTTTCGTCCCGATGGCTACAAGTATCGGGAACTGGAGCAGCGCAGTGAGGCAGAGCTGTTGCAGCACATGACAGATCACCTGCGCTATATGACGCGCACGGGAACGATCGCACATCTAGATTTCCGAGAGCAGGGGGTGTATGGGAGTTGGCTGTTGCAGCAGGCGGCAGAGCAAACAGGCGTGCGATCGCTCATCTTGGGTCAGTTTAATGAACTGCCCTTTACCGCTGAAGAGCTGCAATCTAATCAAGTTGGGCTGAAGGATGGGGCGATCGCCGAATTGACCAGCATTTTGGCGATCGCCGATGGTTTTTCTGAAAGCACCATGAACGACCTCACCGACGCAGCCTGGCAACAAGTTTATGCCCTCACGGCCAAGGGCCAGAAGCTGCGCGCCATTCACTGTTTAGAAAATGAGGGATATCGCGATGTCAGCCTAGCCGTAACCGGGCGAGGCGACCTAGAGCGTGCGCTAGACCTATATCATCCCGATTTGGTCATTCATGCCACAGTCGCCAACCCGGCAGAAATAGCGCTCCTGTCAAAGCACCGCACCAACGTGGTGCTGAACCCTCGTGCCAATGCCAACTTGGGCCTTCCGCTGCCGCCCATCGCCGCGCTACTGCAAAGCGACGCCACACTGCTGCTCGGCACCGATAATGGCCTCCTCAACAGTCCTAATCTGTTTGCCGAGATGGATTTTACCTATAAGGTGGCGAAGAGCCAGTTTGGCGACGCTGTTCATCCTGCGCCGGTTGATATCCTCAAAATGACGACCAGCAACCTGCGTCATGTGGGGATTCCTGACCTCCACGGCTATTTAGAACCGGGTCTACCCGCTGACCTAGTGGTGCTCAACTTTCACCAGCCCCACCTGTGTGCTAGCCGCCACCTGATTGCGAGCCTCATTACCCGAGTGACGCCAGATGATGTGCTGCTGACGATGCGCCAAGGGCGATCGCTCTACCAGTCTGCAATTTCTACCCCCTAATTTTCACTCTCTCATCCTCAATTGGCAGCCGCACCCAAAACGACGTGCCCACGCCCAGTCGGCTGGTCACACGAATTGTGCCGTTTTGAAGCTCCACAAATTGCTTCACAATACTCAGTCCTAATCCAGTACCGGGGATGTTGCTGGTGTTGCGCCCGCGGTGAAACGGCTCAAATAAATGACGGCGATCGTCCAACGGAATCCCCATCCCCTCATCCTGCATCCGAAAAATAACGTAGTTTTGGCGGCGACTGAGCGTGAGCATAATGGCTTTCAGCTCTGGCGTATACCGAATGGCATTAGAGAGCAAATTGCCCAAGATCGACCGCAGCAGCCGCTCATCCAAACTCGTCCACACGTGACGCGCCCGGCAGCAAAACCGAATGGGAACGTGAGCCCGCACAAACTCTTGCTCTGCCAACAAGTCTTGACAGAAGGCCACTAAATCTAGCGGCTGGGGATTCACTTCTAGCACCTTGGCTTCGATCTTGCCGATGACTAAAATGTCGTCAATCATTTGAGTCATGCGTTCTACATTCGCCTTCACCGTTAACAAATAGTCCGCTTTCTCGTTGGGATGCAGTTGGGTGTCGTAGCGGTTAAGGGAAGATACCGACAGCGCGATGTTGTTCAGCGGGTTGCGGAACTCGTGACACACCATAGAAACAAAGCGCGATCGCATATCGCTCAACTCACGCAGTTGCTGGTTCACGGTTTGCAATTCTGCCGTACGCGCTTGCACCTTAAGCTCTAGTTCCTCATTGGCCTGTTGCAACACCTGCTCGGCCCAGCGCCGCTTGGTGATGTCGCGAAACGTCACCACCGAACCAATCAGCCGCCCCGCCTCGTCATGCATGGGCGTGCTGATATATTCCACCGGAAAGCTGGTGCCGTCTTTGCGCCAAAAGACCTCGTTTGTAATCCGCCGCACTTTGCCATCTTGAAACGCGGCATAGATCGGGCAATCTTCTCGATGGTAGGGTGACCCGTCTAACTGCGAGTGATGCAGCACTGCATGCATCGATTTGCCGATCAGGTCTTCCATTGACCAGCCGATCATGGCCGCCGCTGCCGGGTTAACAAAGGTGACATTACCCGCTAAATCAAGCCCATAAATGCCTTCACCCACCGCATTCAAAATGAGCTGATGCTGACGGCGCAGATATTCCAGCGTGGGGTCAACCGGTGCAGGGTCTGCCAGTGTGTTTCGGTCAGGCAGCCAATAGTGTTCCGACATAGCGTCATAAACCGATCTCTAACCGATCTTCTAACTATTCTTTAGCAGTGACCAACGCGGGTAGGGGCGATCGCCCAACTGTATCGCTCTACACAATGCCTTCTTCGCTCGAAGAGTAACAAGGTAAAGGATAGGTAAGTCTGTGAACCGATGTACAGGTATCCGTTGCATCCATCTCTAGCCATCCCCGTGGATGCTTGCTGAATCATTATGAAGACAGTTTTGGTGATCGAAGATGAAGCTCAAACCCGCAACATGTTCTTGCGCTGCCTTGAGTTTGAGGGGTTTGCAGCCTTTGGGGCCAATGATGGCAGTCAGGGCATTACGCTCGCGCAAACCCACCAGCCAGACTTAGTGGTCTGCGACATTATGATGCCTGACATGGATGGGTATTCTGTTTTGTCAACCTTACGGCGATCGCCCATCACCGCACTCATTCCCCTAATTTTTTTAACCGCAAAAGTCACGATGGCTGATCTACGTCAAGGGATGGAGCTAGGCGCAGACGATTACCTCACCAAACCCTGCACCATCGAGCAGTTCTTAGCCGCAATTATCACTCGGCTCAACCGTCATGATCAGATCAATCAACTCTACAATACAGCGTCTCGGTCAGTCTTTGACACTAGTAATTCAGCAAATTCTCAAGCTGCCAAACGTCCAGATTCTGCCGAACATAGCGCTCCTAGCAGCATTTTTCCCAACTGCCCAAAGCTAGACCACGTATTTTGCTTTATTGAAGCCAACTATCACAAACCCATCACGCTCAATGATGTGGCCCAAGCAGCAGGTTACTCACCGGCATACCTTACCAATCTGACCCAAGAGTTAACGGGTCACACCATCAAACAATGGATTATTGAGCGGCGCATGACTCGAGCTAAACACTTAATCAAGGCTACAACCCATTCCATTCGCAAGATTGCAGAGCTATCAGGCTACAGTGATGCGGGGTACTTTACACGGCAATTCCGTCAGCTCCATGGCGTTTCTCCGCTGGCTTGGAGACAGCAATCTGTAGCAGAATTAACAGATTAGGCTTAAATATTGAGGGCGATCGCAACTCCTAAAGAAAATCCCATCCAAGTTCCAAAGATGATCCAATGCGAGGTTTAACTGGACTTGATAGAGTACTAAGCAACTTGCGCAGTGCTTCTTAAACGGTCTTTAGATTTAAATAGAATCAGTGGCGTAAAAAGCGATTTATTCTGTATCAAACGCCGCCGTTTAGGACTTTTTCTGTCGATGACGATTTACCGATTACTGCTTAGCCGTAGGTTGACTATCGCGGATCATGGTTTCGATATGGGGCCTTTGCACCCTACCTTCGAGTTCACTCCGTAAGCGGAACTATTGCAAAGCTTTAATCGCAGTGCTGGCAAGAGAAAGAGCACCTTTTAGCCGCGTTCAACCTAGCAACTATGCGTATATCATCAGCAGCGAAGTCGCTCAGCGACTGGGGAAGTCTCGGGAGTCAGACGTTATCTTCAACCCCATTCGGTCAATTTTGTGGACAGTGCGGCAGCATGCATGCCAACCGCGACCACTGGGAGTTTATGCAATCCATGCCCCAGGATCCAGTAGACCTGGTCGATGACTTGGTCAGAATGGGCATCTACAAAGAGAATCAGCTGCGAGCTGCCGATACGGTCAACGCCTATGAACTAAGAAAGGCACTGTTTCTCAAGCGGGTGGGCCAAAACAATCCTCAGCGTGAAAAACTCATTCTGGCTTTGTGCAAGCAAGCAGGCGGATTAGAGAATGCCTTTGCAGCCGCCTTTGGCCCCCAGGCCGGTCTGTTCTTTGCCGACTCTGTTCGCAACAGTGGCGTAACTCGACGCGAGTTCATGCGCAATATGGCAGTGGGCGCAGCGCTGGTGACGCTAGCTAGCTGTGCCGGGAGCGGTAGCCCTACTGCCGAAGACGGAGGCGAGGCTCCCGTTGCTGCTGAAGATTTAGAAAAAACAGACATTCAGGTTGGGTTTATCCCCATTACCTGCGCGACGCCCATCATCATGTCAGAGCCTTTGGGTTTTTACGAAAAGTATGGCTTTAATGCCAGCGTCGTGAAAATGCCCAGTTGGGGTGCTGTTAGGGATTCGGCGATCGCCGGAGAACTCGACGCCTACCATATGCTAGCGCCCATGCCCATCGCCATGACCCTAGGGCTAGGCTCTGCCAGCTTTGGCGTCAAACTCGCCAGCATTGAAAATATCAACGGCCAAGCCATCACCATTGCCGAGCGGCACATGGGTCAAGTTAATGGCCCAGAAGACTTCAGAGGCTTTGTGATTGGAGTGCCCTTCCCCTACTCTATGCACAACCTGTTGCTGCGCTATTACCTAGCAAGCGGTGGGCTAGATCCAGATGTCGATGTGCAGATTCGCCCTGTTCCCCCACCCGATAGCATTGCTCAGCTGATTGCAGGCGATATCGATGCCATGCTCATGCCCGACCCCTTTAATCAGCGGGCAGTTTATGAAGGTGCTGGCTTTATCCACCTGCTGACTAAAGACATCTGGGATGGGCACCCTTGCTGCGCCTTTGCCGCCAGCGACGAATGGATTGAGACCAGCCCTAACACCTTCCGCGCCTTGAACAAAGCCATTATCGAAGCGGCAGCTTACGCCCAAGATCCAGCTAACCGCCCCGAAATTGCAGCTGCCATTTCTGAGCGAGCATTCTTAAATCAGCCTGTAGAGGTGGTGGAAGCGGTGCTCACAGGCAACTTCGAAGACGGTCAGGGCAACTCGTTTGAAATCCCTGATCGCATTGGGTTCGATCCCTATCCTTGGCAGAGCTTCGCAAAGTGGATTTCATCTCAGTTAGTGCGGTGGGATCTCCAGGGAGATGGCAAGGCCACACAAGAGATCACCGATGGCACCTACGACCAAGTTGGGGAAGAAGTCTTCCTCACCGATTTGGCGCGAGAGCTGGCTCAAGAACTGGGTCAAAACCCGCCCACAGAAACAAACCGAGTAGAAGATTTAGCTTTTGACACCTTTGATCCAGAAGCGCCAGGTGACTATGTGAAGGAGCAAGTTGACAAGTTTGGCCTCTAAAGCGCTAAGCCCCATGCTGAATAGCCTTTTGCATCGCAGTCTAGTTACATTAGTCGCATTTATGGAGGTATCACGTCATGGCGCTAAGCAACGCCACGACTGGGCTAAGAAGAGACAGCAAGCAGATCTCTATATTCCATAACGAAAATGTGAGAGCGCTGATTGTGTTCTTGTCTTCTTTAGGATTGTTCTTACTGTTTTGGGAAGTGGGTGCCCGTGCTGAGTGGTTTACTCGGGGGGTGCCGACTGCAAGCGCCACCTTTAAGGAACTGTGGTGGTGGGTCACTAACCCCTTCTTCGATAACGGGCCGAATGATTTGGGAATTGGTTGGAACTTGTTGATCAGTTTGCGGCGCGTTGCCATCGGCTACATTCTGGCATCGCTCGTGGCAATCCCGATCGGCATCCTCATCGGTATTTCGCCAGTTGCCTACAAGGCGTTTAATCCCTATATGCAGCTGTTAAAACCAGTGTCGCCCTTAGCCTGGTTGCCGCTTGGGCTCTACTTGCTGCGAGATTCTGAGAAGACTGGAATCTTCGTCATCTTTATTTCCAGCATGTGGCCAACGCTGATTAACACTGCGTTTGGGGTGGCCAGTGTGGATAAAGACTATCTGGATGTGGCGAACACTCTGGGTGCGTCTCGCTTGCGCACCATCTTTAAGGTGATTATTCCAGCGGCGCTGCCCAACATTGTGTCGGGGCTGCGCATCAGCATGGGCATTGCCTGGCTGGTAATTGTGGCCGCAGAAATGCTGCTGGGTACGGGGCTGGGCTATTTTATCTGGAACGAGTGGAATAACCTATCTATTCCCAACATTCTGGTTGCAATTTTCATTATTGGCACAGTTGGTTTGCTGCTGGATAGTTTGTTTGCGGCTCTTGAGAAATTTGTTGCATTTGGTCGAAACTCATGAGATCAGCATCTGTGAATAGTAGTTCGCCTACCGATCAGTCATCGCCACTCCCTCAGTTGTCTATCCGCAATGTGTCGAAGGTGTTTCCGGGCAAGCGGGGGCTGTTTAACAAGCTCTCTGGCAAAACCAGCCGAGATTTTGTGGCAATTGAAGATATCAGTTTAGAGATTGAGCCGAATACGTTTGTCTCTATCATTGGCCCCTCTGGCTGTGGCAAATCCACGCTGTTGAACATGATCGCGGGGCTTAGCTCGATTTCTGAAGGCGATATTTTGCTGAATGGCGCACCCATCACTGGGCCGGGGCCAGATCGAGGCATGGTGTTCCAAAGCTATGCGCTGATGCCCTGGATGACGGTGGAGGAGAATCTGCGCTTTGCCGTGGAGACAGTAGATCCAACCCTGTCCACTAAAGGTGCAAATCGCATCATCAAAGAGTACATTCAGCTCGTTGGGCTGACCGGGGCAGAGCGCAAGCATCCCCATGAGCTTTCTGGCGGGATGCGCCAGCGGGTCGGCATTGCCCGTGCTCTGGCCATTAACCCGCAAATCTTGTTGATGGATGAGCCGTTTGGGGCATTGGATGCGCTGACGCGGGGCTTCTTGCAAGACGAGGTGGAGCGGATTTGGGAACAGCAGCGCAAGACGGTGATCATGATCACCCACAGTATTGATGAAGCGCTGCTGCTGAGCGATCGCATTGTGATGATGACACGGGGGCCTGCGGCGCGGGTGGATGAGGTGCTGGAGGTGCCGTTTCCCCGGCCCCGTAACCGCGAAACGATTGAGCAGCATCCCGCCTATCATGCGCTGAAGGCGGAAATGGAGAGCCACTTGTTCCGTGAGACACGGGCGGTGGAGGAAGCGCGGATGAGTCGCTAGCTTACCGTTGGCCTCTCACCTTCTGCCCCGTCTTGAGAGGATGCGTGACTCCTAACTCCCTGCTGGGAGTGATATGCCTGACTTATTTGCAGTGAATCTAGTAGCGAGGATATGAGTATGACATCTGCTGTAACTGAAAAATTGTTGGCTGCGAAGAAGACGGCTGGCCTGACCTTTGCTGATTTGGAAGCGAAGGTAGGCTGTGATGAAGTGTGGATTGCATCGGTGGTGTATCGACAGGCGAGTGCATCGAAAGAAGAGGCGACTAAAATTGTAGAGGCGTTGGGTGCGGATTCGTCGCTGATTGAGGCGCTGATGGAATATCCCGTGAAGGGCTCGCTGGAACCGGTGATTCCTACCGATCCGCTGATCTATCGGTTTTACGAGATTATGCAGGTGTATGGGATGCCGCTAAAGACGGTGATTCATGAGAAGTTTGGCGATGGCATTATGAGTGCGATCGATTTCACGATTGATGTGGAGAAGGAGGAAGACCCCAAGGGCGATCGCGTCAAAGTGGTGATGTGTGGCAAGTTCCTCCCCTACAAGAAGTGGTAAGTTGCGCTCTGCCTGTTTGCATGGGTTTGCATCTGGTTAATCGGGCTAGGCCCGTTGTGTGCTAGGGGCTGTCATCAATTAGTCGCGTATGGTCCAAGAATCAAAGGTTACAGCCCCTAGCCTGTTGTTTGGAGCGGGCGCGGCAGGGCTTATCCCACAAGGGTTTTGGTTGTAATTGATGACGCGCCCTAAGGCTGTTGGTCATTGGCTGGCAGTCTTTCCGTTCTCTCCCTGTTGCTTTCCGTATTCAAGATGACTCCGAAATCGCTTGTTCCCCCGTTTACTCAAGAGAGTGCGATCGCCAAAGTTCGCATGGCTGAAGATGCCTGGAATAGTCGTGACCCTGACCGAGTAGCACTGGCCTATACCGAAGACAGCCACTGGCGCAACCGGGCCGAAATTCTGCAGGGACGCGACGCCATCCGGGCCTTCCTGCAACGCAAATGGGACAAGGAGCTTGACTATCGCCTGGTGAAAGAACTGTGGGCCTTTGGCGAGAACCGGATTGCGGTGCGGTTTCAGTATGAATGGCATGATGATGCGGGTCAGTGGTATCGCGCCTATGGCAACGAAAACTGGGAGTTTGCCGAGAGTGGCTTAATGCGGCGGCGAGAGGCAAGCATTAACGATCGCCCTATTTTAGAGAGCGATCGCCGCTTTCACTGGCCTGCCCCTGGCAGCAGACCTCAACACCATCCTGCGCTGATCAATTCACCTGTTTAAACCGCAGTCCTTTAGCGCCCTCAGTTCGAGCCAAGCTGCAACCCTGGCGGCTTATTCAGGGTGTTGGGACACCGAGACGCGGTGCCTCACCGAGTCAGTAGATTCGATCGCATCATTTCAGCCCTGCGCTGCGGGGTTGCACCCACGCGAACTCGAAGTGTCTAAAAGAACCATCAGCGGAATGGCAGTGACCAACGTTTGCCCTCTCAATTTGTAAATTATTTTCGCCATTCGCCTGAAATACTCCTGACATCGCTGCTCTGGGCTGTGAAAAGAAGATATGGCTGCTCCTGCGGTTAGCAGTAATGCAGAGCTGCGGCCATCGTTTACCGTAATCAGGAGTGAGGCATGAGTGATTTAGTCATGTTGGCGGCGAGCCTATTGGCCACAGCCCTAAGCGAGGGGGCAGAGTCAACCCAGCCGCTAGCAGTGCAGTCTCGGGCCGGAGGTCGAAACGATGGGGCGATCGCCCCGCAGACGACTGGCATCACCGTGAGTCGTCCCGAGGCGATCGCCCCTGAACGCTCCACCCATCCTCGCTACCGCCGCCCTATCGCGCAGCCAACTCCCCGCCCGCCCATTGCCAACGATCTGCTGCCCATGGCCTTTCGCGGTGACGCCGATGTGGTGCTGCCCGAATTGGCCTATCAGGATTTGCTGCCCCTGCCTACGCCTCGCCCCGGCTCGGGCAGTCAATTGTATCAACAGCGACAAATGGCGCTGCAAGCGGGCAAAACCTATACGCGCCTGCCCACCAGCAGCTTTTATGAAAGCTGGGTGAATGCCAACGCGCAGCCTACCCACGAACAGTGGATTGACCTGCTGGCGCAAGAGGCGCGCTCCATGGCCTATGGGCAGGGCCACAATCGCCTGTCGATTTTGGTGGGCGACTCCATTAGTCAGTGGTATCCGCCAGAGCGGCTGTCGGGCGATCGCTTCTGGCTGAATCAGGGCATCTCGGGAGACACTACAAGCGGCGTGCTGCAGCGCCTCTCAGCCTTCGAGAACACCCGCCCCGATACAATTCATGTGATGGTGGGCATCAACGACCTTCGACGGGGAGAGTCTGATGCAACCGTATTGGGCAATTTGCAGCAAATCGCGCAGCAATTGCGGCAGCAGCATCCCCAGTCGCGGGTGGTGCTCTATTCCATTTTGCCAACGCGCTTGCCCGAGCTATCGAGCGATCGCATCCGTCAACTCAACACCAATCTGCGGGCGATCGCTCAGCAAGAAAACGCGCAGTTTATGGATTTGCAGACCTTTTTTACCGACCATCAAGACAACCTGCGCCCCGATCTCACCACAGACGGACTACATCTAAACCCGAGCGGCTATGCGGTTTGGCACTGGGCCTTACAGCAGTTTGTGTAAGGCCGACGCATCCTGATGAAATCCCTTGACCCTGTTTTGATGACCGTGCTAGGTCAGGCCAGCACATAGGGGGCGATCGCGTCCTCACAATAATTCGCCAGATGCGGCGAGCGATAGCCATCCCGCGTCCACAGAATCGGGAAAAATGATTCATCCATCTGGGTGCTGTTGACCTGGCGATAGCGCCCATAAATGTAGCCTGCAGGAATCTCGCTAAAGCAAGCGGCAGAACTCAGGGTGTGAATGCCCAAACTGCGGCGCGGTTGGGTTGGGCTAAGGTTTTTGCCCGAGCCATGCCAGGTTAGTCCGTGGTGAAAGGCACAGCCGCCCGCAGGAATCGTCACCGACACAATTTCGGGATGGCTAACCCCAGCCGCTCGGGCGGTTTCGGCCATGGCCCAGCGGTAATCTTTTTGGGGGGCGTGGAACTCACCCTCGACCGCCAGCAGCGGCCAGCGGTGCGACCCGCGCACATATTGCAGCGTGCCGATATCCACACTGACATCATCCAGCGCAATCCAGCAGGTGACCATTTCCGCTGGGGCAAGGTAGTCGATATAGGCTCCGTCTTGGTGCAGGGCGATTTCTTTGCCGCCACCGGGGGGCTTATACCATAGGCTGTCTTGCCCAATGCGGGCACCCGGCCATCCCGCGAGCAGGGCGCTGAGGCGACCCACTTCGGCAGAAAGCGCCACACTAGCCACGGTGCGATCGCACTTCCAAGCATTACAAATTTCGCGCGTCACATCGGGCAGACTCAGCCCCGGTCGCCAATACCACTCATCGGGGTACACCCCCGTCTCAAAGTCGCCGTGAAACAGCGGCTGAATGCGATCGCGCAACCGCTCTACCAAATCCAAATCAATAAACTGGTCAACAATCAAAAACCCGTCGGTCTGATAGTGCTGAATGTCCTGATCTGTCAGCTGCATTGAGGGGTGAGGCATAGCGAGTCAACAAAGAGCAATGAAGCCAAAGCCAACCGCTACTGTAAAAAGATGCGGGGTAAGACACAGCATTAATTGATACAAAAATCGATACAACACATCGATCAAATGCACCGAGGTGACCAACGACGCCACCCCAACATCCCTGTCGATCTGTCGATCTACAGATGCTGACTGGTTCGAGTAACGTGAGCTGATTAGGTGGGGTCGTGGCCTTTGATTTGATCGACCAATTGCTGAATGGCAGCGGCATCTTGGGCAGCGGCATCCGCATCCAGATACACCTCTAGGTCGAGCACGGCTTCGCGCCAGCGGTCGAGTTGGTAGTAGATCAGGCCGCGATCGCGCCGTTCTGTCACATCATCAGGAGACAGCACCAGCAGCCGCTCCACCATCGCTAGCGTCCGCTCTAGGTCTTGCTCATTGAGATAAATCAGCTTGAGGTTGGTCAGCATTCGCGCCAGGTATTGCCGCGACGTGATCGGGGCTAAAAACTCTGGCCGCAACCCCACCGGCTGCCCAAAGACTTCCTGCAAGCGCGCCTCGCAATCTTCAGGAAACAGCACCTCACCCCGATGAAACGGATCGACGAACACCATCATGTCATCCACCACAGGGCGGATCAGAAAGTGGCCGGGCATGCCCACACCCACCATCGGAAACTCAATGCGCTGCGCCAGTTCCAAATACACCAGCGACAGCGTAATGGGAATACCCGTCTGACGCGCTAGCACCTGGTTTAGATAGCTATTGCGCGGATCGTAGTAATCGTCTGCATTACCCACAAAGCCAAGGCTGTCATACAGATACTCGTTAATCGTCTGAATCACCCGCAGAGGATACCGGGATGAGGGCAACTGCGCGGACACGGCAGCGGCCATCCGATCGAGCTGCTGCAAGTATTCGGTGGGCTCTAGGTCAGGATATTCCTCTTGGGCTAGGTAAAGTGAGGCTTTTGCCAGATCAATGTCGGCATCGGGACGCTGCGCCTCTTGCTGGAAGTGAAGTCGGGCTTGGGATAGGTGCATAGCAGTATCAACAGGGACAGGGCGCAACGCGAACGGTTGCAACCATAGGCAGGGTAGGGATGGCGCGCAATGGAATGAGTCCTCGCAGAGGATATCTCCCACGCTGGCTTAACTGAGGCCATGAGCTTAGGGGCTGTCATCAATTAGCCTCTGATGTTCCAGAAATCAACGGTCACAGCCCCTAGCCTGGTTTTTGGGCCGGGCGTGGCAACGCTCATAGCATAAAGCTTTTGGTCGGAATTGATGACACGCCCTAGGCCCATTGGTCTAACGGAATCTCTGCTGCGCTAGGTGGCACTAGTGACTGAGCAGCCAGTCTAGCCGCACTTTTGCCAGCTCTAGGTTGCCTTCTATCGTAGGGTTTAGAGCGTCGTCTTTGTCTATTTCGGGGGGGAAATCGTTGTTGTAGCCTAGGCGACCCAGGGTGTTGCGAAGGCGATCGGACAAAAAGGTGGCGATCGCCCGATAGAAGTGAGACGAAAAGGCGACATCTTGCGACAGCTTAGCGGTGAGCTGAGAGCGGGGGATGGCCCATACCAGGGCATCTTCGACGGCGCGCACGGTGGCGGTGGGCGATCGCGCGTCAATAAACGAAATTTCACCCAGCACTTCTCCGGTTGAGATGCGGGCGAGTTCGTTGTCGCCCAGTCCTTCCACGGACACCGAAAAGATGCCGCTGAGCACAATGTAAAGCGCGTTGATGGGGCTTCCTTCCAAAATCAGGTCTTGACCGGCGGACACCGCTTGGTGTTTGCCCACGCTCAGCAACCATTCAAAGTCGCGATCGCTGATGGCAGCTAACAGATACAGTGCTTTTCTCATAAATGCATCCTGTCACGTAGATGGCGCAGCAATCGCTGAGGGGACGCGATCGCTCGCAGCTAAGGGTTAAACAGTTTACCAAACTCGTGAGCTGATGATCTGACTAGCAGTGCAACTGCTACCAGAATACGCGATATCGCCCAATCTCATCGGGTTTTGCGATGGGCGGGGGGGCAAGGCTGTACACTTTGGTCAGTTTTATTCAGTTTTATTGGTCATTATTCAGACGGTCATGATTCGGAACGCTATGTATATTCGACCCAGCCAAGAACTCACCCACGCCGGAGCCCTAGTGGTATTGCAGGGGGCGATCGCCCAAGCCGAGGCCATGGGGGTGCCCCAATGCATTGCCGTGGTAGACACAGGCGGCAACCTGCTGGCCTACGTTCGCATGGATGGGGCCAAGGTGCTCAGCCAAATTTCTGCCACGCAGAAGGCCATTACCGCAGCCTCATCGCGAGTGCCGACGGGCGGTGTGGCCGAAGATGTAGAGCTTAAGCTCGCGTTAGCAACAGGCGGACAGCTGACGAATCTTAAAGGCGGGGTGCCCATTGTGCTAGAAGGCGAAGTGGTGGGCGCGGTGGGCGTCGGCTCTGGCACGGGGTCACAGGATGTGGAGGTTGCGCAGGCGGGCATCGCAGCACTTCAGGCGGCATTGCAGCAGCCTGTTTAGGAGAGTGTCCCAGCTTTGCAAGTCGGCTCACCTAGGGGAATGCGCCCAGCTCCACATCCCCTAGCCCTGTTCGGCACGCTCAGGACATCCAGCTTAGCCCATCGCTTTTCCCCAAATGGAAGAAGGGAGGTCACGTTCAACATCCTGCTTCTGGTTCGACGTTAGCTTTATTCTTGAATGAATTCTCATGACTGATTTAGATTGGCTGTTGGTCAACGCTAGCCTGAGCGATCGCCCAGGTCGTTGGTGTGTGGGTATTGCAGAGGGGGCCATCGCCCTCCTCAACGAAGGCGATGGCACCTCTATCCCGTCTACTGCGGCACGTCAGCAGTGGAATCTAGACGGACGGCTGCTTTCAACCGGCTTTATCGACGCCCACATTCATCTCGACAAAGCCCTCACCGCCGATCGCAGTGGCGATGTGTTTGCTAGCGGCGGGTTGGCCGACGCCATTCAGGCCATTCGCACAATGAAGGCCAGCTTCACCCTCGAAGACATTATTCAACGGGCAACCCAGGCCTTGCAGTGGAGCGTGGCGGCGGGCACTACGGCAGTCCGCACCAATGTTGAAGCCGATCCCTTTTTGGATTTGCAGGCGGTCACGGCGCTGCAAACCGTGCAGCAGCAGATGGCCCATCAGATCGATGTGCAGCTAATCGCCTTTCCTCAAGAGGGCTGGTTTGCCACCGCAGATACGCTAGAAATTGGCGTGGCGGACTATATGGAGCGATCGCTCCAGGCGGGGGTTGAGGTCATTGGCGGCAACATCAACCGGGGGCTGTGGCGCTCTAGTCCCGAGGCTCAGGTCGATGCGTTGTTTGATCTCGCACGTCGCTACGACTGCGACATTGACGTGCATCTCGACAACTGGGACGATGCCTCTGCCTTTACGCTGCCTTACCTAGCCCAAAAAACTATTGACCACGGTTGGCAGGGGCGCGTCACTGTCGCGCACATTGCGTCGCTGGCCTATGTGTCTGATGCGGATGCTGAGGCGGCGATCGCCCTAGTCAAAGCGGCCCAGATCACGGTGGCGGTGCTGCCCACGCGCATTCGGCTGACTCGGGTGGCGGCGCTGCTAGAGGCGGGGGTGAACGTCGTCTGCGGCACCGACAACCTGCGCGACCCCTTTGTGCGCCACGGCAAGGCAGACCCGCTGGCGGCGCTGCTGCTATTGGCACAGCTCATTGGCTATGGGGGCGATCGCCAACTAACCCAGCTGTGGCAAACCATCACCACCAATCCCGCTGCCATGATGCGCCTGCCGAACTATGGCCTTGCTGTGGGCTACCCTGCCGACCTGGTCGTGCTCGATGCAGAGACCATTCCCACTGCGATTTTGCACCAGGCCGATCGCATCGCCGTGTTTAAGCGGGGAGTGCTGCAAACCAGCACCGCCGCCATCCCCAGCAGCGCCAGCGAGTAGTGCAACTGCTAGATTACCTATGGATTCTCAACCTTTTGCCCGATCTGAGGTTCTTGCCCAGCCAACAGCCGCTGAATGTTGGCGCGATGGGTGATTAGCACATAGCCCCCGGCCACCAGCCCCACCAGCACAAAGGGCAGCGGTTGCCCCAGCAGCAGCATCGCCACGGGAGCCGCCAGCGCCGCCGCAATAGACCCCAGGGATACAATTCGGGCGATCGCCAACACACTGAGAAACACAGCCGCCACTACCAGCCCCACCTGCCAGTTCAGCGCAAACAGCACCCCCAGCCCGGTTGCCGCCGACTTGCCGCCCTTAAAGCCAATCCAAGGCGATTTGCTGTGCCCTACCACCGCCAGCAAAGCCGCCAGCGCAGCCATCCAAGGTTGCCAAGCATCCATCTGCTCCATCTGCAATGAAGCCGCAAATCCGACGGGGTTAAACAGCCACCGCGCCAGCGTCACGGCTGCGACGCCCTTCAGCACATCCACCAGCAACACCAGCAGCGCTGGCCCTTTGCCCAGGGTGCGCAGCACATTGGTGGCCCCGGTTGATTTAGAGCCATGCTCGCGAATGTCGATGCCCTTGAGCAGTCGTCCCACCCAATAGCCCGTAGGAATCGACCCCAGCAGGTAGCTCCCCAACACCGCAAGCACCAGCAGCATCCACAGGTTCATGCGCGCTCCTCACCCTTCTCTAAACAGGTCTAAACGGGGTCTGCTCCTACGATACAGGACGGAGAACCCAAAACAGACTAGAGCTGGGCAAGCTGCTTTTTGGCGTAGTCAGCCAGAGGCTCAAACCCAATGTGCAACCCAATGGCGATCGCCCGGTTATAGGACTGAATCGCCGCATCGCGCTGCCCCAGCGCCGCCTGAGCCGGAGCCAGATACGGCGCCTCAGCAACAAACCCACTAGTGGAGCGACCCCATTGTGGGCCTAAGCTGATAAGAGATACAAAGATATTGAAGCAAGATCTTAACCGGCAAGGGCTGATGAACGTCGCAACCTGGAACGTAAACTCAATTCGCACTCGACTGGCCCATGTCACCCAATGGCTGACCGATAATCCTGTGGATGTGTTGTGCCTGCAAGAGACCAAGGTGGTGGATGATGATTTTCCGCGATCGCCCTTCACCGAATTAGGCTATGAGGTCTACATTTATGGACAAAAGTCGTATAACGGCGTGGCGCTGCTGAGCCGTGTGCCCTTAACAGATGTGCGCTATGGCTTTGGCGGCGTGCTGGGTGAGGCGATTGGGGCCGAATGGGATGCGCAGAAGCGCGTCATTTCAGGCTGGTTTGCAGATGTGCGGATTGTGAATTTGTATGTGCCCAATGGCTCCTCGGTGAGCAGTGACAAATATCCCTATAAGCTGGCCTGGCTGGGCATTCTGCGCGACTATTTGCAGACCCTTCTCGCCAGCGAATCCCAGGTGCTAGTGTGCGGCGACTTTAATATTGCGTTAGAAGACCGCGATATCCACGATCCCAAAGGACGCGAGAAACAGGTGATGGCGACTGATGCCGAGCGCAACGCTTTGCGAGCCGTGCTAGAGCTGGGCTTTGCCGATGCCTTTCGCAAGTTCAACCAAGACGATGGGCAGTTTAGCTGGTGGGACTACCGCGCCGCTGCCTTTCGCCGGAACTTGGGCTGGCGCATTGACCACCATTATCTATCGCCCAGCCTCTACGAGCGCGCCCAGGGCTGCACCATTGACATAGCGCCCCGCGCCCTAGAAAAACCCAGCGATCATGTCCCTGTGACGGTGCAGCTTTGAGTCGCTCTCATTGGGGCATGATGGTTTGGTGGATCATGACCTTAATACCGCGAATATCACTGCCGAGCTTTGATTTGAGGTTGGATTTGAGAACGATGTTGCTGACGTTGTTCTGATATGAACCCGGCTAATTAATTCACACTGCCAATTTGTAACGCCTAAGATCAAGAGGGGCGAACAGCCTTAAGCAGACTTGGAACAAACGTAGGATCACCCATGTGTGGACGATTTACGCTGACGACATCGGGAGAGCAACTGGCTGCGGCGTTTCGGTTGGGAGAGGTGCGATCGCTCCAACCGCGCTATAACATTGCACCCACCCAGCCCGTGCTAGCAGTCGTGAGTAGAGATAAAAGAGATCACGCCAAAGCGGGGACTCGGCATGTGCGGGTCTTTCAGTGGGGGTTGGTGCCTAGCTGGGCCAAAGATGCCAAAATGAGCGCGCGATTGATCAATGCGCGAGCCGAAACCGTGCAGGAAAAACCCTCGTTTCGCACTGCGCTGAAGCGACGGCGCTGTCTGATTGTGGCCGATGGCTTTTATGAATGGCAAAAGACCTCCAGCGGCAAGCAGCCCTATTTCTTCTATCAGCCCTATCTGCCAGAGCCAGCCAGCGAGCCTGCAAAATCATCCGAGGCAGCGATGCCCACAGAACCGCGTCCTGCACGCCAGCCCTTTGGCTTTGCTGGGTTGTGGGAGCATTGGGAGGTCGGCGACGGGTCGGTGCTAGAATCTTGCACCATTGTCACCACCGAGGCCAATGCTGACATGCAGCCCATCCACGATCGCATGCCTGTGATTTTGTCCCCCCGTGACTATGATCTCTGGCTCGACCCAGGACTACAGGATGGGGAAGCCGTGCGATCGCTCCTAACCCCGGGTAACCTTGGCGACCTTGCTCGCTATCCCGTCAGCACAGTCGTCAACAATGCGCGCCACGACAGCCCAGACTGTCTAGAACCCCTAGCGTAGTTATCGACTTAACCACTTGTTAGCTGGCTTTAATCGATTAGGTAAGAGTGATGATCGACCGATTCAGCACCGTATTACTAGATATGAATAACACCTTCATGTTTGGTGCTGACAAATTTAGCTCTGATCAGGACTATTCACTCGTCTACCATCAGCTTGGTGGAATCATGGAGCAAAGCCGAGTCAATAGGTTGATTCAAGCTGCTTACAGCTATTTAGATATTCGCTATCCTGATCCGAAATATCGAGAGACATTTCCGAGTTTGCGAGAAGCCTTTTTGAGTGTTGGAGATGATGATTCTTTATCAGAGGGCGACTTGGAGCTTTTGATTGAGACATTTTCTCGTCATGAATTGGGGATTGTCCCACCAGAATATGCAGCCTCGATCGAGCGTCTCTCTCAAAAATTCCGACTGGGTTTAGTCATTGATATTTGGGCACCGAAAGCACGATGGATTGAGACATTGAACCAGTGCGGTGTTTTACCACTGTGCGAAGCTACATCATTTTCATCAGATTGTGGGATGGTCAAGCCCTCCCCGCGTCCATTTTTGGAAGTACTAGAAGAAATGCAAGTTAATCCACAAGATGCAGTAGTGATTGGAGATTCAGTCAGGCGAGATTTAGGTGGAGCAACAGCAGCAGGAATAAGTTGTATTCTTGTAGGCGGTGCAAGTCATCCATCGGCGCTAAAATCTGTGGCGAGTCTAATTGATGTGGTTAACTCAGTTGCGATAGCCAGCTAACAAGGGCAGGCAGCGGATAGCCTAAACGCTCTGGCAATGACTCGAAGATACTTGCCACCACTGACGCTCAAGCCAGCAATTAATTGATTCGGTGCACGACAGAAATCTGCCAAAACAGCTGGGACTAGCAAACCACTAATCCTCTTCAGAGAATTTCGACTTTAAGCCAAAACCTTCTAATCCTGTGTTCAGCAGTCAATCCTAAAGATTACCCCCGTAACCCTGCCCCACCCTGTCAGGATGAGGTCAGCTCAATATTCAGGGGCGCTCAAATTTTGTATTTTGACGCACAATGAACAGTTTTCTGCCGCAGATGTAGATTTAATACATTGGCAAGCTGCGTCAAATGTTCAATGTAGGTTTTTTGTGGGTATAGGGGACTGAAGCTAGCAGACAGTGGCTCTGTCCAACGCGGCACGGTAACCTGTCGCATTCAACTCAGCTCCTTGTGGTTAGACTATCCAGCAGACAGGATGCACGTATCGCGCTAAATCTACAGAACTAACGCACGGCACAACGGCTAAGGAATTCACCCCTCGGCTAGGTTCCACAGAAAGCCATCATTCAGCTCGTTCGAGAGCTGGCAATCCTGAGTTGTGCTGTCCCACTAGTTAGACCGCTCAATTTTATAAAACGCTAGCTGCCCCAGGTTCTACAACGCTTAATCACATCAACCCGTGCTCCAAGCGCCCTATCTAAGAAAAGGACAACCCTGTATGAGTTCTAATGAATTGCGTTTTCAGGCAATTTGCCAAGTGACCGAGCGCAAGAGCTTGCCTCCCAAGGTGCCCAACCGCTTAGAAGATCTCTGGGCAACGGATGTGTTTACGCTGAGCAAGATGCAGGCCTGTCTCCCGAAAGATGTGTTTCGCTCTCTCAAAAAGACGCTGCAAACAGGCGGTGAGCTAGATATCTCAGTAGCCGGGATTGTGGCTGCCGCGATGAAGGATTGGGCGATCTCCAAAGGGGCACTGTACTATGCCCACGTGTTCTACCCCATGACCAACATCACGGCTGAAAAGCATGATGGCTTTATTTCGGTGCAGTCGGATGGAACTGCGCTGACCGAGTTCACAGGCAAGGTGCTCGTGCAGGGTGAACCCGATGGTTCCTCATTCCCCAATGGCGGCATTCGCTCTACGTTTGAAGCACGGGGCTATACCGCCTGGGATGTCACCAGTCCGGCCTATGTGATGGAGACCGACAACGGGGTTACCCTCTGCATCCCCACGGTTTTCATCTCTTGGAGTGGCGAAGCGTTGGATAAGAAAACGCCGCTGCTGCGGTCAAATGCGGCAATGAGCAAGGCCGCGACCCGATTGCTCAAGCTGCTAGGTCATACCGATATCGCCACGGTGAATTCTAGCTGTGGTGCTGAGCAAGAATACTTCTTGGTCGATTCCCATTTTGCCAACAGCCGCCCCGACCTGCTGCTCACAGGTCGCACCCTGTTTGGGCATCCGGCGGCTAAAGGGCAACAGTTTGACGACCACTACTTTGGGGCTATTCCTGAACGGGTGCAGGTCTTTATGCAAGATGTTGAGGAGAAGATGTATCGCCTCGGCATTCCGGCAAAAACGCGCCATAACGAGGTGGCACCGGGGCAGTTTGAGATTGCGCCATTTTTTGAAGCGGCGAATGTGGCCAGCGACCACCAGCAGTTGACGATGACGATTCTCCGCAATACGGCGAAGAAGCATGGGTTTGTGTGCCTGCTGCACGAGAAGCCCTTTGCAGGCATTAACGGCTCGGGCAAGCATGTCAACTGGTCGGTTGGCAATGCCACCCAGGGGAATTTGCTTGATCCGGGTGATACGCCCCACTCGAATTTGCAGTTTCTGCTGTTTTGCGGGGCGGTGATCCGAGGAGTACATAAGTATGGGCCGCTGATGCGGGCGGTGGTAGCCACGGCCAGCAATGACCACCGACTGGGGGCTAACGAGGCTCCGCCTGCGATTATTTCGGTCTATTTAGGCTCGCAGTTAGAAGATGTGTTTGAGCAGATCAAGAAAGGCGATGTTCAGTCCTCTCGCACAGCCGGACTGATGAATTTGGGCGTTGACACGCTGCCGGTGTTCCCCAAAGATCCGGGCGATCGCAACCGCACTTCACCCTTTGCCTTTACAGGCAATCGATTTGAGTTTCGGGCGGTGGGGTCAAATCAGTCAGTGTCGGGGCCGTTAGTGGCGATGAACACGATTCTGACCGATTCCATCACCTGGATTGCCGATCATCTTGAAAGCGAGCTGGGCCAGGGCAAATCACTGGATGCAGCGGCTTATGCCGTGCTCAAAGAGGTGATGGAGAAGCACAGTGCTGTTGTGTTTGGGGGCGATGGCTATTCGTCAGAATGGCACCGCATCGCAGTGGAAGAGCGCGGCTTGTTGAATCTGCCAACGACGGCCGATGCCTTGCCCATGCTCAAAGACAAGGGCATTGAGGAGCTGTTTGTTCGGACTGGAGTGCTGTCTGCTAAAGAGCTAGAGAGCCGATTTGAAACCTATGCTGAGCAGTATATTCAGGTGATTGAGATGGAGGCCAAGCTAGTCATGAGTTTGACAAAAACCTTGATCTATCCAGCAGCGATGCGGCACTTGTCAGAAATGTCGGGGGCGATCGCCAACATGAAGGCCATTGGTCTTTCGGCGGAAACCACCTGCTTAGAACATGTGGCAACGCTCACCACCTCACTGATGGAAGCCGTTAGCAAACTCAGCAGCGGCCTTGACAGTCACGATTTTGCCACCACCGAAGACCACATGCAGCACTGTGCCAAGGTGTTGCGCCCCATGATGGATCAGGTGCGCGTGTATGCGGATTCCATCGAAGATGAGATAGCAGACGACCTGTGGCCCATGCCCAAGTATCAAGAGATGCTGTTTATCAAGTAACTCTGGAGTTTGACAAAGAGGTTGACAAAAGCGTGGTGCGGCTTAGCCGCACCACGCTTTTGTGTATTTAGATAGCCTCGCGCTTGGCAGGGAAACGCCTTTTGTTGGCTACTAGCGGGTTTGAAAAATATTTTGCACCATCGTGCGATCGCACCTCCCCGCCGCTTGATCTAGCTCTTCCACCTCGCCGCTGTCAAGCTGCCAGCCCAGCGCTCCTAGGTTATCTTCTGCCTGAGTCACAGACTTAGCCCCAGGGATCGGAATCGTGCCTTTGCAGATGCACCAGTTGAGGGAAACCTGCGCCAGAGTTTTATCTCGAGATTGGGCGATCGCCCCCAGCGTATCCAGCACCGGCTGAATACCCGGCAGCATGCGCCGAAACAGCCAGCCTCGCAGCCCCCCAGGCAGCGGCTTATCCAGCCCATACTTACCCGTCAGCAACCCCAGACAGAGCGGGCTGTAAGCAATCAGCCGAATTCCCAGCTCCGCGCATACCGCCGTCACATCCAGCTCTGTCACGGGATAGGTCGAGAGCAGCGAATACTGCACCTGTAGCGTGGCAATGGGCACCCCCCGCTGCGCCAACCGTTGATGCACCCAGCGCAGCCGCTTTGGCCCAAAGTTTGACAGGCCAATCCCCTTCACCTGGCCCTGCTCATATAGATCCGCCAATCCATCCAGCAGCGCCCCCTCTTGCCAAGGGGCATAATTGCCAGTAGACCAGTGCAACTGCGCCAAATCCACAGGTCGCTGCAGCCGCTCTGCCGATGCCCCACAGGCTCGCCGCATGGCTCCCCGCGTCAACCGCCAGGGATAGGCCGCCAGCTTCGTTGCCAAACAGATTTGCTCTTGGTTAGGCCCTGTATAGTCGGCGGCAAATTGCCCCAGCAGCGACTCGCTCCGTCCATTCAGCCGCCCTGTTCCATAGGAATCACCCGTGTCAAATAACGTGACGCCGCCGCTGACGCATCGGTTAAAGACCGCCTGCAATTCTGGATCCATGCTGGGGTCATAGCCCCACAGCAAGCGATTGCCCCAAGCCCATGTGCCACAGCCGATCGTCGGCAAAACTAGCCTCGGTTGAGTAGAGACGTCAGTGGCAGCAGTCATGCAAGTTCTCCTTTTCCCCTCGATAGCGGGCAGCGTCTAACCCGAAATAGCGTTTGAACAGATGGAGCCACGCCAAGACCTGATTTCAGGATTGGCACCCGTGATTGATGACCCTGACTGAGGACTCTGACTCTGAACGCTGACTCAGAACCAGGATGGCTTCCAGGTTAGGCGTGGCAATCCAGCAGATTTGGACTCACTACCCGTCATTACCAGCGTACAGGCTGCACGAAGGGTCTAGATCATGGCGACCGTAGAGATTTAACCTAGGTTACACCGCCCTCTATGTCAGCAAGACCTGACATAGGCAGGGGCGTTTTTTCAGGATTTTGGGGCGATCGCCAGTGCGATCGCACTTAAGGATCTCAACAGGCGGGATGCACGCCCTGCTGCTGGAAACGATCGTTGAACCACAGCCTCAACCTGCCCTTAGGAGCAAAAGCCCCCCATGTTTACCATCCGATTCAGAACCGTTAACTATCGCCTAGATCGCATCATCACGCTTCGCAACAGCACCAACGGCTGGGCCAAAGACCTGCCTGGCATCTATGCCAATGGCGAATGGCAATGTGGTTAGGTTAGGCATGGCGGCGGCATCTTGGCCGATCAGCTTTCTAACCGAGATGAAGTCGGCACACTCCGCATAAGCGGCGAAACGCCAGATGGAATGACACTGAACGATGGCGTTGTGGATAGCAATCTCACGTTTCTGACCTACGACAACCTCTATGTCTGCGATCTGTCGGTGTTTCCCTCGTCCCCAGCGGTAAACTCGACGCTGACCCTAGCAGCCATGGCGATTCGGTTGGCAACCCATCTAAAGCAAGCGTTGTCTAGATTGGGGCGATCGCCGTCAAAGCGCTGATTGGTGTTGATAGGGTTGCGGAATCCCAGCTTAACGGGGTGCCCCAACCCTATTTGACTGAATCTAGTCAACGTCACTTCGGCAAACTCCTAACACTGAAACACCGCTATCGAACTCACGTGGTTCAACCTTGACCCATTTAGCAATTGCATTGACAGGACTATAGGACTATTGACAGGACTTGCGTACTTCATGGGTCATTCTGGGAATCTTGGGCGATTTTTTGGGGGGATAGCTTCCCAAAAATCGCCTAACTGCGTCAATCTGAAGTAGGGCGTGTCATCAATTCCAACCAAACGCCTGATGCTATGAGCGTTGCCACGCCCGACCCAAAAATCAGGCTAGGGGCTGTGATTGTTGATTTGTGGGATATCAGAGGTTAATTGATGACAGCCCCTAGTCCCCATTCTGCAACCTGTTGGCTATTGGCAGGGCTGAGAGTTTGAAGACGGGGCATGGTCGGAGGTGGCAAGCAGCATGACATCCCCCGTCTCACTGCGGTACCAGCCCTGCGCTTCTACCAGGTTGGATGCGGGGCTAGACGAGTCACCCGACCCTGATGCGGTTGACGGTGGGGTTGACTCGGCGCGAGTAGTGGGCTCGGCGGTTAGCTGCGCCCAGTCTACGACGACAGAGTTGGGGCGCTGCAGTTCGGCAGGGTTGAGGGGCAGGCCGCCCCGCCCCGTTCGAACAAACTGATTTTGGCGCTGCTCTTGGCTGCCGCAGCCCTGAGCGACTTGATTAGTGGCGTCAATGAGGTTAGCGGGCAATTCTGCCAGTCCGCGGCTGGGGTCGTCGCCGGGTGTGGCGATGGTGACAATCCCCTGGGGGCCTTCGTCTGAGCTGGCGCTGATGTCGCTGGTGCGGTTGAGCCGCAGTTGCTCAGTTGTTAACCCAGTCTGCACGGTCATGCCAAAGACACCGAGCGCCTGTAGTCTAATTTCACCACCGCGCCCCTGTTGAGCATTGGCGATGAGGTCGCCATTCTCTTGGGGCACTGCCGCTAAAAAGCCATTGCCTGCGTTGACAAAGATGCTGCCGCCATTGGCCTGCTGCAAGGCTTCAGCGCTAATCAAGCTGTTGTTTCGCAGCGAGAGCACATTGGCAATATTGAGGCCAATGTTGGCTCCGGATGTGGCCCCTGTGCCGCCCGTTTGGGCAGAGAGCGTTCCCCGATTCAGAATTAGGTTAGTGGCAGCGAGGGTCAAGTTGCCCGCTTGCCCTTGGGGATTGCTGACGGTGATGGTGGCCCCTTCTCTAACGGTGATTTCGGGGCTAATTAGCCGCAAATCGCCCGCGACTCCGGCGCTATTGGTGGCGGCAATGGAGATCTGACTTTGGTTGCCCTGGAGCTGGAGCGATCGCCCCGCCTGAATCTGCAGGTTGCCCGCTCGACCGGCGCTAACTTGAGCTGTGATAGAGCCGTCGTTCAGTTGCAGTTGGTCAGTGTTAATGCGAATATTGCCGCCGTTGCTGCTGCCCGCACTGCTGGCGGCGATCGCCCCACCTGTCCCCAATTGCACCCGCTGCGCTTGCACAATGATGTCACCCCCTGAACCGCTGGCGGCTTCGGTGGCGATCGCCTCAATAGTGGCCCCCTCCGTGACGGTTAACTGCTGCACATCGCGCAGTGCAATCCGCCCAGCATTCCCGGCTCCGGTGGTGCGGGCTGAAAGGGTTGAGCCTTGGTCTGGGGTTTGGGGGTTCGTCCCTGATAGATCGACCTGGGAGACCTCGCGGATAAGAATTCTGCCGCTGTTGCCTGCACCCGCCTGCGGCGAACGGGTATCTGCGACGATCTGCGCACCATCTGTCAGGCTTACCGTCTCAGCGTTGCTGATGGTCAGGTTGCCGCCTGTGCCCGTGCCTTGAGTGGCGACAGAGAGTTGAGTTGGGCCGCTGGGGGTGACGCCAGAAGACGAGCCAGGAGACAGCGCCCCACCGGTCAGCCGAATGTGACCGCCCTGCCCATTGAGCCGAATGTTGCCGCCCACGGCCTGATTTTGCACCTGCGCCGAAATTGTGGCCCCACTGCCCAGATGAATTGAAGGGGCCGTAATCACAATCTCGCCGCTTTGCCCAGTCCCCCGATGCTCTACCCCAATTTGAGCCCCATCTTCAGCGGTTAAAGCCCCGGTCGTGATGGTGATACTGCCCGCCTGAGTGGGCGAGGTGAGAAACTCGGCCTCGGGCACAGCATCGGCGCGGATGCCGCTTTCCCCATCGGGCAAAGGCTCGGATGGGGTACTCGCTGCTGACCCCGGTGCTATGGCCGGAGCGTTGGCCTGATTGGGATTGGCCTGATTGAGGTTAGATAGATCAGAATTAGACAGATCCGGTGCCAGATCTGCGAGTTGTCCCGCTGCATAGACCCGACCGCCTTGGGCATTGACCACAATGCTGCCGCCGTCTCCGACGCCAGTGGTGCGCGCTTCTAATCGCCCGCCTGCGAGCAACAGCACCCGATTGGCCGTCACCTGAATATCCCCACCCTGGCTGCCAGGTGCGACCTCTGAACGGTTGCTAGTAGACACGAGCGATCGCCCTAAGGCAGACTGCCCCTGCACCACCAGCCGAGTGGCCGCAATCCCGATTTGCCCGCCATCGCCACTGCCAGACGCCCCCGTCTCAGCCACTACCTGTGCCCCATCGAGCACGCGCATCGCCGCTGCATTCCGCACCTCAATGCTTCCAGCGGTGCCCGTCCCCTGGGTGGTTGCCGACAGCCGCGTGACTCGCGACGACGAAGACTGCACCCCATTCGGCAAATCTAGCCCCGTGAGCACCAGGGAACCCCCGTTGCTATCCAGCACAATATCGCCGCCCTGGGCCTGATTTTGCACCTGCGCCAGAATGGCGCTGCCGCTGCCTAAGCGGATTCGCCTCGCGGTGATGGTGGCTGTGCCGCCCTGCCCGGTGCCACGATGCTCAACCGCAATTTCAGCATCATCTTCCGCGATCAAAGTCCCGGTGCGGATGGTAATGTTGCCAGCCTGGGTGAGCGCATCTCCAAAGCCCGAGTCAGGGATAGCGTCAGCCCTCAGTCCACTTTCAATCTCGCCCACCCGCCCAGCCGCATACACCCGCCCACCCTGCGTATTCACCCGCACGCTGCCGCCGTTGCCTACCCCGGTGGTGCGCGCTTCTAGCCGCCCGCCCTCTAGCAACAACACCTGGTTAGCCATGACGGATACGTCTCCCCCCTGGCTGCTGGGTTGCTCACGAGAGCGGTTGCTGGCTGACACGCGCGATCGCCCGCGCACAATCAGCCGCCCGGCTTGAATCGTCACGGGCCCGCCATCTCCAGAACCAGAGGTTCGAGTTTCGGTCACAATCTGGGCTCGGTCTACAACCCGCACTGTGTCGGCATTATGAATAGACACCGTGCCCGCGTTGCCCGTGCCCGCCGTGGCCGCAGACAGCGCCGTGTTCTGCCCCGTTAGCAGAATTGTGCCCCCCTGCCCGTTGATGATAATGTTGCCCCCGATGGCCTGCCGCTGCACCTGGGCAAAAATAGTGCTGCCCCCGCTAATGCGAATCCGCTCAGCTGTGAGTGTTACGGTGCCGCTTTGCCCAGTGCCGCGATGCTCAGTGCCCAGTTCTGCCCCGTCTTCGGCGATAAACCGCCCGGTTGTGATTTGAATATCCCCTGTTTCAGTCACATCATCGCGAAAACTGCCGTCCGGCACGGCATCGGCCCGGATGCCGCTTTCGATATTGCCGCGACGTCCGGCGACATAAACCAATCCCCCATTGGTATTCACCGTAATGTTGCCGCCGTTGCCTCTGGCGTCTGTGCGGGCTTCTAGCCGCCCGCCTTGCAACAGCCGCACCTCGTCTGCGGTTACGATGACGTTTCCGCCCTGGCTGTTGGCCGCAAGGCGCGAGCGATTACCCGCCGTCACCAACGCTCGACCATTCACCGTCAGCGTTCCGGTATTGATGCGCACGGTACCGCCATTCCCCGCCGAATTTTTGCCCACCTCAGCAATAATGCGGCTGGAATCATCCAGCACTGACACCGTGCCGCCGCTATCGCCGCCCCGAGTATTTATGGTGATGCTGCCTGCATTGCCCGAAACCCCATCCACATTCTGCGTCGTGCGGGTAATAATTTGTCCTCGATTCGTCACTTCTACAGCATTGGCCGTGATGAAAATTGCCCCGCCATCGCCTAGTCCTCGCGTCTCGCCACTCACCTCCGCTCGATTCGTCACCTGCAGCAGATCGGCGGTGAGGATGAGTGCGCCACCGCTGCCAGTGGTGCCCTCTTCGGCGGTGTCTGAATAGATGCCGCTTTCAATATCACGACGACGCCCCCGGGCGTCGAGCGATCGCTCCCGTCCCGAAAGCTGAATCGTACCCGTTGCATTCACCTGCACCGACCCAGAATTGCCTTGGCCAATAGCCCGGCTGATGATGCGTGCGGCATTGGTCAACGTAGCAGTGTCAACATTGACCACCAGCGCGCTGGCCGTGGTGTTGCCCTCTGAAAAAGAGCTGATCTGAGCAAACTGATCCATCGTCAGCGTGGGTGTGGTGACGCGAACCTGCCCAGCGGTGCCCGTTGCCAACTCTCCCATCTCAGCCCCGATGCGGGTGAGAGTGTCGCGATTAAAAAAATCACACCCGTTGTCTCCCTGAGGGGGCGAACAGCCCGAGAGCGTTGCAGAGTCGCTAGCACTGATCGTTAGCTGCCCTGCAGCGCCCCCCCCCTGCTGATCCATCAGGATCGCGCTGCCGTTTTGCAGGTCTAGCGTGCGGGTTTGCACTTGAATATCGCCACCACTGGGGGCGCTGCTGCCGCTGCTGGTGCCGCTGCGAATGCGGCTGCGATTATCAAGGCGGGTAGTTCCGGTGGCGTTGATGCTGATGGTGGCACCCGGTAAGGCTGTCGTGCCTAGGTTGTCGGCAACGCCCCCCACAATCTGACTTTCATTATTAAGGGAGAGATCCTGAGCAAATAGCGCAATGCTGCCGCCGCCCGCTGCTGCGTTTAGTTGGCTAGCGTTGGTCAATGTGATGGCAGCCCGGGAAGCACTGGGAACTTGACCCGCGAGGCGATCGCCCTCCCGATCTAGGGCTACAGTTCCGGGGCCGCCCACTGCGGCTAGGGTAAGGTGGCCGCCTAGCGCCGACATGCTGCCGTTGTTGAGTGTCACATCGCCGCCTACCAGCAGCAGACTTTGGCCTGGATCGACCGCCAGAGCAGCCCCCGGCTGGAGTGTGATCGGGGCGATCGCCGTAGCCGCTTCTGTAAATTGCAGCGCTGTCGGTTGAATGGTGAGCAGCGGTGGCGCATTGCCCCCCTGCACCGGAAACACGCCTTGCGTGCCAAACAGCAGGCCACTGGCAGTAGATGCCACAAACGCGCCGCGCATATCTAGCGTGGCATTCGCGCCGAACACAATGCCGCTGGGGTTAAGCAAAAACAAATCGGCAGGGCCTAACACGCCCAGTACGCCATCCAGGTTAGACGCCGTGCCACCTGTGACTCGCGTGATAATGATGTCGATGCCCGCCGGGTTGCGAAAATAAACGCTGCCATTCGGCGCAATATTGAAGTCAGAAAAGTCATGAAATAGATTGGTGGCGCGCATGGCCCCGCCGTCAATTTCGACTTGGTTGGGGGCAACTGTCGTCACGGTAGACGCTTCGGAGCCCCAGGTCGTATTGGGGGTAATCTGGGCGATCGCCCCCGGCATTAATCGCCACGCGCTACCCAGGGCGATCGCCAGCCCCATCAACTCTACTGCTAGCCGCCCCTGCATTCTGCCTGCTGTCATACTTCCCCCTAGGGCGTGTCGTTAATTCCGACCAGAAGCCTTGTGCTAGACGCCTTGCCACGCCCGATCCAAACAACAGTCCCCAGCGACCCAGCGTGGATCTGCCTGCGTTATTTTGTCGCAACAAGATGAACTTCCCCAATGTTTCGGAGAAGCCCTGATCTGTCAATGGGGTAAGCCAGCTTTGAGTTCTAAGATGAGGAGCGATCGCCCTCACCCCAAGCGCTTGAGCCGATGTGTCGTTCTGTTGCGGGCAGTCTGCGGCATCGGGCTCTGAGAGAAAGCTGTGACCTGGCTACGCCAGCAGCAGGCGCGGCGGCGTTAGCCAAAACATCTGACTTTGCCCACGCGGATCGCCTGTTTCTGGCAATAGCAGCCCAATGACGCCAGCTTTTTTCATCACGATGCTGTGGGCCACTGAGTCCCAAAGCAACTGCTCCGCCCACTCACTCAGGCACGGCTCATGCCCCACCAGCGCCAGCCGTTGGTCTGCCGTTTGCCGCCATTGATCCAACCAGCCTAGCCAGTTCTCTAGCTTGCCTGTCGGGGCTAGGTCAGCCGATTCCTGCAGCTGAGCGCTGACGCCCGCACTGTAGAGAATCTCAGCGGTTTGCCGCGCGCGCACTAACGGGCTGGTCAGCATGAGGTTGATCTGTAGATCGAGCGATCGCAGCTTTTCGGCCACGCGCTTGGTTTTTTGCTGGCCCTCGGGGGTCAGCGGTCGCTCATCGTCGTTGGCATAGGTGCCATGCTCTCCGGCAAGGCCGTGGCGGATCAGGTAAAGTTCGATAGCCATTTGAGGATAAAGGTAGGGGTATACTCGCGAAGTGAAAGGAAGCGGGCGATCGCCGCTGCCCTCGCCTCCTGACTCCTCATCTGCTGAATTAAGGCTTCAACTGCCGCGCCCTCGCCGCAATTTCCCCAGTGGCAATCAGGTCAACGCCCGCCTTGATCTGTGGAGCCTGCTAAAGCTCTCTTCGCCGACTGTCGGCGCAAGCAAGCCCGCAATTTTGAAGCCTATCTGAGCACTCATCAAACTCGCATCGTCAATTATGGAGCCTACCAGAGCGAGCAACTCTGTTCCATTGGCTCAGGGGCGGTAGAGTCGGCTGTCAAACAGATTGGGCGACGCCTCCAAATCTCGGGTGCTTGCTGGAATACAGCTTCCGTCAATGCGATGTTGAGTCTGCGCTGTGCCTACGCAACGGTCAACTCGCCAGTTGACTATTTTGTCGAAAGTGGGATGCTCCCGGCTATTTTCCCCGACTACTGCTTCTGGTGTGATGGTTTAATCAAACTAGCACTTTAATTTTTAATTAATGAATCCTGAATACCTCGAACATTGGTTCACACATTGCTGCTACTGTGCATCATAAACCCCGAATTCGCTGTATATTATCCGCCCATCGATAGAAGCCAAAACAGCGTCATTTCTGCCATGGTTCGGTTGTGTCCTTAAGCAGTTTAGGAATATGAAATTTCTAGCAGCCATTGCTGGCCTCACCGTCGTCCTAGGTGTAGGCTCTCCCCTCTTGGCCCAAACCGTACCCATTCAATCGCTGCGACAGCAGGATGGCATTGCTATTTCTGGCAGAGTCGACGGCGTGGTGGGCAATAACTTTACCCTGAGCGACGGATCTGGCGAGATCATCGTCGATGCGGGCCCCCGCTGGTACCAGGAAATTAACATCGCCCCAGGGGAACAGCTGACCGTGGTGGGGGAGTACGACAACGGCGAATTTGACGCCTACCGCATCACCCGCGCCAGCGGCGAGGTGCTTGTGATTCGCAATGGCCCAGGACGGCCCCCCTGGGCTGGTGGCCCCAACCGCGCCCAGCCCAGGACGCCTTAAAATTGTTTAGTTTATTTATGAGGCGGTGGTTTCTGCAAACCGACAGAGCCACCGCTTTTGATGTTGTGATACTGGCGGTACCACGCCACAAATTTGGGAATGCCCACCTCAATCGGGGTGCCGGGCTGAAAGCCAACGGCGGCAGTGAGGTCGGCAATGTCGGCGTAGGTGGCGGGTACATCCCCCGGCTGCATGGGCAGCAGTTGCTTTTGGGCGGCGATGCCTAGGGCGGCTTCTAGGGTTTCAACGAAGTGCAGCAGGGCCACCGGGCGGTGGTTGCCAATGTTGAACAGGCGGTGGGGGGCTGGGGCAAAGGCATCGTTGTCGGTGTCGTTGAGGATGGCAGCCGCTGGCGGCTGAGCCAGCACCCGCACCACGCCATCGACAATGTCGTCGATGTAGGTGAAGTCGCGCTCCATCTGGCCGTAGTTGTAGAGCTGAATCGGCTTGCCCTCGGCGATCGCCTGCGTGAACTTAAACAGGGCCATATCGGGCCTGCCCCAAGGGCCGTAGACCGTAAAAAACCGCAGCCCGGTGGTGGGAATGCCGTAGAGGTGGCTGTAGGTGTGGGCCATCAGTTCGTTGGCCTTTTTAGTGGCGGCGTAGAGGCTGATGGGCTGGTCTACGTTTTGGTTGGTGGCAAAGGGCAGGGTGCGGTTGGCCCCATAGACCGAGCTAGAGGAGGCGTATACTAGGTGCTCAACCCCCTGGTGACGGCAGCCTTCGAGCACGTTCATGAACCCCACCAGGTTGCTATCGACGTAGGCGTGGGGGTTTTCGATGGAATAGCGCACGCCAGCCTGGGCCGCCAGGTGGATGACCCGCTGGGGCCGATGGTGGGTAAAGAGCTGCTCAGTGGCAGGGCGATCGCTCAAGTCCACTCGCTCAAACCTAAACCCTGGGTTGGGCCGCAGTTCGTCGAGCCGAGCCAGTTTGAGATTTACATCGTAGTAGGCGTTGAGGTTGTCTACGCCCACCACGGCCTGTCCCTGGTCAAGCAGGGCTTGGCAAACGTGAAAACCAATAAAGCCAGCAGCTCCGGTGACAAGAATGGGCGAGGCGGTATGGCGTTGCATGGCGGGAGTCTCCTGGGGGGAGGGAGTGGGGGAGTGGGCGAGTAGGTGGGGTTAGTCGGAGCTGGTGGGGATGGGTCTGCTGTTGAGGGTCTGAAGGATAGGCCGCACTCCGACGCCGGGGTAATGAAGCACCGTGAGGGTGTTGGGCAGCAGCGGCAGGGGGCAGCCCATCACTCCCCGCAAAAACGATTCGGCGTGGGCTTGGTGGCACACCGCTGCTATTGTAGTCAGCTCGGCGGGGGGAACTTGCTTGAGGGATTTTAGCAGCAATCGCTGCCATTGGTGTAGGAAATCGGTTCTACCCACCGATAGGGCTACGGTTTCAGGATGGTGAGAGAGCAGCGATGGCCTTTCAAAGTCGGTCTTCGACCATCGCTGGCTGGGGTGGTAGCAGGGGTGGTCTTCGACCACGCAGGCGGCAATGGGGTGATCCTTCAGTAACATAGCCAGGGATGCATCGGGGCTAGCCCCGGTTTGGCAGGGCAGCAACACCAAGCGCAGACCTTGCTTGCCGGCTTTGAGCTTGGGCAGTGGTTCGCCAATGGGGGTGGTCAGGTTGAGCAGGTGTAGATAGCCAGCGCCTAGGATCGGGGCGGCAAAATCGATCACCGTCAGGCCGCTGTGGGTCTGCTGCATGTCGTGGTGCTGCATCATCGGCAGCCCCAGGGCCGTATTCACCAGGGCTTGAATGGTGCCGCCATGGCTGACCACCAGCAGCGTCTGGCCCCGGTGCTGGGGCAGGGCGGTCAGCCAAAATTTTCTTGCCCGTCGATAGACATCCCGTATGGGGTAAATCAGGGATTCTGAGTCCTTCTGGGAACTGTTCTCCCCATCCCCCCATCTCCCCATCCCCCCATCTCCCCATCCCATGGCAAACTGCTCCGGCGCAGTCTGCCAGCAGCGATAGGCCTCCGGAAAGCGGGTTTTGACCTCGTCGTAGCGTAGACCTTCCCAGGCGGGCAGGTCGATTTCGCGCAGCACCTCGGTGGTGGTGATGGGCAGTGGGGCGATCGCCTCTAGCTGGGGCAGCAGTTCTTGCACGGTCTGCTGGGCTCGGCCCAGGGGGCTGGCGTAGAGGCGATCAATGGGGCAATGGCGGAGAAACTGACCCACCTGCCGCGAGGCCAGTCGCCCCTTGGCGGTGAGGTCAGAGGTGTCGGAGCTGCCCTGGTAGCAGCCCGCATCGTTGAGGGTGCTGCGCCCGTGACGCAGCAAGATGACGCGTGTCCCCTGGGGGGGAACCGGGGGTAGGGCATAGCCGGGGAGGGTGGAGGTGGGGAGGGTGAGTTGGGCGGTCATGGGTAAGGGAGGATGGGGGGATGGGGGGATGGGGATTAGGTTAGGGCGGGTTCTGGAGTGGCGGCGTTGTTGAGTAGGGATTGCAGATAGGCTTGGGCCTGGGGCGACAGGGGGCGATCGCCCGACCCGGCATTCATCGCCGCCTGCTCAGGAGACTTGGCTCCGGGGATGGGAATGGGCCGAGAGGGATGCTGCATCACAAACTGAAGCGCTGCGGTGACCATCTCTTCGCCGGGCTGTAGGGCTTGCTGAATGGGCTCCATGGCTTTGATCAATTTCTTGAATTTCTTGTGCTTTTCACCGCCGGGGTTCCAGCTTGATCGCACCGAGTCGGCAAATACCGAGTCGCGAAAATATCGCCCCGACAGCAGCCCCTTGGCCAGCGGCCCCCGCGCCAGCACCGCAATGCCGTGCTCCTGGCAGTAGGGCAGCATATCGGCTTCGGCCTTGCGGTTGAGCAGCGAATAGTCAACCTCCACCACCTGGCAGGTGCGGTGAGCGTTAAACCGCTTCAGCACGTCAAACTCGTTGGTAGAAATGCCGTAGGCGCGAATCAGCCCCTGCTGCTTGAGCAGCTCAAAGGCTTCGAGATAAAGGGTGGGATCTTCGATGTCGCCCTCGTGGCAGAGCATTACATCCACCCAGTCGGTCTTGAGTCGATAGAGGCAGGCGTGGGCACAGAGGCGAATGATATCCACCGAGGTTTTGGGTATGGTGTGGCCCTCCCGCCGACCCCAGCTGCCGATTTTGGAGACGATGTAGATTTGGTCGCGCACGTCCTTAAGAGCGTTGCCCAGGCGCTCTTCCGACAGTCCGGGGGGAATGCCGTAGCCCTCGGCGGTGTCGAACAGATTCACCCCCTGATCAAAGGCGGCGTGCAGGGTGGCGGTGGCGGTGGCGTCGTCAATGTCGCCCCACTGGTTGCCAATGCCCCAGGTGCCCAGCCCGGTGGCCGAAACCCGCCAGCCGGTGGTGCCAAAGGTGCGGTATTGCATGGGTGAATTTCTCCGTAACAATTTTGGATTTGTGATTTTGGATTGAAAAAGCTTTTCTACCGAGAGCAACCGAGTTTCTCCTAGAGAAAGCACTGATGTCTCTCGCGGTGGCTGAGAAATCTGGTTGCTGCCCCTGTGTCTAGACCAGCGCCGCCGCTGGGACTGGCTCTCCCTGAACAGCGTCGAGTTTGACCAGATCCACCAACCGGGCGCGCTGGTCAGCGGTGAGAGTGCCACCTCCCGCCCTGGCATTCATTACCGCTTGCTCTGGCGACTTGGCCCCTGGAATGATCACCGGCTGGCTCTCGTGGGAGGTGACGTACTGGAGGGCGGTGCTCACCAGTTCATCACCAGGGGGCAACGCGGTTTTAAGCCGCTCGACTTTGGCCAGGTTGCGGGCCAGCTTCTCGCGGGCAGATTCGCTGGCGTACCACTCCGATCGCACCGGGTCGGTAAACACCGTTTCACTGGAGTATTTGCCCGTCAGCAGCCCCTTGCCCAGCGGCCCACGCGCCACCACGGCAATGCCGTGGGCCTGGCAGTAGGGCAGCATTTTTTTCTCGGGCTTGCGGCTGAGCAGTGAGTAGTCCAGCTCGACCACACCACAGGTGTTGTGGACGTTGAAGCGCTCCAGCACCTCCGGCTGGTCGGTCGAAATGCCGTAGGCCCCGATGGTGCCCTGCGCTTTCAGCAGCTCAAAGGCTTCAAGATAGACGCTGGGGTCTTCGATTTTGCCTTCGTGGCAGAGCAGCACGTCGATGTAGTCGGTGCCCAGGCGATAGAGGGAGGCGTGGACGCAGAGACGCACCATATCCACCGTGGTCATGGGCACGGTCTGGCCCGATCGCCGCCCCCAGCGGCCCACTTTGGTGATGATGTGGACGCGATCGCGCTTGCCCTTCAGCGCCCGGCCCAGGCGCTCTTCCGACAGCCCGCAGGGAATGCCGTAGGACTCTGCTGTGTCAATGAGGTTGACGCCGTGATCCATGGCGGCGTGGACGGTGGCCAAGGCAGTGTCTTCGTCAACTTCGCCCCACTGGTTGCCGATGTTCCAGGTGCCGAGGCCCACGGCAGATACCTTGAGGCCAGTCTTACCAAAGTCGTGATAAAGCATGGGTTTTCCTATTAGATAAAAGTGCTAGTTGTCCTGTAGGGTGGGCACTGCCCACCAACCCACTCAGCGATGTACAGCCAGGCTTCCGGCTTCAGAAACCTGTGACAAATTGGTAGGGGGTGCCAGCGTTATCGGCGGATAATTTTGGCCCATGGCGATCGCCTCCACGTCACAGCCGAGCTGTTTGGCTGCGCGTCGGAGATGGCGATCGCACCACCACCGATTCAGCAGTTTTTCCCAGACAATCAGTATTTTTTCTAGCCGCCTGGCCCGCTGCTGGCCCAGCCAAGCAAACCCTGCCATGCGGGGTTTGATCAGCTCTTCCCACCGTCGCCAGCCCAGCTTTTTGTAGCGCTTCTGGAAATATTTACTGTCGGCCAAATTCCACTTTTCTTGAAAGTGTTGCAGGCTGTAGCGCTCCCAGGCATCGCTCCAGCGCAGCGAGAAGTGGGGCAGGTCAACCCACTGCAGGCGCGGGGCTGGAGGATGGGTGAGAAACGTCACTACCGAAGCCGGTTCCAGATAGAGGCTGCCCCCTGATTTAGCTACAACCATGCCAAAGTCTAGGTATTCTTTGGTGCAGCAAAAGCCCTCATCCAGCGGCCCATGCTGGTGAAAGAAATCTATCTGTACCAGCATGGCGTGGAACTCCACAAAGCCCGTGGGCTGGCGATAGAGCTGGTCTTTGACCTCGCTAACCTGTCGATTTTGGCAGTAGGTCTTTTCGTAGATGTGCCAACCGCCAGGTTCGCTGAACGGAGAGTCATGCTGCAAGAACCGCTCTAGGTCATCAGCTTTCATAAACTCGCCCCCGGCACAGTGGATGGTTTGATGCACGGGCCTGTACTGGCACACCAGAGACCCGACCACGGTGGCGTTAGTCTCTTGGGTGCAATTAACCAATGCCTCCAGCCAGCCGGGAGCAAAAATGACGTCATTATCGACAAACACTACGTAACGACTGGTGACATACTGTAAGCCAAAATTGCGGGCGGCGTTGGGCGATAGGTAGCGATTACTCCGCACAATCCGAAAGCCTTTCTCCTGGGCTTGGGCAGTCAAATATTGCTGCAGCTTGTCTGGAGAATTGTTGTCTACATAAATCAACTGAAAAGGAAAATGGGTTGCCGCATACAGGCTTTCTAGGGATTCCTGGGCGAACTGAAAGCGCTCGCGCGGCACCACAATGATCGTGACCTCAGGCTTAGGTGAAGTCACTGATAAATTTTGATTTTGGGTGTTTTGAAGAGCTGTCATGGGACGTCCTTTCGGATGTGGATTCGTTCAATAGATTTAGAACCGGCGGCAATTTTGCCGTGATGAGATGCGCTAGGGAGCCCCCCTGCCCCCCTTCGTAAGGGGGCAATGGCTGAATCGTTAACTGCGAAAGACTGGGGGGATCCAGCCGACTAAACGACGCATCCTACCTAATGGAAAAACCTTCTAATGACATTCCGCGTAGGGCGCAGCACTGTCGCCCGAATTTGAGAGGGCACTCTGAATTTGATACAGCGCCGCGTAGCGCTGACCCAGGCGCATGAGTTGGGCGTGGGTGCCCTGCTCTAAAATCTGGCCCTGCTCGATGTAGAGAATCTGGTCGGCAGACACCGCCCCGGCCAGGTTGTGGGTGATCAAAAACGTGGTGCAGCCCTGGGTAAGGCGCTCTAGAGCTTCAGAGACCGCCTGCTCGTTTTCGTTGTCGAGGCCCACGGTGGGCTCATCGAGAATAGCGATGCTGGCGCGGCGCACGGCGGCTCGGGCGATCGCAATTCGCTGCCGCTGCCCCCCCGAGAGGGTTGCCCCCCGCTCGCCCATCAGCGTGTCGTAGCCCTCGGGCAGCGCCATGATGAACTCGTGGGCATTAGCTAACTTGGCCGCTGCCTCGATCTCGGCATCGGTGGCCCCCAGCGCCCCGTAGGCGATGTTGTCGCGCACGCTGACGGCAAACAGCACACTGTCTTGCAGCACAATGCTCACCTGGCGACGCAACGACTCAACCTGGTACTCCCGCAGGTCGTGGCCGTCGATCAGGATGTTGCCTTCGACGGGGTCGTAGAGCCGCAGCAGCAGGCTCACCAGGGTAGACTTGCCGCCGCCCGATGGCCCCACCAGGGCGATTCGCTGACCGGGCTGCGCCTCGAAGGACAGCCCGTGGAGAATGGAGTTGCCCGGTTCATAGCTAAAGGCCACATTGCGAAAGCTGACCTGGCCTTTGAATCGGGGTGCGGCGATCGCCCCCCGCACATCGCGAATCTCGGGCACTGTGTCGAGAATGTCGATAATGCGCTCGCCCGAGGCCGTGGCCTTGGCGATCGCCGCCATGTATTTGGCCAGCTGCTTGGTGGGCTTAAAGGAGGTCTTCAGGTAGGTCATAAACACCAGCAGATCCCCCGGCGTGGCTCCCCCAGTCGTCACCAACTGCACCCCCCGCCACAGCACCACGGCGGTAGCCACGGCCACCAAAATCTCCACCGTGCGCTGCAACCCCGCCGAGAGCTGCTGGGTACGGGCCACGTCCTCCAGGCTTTTGGTGTTGTCGGTGGCGAACATGGTTTCTAACATGCCTTCCAGCGACAGCGCCTGCACCACCTTGATGGCGTTGATCGCCTCAGAAGCGGTGGCGGCCATCGCCCCCTCGCGCTTGCGCTGCTGCCGCGCCACCTGGTGAATTTGCTTGGTTAATTTCGTCGCCGCCAAAATGAACAGCGGAAACACCAGCAGCCCAATAAAAGCCAGCTGGGCATTCATCCAAAACATCACCCCCACCATGCTGACCAGGGTCAGCGTATTCACCACCAGGGGCACGGCGGCGGTAATCGTCACCTCCCGCAGGCGGTCGATGTCGTTGATGATGCGGGTGATCAGATCGCCGTTGCGGGCCTTGCTGTGAAACGACAGCGACAGCCGCTGCAGGTGGCCGTAGAGCTTGGCTCGAATCTGGGCGATGATGCGGCTCGATGCGATGGAGAGGCTGACCAAGCTCATGTACGAAGCCCCAGCCTTGAGCGCCGTCGCCAGCACAATGCAGATGGTCAAAACCGTCAGCAGCACCAGCTCTGGCAGGTCATTGAGAAAGGGAATGGGCAGCGGCAGAGCGGTGGCATCGGGCACAATGATGTAGTCGAAGATCAGCTTCAGCGGCCAGGGTTCTAGCAGCTGAGCCAAAATTTCGCCCAGCAGCCCCACCCAGGCCAGAGTCAGTAAAAATTTCTCCTTGCGGACCTCTGGCCAAAACCGGGTCAAAATGCGACGCCAGCCGACAATGGCCGCTTTGGCCGTCTTTGGTCGTTTGCGTTTGATCAGCGCTGAACTCATGGGGGGAAATCCTCAACGGGAATCTGGGTCTACGGGGGGAAAGGGTCTGCGGTCTGCGGTTTGCGGTCTACGGTTTGCGGTTCGAGCCGTGCACCGTACACCGTGAACCGTTTAACCGTGCACCCCTGCTCCTAACTCCCCACCGCCGCCAGTTGAGAACGCGACAGCACCATCTGATAGACCTTCTGCCAGTTTTGCTGTTCCACACCAGGGGCGAGATCGCGCAGCACCCTTTGCCGCGCCGCCAGACCCAGCCGCTGCCGCAGATCGGGCTGGTCAATCAGGCGGCCCAGGGCCGCCGCCAGGGCTTCACCGGAGGCCGGAGGCACCACCAGGGCATCTGCTTCGTGGGTGAGAATTTCGCCGATCGCATCCACCGGAGTACCCACAATGGCTCGAGCCGCCAGCATCGCCTCCAGCAGGGTATTGGGGCAGCCGTCATGGATGGAGGGGATGGCGAAAATGTCCATATGGGGCAGGTAGGCCAGAGCCTCAACCCGGCTGACCTTGCCGGTGATCACTAGGCGATCGCCCAGGCCGCTGGCAGTTAGCTCCTGCTCCCAGTAGGTTCGCTCCTTGTCCACAACGTCGCCCACCAGCAGCAGGGTAATGTCAGCCTGGGCTTTGAGAATTTTGCATGCGTCTAGCAGGTATTCCAGTCCCTTCTTATCCCGGAAGTTGCCCGACGAGCCAATCACCGTACCCTGCAACTGCTCCACCAGGGCTGGCTGGGGCAGTGTCTCAAAGTCGATAGGGGCAATGGAGTTCCAAAACGCGGAGGATTTTGTGCTGATGGAGGGCACCAGCACCCTGGCCCGGTGCATCAGGTCTTGGCTGACAAAGGTGACCCAGTCGGAGTTGGCCAGCGTCCAGCTAATCTGGCTGAGCTGCTGGGGGCTAAACAGGTGCTTTTGCAGGTCGGCCCCGCGAATGCTGTTGATTACAGGCAGGTCTTTCTCCTGGGCTAGCAGCGTGGTCAAAAAGCCCATTTCGTTGATGAAAAAGGCGTGGAGCAGGTCAAAGCGGTACTGGGCGTGGAGAGCGGCGAGCTGGTCGTAGAGGTCGCAGAGGTAGTCTTGCTCTTTGGCCATGGGCGATCGCACCGCTGCTTTTAGCCGATGCACCGTCACTCCATCCACCATGGTGGTTTGACAGTGCGATCGCCGAAAAATGCCCGCCTCAGCGTCAGCCTTTTCATCGCGAAACACCGCGCGAAACACAGCAACGTGTACCTCAAAACCCAGTCCGATCAACATCTGAGAAATGCGGTGTACCGACTCCCCCACCCCACCCACATCGGGGGGGAATTCCAGCGTGGTCATGCAAATGCGTAGCGTCATTGGTTCATCCTCAACTGTGAAAACTTTTTTGCGCAGATCCCAGGGTTCTCTTAGGGCATAGACCAAGATCGGTGGCATTGACCTAAAAACCCTGGGATCTGATTCATTTAGGCCGCAATTTTGTCATCGACCGCCGCCGCCGTGGTGGGGCCACTGGGCTCGGTGGCCAAAGCTGGCTGCTTTGCCAACACCTGGGCCTTGTGCTTGAGGTGGCGCTGATAAAAGAAATTATTTAGCCGCTGCTCAGCCGCGTTTAACACCTGCTCTAACCAGGCATTGCCCCGGCCTAGGGTCAGCCGCTGCACCAGGGGTTGCACCAGCAGTTCGCGCCTGCGGTTGCCAATACCGGCGTAGCGCTTTCTAAAGTAGGAGTCTTCAGCCAGGTTCCACTTCTGGCGCAGGTGGTCGAGGCTGGCCCTGTCCCAAGCATTACTCCAGCGCACCATAAAGTAGGGCAGGTCGTACCACCTGAAGTCGGGCAGACGGGTTGCCCCCAGCAGCTCAACCAGCCCTGTTTTATTTTTGGCAATGCCCACGGTGTCGGTCGTAACCATCGCCTCGCGATCGCAGTAAATCTTGCCCCCGGCTTCGGTCACCGACAGGCAAAAGTCAATGTGCTCTCGGGTGGCCAGCATGCCCTCGTCCAGCAGGCCAATTTTGGCAAACAGGTCAGTGCGGGCCATGACGCAGTGAAACTCCACAAAGCCGCACTGCACTCGGTGCATTTGGTCTTGCACCTGGGCGATCGCCTGCCCCGTCAGGTAGGTGTCCTGCCGCAGCCGCCGCTTGACGCGACCATCGGGTTTGACATCGTTGAGAATGTAGGTGGCCCCCCCCGCGTTGTGAATGATCCCGTGCTCGGGCTTGCCCAGGCAGGTCAGCGGGCCAACCACCTCGGCCCCGGTCTCTTCGGCGCACTTGACCAACTGCGTCAGCCAGCCGGGTTCGACCACCACGTCGTTTTCGAGAAAAACCACATACTGTGCCTGAGAGGCTTTCAACACCTGACGCAGGCCCACATTTCTCGCCTGGTTGGGCGAGATGTAGTAGTCAGTGCGAATAATTTGGAACCCCTTTTCCTGGGCCTGGGCCTTTAGATAGGCCTGGATTACGGGCGGCGTGCAGACATCCACATACACCAGATCAAAGGGATAGCGGGTATTGCGGTAGACGCTTTCTAGGGATGCCTGGGTGTGGCTAAACCGCTCCCTGGGGCCAACTACAATTGTGACCTTTGGCATCGTTTTAGAATTTACATTCGAGTCAAATATCATCGCTTTATCTCCATTTGAGCTATCAAAAGACTTACCCGTAGGGTGGGCACCGCCCACCACCCAACCGTGGATTGAAAGACCAGTTCATCAGGGGTATTAGCGCTGCAATGCTCCTACCGCAGGCAGGCCATCTGGGGAATGAACTGAAGATGAAAAACGTTCCTCTGGCGTCGTAAATTTCTTCGCAGCCGCAGCTAATTCTGCCTCGCCACCGAGAAACTGCTGCAATTTCAGCGCCACCATCTGAGCACCGTTTAGATTAAATGTGTGAGCTTGGTAGGACTTTTTCAGCGCGTTTGAAATGTGCTGAGCCAGTGGCTCAGCCGCTAAGTCGGCCTCGGTAAGCACGGTCAAAATGCCGAGGCTTTCGAGCTTGCGGGCGCGTAGGGTTTGCTCCCCCGACTGATCCTCTGAAGGCGAGGGATAGATCAGCGATCGCACCCCCGTCTTCAGCACATTCATCGTCGTGTTGTAGCCCCCTAGGCTAATCGACAGATCGGCCTGTTTCAGGTAGTCCATCAGTCGGGACGTAAAGCGACGAATGACTAAATTTGGGCTATGCGCCGCCAGTTCCTGAAGCATTAACAGATCGGCCTCGGGCAGGTAGGGGCCAGCGAAGGCGTAGATTTTGTGGGGGATTTTTTGCCCTAGGGCGGGGGCCAGGGCGGCGATCGCCTTCAGCAGCCCATACCCATGCCGCCCGCCACCCACACTCACCACAATGCTCGGCCCTGGCTGGCCCAAATAATGGCGATCCTCATCGCTTAGCTCCCCAGAGGCAGGTTCGGACTGAGTCACATAGCCCGTATAAAACACCTCAGGATTCAGCTCGTCTAGGCTTGAAAAATTTTCCTCTAGCCGCTGTAACTGGACGTCTGAATGGTACAAAATCAGGTCGTAGTAGCGGTTGATCCATTTGCAGGTGCGGGCCTGTTTTTTGGCTCGCACGCTGTCGGTCATGGCCTGGGTCATAATGATGTCGCGCAGGCAGCACACCACCTTTGTCGGGTAGCCAGAGGCCTCAATGTGTTTCAGCAATGGAATCAGCTCAAACCGCAACGTGTGCTTGCTAAACGGAAATCCCTCGGTAATTAGGCAGTCGGGGCGAATGCTCTCAAAGGCGGCCAACAGCAGCGCCTGACGCTGTTCCTGCACCTTCTCCAACGCTTGCGAATCGTCCACCACTTTCAGCACTGGCCCTTCCATATACAGCCCCGGCAGACGCACTTCGCTGACCCCAGTGGGCAGCTGAAACCCCGGCACCGCCTGCCCACCGTGGACGAAATAAACCTCAAACTGCTGGGCCAAACAGCGCACAATTTCGGTACTGCGCACCAGGTGGCCAATACCTGCCAGGTGCTGGCTATAGAACATGATTTTTTTCATCGAGTCCTCTTGGTAACGTCGCCGGAGATCTCTCGGTCGTGGAAATTTCACTGGATCAGATGCTTTAGAAGATCCCCCCTGCCCCCCTTAAAAAGGGGGGTAATGGATGAGTTTTTGATTGCGAGAATCTGGGGGGATCGGGTCTCATCCAGAGCACAACTCACGCGACGGGCGTGCCAACGCTTTCGTAGGCCAAATCCCTTAAATAACCAGCGGTCTTCTCCACTCCGCCAAAATCGAACGATCGCCCCCCAGGCCCCTGCTGCAAACAGGTCATCACCCCCTGGGCCAGTTGCTCGGGGCGCAAATCGTCGGGGCGAATCACCCGCACTATGCCCAACTCCTCCAGCCGCTTAGCCCGCAGGGTTTGCTCTTGGTCGTCGTTGCCGGTGAAGGGCAGCACCATGGCCCGCACGCCGCTGGTCAGCACATTCATGGTGGTGTTGTAGCCCGCCATGCTGATCGACAGATCGGCCTGGTGCATGTAGGCCAGCAGGTTGGGCGTGTAGCGCTGGAGCAGCACATTGGGGCGCTGGGCCGCGCTGGCCTCTAGCTCGGCAAACACCTCGGGCGGGCAAAACGGCCCGGTGAAGACCAGCATCTGGTGGGGCAGATGCGCCAGATAATGCGCCGCCTCGACCACGCTAAACAGCAGCTCGTGGCCAAAGCGCCCGCCGCCCACGCTGGTCAAAATTAGAGGCCGGTCTGGGTCAACCAGCGGGGTCTCGCCACCGACCGCCGTCTCTTGCACCACGTAGCCGGTGTAGGCCACCGGGCATTGCAGGTCTCGCACCCGCGAAAAGCTCAGCTCCAGCGGCTGAAAGCTGGGGTCGCCGTGGATCAGCAGCAGGTCAAAATACTGGTTCATCAGGCGGCAGATTTTGGCTTCGTGGCGGGCCTGGTCTTGCTTGGTGACTACAATATCGCGCAGGCTGCACACCACCTTTGCGCCGCTAGCTTTAACCTTTTCAATACAGGGAATTAGCTCAGTCGAAAACCGCCGCCGCCCAAAGGGAAACAGCTCAATCACCAGCAGATCAGGCTGAAAGCGATCAACTAAATCCAGCAACATGGATGTGCGGGTGACGAAGACAGCTTCTAAATCTTGGTCAGGGTCGATCGCCCGCAGGGCTTGAAATTCAGTATCGGTGGCGATCGCTGGTAAATTCACCACCTGCACTTCCGCCGGAATGGGGAAATCTTCCACTACCCGCCCGCCATTAACGAAGCAAATCTCAAAGTCGGCCAGCAGTCCGCGCACAATTTCCATACTGCGAATCAGGTGGCCAATGCCCAAAATGTGTTGGCAATAAAACAGCAGCTTTTGCTTTTTCATCAGACGGCGACCTCAACGTTAGGAAACGAACGGGAGCGAATCGGTAGCTCAAAACAGCTGGGCTCAGGGCGCAGCAGCCCCAGCAGCAGGTTGGTAATGCGGGGCAGAGCGTCCATGTCGAGCTGAGTCGAGGGCGGTCGGGTAGTGGCGGCGAGCTGAGACAGCAGCGCCTGCCTCAACCCCTCGGGGGTCAGCTGGCCGGGGTGAATTGCTTGAAACAGGCCCATCTCAGCCATGCGTTCTGCCCGTATCCACTGCTCCTGCACGGGTTCGGTGCGGGGCACCACGATCGCCCGCTTGCCCAGCGACAAAATTTCGCACACGGTGTTGTAGCCTCCCATCGACACCACCGCATCGGCGGCCACCATATAGCTGGCCAGGTCGTCGGTGTAGTCGAGCCAGTGGGTGTGCGGATTGGCCTCTATCTGCGCCATCAGGGCGGGCTTTTTGTCGGCGGGCAGCTCTGGGCCGCCAATTACAAGGCTAGTGGGCTTGGCGTCGGGGGGCAGCAGAGCTAGGGTTTGCAGATAGGTGGTCAGCAGGTGGTCGCCGTCGCCGCCGCCGCCGGGGGTGACCAGCACCAGCGGGTCAGTGGCGCTCAGCCCCAGAGTCTGGCGCACCTCTAAGGCACTGCGCTGGCCGCAGCCCCGGCGCACGTAGCCGGTAAAGCGAGTCTTGGCCCGCAGCGCGGGCGGAAACTGGTAGGCCGTCGGCGCATCAAAGATGTCGGGACTGCCGACGACCCATACCTGGTCGTAGTGGGTTTCGGCGGTGGTGTAGTAGTTGTGGTGTTGCCACTGGGCTACGGTAGCCTCTGGGCTGTCGAGAATGTCGCGCAGCAGCAGGATTTTGCGGGTGTCAGGGCGGTAGCGCTGGAGGTCGTCTAGGGTGGCCTGGAGTTCGCTTTTCAAGCCGTCGGGTTTCTTATCGACTAGCACCGCATCGGGCTGGAAGTGGGCAGCCACGGTGCGGATTAGCTGCGATCGCAGCTGCACCGTCTCTGCCACCTCAGTATTCAAAAACCGCACGCCCAAGTTGCCTACTTCATCGCGCCCTAGGCAGGGCAGCTTGACGTAGTCGAGTCCGGCAGGCAGCCGCAGCTGGTGCAGTGCCGGAGAGCCCGACACCACCAAAATCGACAGACCCGGCAGCGCCTTCAGCAGATAGTCACAAATCGCCACCATGCGGCGAATGTTGCCCAGCCCAAAGGCATCGTGGGAATAGACCAATACACGCATGATGGAGTTCTCCAGATAAGGAATGCCGTCAATGGTGTGCGTTCCATTAACACCACTCTCTCTGGTTTTTGTAAGGCCTGCATGAAGCGTTTATGAGAACCACTTAATGAGGAATCATGGGATTCACATGAGAGCCTTCTTAACTGACCAAAGTTGCCCTGGTAGCCATGGGCCAATTGCGTACGTGTCCACAGTCTGATCTTCTCGACTAAAAATTTAGGATAAACCACAATAGATACGTGCTTGTCCTAGATAGGGCTGCCACACCTGACACTTTTAATCTTGAATTACGCCATTACAGATTATCAATCAGTCGGCCGACTGATTCGGCCGATCGTAATCACTAGACTTTGTCGGTTACAAGAGGCCACGCTATAGGTAGAACCTGTCAAGATAATTATCCTAGCTTTGGCACCACCTGTAGCGTGACCAATATTATTTCCAATTAAGTCCATTCTGCAAACTGGAATTAAGTCCATTCTGCAAACTGGCCTAACTAAGCCAGCGATAGATTTATTTGTAGCCATAAAATCTGCTCATAAAATTAGGTTGTTGCTTCATTCTCTCCTAACAGAAATAAGGTCTTGAAAAGTCCTGTTTTTATGTCCACCGTATACCCGTCTATACCCCTCAAAGGCGCCTGGCAGCGCCTGCTAGGCGAAACGCGCACCCGCATTTTGCTGCTCTACGCTCTTACTATGCTGGCGGCGGTGGGGGTAGCCGTGCCGATCTTTCGCGCCCTGCTATTTTTGCAGGTAGACCAGCGGGTACAGGCCGATCTTGAAGAAGAGCTAGACAAATTTGAGGACACCTACCAAGCCTGGGATGCCGTTACCCCTGAGAGCGATGTAGAGTTAGAAGCCTTTGTCGAAACTTTTCTCTCAGAGACAATTCCCCAAGATGACAACTACCACCTGGTCTTCTTAAACGGCAAGTTTTTTCGCGCTAACCCTGGTGCGCTACCAGAGGTGATTCGTCCAGCGTCTGAGCTAGGGCAGCAGTGGGCAACGCTGACTGACACCACCGATGGTAAAGTCACCGTTGCCAACCCCAAGGTCGGCAGCGTGCTCTATAAAACCTATGTGCTTGAAACCAACGATATTCCCCGAGGGGTCTTTGTCGCGGCCCACCTCTCTGCCGGAGAGCGGACTGAAGCCTTGGCCAGCGTCTACGTGTTTACCAAGGTGGCCATCGGGGTGGTGCTGCTCTCGTTTTTGCTGGCCTGGTTGGCTAGCCAGCAGTTGCTCAAGCCAGTGCAGCAGCTGGCGGTTACGGCTCGCTCCATCAACGAAGCCGATCTGTCGCGCCGCCTAGAGGTGGCCGGTTCGGGGGAACTGTCGGAGCTGGCCGCCACCTTCAACGCCATGATGAACCGGGTACAGAGCGCCTTTGAGAGCCAGCGCAACTTTATCAACGACGCGGGCCACGAGCTGTTTACCCCCCTCACCATTATTCAGGGTCATCTCGAAGTCATGGGCGACGACCCAGCCGATCGGGCCGCTACCCTCTCGCTGGTGATGGATGAAATTGAGCGCATGAGCCGCTTTACCAACGACCTGCTGCTGCTGGCCCAGGCCGACCAGCCCAACTTTTTGCAGCTCGAAACCATCCCGGTCGCGGCCTTTACCGAAGAAATTTTCGCCAAGGTGTCGGTGCTGGCCGATCGCCAGTGGCGCTTGGGCAGCCTGGGGCGGGGGGTGCTGGTGGGCGATCGCCAGCGCCTAACCGGGGCCCTGGTCAACCTGGCTAAAAACGCGGCCCAGCACACCCAGCCCGCCGACACCATCGAGCTGGGGTCGGCCACCCTGGGCAGCCAGGTGCGGTTTTGGGTGCGCGACACGGGGGAGGGCATTGCCCTCGCCGACCAAACCCGCATTTTTGATCGTTTTGCCCGCGCCGCCAACACCTACCGTCAGTCCGAGGGGGCGGGGCTAGGGCTGGCCATTGTCAAAACCATTGCCGACAGCCACTCTGGCAGCATTGAGCTAGTCAGCCAGCCGGGGGTAGGCTCCACCTTCACCCTGGTAATTCCCCTAGATCTTCCCCAACAGGAGCGGGCCGCATGACCCACATTCTCATTGTCGAAGACGAGTCGCGCATCACCACCTTCTTAGAAAAGGGGCTACAGGCCAGCGGCTACACCACCACCCCGGCCAGCAGCGGGGCCGATGCGACGGCGATCGCCCTCGACGGCAATGTCGATCTGCTGCTGCTCGACCTAGGCTTGCCGGGGCAAAACGGCCTGGATGTGCTCAAAGATCTGCGCGGCCAGGGCTTTCAGGCTCCAGTGATCATTCTCACCGCCCGCAGCGGCATTGACGACAAGGTGGCGGGCTTTGAGCTCGGAGCCGACGACTACCTGACAAAACCCTTTCGCTTTGAAGAGTTGCTGGCCCGCATTCGCGCCCGCCTGCGCAACCCCAGTACTCCCGCCGACCACAGCCCTACGGTGCTAACCCAGGGCGATATTGCCCTAGATCTGCGCACCCGGCGGCTGCGGCTGGGCGGGCAGCCTGTTGACCTGTCGGCCCGCGAGTTTACCCTGCTCGAAACCTTTATGCGCAATGCCGATCAGGTGCTCAGCCGCCAGCACCTGCTCGATCTGGTCTGGGGCTACGACTACGAGCCGGGGTCAAACGTGGTGGACGTGTACGTCGGCTACCTGCGCAAAAAGCTGGGTAGCCACGCCATTGAGACCGTGCGCGGCATGGGCTATCGCTTCACCCGATAGGCCCCGTAAAATCCCCGACCGAGAGGGGTAAGGGTGGGTCAGAATCTAAGAAAAATTTCATCTCTGGCTTAGACGCCCCTTATAGTTTTGGTGTTCTATGGGGGTGTAGCTGTGGGGAGAGCCCAGCACCAACCTGGGAATCGTGCATGTATCACGTTTTGATTGTCGAAGATGAGGCCAAGATTGCCGCATTTATGCAAAAAGGGCTGCACAACGCTGGCTATAACACCGCTGTGGTCAGCAACGGTAACGCTGCCCTAGAGGCAGCCTTGAGCCGTGAGTTTAATCTAGTGCTGCTTGATCTGGGGCTGCCGGGCATGAGCGGTCAGCAGGTGTTGCAGGAACTGCGATCGCAGCACATCACCTGCCCCGTGCTAGTGGTCACCGCCCGCCTGACTCACTCTCCAGAGGCCCAGGCCGTGCAACCCCTCGCCAACGGCTGGCTCAACAAACCCTTTAAGATGAAAGACCTGCTCCAGCACATGGAGCAACTGCTGCCTCAAGCCAACGGCGGTTTAACCAATCAGCCCAGTTAAACCGGCTCTAGCTGGTATCTCAGACCGAGCTATTGAGACTGAATCGGCTGGGGAAAGACGCTGGCTAACACCGAGAGCTTGACCTGCGGTTGGGCCTGTAGCAATAACAACAGTGAGGTGGATGCGAAGGGTGGTTTGCTAAACTGTGGGGAACATATTGGTTGAGGGGAGCTGCACTAAGGCTCCCTATTTTTTGCCCCTCTATTCTCCTAAAACTTTGTACCGTATGGCGTTGAGTCCTCTTGTCACCCGTTAAGGTGCAACTCTTTTGTGGCAAGGGTTCCACAACACTGACCGCCTTGGCGAACTCGAACATGCCAATATGCCCGGCATTTTTCTCTGGTTGGACTTGCAGAGTTCTCGCCCGCCCACCGTCCCCAAACGTTTCAGCCTTGGCGCCAAGGCTAGGGGCTGTCATCCATTAGCCTCTGACATCCCAGAAATCAACAGTCACAGCCCCTAGCCTAGTTTTTGGGTCGGGCGTGGCAACGCTCATAGCATCAGGCGTTTGGTTGGAAGTGATGACACGCCCTAAAAGGCGACAAGAAACGCCTGGATCTCTCCATGTCCCACACGCGTCTAGCGAGAAGGATAGCGTGCTATTCGTCAAATACCTAACCTGAGTTCGGGATAAGCTCAAACCCTCAATGTGCCGTGCGCGGTGCGCACGGCACATTGAGGGTTTTGGGGCACCGCGCGTCGCGCGGTGCCCCAAAACCCCCTTAACCCGAACTGACGTTACCTATGGCGTTAGCGGTAGAATCTACGCCCCAGATTTATCTAGCAGGTAAAAGATTTGAAGTTTCGGCAAAGGAACCGAGAATTTACGCAGAACTCATCTAAAGGTCTGCTAGAAATAACAGCAACCACCTGTATGTAGGCAGCCCCTTGAATTATGTCCAGGGTCAGGGAACTTTAATGGACTTCGCATTATGAACTTCAACGCACTCATTGCGCGATTAGTCGCAACGTTTCAAAAGCCCATGGTGCAGGGCACGCTTTGGATGATGATGGCGCGGGTGTTCAGAATTGGGATTCAGGCCGGGTACTTTGTGCTAGTTGCCAGAGCCCTCGGGGTGGAGCAGTATGGTGCGTTTGTTGGAGTGACGGCTCTGGTGGGTCTGCTCAATCCATTCTGCGGCTTGGGGTCTGAGCATATCTTGATCAAAAACGTCTCCAGAAATCACGCGGTCTTTCCTCAATATTTTGGCAATGCCATGTTTATGGCATTGACCACCAGCGTGTTGCTAACGGGGTTAATCTTTGCTGTCTCTCAACTAATCTTGCCGAGTTCGGTTGCGCCTCTGGTGGTTCTGCTCATTAGCATTTCTGACCTCTTCTTTTTGCGCATGCTCGACATGATCTCCAAAGGCTTTTTAGCAGTGGATCTAGTCGGGCGAACTGCCCAGATTCAGATTATGCTAAGCCTGAAAAACTTGCTGGCAGCGCTGACCTTGGTTGTCTTCTTTCCCCAGGCAACAGTGCTGAACTGGGCCATCCTGTATTGTGTGAGCACCATGCTGGCGGCTGTGGTTGCTTTTATTTTAATTTGTCGCATTGTGGCTGGGCCCAAGCTGGCTCTGGCGCGATTACCTGGCGAAACGGTAGAAGGCGTTTACTTCTCGATTAGCATGCTGGCGCAGAGTGTGAATCACAACGTCGATAAAACAATGCTCACCCGCCTAGGAACGCTACAGGCAACTGGGGTATATGCAGCAGCCTATCGTCTAGTAGATGTAGCGTTTACTCCGGTGCTGTCGCTGATGAGCGCGGCCTATGCCAAGTTCTTCAAGCAGGGTGAACGCGGCATTACAGGAAGTGTGGCACTGGCACGGCGCTTGGTGCCGATTGCAGCGCTCTATGGGCTGGCCGCTGCCGTCGCTTTGCTCATTGGTGCGCCGTTGGTACCCTTTATTTTAGGCAGCGATTATGCCGAGTCGGTTGGGGCCTTGCGATGGTTGGCACCTTTGCTAGTCTTGCAATCGGTTCAGTTTTTTGCAGCCGATACGCTCACTGGGGCAGGGTTCCAGGGTTTCCGCAGCGGGTTGCAGGTAGTTGCTGCGTCGTTCAACTTTTTGCTCAACCTGTGGTTGATTCCAGCGTTTTCTTGGCAGGGTGCGGCTTGGTCGAGCTTGGCCTCGGATGGGTTGCTCACGGTGAGTCTGATGGTTTTGGTCTACACGCTGTATAAGCGGCAAACGAGCGAACAAGCAGGCTAAGCTGGGCTCAATCAAATCCATCTTGTCTCGAATAACTTGAGTTCGAGATAGGCTCAACCCCTTTCAACCTCTTTCAAATCTCAGCTAAACGTCAGTTCGGCAAATTCTAAAACCGTGTTGCTCGCCTCGTAAGCAGCATGGTTTATATCAAGTCTCTAAATCAGAACGACGGATTGTTTGACGGAGGGGGGTTGGGAACTACGTTCCCCACAAGGGGGCTTTGCCCCCTTACCCCCCATTTGTAGCCCAAATTTTCGGAATTGATATTAGTGTTGTTCCAGCCTTACGGCGCAGGGCCGAAACAGCGCATTAACTCCGCCGGAGCCCCTTAGTGATCCGACCTTTTGTTTCTTTGCGCCTTTCTGCTCCCTGGCGTTGGAGACTCACGTTGGTCTGCGGTTATTGGAGGCATTGTTGAAGTACCTCAGAGGTGCGTTTTCCTGTGGTGGCCCAGCTAAACTGGCTGGCTCTTGCTAACCCTGCTGACCGCAGGTGCGATCGCACGCTGCTATCTAACGCCACGTGCTGCATCGCATCCATCAGCGCTCTGATATCGGTAGGCGACACCAGCAGTGCCGCATCCCCCGCCACCTCTGGTAGGGCTGCTGCGGTAGAGGTGATCACGGGAGTTCCACAGGCCATTGCTTCTAGCACGGGCAGGCCAAACCCTTCCCACAAACTAGGAAAGACTAGGGCGATCGCCCCTCCCAAAATCTGCGGCAGTTCGGCGTAGGGCACATAGTCTAAACAACGCACTTGGCCCCCCACCCCCAACTCTTGCGCGAGGGTAAGCAGCAGCGGCGTATAGCGAGCATCAGTTGGCCCCACAAGCCATAGCTCTAATTCTTGCGCTTGGGGCAGGGCCGCAAACGCCCGCACCAGTCGCTCTAGGTTTTTGTGCGGGTCATGCCGCCCTAAGTAAACAAAATAGTTCTGCGTTGACCCCCGTTGAGGCTGAAAGTGCTGCGCATCGTACGCCAGGTGAATGGGCGTGATGCGATGAGTTGGGATGGCAAAGCGATCGCTCACTTCCCGCGCGGTGGCTTCAGAGTTGCAGAGGATATGCGCCGCTTGCCGTAGCACCTGTGGCACATAGGCCCGAAAGTATAGCGTGAGGGGCGATCGCCACTGAGGAAACCGTAGGGGAATCAGATCATGCACCATCACAACTGAGCGGCATCCCACCCCCAGCGGTGCTTCGGGCACCGGAGAAAAGAACAGCCGTCCGTGCCATTGGGCCATCAGGCGCGGCACGCTGCGCTGCGTCCACAGCAGCCGTCGCAGATGCCCCACTTTGCCATCATCGGGGCTGAGGTTTGACGGCACCACTGCCCACTGCCGCTCTCTCAGCCTTGGGTCAGTGCTCACCCGATCGCGCCAGTGAGACGGGGACAACAGTGCCAGCGAATCGCTAGTTAAATGCAGCGCTATCTGACTGGCATAGATGGCAATACCCGTCTGCCGCTGCCCCACCATAGATAAATTCATTAATACTGGGGAATTGGATGCAGAGGTCATAGGGCAAGCATGATGAAATCAGAGTTAGACGTTGCTGGGGGATTGGTAGGGCCTCTAATTCCTCGCGTTAGAGTCTGCTCGGGTAGATTCATCGCGCCAGCAGGCTATTAAGCAGCGGCGATCGCCCCGATTTTCACCCACCCAACAGCGATCCAGGCAGCGTTTGTCTGCACAGGTCGAGCAATGACTTGCATCGGGAGCAGGAGAGCTTTGAGGATATAACGATTCACATTGTTCTGAATCATCACTAGATTTAAAACAATGTGAATCCTTGATAGTTGACACCATGATTTTTTGAACCGTTGAGCTGAAATTTTCAGGAGTAGAGCATGTTTGCTTATTTCATCCGATCATCAAACTTGATGAATTGAGCATGTGCTTCATTCGGGCAACACCTAGCAAACCTTCTAAACTGCAGCCGTTATCAAATATCAAACGACTGTAATCTGCTTGTTCTGAACAGGAGGCAGATGAGTTATGTAACTAGAGTGTAAATGAAAGCTCTTTAAGCAGCTTCATTCTGGCGTGTCACTCGAACGGGTGATTGTTTTATGCGCGATGCTTCCTCAATAGCCCTCCTTTAGGGCTAGCCCCTAATCAATGCGCTAGGGTACAGAAGCCTGCTCGATGGGCTGGATGCGTTTACAGGTCTCCTAGTGCGGTTGATTGAGGTAGGCAGAAATCACGACTGGGCTTCGCGACAACGGCGGCATCCCGAGTCTACAGCTTCTGTCGTTTTATATCTAAATTCAGATAGCCTAGTTCAGATAGCCCAACGTGGGTGTCAAGTGGGTGTCAAACTGCTTAAACCTTCAATTCATAGAATCAGCAAGCAGACTCCCCAAGCAGAATCCCCAATTCGTAGACTTGGGATAGCCAATGAGGGCCAAACGATTGACCACAGAAAAATCCACAAAACCGTCCGCCTCGTCTCAGTTAGATGGGCTGTTTGAGCGTATTGAAGCACTCGTGTTGTGCCATTCACCCAGCGGCGCAGAAGCAGAGATTAATGAATACTTGCAGGAATGCTTTGCCGCATTAAACCTGAACTGCTGGGTGGATGATGCTGATAACGTAATTGTGAAAATTCCGGGTAAAGATAATACTCGGGCGATCGCCATTACTGCCCATAAAGATGAGATTGGCGGCATCGTTAAATCGATTGAACCCGATGGCTGCGTGCAGGTGCGCAAGCTGGGAGGCGCATTCCCCTGGGTGTATGGCGAGGGCGTGATGGATTTGCTGGGCGATCGCACCACCATCAGCGGCATTCTCAGTTTTGGGTCGCGCCATGTCTCTCACGAGTCGCCTCAAAAAGTGCAGCAAGAAAACGTAGCTGTCCGTTGGGAAGATGCCTGGATCGAGACGAAACTGACCGATCGTGAACTAGACGAGGCGGGCATTCGTCCCGGCACCCGCGTGGTGATTGGCAAGCACCGGAAGCGGCCCTTTCGCATGGGCGACTACATCGCCAGCTATACCCTAGACAACAAAGCCTCGGTCGCAATTCTGCTGGAACTAGCCGCAGGGCTGACTCAGCCTGCGGTAGATACCTATTTGGTTGCATCTGCAAAGGAAGAAGTTGGGGCGATCGGGGCGCTGTTCTTTACGGCCCGCACCAAACTCGCGGCCCTGATCGCGCTTGAAATTTGCCCTCTTTCCCTTGAATATCCAATTCACGATGGCGACGCCCCCGTGCTGCTGGCACAAGATGCCTACGGTCTGTATGACGAAGGGCTTAATCAGACACTCCGCGACGCCGCTGCCGCCATTCCGGTGCCGCTGCAACTGGCGACCATCAGCGGCTTTGGCAGTGATGCCTCGATCGCCATGAAAATGGGACATGTGGGTCGCGCCGCATGCCTCAGCTTCCCGACTCAAAACACCCACGGGTATGAGATTGCCCATTTGGGGGCGATCGCCCACTGTGCAACGATCCTAAAAGCCTATTGCCGGGGAAGCGACTAGGACGGTTGCTCTACCGCAAGTCTTTGATTTTCCCGAGGCTATAGATCTTGAGATCTTGGTTTCCCTTGGGGTGTCTTTAACCTGCTAGCTCCCGCCTTCGTGCTTCATGTAACAACCTATGAATCCCGTTCGGATGGGGGGCTGAATTCCCTACAATGAGCCTAGGCCCTATAGCAATTGGTAACTATGACTACCACCGTCGCTGATGTGATGACCCATGCCCCGATTGTGGTGACGCCTGACACGCCGCTGAGTGATGTGATTCGTCTTTTAGCAGAAAAGCGCATCAGCGGCTTGCCCGTGGTGGATGACCATCAGAGTTTGGTGGGTGTGATTTCGGAAGGGGATTTGATGTGGCAAGAATCGGGGGTGACGCCGCCCGCCTACATCATGCTGCTCGACAGCGTTATCTATCTAGAAAACCCAAATCAGCATGAACGAGAGCTGCATAAGGCCCTGGGGCAAACGGTTGGGGAGGTTATGACAAAGGCCAAACGCAAAGGAGATTTGGTGACGATTACCCCTAACCGCCCTCTGCGAGAGGCCGCTACCCTGATGCATGAGCGAGGGGTGCATCGAGTGCTCGTGGTGAATGACGCCACTCAATTGGTGGGGATTGTGACTCGGGGCGATATTATTCGCCATATGGCAGCCATGCAGAGCTAGCCCCGTAGCCGATGCCACAGGATGGGAGGTGAATGGCATCTCTTTTTATAAATCTACCGTTTCAATCTAGCCCTACCTAGGGCGTGTCATCAATTCCGACCAAAAGCCTTGTGCTATGAGCATTGCCACGCCCGATCCAAAAAACAGGCTAGGGACTGTGACCGTTCATTTCTGGGATATTAGAGGCTAATGGATGACAGCCCCTAGTCCTACCGTTTCAAATCAGTTATCTAGATAGTTTCAAATAGCCATGAGTGTGACTCCAGAATCGGTCAAGACGCTGTTGAACTCTGAAGACTTTGGCGATCGCCTGCGATCGGTAAACCAAATGCGACAGCTAGAACCGGCGATCGCCTTTGACCTGATTAAAATTGCCGCCTATGACAAGAGCGTGCGGGTGCGCTACGCCGCTATCAGCCAAATTTCTACCCTAGGCACCCAAAATTTAGACGATGCCTACAAAATCTTGCTGGATGGGTTGGCCGATGAAGAAACTGACGTGCAGGCCGCTGCCGCCGATTCCATCGGGGCGTTGCATCTCACCCAAGCATTCGACGAGTTGAACTCTCTCTATCACCAAACAAAGGAATGGCTGGTGCAATTTAGCATCATTGCGGCCTTGGGAGAACTGGGTGATCCTCGCGCGTTTGACCTGCTAGAAGAGGCGCTGGGCTCTCCCACTGAGTTGATTAGAACTGCTGCTATTGGTTCCTTAGGCGAACTGGGCGACCCTCGCGCAGTTCCTCTGATCACCGCCTATGCCACGCATCCAGACTGGCAACTGCGGCAGCGGGTGGCGCAGGCGCTGGGACGACTAAAAACACCCGAGGCGATCGCCATTCTGCAATCGATGACGACTGACCAAAATCCTGCTGTTGCCCAAGAAGCGCAAACTTATTTGCGGTAGCAGCCCCAACCTGCAAAACTCGTCACTCCATTGAGCAGACGGGAAGGAGCCATGCAACGCTCAAACTACTGGGTCGAATGGGATAGCACACCTACCGGTAGCCGCAGGCGATACCCCATCCCATAAATCGTTTCTAACCAGTCGGCTGCTTCTAGCATTTTTAGCCGCTGACGCAGTCGCCGAATCAAGCTAGCGATCGCATTGCTCTCAGGAGTCGCGCCCCAAGGCCACACGGCGGCTCCTATATTGGGTTGAGACAGCACTTGGTTGGGGTGCCGCATCAACAGCTCCATACACTGAAACTCTCGGCTGGTCAGCGCTAGCGTTTTACCCCGCCGTTCTAGGGTCAGCGTTTGCAGATGCAGCCTCAGATCGCCGACTGATAGAGTCTCACCTGACCAGAGGGGCGATCGCCGCCCCAGCGCCTGCACCCGCGCCAACAGATCGGGAGGATGAATGGGCTTCTCCAACACATCAATGATACCGATGTTCGCGGTTGCAGGCGGCGTGTCGCCGGTTTCGATCAGCACTAGCACCGGCGCACCCTGCCAGTGTTGATGGTACTGCTGACACAGTGTCCAGCCTGGCACCTGCGGCAGCGCCCAATCAACAACCAGCAGACTATACGCGCGCTGCACCATTAGCCATTCTGCCGCCGCGCCTGTCGTGGCGGTATCCACCACATGCCCCACCGCGCTTAGGGCATCTTGCAAGCGCTGCAACAGCGTCAGATTCCGTTCGGCTAACAAAATTCGCATTGTGATCTCCTGCAATCTCTAATCCTGACAGCAGCGAACTCTTGAGCGATTGTTGCACTGCAAGAGCCATCCCTGAATGGGGATTTGCACTAAGCACTGTCCAGCCAGTCCAGTCGCCTGCGCCTGTATCTTTTGTGAACGGCGTACTCCGGCGTTCATAGAAAACACACGTCTAGGGATACTGACCAGATAAATTGATGCATAAGAACAAGCCTATGCCACAACCCCCTACTGACAGGTCTAACCGAGGGAGGGAAATGGGAGTATTTTGGCTTCTCCTAAGGGCGTTATTGTAAGGAGGTAAGGCTATGACATAGGGATGATGACGGCATCGTTCCATCGCTTGTCACAGAGCTATGCCGTAGAGCTGTGACACAGATCCATGCCACAGAGCTATGCAACGGTTTATCGCCAAGTGTCATGACTCCTGATGCGCGTGCCCAAGTTCGTCGAGTGCTGGTGTTGACCCTAGGGCTCAACCTAGTCGTCATGAGCATCAAAGCCTGGTTGGGGATCGCAACGGGCTCCCTCAGTTTGGTGGCCGATGCGCTCCACAGCGTCACGGATGGCGCCAATAACGTATTGGGGCTAGTGGCAAATCGGCTGGCCTTACCAGAACCCGACCGCGACCATCCCTATGGGCACCAAAAATTTGAGGCGGTGGGAGCCTTAGGCATTGCCGCATTTTTAGGCATTGCCTGCTTTGAGATTCTCAAAAGCGCTGTGGAGCGCATTCTGGCAGGTGCGTCCCCAATTCAAATTGGCCCTACAGAGTTGTGGCTGCTGTTGCTGGTCTTGGGGATTAATATTTTCGTCGCGTTCTATGAGCGGCGGGTTGGGACAGAGGTAGGCAGCGCTATCCTGCTGGCCGATGCCAAGCATACGATGGGCGATGTCTGGGTCACCATCTCGGTCTTAGCTGGACTAATCGGCGTGTGGGTGCTGCGCTTGACCTGGCTGGATGTGGCGCTGGCGTTTCCGGTGGCGCTGCTGGTGTTTCGCAGTGGGTGGGAGGTGCTGCGCGATAACCTGCCCTGGCTGGTGGATAGGATGGCGATCGCCCCCGAAGCGATTCATGCTGCTGTGATGCAGGTGCCGGGTGTGCTCAACTGCCACAACATTGCTTCGCGAGGGTTGCTGGGGCGGCAGGTGTTTATCGAAATGCACTTGATTGTGGATGCGACGGATGTTGCGATCGCACACCGCATTACCGAAGCCGTAGAAAAGCGGTTGAATGAGCTGTATGGCCCGACCCGTGCCAGTATTCACATCGAGCCCAAAAGCTATAAGTCTGATCAGATTAGCTATGGCGAGGGATAGAGCCTTAACGATGCCATCCATACGGCACAAAAATGGGTTAGGGCACCGCGCGATGCCCTAACCCGTTCTGAACCGGAATTGACGGATGGATTGAAGGATATGACAATTTATGCCCACGCACTAGAGGCTGTCATCCATTAGCCTCTGATATCCCAGAAATCATCTGATACCCAGAAATCAACAGTCACAGCCCCTAGCCTGGTTTTTGGGTTGGGCGTGGCAACGCTCGTAGCATCAGGCGTTTGGTTGGAATTGATGACACGCCCTAGAAACCACTAGAGCAGATTGAGCCAGCCAGCGCTCAGCACGACCGTAAGCCCCATGAATAGCACCGTCAGCAGCCAGGTAGCGCGATTCAGCGACTCTTCTGCACTTTTGGTGCTGGTAAAGAGCTGCGCTTGGCCGCCCAAACCGCTCAGCCCATCGCCCTTAGGGCTGTGCAGCAGCACCAGCACAATCACACCAATGGCGCAGAAGATCCAAATGCCTTGAACGATAGAAACGATAGTCATGGTGGGTTGAAGAAGGGAGTCAATACCAGTCTTAACAGTTGGGGCAGAGGAACTCGCCCCGGCTGCCTCATTTTAACGTGCTGCGTCGCTACCGCGTCAGGCGGACGGGAGAGCGATTGGGGCGAGCATCAAATTCGGCAGGCTGAATGAGCGATCGCCCGGTCATTTCGTCGGGCTGGGGCACATTCAGAATTTGCAGAATCGTGGGGGCAATGTCGGCCAGGGTGCCACCCGAGCGCAACTGCACCTCTGTGCCATGACCCGGAATCTTGCGCGTTTCGCCTTCGACCACAATGAACGGCACTGGATTGGTGGTGTGCGCCGTCCAGGGATTGCCCTGCTCGTCGCGCATCAGCTCGGCGTTGCCGTGGTCGGCAGTAATCAGCGCCGTGCCGCCTGCTTTGCTGATGGCTTCTAGCAGCCGCCCTAGGCAACGATCGACGGTTTGAATGGCGGTGACGGTGGCCTCAATGTTGCCGGTATGACCCACCATATCGGGGTTGGCGTAGTTGATCACAATTAGTGAATACACGCCCTGCTCCACTGCGGCGATCGCCCCATCCGTCACTGCTGCCGCAGACATCGCCGGGGCGCGGTCATAGGTGGCCACCATCGGGCTTTGCACCAGCGCCCGTTCTTCTCCTTCAAACGGCTCTTCTAGCCCCCCGTTAAAAAAGTACGTGACATGGGCATATTTCTCAGTCTCAGCCGTGCGGAATTGCCGTAGCCCATGTTCTGAAATCACTTCACCCAAAATCTTGTTGAGGTTTTGGGGTTCAAACGCAACTTGCACCGGCAGGGTGGGGTCGTATTGTGTAAAGGTAGCAAACGACAGCGGGCTGATAAACTCGCGCTCAAAGCTGCTGAAGTTAGGGTCAACAAAGGCCTGCGTGAGCTGGCGAGCGCGATCAGGGCGGAAGTTAAAGAAGATCACTCCATCCCCGGATGACACAGCCCCCGGTGCGACGCGAGTCGGCTTAATGAACTCATCGGAGATCTCTTCTGCGTAGGATGCCTGCATCACGTCGAGCGTCGAGCGCCCGTCGCCGTCGCCGTCGCCATCCTGAGTCATCACGTCATAGGCGAGCTGCACCCGATCCCAGCGGTGATCGCGATCCATGGTGTAGTAGCGACCGCTGACGGTGACAATGCGCCCAATGCCCACCTCAGTAATGTAATCTTCAATGGTTTGAATGGCAGCCAACCCATCAGTGGGCTTGGTGTCGCGCCCATCGGTGACGGCATGGATGCAAACCTTGGTCAGGCCTTGCTCTTTTGCCAGTTCAAGCAGGCCCCGCAGGTGGCTGAGGTGAGAATGCACGCCTCCGTCGGAACAGAGCCCCACCAGATGCAAGGTGCTGTCGGCCTTCTTTACGGCCTGCGCGACGCTAACTAGCGCACCGTTGCTCAATAGGGTGCCGTCTTCGACTGCGTCAGAAATGCGAACCAGCTCTTGAGGAACCGTACGGCCTGCGCCGATGTTCAAGTGCCCGACTTCAGAGTTGCCCATTTGGCCTTCGGGCAGCCCGACGCTTTTACCCGAGGTAGAAATCAGAGTTTTGGGATATGCAGCCCAAAGGCTGCGCATCACAGGTATTTCGGCAGCGGCGATTGCATTGCTGTCAGCATCTTCGCGGTAGCCCCATCCGTCGAGAATAATCAAGACAACAGGTGAAATTGATGCTTGTGCCATGCGATTGTCCTTAATAGTCCGCAAGAATTTTTCAGCAATAATAGCACTCAGCCGCCCAGATTGCGTGAGCCCTAGCTTACGGCAACGCTAGGGTTGCGGATTCGCTGCACGAGGCTAAGGGTTTGTTGATAGGCGGTGAGGTTGCCCTGATCGGAAAAGAGCTGTGCGGCTTGCTCGAGATCGGCTAGTGCTGCGTCGGGTTGATGCAGGTCTTTATAGACCAAGCCTCGGCTGGCATAGGCTTCGGCATAGTCAGGGCGATCGCTCAATGCCCGCGTAAAGTTAATCTGGGCGTCTTCTAAGCTGCCGATTTGGTGATACACACAACCCCGGTTATAGAAGTATTCAGGGTTATCAGCGCTGAACTGGATAGCTTCGCTAAAATCTGCGATCGCACTGCGATGATTTTCAAGCTGAAGATGAACAAGCCCCCTTTCATTGTAGGCAATCGCCTTGGTGCGCCGATCGGACGGCAAGACCTGCCGCGCCGCCTCGCTAAAGTCCACAATGGCATCTCGCAGATCGCCCGTTTCTACATGGGCCAGCCCCCGATTGTAGTAAGCGCGGTAGTCCGCAGGGCGCGCCTGGATCAGCCGATCATAGATGGCGATCGCCGCCTCCAATTCCCCCAGTTGTGCAGCGGCCAAGCCCTGGTTGAGCAGCGCCTCCAAATTTTTGGGATTGAGCTGCACCGCTTGGGCGCAGTCGCCGATCGCCTGCTGGGGATTGTCTAGCGTCAGGTAGGTCAGGCAGCGGTTGCCATAGGCGGAGGCCTGGGTCGGGTTCTGTCGCACGGCTTCAGTAAAGTGAATCAGCGCTTGGGGCGCGTTGCCCTGCTGAAACGCCGCAACCCCAGCCTGAAAGGGGGAGGCCGCGTCGTTGGAGTTGCGCGGGCTGGGGAGGGCGATCGCCCCCTGCATGCCCCAACCCAGCGACAGCCCTAGGGCCAACACCAAACTGGTTAAGACCGCCGCCACAAAGCCCCACCGCCCAATGGGCCAGAGACCGCGCCAGAGATGTCGGCAGGTGTTTTGATCAATAGTTTGATAGAAAGTCAGAATGCGATGCAGAATAGCTTGCATTAATTTATTCAACGGTTCACCCTAAATGTAATCCGAGAGCGATGCAACTTCGCTACCTTAGAAGCGTATTCAACCTGTCGCGAGGGATGTCATGTTCCCCTAATCTCGCCCTAGCGCACGGGTTCACATCTGCCCCCCTATTGGGTTCCTCTTTGGTTGATACCCACCGCTGCATCTGGGGCCAAATCAGCCAAATCCCCATCGAAACAACTCGTAGGCCTCTATCGTGTTTTGCAATCGTAAACCTTATCGGAAATTGAGTCTGTAGAATCAAGAGTAGGAGCAGAGACTAGGTAGATCTCATGAGAATGACCTACGCCGAGTTGCGGACGAAGTCTCGGATTCTATGCAGTTTGACCGGACTGAAGGGTCAAGAGTTTGAGGCGCTGCTGCCTAGCTTTGCGGCGGACTGGGACACCTTTATTCAAGAGACCTTCCAGCGGGAGGGCGTAAACGGGCGATGGGAGCGGGTCGCAAAGCGCACCTGAGGGAATTGGAAGATAAGTTGCTGTTCATCCTGGTGTATTTCCGGCTCTATCCCACCCAAGCGGTGCAGGGGTTTCTCTTTGGGATGAGTCAGGCCCAGGCGAATGAGTGGGTTCATCGTTTGACTCGAGTGCTCAACCAAGCGTTAGGGTCCGAACGGCAGTTACCGGAGCGAGAACCAGCTAACCTGGAGGCAGTGCTCAGCGCCTGTCCGAGCTTAGAGTTTCTCATTGATGGCACGGAACGTCGGATCAATCGCCCTAAAGACAAAGCCGACCGCAAAACGGACTACAGTGGCAAGCGCAAGACCTATACCGTTAAGAACCTGGTCGTCTGTTGCGAGATGTCTGCCCTTAACGAATGTTTGAAAGGGGTCGCGAGAATCCTTATATTACAGTGAAAATACCAAAACAGAAGCAACAGCCAATAGAAACAATAGCCAATAGAAACAACAGCCAAGAATTCAGTACAGTTGCAACTGCTCATCGGTGTATAAATCGAACACGTACTGAAGCACGAATCGCTAAATTGATACACGGTCTTAACCGTTAAATAACCTGCGTAAGAGCTTATCCAGTGTCTGCTTGCTTCGCATCTGTGCACGCTCCAACCGTTATAACAAGGCCAACTGACGTCTCTGAATAGTGGAAATCGCCATGGTTCAGGTTTTAGAACATACTCAGCATGTTCTGACGCTGAGGTATCGATCCGTCTTTAGCTGGTTTCTGGCTGCAATCGTTGTGCCTGTTCTATTTGCTTTGTCAATATTATTTGCGTTTGCGCTAATTGCTTATGCTTCAATGACAGGCTTTAGTACATTTCCGCTGATGCTTTCATTTCTGATTATAGGCGGGTCTATCTCTATGGTTGTGAATACGTGGAGCCTTACACCTGTTCTTTTATGCAGTTTTAATAAGGCGGCCGGCGTGATGACCTTTACTTCACACAATCTTCGTTCTAAAACGGTTGAGGTGCCGCTTGATCGTATTCTCTTGGTTGGTGCTGATATCTCTGAAGGGAGGACTCGCTATGGCGATCTGATCCAACAACATCGACCCTATATTCAGGCAGAAGGCCACAAAATTTTTTATCTGACAGCTGACTACATCAGCTCTTCTAAATCATTGGAATTAGAAAGACTAATTTATGATTTTTTGGGGCGTTCCTCAACTGGAATTAAGCCCAGTCTAAGGCTTTGAGGTGACTAGATCCACTGAGGAAATATCCCAAATATCCCAATAGATAATATCGGTGTTGTTGGAGGCTGAGGTTCTGCTTGTGTTTGGGTATTTCTAGTCAACTCTATTTGTTTATAGTGTTTCAAGTTTTAAGCACTATAAAATACGCCCTAGCAGAAAGGATTCCAGGCGTTGCTTGGCGAAGGGATGATTTGCCCCCCACCCCCAATTCTGGGGGAGCAAGAGCCTCTCAAGTTCCCCACTATTGGAGGATTTAGGGGGCCAGGTGAGGTTGTTGTTTTTGAAAGTTCATTCCTCAATTCAGAAACGCTGGATTCTACACTCGGTTATCTCGCTTTAATCAAGCTATCAACCCCTTTGCAGGCTAAACATCTACTCCGCATGAATGCCTAATACTCATGAATCGGGCTTATCCCTAACCTGTTCGCTGCGGCGAGCTTTTGCTTTTTAGGGGCGATCGCCCTTGACCGCATTTGGGACTAACTAACTGCGCCTTGGGGTATGGTTCAAGACGTGAGCGACCCTTGCGATCGCCCAACTGCGCCCCGCCCCATGTAGCCATTTGCAACTAGGGTTCCGCAAATTTGAGCAAGGCCGATTGGCGGCGGCTAGACTATACTGGCTGATTACAGAAACTATTGCGTAGCATGTGAGTGCGGATTTATGGCAGATGTCCCAGATGCGTCTCGCGATCGCCCTGCTCCGGTGCGTGCAGACGAAGCACTGTTGCCAGAGCAAGCGTTAGCCGCTGGCCTAGCAGCCCTAAAAGCAGGAGATGAGTCGCAGGCGATCGCCCTGCTATCTTCTATTGATTCAGCCGATGCAGCGCCAGCGATATACCTCAAGGCTCAAGCGGGGTTGGTGCGCGCCTGCCAAAAAAATGGGCAGATGCAGCGGGCGATCGCCCTATGTTTAGCGCTGCAGCGCAGTCCCCAACCTGCCGCGCAGCAGTGGGCGAGCAAGACATTGACTGAATTAATTGATCAGCTCGCTTCCGTCTCACCGACTGCAAGTCTGACATCAGCTCAGTCTGACCTGGCGGCGGGGCTCAGCCGAGCGCGCCGTTCTACCCCGCCAACGCGCCCGACCCGGCGGTCTCCCTCGCCTCATGCCCGCAAGCTGTCCTCAGCAAAACGCCCAGCACCTCGCCCCGAGCCGCCTCGTTCAATCGACCCAGCAGACTCGTCGTCAGACCGCGCCACCCGCTGGGGGCCACTAGCACCGATTAAACCTTACCGATTATGGGGGGCGATCGCCCTAACCTTGGGAGCACTGCTGGTGGCAACGCTGGTGATTATGCAGTTGCTCAGGCTGGGCTTTAACCTCACGATTGCTCGCATCGCGATTCCCTACATTGTGATAGACCTGCGGCAGTTTGCTCTGTATGGCAGCCCCTGGCCGCCCACGCTCCTACTGTTGGGGATCATGCTAGCGGCAGCTTCTTGGCTGCTGCCGCTGCTGCTGCGTCGCTGCTATGGCATGACACCCTATCACCTGAGCGATTTAGAAACTTATAGTCCCGAGGCTGTGCGGCTGCTAAGGCAAGCCTTTACGGGTCGGCAGCGGTGGAATCAGCTGCCGACCCTGGGGCTGTTACCCACCGATGCACCCATCGTGTTTACAGTAGGTGTTGCGCCAACGGTGGCAACCCTGGCCCTCAGCCGAGGTGCGCTAGCACAATTCACTGCCGACGAGTTAGCAACCCTCGTTGCTGCTGAAATTGCCCACCTCGCCCGTTGGGATGCCGCCCCGCTGTCGGTGTTGATGGCGATCGCCCAATTGGGCTACTTGGGCTACTGGCAGCTTGCCCTGGGGAGCGATCGCCTGTCGAACCGAATCGTGCAGACCCTGCTGAATGGGCTGTCATCCCTCTGCTATGGGCTGTTTTGGCTCATGCGGCTAATAGGAGTCGGGCTGTCGCGGCTGCGGCTCAACTACAGCGATCGCCTTGCCCTAGACCTAACCGGCAACCCCAACGGCATGAGCCGAGCGCTGCTTAAAACCACGGCTGGCCTGGCAGAAACCTGTGCCCACCAGGGCCAGATTCCGCCGCTGCTCGCCAGCTTTGACTTGCTGTTGCCGGTCTCCTTAGAGCAAGCCATCACCTCGGGCAGCCTAACGCCGCAGCCGCCAGAGGCAACGCTATTAGAGCGCGATCGCCTGCATTCCTTTGGCCGCTGGCTGTGGATTCGCAGTTCTCACCTGCCGTTGGCGGTGCGGCTGCATCGGCTGGCGCAGGTGGCGCACTACTGGCAGCTCACCCCAGCCTACACGCTAGGTTCCACGACGGCCAAGCCCCCGACGCCCACCCGTGCCGAATCTCGCACCTTTTTGCTACAGGCTGCGCCCTTTGCCGGAGCCGCTGCGGGCCTAGCGTTTGGCTCTATGCTGGGGCTATTTGGGGCGATCGCCCTGCGGCTGGGCTGGCTTCAGTTTGATTGGTTACAGCAATCGTCAGTGTTTCTAGGCTGTGGATTGATTGGCTTCAGCATAGGCACCTTCCTCCGCATCAACTCGTTTTTTCCCGATATCACCCGCAATAATCTGCACAGTGACGAGCAGCTAAAGGCTTGGCTAAGCGAGCCTAACACCCTGCCGATCCACAGTATTCCGGTCAAACTAGAAGGCACGCTCCTGGGGCGTCCCGGCCACCAAACAGTGCTAGGGCAAGATTTGCTGCTCCACCTCACCAACGGAGCGCTGATAAAACTGCACTATGTATCGCGCTGGGGCTGGCTGGATGCATTGTGGCCGCGCACGCCCCATCCTCGTGCTTGGCTGCAGCAGTCCGTTACCGTCGTTGGCTGGCTGCGCCGAGGCTCCACCCCCTGGCTCGATGTAGATCAGCTCTATCCAAAAGCGGGGAAGCGCTTGGTTGCCGGACACCCCCTTTGGTCAACGGCGATCGCTGGCTTAACGACGCTGCTGGGCTGCTGGCTATTTCTGACCACGCGGTAAAAAACCTGCGGACAACGGCAACACCCGTTGTAGCGATCAAACCCCAAATCTGAATCCCATCCCCCTGGTTTCACGACTGTCATTTGTAAGTAACCTGAGTTCGGGATAAGCTCAAACCCTTAATGTGCCGTGCGCGGTGCGCACGGCACATTAAGGGTTTTGGGGCACCGCGCGTCGCGCGATGCCCCAAAACCCTCTTATATCAATTCTCTAAATCAGAGCGACGGATTGTTTGAGGAGGGGGGTGGGGAACTGCGTTCCCTAAAAGGGGGCAAAGCCCCCTTTTCCCCCATTTGTAGCCCAAATTTTCGGAATTGATATTAACCCGAACTGACGTTAAGTAAGAACGAATGGAATTTATCCTGCTAAATCAGGACAACTAACTCGGAGTTGGGATAAGACGCTGCCGCGCTATCCGAGGTCTGAACACAGGGTGTTGTTCTGCAAGGACGTTGCTCTGAGAATGTTGGCTTAGCCCACTCGCGCTTTGAGATGCTTTGCCACTCGCAGCGCATTAGCAATCACGGTGAGCGCCGGGCCAACCGCCCCGCTTGAGGGAAAAAAGCTGCTGTCCACCACATACAGGTTATCGAGATCGTGGGTGCGGCAGTTGAGGTCAAGCACCGAAGAGGCCGGGTCTTCGCCAAATCGGCAGGTGCCGCACTGGTTTGCCACCACCTGCAGCGGCACTTCGCCTCGCGGATACATGCCGCCCCGCTGCAGCACGGAGCTTTTAACGGCCTTATCGACTGTTTTTAGCACCTCTAGCCAGCGGTAGACCAGCCGATCATGGGCTTCCACATTGTTCAGGGTGTAGTCTAAATACAGCTTGTCGCCCTCTAGCCGCACTCGATTATTGGGATTGGGCAACGCCTCGGTCTGAGCCCACCAGCCGAGCGATCGCACCGCGAGTTGCTGCAGCCCAAACCCCGGCATCACCTTTGCCAGCACCGAGAGCACTGGCGGCGACTCGGCAAAAATCACGTCTTGCAGCAGCCCGCCTGTGTTTTGAATATGCCCCATCGGGTAAGGATATTGGTCGTCGCCCCAGTAGAAGTCGTTGACGCTCACCGAGCGCTGAAACTTGCCCTCATTTGAAGAACTGGTTAGCTGCACGATAGAAGTCATGGTCACCTTCATCAGGTTGCGCCCCACCAAGCCAGAGCGATTGGCTAACCCATCGGGGTGCAGTTCGCTAGCAGAGCGCAACAGCAATGCCGCCGAGTTGATCGCACCACAGGCCAGCACAATCACATCCCCAAAAAAGAGGAACGCCTGGCCGTTGATGGTCGCTTCTACTGCCCGCACCTCGCTGCCCGTAGAGTTGGTGTGCAAGCAAACGACCTTCGCATCAGTTTTGAGCGTAACGTTAGGGGATTTTACCGCCGGGTCAATACCAAACACCTGGGAATCGCCCGTGGGGTCATCCGTTTGGCGCGTGAGGCTGAGGGGCAGACGCGTGGGATGCAGACCCTGTTGGGCGATCGCCTCGACCACATCCTTGACGGGCTCCGCATGGGGCACAGCCTCATAGGGATAGTCGGCGCTGTGGGCGGGTTCAGTGGGGTCATCTGCCATCTGCCCATGAACTTGATAAAGCTGTTCTGCCTGAGAATAGTAGGGCTCAAAATCGCGATACTTCAGCGGCCACTCGGGCGATCGCCCCTCTTCGTGCTCCACCGACTCAAAATCGCGCTCGCGCAGCCGCATCAGCACCGCACCATAAATCTTGGTGTTGCCCCCGATGGCATAGTTCGTCTGGGGCGAAAAGGGTTCCCCCGCCTCGTCATACCACTGGTCAGGCGCTCGATAGCGATCGCGCTTAAACACATCCACATTGCTGCGGTTTTGCTCCTCTAGCGCCATCGCGCCGCCCCGCTCCAAAATTAGGATGCGCTTGCCCGTTTTTGCCAGCGATTGGGCTAGGGTGCCGCCCCCCGCGCCCGTGCCCACAATGATGAAGTCGTAGTGCTGGTCATCAATAATCATGGGAAACACCTGCCAAGGTCAAGACTAACGGGGAACAGAGGAAGCAGCGGACTCACTGCCATACATAAATCAGCACAAACAGAATAATCCAAATCACGTCCACAAAGTGCCAGAACAGGGACGTAGCCGCGACGCCAAACTCGCCATTGTCGTAATTACCCGGAATGAACGATCGCCCCAGCATCAGCGTTTGCAGCAGCACCCCCGTCAGCACATGCAGGCCGTGAAATCCAGTGAGCAAGTAGAACGTGCCGCCAAACACCCCAGAGGTAAAGCCAAACTCTAAGCTGCGCCATTCCACCGCCTGCCCATAGAGGAAGAAACTGCCCATGGCCATCGTCAGCAGCCAAAAGGCCCGAAAACCCCACAGGTTGTCTTTATGCAGAAACCGCTCAGCAACGTAAATCACAAAGCTGCTCGAGACCAGCACGAGGGTGTTGATCAACGGCTCTCGCACCTCTAGCCCCGACACGCCGTCGGGTAGCCAGTTCACTGCATTGGTTTTATAGACGGTGTAGCCGACAAAAAAGCTGAGGAAAATTACGCTTTCTGACAGCAGAAACACAATGAAGCCAAACATGCTGTTGGCGGCTTCGTCGTGCTCATGAGCGGTGTGGGCGATCGCCGCTCCATCCACCACTTGAGAATTCATTGTTTGAGATTCCACAGAACTCTCCATCGGTCTCCTGTTAGGGGGGTTAAGGGCTAGGGGTTGGCGCTAATTCTGTCCCAATCATGGCGCTCGCATTCGACACCAGCGGCTCATCTTTGCCATAGCCATAGGGCTCGGCAATCACATTGGGGAGTTCTTCAAAATTCTCTGTCGGCGGGGGCGATGAGACCAACCACTCCAACCCAATAGCGCGCCAGGGATTATCGGGGGCAGGCTTGCCCTGCACCCATGAACTCACCATGTTTAGAATAAACGGCAGCGTCGACATGCCCAGCAAAAACCCGCCCAAGCTGGCAATCACGTTCCAAAAGGCAAATTCGGGATCATAGGATGCGACGCGGCGCGGCATGCCCTGCAGGCCCAGGGGATGCATCGGGAAAAAGTTAAGGTTTGCACCAATAAAGGTAAGGGCAAAATGCAGCTTGCCCAATCCCTCGTAATACATCCGCCCTGTCATCTTGGGGAACCAGTGGTAGATGGCAGCATAGACGCCCATCACCGTCGCGCCATAGATCACGTAGTGGAAGTGACCCACCACGAAATAGGTGTTGTTGACGTGAATATCAAAGGGGACAGCCGCCAGCATGATTCCGGTAATGCCCGAAAACACAAACATCACCAGACCACCTAACGCAAACAGCATCGGCGTCGTCAGCCGCAGCTTGCCGCCCCACACCGTAGCCACCCAGGCAAATACCTTGATGCCGGTTGGCACCGAAATCAGCATGGTAGAAAACATAAACAGCATTCGCATCCACCCCGGAGTGCCGCTAGCAAACATGTGGTGAACCCACACAATTGCGCTCAAGCCCGTGATAATCAGCGACGACACCGCCACCACCTTATAGCCAAACAGCGGCTTGCGGGCATAGACCGGAAACACCTCTGAGAAGATGCCAAACACCGGCAGGATGATGACATACACAGCCGGGTGCGAGTAAAACCAGAAGAAGTGCTGATACAGAACGGGACTGCCGCCTTTGATCGGATCAAAGAAGCTGGTGCCCGTAGTTAGGTCAAACAGCAGCATCACGGCCCCTGCCGTGAGGGCTGGCAGACCAAAGAGCTGAATCATCTGAGCGCTCAGCACCGTCCACACAAAGGCGGGCATCCGAAAAAAGCCCATCCCAGGGGCGCGCATTTTGATAATGGTGGTGACGATGTTGACGGCACCCATGATGGATGACACCCCTGACAGCGCCACCGCTACCAACCAGAGAAATTGGCCATTGACCAGGTTGCCGCCTGGGTTTTGCAAACTCACCGGCGGGTATGACCACCATCCCGCTTGGGCAGGCCCACCGGGCACCAAAAAGCTCGACATCAGGATGATGCCAAATACGGGCACCATCCAAAAAGCGATCGCATTCAACCGAGGGAAGGCCATATCGCGCGCGCCAATCATCAGCGGCACGAGATAGTTCGCCAGTCCATTCAGCACGGGAAACGTCCACATAAACAGCATCACCGTGCCGTGCATAGTGAACAGGGCGTTGTAGACGGTGCGATCGACCAAGTCGGCGTCGGGAGTAATCAGCTCGCCTCGCATGATCATGGCGAACAGGCCACCAATCAAGAAGAACAGAAAGGCGGTGACAATGTACTGAATCCCGATCACTTTGTGGTCAGTGCTAAAGCTAAAGAACCGCCGCCAGTTATTAGGAGCACCGGGAGCAGGTTGCTCAACATTCGGGGCGATCGCCCCAGTTGGAGCATTCGTCGTCATGATTGCTTGTCCTCAGGTGTAGGAATCGCAGCTTGGGGGCTCACAGGCTGGGGATCGGCAGCATAATTCACCATCGGAGCTGGAGCGGGGGGTACAGACTTCCACCCCGCGCTGATGGGTTTTTTAGCGGCGCGCTCGTACTCATAGACCGCTTGGTTATAGGCCGTGGCGGGCGGCTGAGAGGCTGCCAATGTCAACCATTGGTCATAGTCTTCTGGAGATTGCACCACTACATCTGCCTGCATCGCGGCAAAATAGGTGCCGCTGTATTGAGAATCGCGCAGGCGATAGGTGCCTTCTAAAATGGGCGTAAACTCAAGCTGAGCATCGGTTCTGGGAATGATGTCTTGCTTTAGACGAAAGGCGGGAACGTAGAAGCCGTGAATCACGCTATCGGCTTTGAGTGCTAACCGAATACGGCGATCGCTCGGCACGTGCAGTTCTGTGCTGCTCACGTTGGCATTGGGATAGCGAAACTCCCAAGCCCATTGCCAAGCCAACACTTCGATTTCTTCAACTTCGGCAGGGCGCTCAGTGGGAACCTGCGGTGCAGCAGCATCTGTCGGAACCGCCGCATGACGATGCTCCATGGGGCCATGCACATCCATCTGGTCATAGATTTGGTAGCTATAGAAGGCGATCCCCATGACGATCACAAAGGGAATCACCGTCCACACTACTTCCACCGCCACGTTGCCCTCAATGGGGGGGCCGTCGCTAGTGTCATACTTGGCCGCTCGCGAAAACACGGCCGAATAGAGCAGCGTTCCCGTCACGCCCAAAAAGATGAAGCTGGCAACCGCCACCAAGAGGCTAAACAGATCATCGACCAGCTTTGCTTCTATTGACGCTTCGGGCGGCATCCAGCTATACGACATCTGCCCAATCCACCAGCTAATGGCAGCCAGGACAATTGCGGCGATCGCCAATGTCAAAAATGTGCGTGTCTTCATTGGGGGTTAATTAAGACAAACGATTCGATGTAGCAGCCTAGCCAGGGGTCAATTAGGTGAAACACCGATAGGCAAGATTAGGTCAGGTGTGGACGGGATACAGATGCCCAACACCACTAAACACGATAAAAGGAATTCCCAGAAATAACCAGGTTGCCTTAGATATACCTTTAGATCCAAGCGATCGCGCCCCGATGGACTGCAAAGAGAAGATTCACTCTGGATAGCTTCTGGATAGCTAACGTAGGCTGTTCATCAGGGAGCATCCATCCCCCAACCCTTTACTGCAGTAACGTGTTGGGATCTTGCCCCATCTCGAGCAATTGATCGGCCGTGACATGAATGCCAAACTCTCCTCCCATGTGCGCGCCCAACGTGCCGTGGGCAAACATCAGCGCAAAAATAAACAGGCCTGCTAGCAAATAAAGCCACTGCACCTGTTGCGCCCGCTCCTTGCGCCACACATATCGCTGAAAGCCTCGCCACACCGTCATACCAACGATCAATGCCAGCAGCAGCACGCCGCCCACGCCATGCCATAGCATGGTTTCCATCGCCGCCAGCCCCCAAGGGCTGGTTACATCTGTCAGGGGCTGTGCCAGAATCAGTTCATAAAACCCTGCAGCCACCGTAAAAAAAGTGATGATTGCAGCGGCGACCATGTTGTACCAGCCCACATCAAACAGGTTGGTGCGGGTTGCTGGGATCGCCAGAAACTTAAACACTGGCTTCTCTAAGGGGAACAGCACTCCCACAATGTCGAAGCCAATCGCCACAATAAACAAACCCAGCGTCATATGCACCAGGTTGGGATGGATCGGAATGGTGTAAGGCAAGCCATTGCTGCCAAGCCCTTCACCCAGTTGAGTGACAAGTTCTGGATTCATTACAGCGCTCCTTCCCGAACAGCCTCAACCACAGGCACAGTGTGCAGGCCATAGACCCACACCAGTTTGTCGCCCAAATACACCTGGTAAGACACAATGCCCACCAGCAGCACACCCATCATTAGATAGGCCATCGGGAGCGTTTTGGGATCGCGCGATCGCAGCACATAGCGCCAGCCAGTAATCGCCGTAATCACACCCGACAGCGCCCAGCCAATTAGCGTGTGCTTGTTCAGCGTAGACACCGCCGCCGCGTAGGGCTCTGCCAGACCTGCCTCAACCTGTCCAAAAATAATGGCGATAAAGATAGAGATGGTGGCAAAAAACATATTCCACCAGCTCACCTCGTAGAGCTTGGTATTGCGTGTGATGTAGCCCACCACGTCGCAGAAAAAGGCAAAAAGCACCATCGCAATGACGAAGTGAACCACAATTGGGTGCATCGTATCGGGATAGGGCAAATTATGCTCATTCAGGGGCGGAAGATAATCAAACACCGTGTTCTCCTGATCATGTTTGATTGATGTGTTGGAGTTGGGATGCTGCCATTAGGCAATAACTTTAACGGGGCTGAAGGTCATTTGCAGCCTGCATCCACATCAACTCATTGCTCAGACTCATTGGACTCATTGATAGGATAACAAACCTACACATAAGGCAACGGGTGCGTTCCAGTTTCGCAGTGCGTCAAAATGCTTTGTGCGGATTTAGTGCAGAAGAGGTAGGCTTTGAACCGTTTGGATTGGTAAGAGGCGAGTGGAACTACGCGTTGTTTAGGTGCGATCGCACTCGGTCTAATTGCTGGCGCACTTGGTCAAACCCCGTGCCGCCGTAGCTGTTGCGGGCAGACACAACGGTGCGAGGGGCGATCGCCTCATAGATATCTGCGTCAAAGGCTGGATGTAGCGCCTGCCACTCCTCCAGGGTCAAGTCCTTCAGCAGCTTGTTAGCAGAAAGGGATGCTTTGACCACTTTGCCGACTAGATTGTAGGCTTCGCGGAAGGGCACGCCCTTAGCGGCTAGGTAATCAGCCACATCTGTCGCATTAGAAAAGTCTTCTGCTACGGCTGCATTCAGGCGAATAGGGCGAAACTCCAGCCCTTCTTCTAGCAAAATAGTGGTGGCCTCTAGGCAGCCCTTAACCGTTCTCACCGCGTCGAACAGGGCTTCTTTGTCTTCCTGCAAATCTTTGTTATAGGCGAGGGGCAGCCCCTTCATCAACACCAACATCCCCTGTAAATGCCCAAATACTCGCCCCGTCTTGCCGCGCACCAGCTCAGGCACATCTGGGTTCTTTTTCTGGGGCATGATGCTAGAGCCCGTAGAGCAGCTATCCCGCAGCGTCACAAAGCCAAACTCCTCTGATGCCCATAGGATGACCTCTTCTGACAACCGCGACAAATGCACCATGATGATGCTGGCAGCGCTGAGAAACTCAATGGCAAAGTCGCGATCGCTCACGCCATCCAAACTGTTGGCATAGACCGCGTCAAACCCCAGCAGTTCTGCGGAATAGTGGCGGTCAATGGGAAACGTGGTGCCGGCCAGCGCTCCACAGCCCAGCGGCGAAATGTTGACGCGGGGCAGCAAATCTCGCAGGCGATCGCCATCCCGCTGCGTCATTTCCACATAGGCCAGCAGATGATGCGCCAAACTCAACGGTTGTGCCCGCTGCAAGTGCGTATAGCCGGGGATCAGCGTTTCCACATGCTGTTCGGCATGGGTCAGCAGCGCCACTTGGAAGGCCTGCAAGTGGGCATGAATTTGCTGAATTTGATCTCGCAGGTACAGGCGCGTATCGGTGCCTACTTGGTCATTGCGGGATCGCGCAGTGTGCAACTTTTTACCCACATCGCCCACCAGTTCTGTCAGCCGCCGCTCTACAGCAAAATGTACATCCTCCGCTTCTACCCCCGGCGTAAACTGCCCTTGGCGATATTCCTGACGAACTTGCTCTAACCCTTGCACCAATTGCTCACCCTCATCTGACGCGATGATGCCTGTGTGCGCCAGCATGCGGGCATGCGCCTGTGAGCCGGTAATATCGTACTCAATAAGTTCAATATCGAAGCTGATGCTGGCATTGAATCGGGCGATCGCCGGATGCAGCGCTGATTCAAAACGCTGGCTCCAGGTTTGAGATTGAGACGATGGCATAGTCAAGAACAACTGCTCACAGAACAACGATAGGACTAAGAATAGTAGGAATTCTGCTATCTTGCACCAAAACCTAAAAGAGAGCAGGTTGTCGCCGCTGCACGGAGATAACCTGCCCTCCCGGGCTTCGTCAGTTGTGACATTGACAAGAGCACGTTGCAGTATAAACAAGCAACATCTATAAGAAAGCGGCGTTTAACCCTAGGGAGTGTCATCAATTCCGACCAAAAGTCTTATGCTATGGGCATTAACACGCCCGCTCCGAAAAACAGTCTAGGGGCTGTGACCGTTGATTTCTGGGCCATTGGCGGCTAATTGATGACAGCCCCTAGACTAAGCAACGCTTACAGAAACGCTTACAGATTCTGCAGTGCTCCGCACACATTCCCGGTGTGCCTTCTCCAAATAATTCCCGCACCTTGCGCTCAAACCATGCACCTAATCGTCTACAGCAAGCCAGACTGCCACCTTTGTGAAGGGCTTCTCGAAAAGTTGGCGCAGGTGGATAGTATTTCCCTGCACATCGAGGTTCGCGATATCACAACTCGCCCTGACTGGTTCAATGCCTACCAATACGAAATTCCAGTCATGTATTGGGCAAATTTAGCGGAACAGCCCGAGTCGGCTTGGGTGCCAGTGCCCCGAATGTCGCCTCGGGCATCAGTGAGGCAGATGGCAGAGATGTTGCAGAAGCTTCAGTCTGACTATCAGTCCGACTATGAGATCGAAAGCAGCTAGCTCCAACGGCATCCGCTACCTAGCCGACTACTTAACGCTCAAAAAGCTGTCTGCCTGCAACATATCTGGTGATATTTCGTATCATGGCTTAACAGTTTTATATCGCTTGTATATCACCACTTTGATGGTGACAATATAAAACTGAACTATTAAAGTACTAATTCCGGTAATTCTTCTTTGATTCTGCCATCTTTTCTAAGCAGCGTTCAAGATGCTGGATTCGATAAGTAAACCAGAATTGTTTTGGGCTCCAAATCATTGGAGAAGATGCATCAAACAACCGTTGATTTAAGAACATCCAAACAGGAATCAAAATACGGTAGCTGGTCGAGTTTTTCATAACGACAAAAAAGCTGGTGAATTGTGCAGGTGGAGCGAGGCAAAGAACTCAGCGCAAGGCATTTATAGAGAGTCAAGGTATTCAGTAACCCTCAACTCATTGATAGACCGAGTTACGAGAACAATCGTTGATGTAATGATTTAGCGCTACTTTTAGCAACTTAAATCATAAAAAAACTCACTAGTTCCAAGTATTAGGCACCCAGAGCTAGCAACGTGGGATCTGATGAAGCTAAACACACCAGCACAGTTCTCATACTAGACTTAACTGACTGCTCATCTCATCCATCCTGAGATCATTTTTCCCAGTTAATCTGCAAATCGCGCATGTCCTTGGGTAGATTTTTCACGTCGCAATTAGGTTAGAACGATGCTAATTTATGCCCTTCTGATAGTCTTAACCCTGCTTATCCGTTAAACCCCTTAGACGACTCTGTGCTCTATTGACTACAAGAAATCCATCACCTCAAAACAAAAAACAAGGCTATTTCAGACCCTTAACTTTGGATAGATGCACGCGCGGCTGTGCATCCATCCAAAGTTAAGAGTTCGACAGATTGACCTAAACTGAGCCAATATCCTGATGACGCAATCACTCCTGTGAAGTGTTCAAGAGCTTGGTTGCCGGGTCAGGATAAAAACAAAGGTTTACAAAACAATCAAGGCTCGCGCTGTGCGCGAGCCTTGATTTAAGTGGAGCTGAGGAGAGTCGAACTCCTGTCCGCCCTGGGTATTAGTACTTCACTCGTTCACAGGCTTAGCTTCTCTGATCCTCAAAGCGGGAACCGACGCTTATCCCCGTCGGCGGGCTTCTCTAGTGATGTCTTAGCTAGCAACCGACCAGAGGCAGTGTACTAGAGCATCCGTTGGGGTTTAAGTCTGCAATCCTTAACGGAGTCAAACCGCAGACGCTCGAACCTAAAAGAGGTTGTTAGGCGGCAGCTACAGCCACGCGCTTACGAGCAAAAGGAACGATGTTGTTCGCAGTTACGTTTTGTTTGAGCCATTGATTTTCGAGAGGTAGCTCGCTCTCGGCCTGAATCATAAAGTAGTGTTCGCCAAAACGTCGAAACCGGTACAGCCCCATGCTTTAGCTTTACTTCACCATTATAGACCTGCTTAGCGGCAGTTGCCTATGTTCTTAATAATCGGTTAACCGTCTGCGCTAGGTAGTTGATTGATCGAGCGTTTGCGAAGGATGGTTCGTAAGACGGCAGGACTTGGGGCAGATCTGCGCTTAACCCTGGAAAGCTTGCGGCAACCTGTTCAACAGGTCTGCTAGGTATTTGAGCGATTGTTGACATACATCTATTTGGCTCAGGCTTATATGCCGTAACGCGCACCGACTACTGCCTTTGAAGAGAAACAGCATTACAATGGGCTTAACATTTTTTAAGAATGTGGCTAAAGATTAAGGAGACCACAATGTCTGATCTTGGAGCAAGCTTGAGCGATGTATTGGAACCGCTTGCCGCCTGGTTTCGTAGTTTGAATGTGCCAGCGCCGATTGTGCATTGGGGGCACCCTGCCATGATGGGTATTGTGGTGCTGGTGATGGGCAGCTTTGCAGCTGTGACGGGGTGGCAAGGACGGTTGCTAACGGCAACGGATGACGCCCTAGCAGCAGAAAAACGCACTGCCCACAAGAAGATCGCGGCATTGATGTTTCTGTTCATTGCACTGGGGTATACCGGCGGAGTGTTGTCGCTGGTTATGCAGCAGCAGCCGATTTTGCAAAGCTCTCACTTTTGGACAGGCTCAGTGGCGATCGCCCTTCTATGGATCAATAGTTTAATTGCCGCCTTCGGGTTTTCTCAGGGCAAGGGCTTTCGCACCGTCCATGCGTATGTGGGGAGTGTGGCACTAGCGCTGCTAGTAATTCACGGCGTCTTTGGTCTGCAGCTGGGGTTATCAATTTAGGTCATCTTTAGACAGTTCCCAATTGAAGCATGGCAGCAAGGGGACAAGCGGCCCGGGTATAGACATTGTTTGTACCCGGGCCGCCCTGGTCGATTTAATCGTTTCAGCCGACTTGGGGGGGACGGGGATGAGTGGTGATGCGCGGCAGACGATGTTTAAAGCCGCAGAGAATTTCCCAAGAGATGGTGCCGATGGCGTTGGCCCAGTCGTCAGCGGTGATGCGATCGCCCCCATCGGTTCCCAACAGTGTCACCACATCACCCACTTGCACCTGCGGCAACGCTGATACATCCACCATCATCTGATCCATTGTGATGGCTCCCAACTGGCGCATCCGCTGCCCCCGCACCAGCACCTCTAGCCGATTTGACAGCAGGCGCGGCACCCCATCGGCATAGCCAATGCCAACCACCGCAATCTGCATGTCCCGCTCTGCCACAAAGCGATGGCCGTAGCTCACGCCTTCACCAGCCTGAAGAGACTTAATTTGGGTGATTCGCGCTTTGACCTGCATCACTGGCTGTACGGCAATGCAGTCGGCAAGATGGGGCGCAGGATGCAGACCGTAGAGCAGCAGCCCAGTGCGCACTTGGTCGTAGTGCAAGGCTGAATCCACCAGTGTGGCGGCGGAGTTGGCGAGATGCAGCCGGGGCGGGTGAATGCCAGCCGTGTGCAGTTGGGCGATCGCCGCTTCAAACCGTTGCTGCTGCATTCGCAGAATCGTTAAGTCGCGTTCGTCGGCGGTGGCTAAGTGCGAGTAAACGCTAGCGATTTGCAGTTGCGGCAATCCTTGCACCAGGTGGGCAAAGTTAGCCGCCTCTTGCCAAGAGGTGCCTAGGCGAGACATTCCAGTATCTAGCTTTAGATGCACCGAGAGGGGCGATCGCCCCTCCCCCTCTGCTAGGGTTTCGGCAAACACGAGCGCCTGTTTGGGGTTGCCTAGGGTGGGTTGCAAGTGCCAGTGGGCGATCGCCTGCACTTGTTCGGGCATGTTGGCTGCGCCGAGCACCAAAATCGGAGCTGTAACGCCCGCCTGCCGCAGCTCAATGCCTTCAGGAATAGTGGCTACCCCCAACCAGCTTGCGCCCGCCTGCACCGCTGTCTGCGCTACCGTCACAGCCCCATGCCCATAGGCATCTGCCTTGACTACCGCCATTAGCGCGGTGCCGGGGCTCAGCGTTTGCCGAATCTGCCGCACATTAAACGCTAGGGCATCCTGGTTAATTTCGACCCAGGCGCGATCGCACTGCACCTCCCCCACCGCAGCATCTCTAGCCGCAGCATCTGCTGAATTCACTCCGGCTAACTCGGGTGCCAGCGGCATCGGCAGATGTGACCGATTACTCTGATTGATTGCCGTAGAAGACGGCTCCCAGCTACTTCCCATTGCAATTCCTCCACACCGAATGTATGTCTAGAACTCTTGCACGGGTGCAGCGTCCCGGTCGTTTAAGTGGATGCTGGGCGGACTAGACCGACACACCATTCACTCAACTGCATGAGTTTTGACCACTATACTCAGACCCTTGTATTAAACCTGGGAAAATCTGGTTGCTGCGGCACAGGGACAAACAGGCTGCGGTGAGTCTTGAGTCTGTTTTTGCAACGCTCAAACGGTGAGCCTGTGTACTAGGGATCGGCGCGATCGCCCACCGCAGGGCGATCCCGTTTCTGTGGCCTGCGGTTTCCAATGCCAGTTAATAGTGTCAATATGTTAATATCACGTCAACCTTCTTACTAGTAGCCAAATGGGCAAAGTTCTGGTGTTGAACGCGTCCTATGAACCCCTCAACATCACAAGCTGGCGGCGAGCGATTGTGCTGGTGATCAAAGGCAAAGCAGAACAGGTTGAGCACAACGGTAAACTCGTCTACGACAAATTGCCCCTGCCAACCGTGATTCGCTTGAGGCACTACGTCCGGGTGCCCTATAAAGAAATTCCATTAACGCGCCGCAATCTGCTGCATCGAGACAGCCACACCTGCCAGTATTGCGGCTATACCGGCGATGACCTCACGCTAGACCATGTTGTGCCCCGGTCGCGTGGCGGTGGCGACACCTGGGAGAACATTGTGACGGCCTGCGTGCGCTGCAATGTCAAAAAAGGCAACCGCACCCCCAAAGAAGCCAGTATGCCAATCAACCGCCCACCCCACAAGCCCCACAGCGGTTTATATTTCGAAGTGACAAAGCATGTCAAAAGCGGCGTGCACAAAGAATGGCAAAAATATGTAATTGGTATCTAAATCGGTATCTAAATCCCTAAGGCGTGTCATCAATTCCGACCAAACGCTTTATGCTATGAGCGTTGTCACGCCCGGCTCAAAAACCAGGCTAGGGGCTGTGACTGTTGATTTCTGGGACATCAGAGGCTAATTGATGACAGCTCTAGGGCAGAATGGCGCAAGTTCAGCGACCTATTTGACGTTGCTCAAGGGGCGATGGCTGAGCAACGTCGGTCGTCTTCTGGACAGGCATTACCAAGGTGAAGCGTCTCCCAACCCGGGCTGCAGCATTGCAATGAGACTACGCTGAACCAGACCGCTTAAACCGATCTTTAGCGGAAGCAAACGCCTCATTCATCACCTGCTGAATCCGTTGGGGATCAGGCTTTTTGCCGCCCATGAGGTCACCAAAATAAACGCAGGCCCCTTCACCCAGTGCCCACGTATAGGCTGCGGCCCAAGAGGCCGCGATAACGCTGCCAAAGACGGGTACAAATTTGATTAACTCTCGCCCGATGGCCTGGGCTACAAATCCTCCGGCGATCGCACTGCCCACGCCCCCCGCTTGAGATGGCGTCAACACCTGTCCATAGAGCTTGCCCAGCAGCGTAATCATCGACACTTGCAACGCGGTGAGCACCGGCATCGTCGCAAAGGGCAGCGGCACCGCCGCCAGGGTCGCCGCCATCACCGCAAAGGCCGAGATATAGCGCCGGGCCACATCCCGATAGATGGTTCCCAGTTGGCGACTGGCCTCATTTTGGGTGTCTAATAGCTGATACATGGCGCGGGTTTCGGCCTCGGGCAGCAACTCCGCCAGGCCATCCCGAAACGCATCTAGCCCATAAAACGTGGGTGTAAAGTCGTCTTCCTCTAGCGTAAAATCGATGAGCACTGCTTGGTCATAGAGTCCTGCAAAGGTTTGCTGCAAGGCCGCTGCCGCCCGCGCCACATCTGGCAGATCGGGCGGATAGGCGGGATGGTCAGCCAGGGTGAGGGGATATAACTCGTGCAGGCAGGTCATCACCAGCAGACAGGGTAGACTGGGAAACTGGGTGCGCAACTGCTGCGCGACCTGCTTGAGGGAATCTACGGCAAAGTCAGTGATTTTGACGGTGAGCACCAGCACTCGGGCGCGATGGGTGTCAGCCTGAAGTTCGGCCACGAGTTCCTGAATTACGGCCTCAGTATTCCGATCCACATCCCCTAACCCAACCGTGTCGGTAAACACCAGCAGCGGCAGGTCGCTAGAGGGATAGTCGTAGCGCTGAATATGCTGAGTATGGGGTCTGAAGCCTTGCCCCACAATATCTGGCGATACGCCGGTGAGTCCCCGCACGATGGAGCTTTTGCCTGCTTGCGGCTTGCCCAACATCACGGCTTCGGTGGTGGGAAGCTGCTGCCGCACTGTGGCGAGAATCTCAGCAATGTCTTCGTCGTTGACGCTAAACCAGCGATCAATGCGGCGCGATCGCACGTCTCCCGGCAGCAGGCTGCTCAGCTTTGTCACCATGCCATTCCACACCCGGCTTACGGGGTGCAGTTGGGCCGCAAGAGCTTCTGCCGCAGAGACGACAGCATTGACAGCATTGGAATCGGGCGATCGCTCACTCAGGCTATCTTCAGTGAGTGGATCTTCTGGGGTAGAGGTGGGGTTGGGGTGCTCTGACATGACGGCACAGGTAATCTCGCAGTTTCCCCGATCTTAATGGATGCGGGCGATCGCCTTCGAGGCAGGATCTCACACCCAATTGAGGGGGATAACCTCCTTTTTCGTGGCGGTAGCCACCCGATCTGGTCATGGTCGTCAATCCCGAGTCAACAGCGCTACCGCATACACCGCAATACCCTCTTCTCGACCTTCGGGGCCTAGCGTTTCGTTTGTAGTTGCTTTAACGCCCACTTGATCGGCGTCCAAGCTCAGGGTTTCGGCGAGGCGATCGCGCATGGCTGCAATATGGGGCTTAAGTTTGGGGCGTTCTGCCACAATCACCGAGTCCACGTTGCCAATTTGCCAGCCCTTCTCTTGAATCAGGTGGTGAACCTGGGTCAGCAGTTGCAGACTATCGGCCCCGGCCCATTGCGGATCGGTGGGAGGAAAGTACAGCCCAATGTCGCCGAGGCTGAGCGCACCCAACATCGCGTCCATAATGGCGTGGGTCAGTGCGTCGGCGTCGCTGTGCCCCAGCAGCCCCAGATGATGCTCAATGTGAACGCCGCCCAAAATTAGAGGGCGATCGCTCACCAGACGGTGAATGTCGTAGCCATTGCCAATGCGGATCTTCATGGTGGATAACCGATATGCCGATGCCATCATAGAAGATTCGGTCGGGGTTGGGCGATCGCCCCTTTCCCAATGCGGGGCTGAACAAAGGATTTGCCCTGACGCTGTGGACATGCGCACCGACTGCTCGCGAATCCACGGTTCAAGAATTCATTATTCACAAACCACGGTTCAAGAATCGGCGTTGCATAATTAAGAGATGAGTTAGGGAACTTTGCAATGCAATGTCCAGAGTGTGGAGCTACCCATATCCGTAAGAATGGGAAGAGAAAGGGTAAACAAAATCACATCTGTGTCGCGTGCG
>JAESGQ010000090.1_pt1 | contig 89076 bp, 67 predicted proteins | sample 9266251 | NCBI WGS metagenome assembly JAESGQ01 (sample SAMN17056778, study PRJNA650883) | algae metagenome | isolation source: Kaiparowitsia implicata GSE-PSE-MK54-09C and co-occurring heterotrophs from... | place: USA: Kaiparowits Plateau, Grand Staircase Escalante National Monument, UT ... | reverse complement strand
AAACGGCTGCTTGGTCATGCGATGTCAACAATGCCCAGCGCGGGGTTGACTGGCAGATGAAGGTAGACGACGCACGCTGTAAGCTCGCGTCTGTCTACCCTAAAATTAAGTCTTGACGCTGCACTAGGCAAGAGTTGCGAAATCCGACGTTGATGAATACGAGGATGAATTCTAGCATCAATATCCCTCGCAGGGGCACACAGCCGTGCGTCCGTCCTCTGAAGCCCTTGAAACTAGGCGATAACATCAATTTACTGGCTTTCCAAGCCTCTCAATAAGGCTCAACAGCAAGAATTCTCAATCGTGAAGCTTGTTGAGAGAGCCGAGCTTGACATCTGCAAGCACTGACAAATAGAAGCTCTAGCCATAGCCTGTAGGGATTCTAGCCTGAGCCTTAACCCGAACTCAGGTTCATTAGGTAACACATGCACTCAAAAAGTCCTACTCTCAGACACATGGTGCCACCAGGTGATACGATTTTTACCCCAACTTCACCCCAATAGCTTGTCCAACCATGGACAACTATGCCCAAAACAGAAACGGCGAGTAGAAACACTTAAGTACTGCACTCACCGTCGGTCGGGATCTCTGGGGGCTGAATCTATCGGTTTATCGTTAAAGGCGCCACCCAGATTCGAACTGGGGAGTGGAGGTTTTGCAGACCTCTGCCTTACCACTTGGCTATGGCGCCGTGATTTACGATGTTGAGGGTCGTGTTGTAGACATGTGGATGATAATTCTGAATGCCCTAAGCCTTAGGCAGTTTAGCAACCCTGACCAAAGGTCTAGAACATCACCGATGTTGAGCAGGTGACAAGGGATTTAGCCGTTTGGTTCAACTTACTAACCCAGTCTAAACCCAAAGGGCATTGCCCCATCTCACTAAGCTTAAATCTAATCGTAAGTGTGCCAAGGAACAACACATTCGGAACTATAGTATACCTGAGATTGGATCAGGATAGAACCGTAACCTGAGCCTCTTTTTCGATCAATTGTCTGGCTCGGGGTGCAGGAATCGCGCGATCGCCCGCCTATAATTCAGGAGTAGCACCTGTTCGGTTCTTCTATCCCTCCAGATTCTATGCTAGTTGCCCAGATCACTGACACACACTTGTTTGCCGAGGGCGATCGCCAACTTAAGGGTATCGCCACCGCAGACGCTCTAGCGGCAGTGCTACGGGCTGTTGATCGGCTGATGCCACGGCCTGATGTGCTGTTGCTCACCGGAGACCTGTCTCAAGATGAAACTGCAGCGTCCTATGATCGATTGCGATCGCTCGTGGCCCCACTGGGCATTCCCACCTATTGGATTCCGGGAAACCACGACATTCCGGTGGTGATGGAGCCTATCCTTCAGGGAGAACCGTTCTTTTCGGCAAAGCAACTTCAGCATCAGGAGTGGACTCTGCTATTGCTGAATTCGGCTGTGGTAGGGCAAACGGCAGGTGTGCTAAGCGATCGCAGCCTGACCTGGCTCGACCAACACTTGCAGCAGGGGCGCGATCGCCCCACGCTGATTGCGCTTCACCATCCGCCCTTTGCCATTGGGTCAGCTTGGATGGATAGCATTGGCTTGCAACAGCCTGAGCAGTTGTTTGCTGTGCTCGATCGCCATCCCCAAGTTAAGGTGGTGCTGTTTGGCCATATTCACCAAGCAGTTGAGGCCGAGCGCCAAGGTGTGCTCTATCTAGGCACCCCTTCCACCTGTGTGCAGTTTATGCCCAACAGTTCAGAATTTGCCATTGACTCGCAGCGATCGCCCGGGTTTCGGCTGTTGCATCTGCACCCCGATGGCCGCGTAGAAACCCAGGTGCAGCGGGTGCCGATCCTACAAACTGCAACTGCGGAATAGGCTCATCCTGCTGAGCGTGAAGGGGTGATCTCCTGCCAGCCTTGATCCCTTGCACTGAAGAAGATACAGAGAAGGAGATGCAGAGTTACGCCCGGTTGCTCAGGCATTTGGAATCGTAGCGGCTGAATTAACGCTGAAGGGCGATCGCCCCAAGTGAGGTTTTCCGCTCTCTGCATCGACCGCAAAGGTCGGTATACTTTACTAAATCAATAGAGCAAATCAATAGAGTGAAGTAGAAGTGAAAGAAATAGAGTGGATTAGAATACTGGCAACGATGTGATGTCAAATTGATATCATGGATGCAAGTCTAAACCCAGTCCTATTCATTTCCGCTTCCTAGCTTCAGCTTCACAGTTTTCGCATTACATAAACTGCTATGACCTCCTACGCCACGTCTTCTGCCCGCGCCGACTTGAGCGAACTGCGGCGGCTAAAGTCCCTCCTCCCACCCGAGTTACGCAGTTGGGTGACCATTGAGGCGTCTACCGCTGCCAACCCACCCATCATTACCTGTGAAGAAATTGGTAAAGATCAGGTGGAAGTGCTGGTCGATTTGGCAAAGTGGGAAGTGCTGGCTCTAGACCAGCGCAATCTGCTGTTCTGGCACGAAATTGCCCGCATCCAAAATGACACCATCCCCCGCGATGGTTGGGAAATGGCCGCTTTGGCCATTGGCCTTGGGGGTGCCGTGGGTGAACTGTGGGTGCAGGATGGGTTGCTGCTCATGTTAGCGCTGGCGCTGTGTGGCGTATCGGGCTGGCGCTTGTTTAAGAAAAACAATGGCGAAAAAACTCTGAAAGAAGCGATTGAGGCAGACGATCGAGCGATCGCCCTAGCGACTCGCTTCGGCTATTCCCTCCCTAATGCTTACAAGAGCCTAGGCAGCGCCCTCAAAGTTCTGATTGAGCAGACGCCTAAGAAAAACCAGCGCAAGCGCTACGAATCGCGGTTGGATGCTTTGAAAAAGAGCGCAGCCAAGGCCAAGGCTAAAGCCAAAGGCCCTTCGATTTAGATCACCCTAAGGGCGATCGCCAGTTTAATAAAGTTAGTCTCACGTGATGGAACCCTTGTAGTACAAGGGTTCCATCATATTATTTTTGGGATCTGCACGGGCGAGCGACAGGTGTTTTCTATAGAGTACCTGTCGCTCAAACGGCTGCCGCAATTTACATGGCTCTTGCCAGTTCAGCCGCAACTTCTGGGCGAGAGAATTCGGGCGGGGGCAGTTCTCCTCGGCGCAGCATTTCACGCACCTTGGTTCCTGACAAGTGAATGCGTTCCTCAGGCAAGCTAGGGCTGGTTTTGGTTGTGGACATTTGGTGCGATCGCTTGCAGAAAAAGGCATGCTCAAACTTGAGCGGCTGGATGCCCAACTCCCCAGGCTTAAACTCATCAAAAATATGCTGGGCATCATACGTGCCGTAATAATCCCCCACCCCAGCGTGATCGCGTCCAACAATAAAGTGCGTGCAGCCATAGTTCTTCCGCACCAGCGCATGGAAAATCGCTTCTCGCGGCCCGGCATAGCGCATAGCCGCTGGGTTAATTGCCAGAATGACCCGGTCTCGGGGGAAGTAGTGCTCCATCATCAGCTCATAACAATTCATCCGCACATCGGCGGGAATGTCATCGCTCTTGGTTGCACCAACTAATGGGTGGAGAAACAACCCATCCACGATCTCCATCGCACACTTAATGATGTACTCATGCGCCCGATGGATGGGATTGCGAGTCTGGAAACCCACCACCGTTTTCCAGCCCTTTTCAGCAAAGAGCGATCGCGACTCGGCGGGGTCAATCTGATACGAAGGAAAGCGGGGGTCCACATCCCGCTGCAGCAGCCACACCGGGCCCGCCAGATTCACCACACCCTGTTGGTACACAACCGCTACACCAGGATGCTTCTCTTCATTCGTGCGATAAACATGCAGCGCTTCGTGCATCTTGTCATAGGTGTATTTTTGCGTCAGCTCCATAACGCCTACGAACCGACCCGCAGCATCATCTAGCCGAACTAAATCACCCGCACTGACCGAATCCGCAATGGCCTCTGACACCGAAAGCGTAACGGGAATAGACCAAGGCAACCCATTGGCCAAATACATTTCATTGACCACCCGCTCATAGTCAGCCTGCCCCATAAACCCCGTCAGCGGGCTAAAACCACCAATGGCAATCATCACCAAATCTGAAAAAGCTCTCTCATCAAGGGTCACGCGGGGTAGCTGCCCTGCTTGGTCAAGATAAGCTTGCTTTTGGTCGGCGCTGCAAATGCGATTGATTAAGATTCCGCCATGGGCAGCGATAGTTTCTAAATGCTGACTCAAAATTCCTCCCTCTGACATTACTCAAAGTGCTCAGGCTTTCGATCAACCATCCTATAGCACCACAAGCGCTCATGATTAAAGCATTCCTGATCCCTAGAGGCTTTGTTGCATAAATAGCCCAAGTGCAAAAGTTCAGCACTATCACGGATGTTTTGCAAAAACAACATGCAACTTTAGGTTTTGGGTTTGGATAAAAGCTTCGGATTTGGGAAGATTTTTCATTTCTCGCATGCTGTTTTGCATGATCCCAAAGGGTTTTAGGGAAATTTATAGGACGAGTCCATCGTTTATAAAATCCTTGGAATATTTAAAATATGTGTCTTTCAAGGCTTAGAAGCTGAAGACAATATAAATGCTGTTTTTTATTTGGGATCGCTGAAAACCAGTCTGATAATGCCTCTCCACCTATTTGATATCGATTTTCAACAAAAATTGCCAACGAGAATAGAGAGAGTTTGCACCCAAAAAAATAATTTAGTTCAAACCTCTGATGAACGACGAAAATTACGCTGTTTTTGCTTGTCGTCACTGCTTCAACTACGAATCGGTAGGACGTAGAGGCGGTCAATGCCGTCTGTTAGGGGCACCCGTGCAGGGTTCGTGGAAGTCATGTTCTCAAGCAACGCCTTTGTTCCAGGTTGATCTAGCCAGCCAACCAGCGATGGCAGCCGTCGCGGTGTTGCCGTTAGCTGCAGCAAATGCATCAACAGTCGAGGTCTTAGAAACGCTATATGAGACAGCCGCCGCCTCACTCGGCTCAGCCTAAGCCAAAAGACCCAAAAGGAAAAAGCGCTGTACGGCCTGGCCGTACAGCGCTTTTAAGTTGACCTAAAAGCTAGATTGATGTCTTAAACGTTGATGGCTTTTTTGGCAACCTGATCTAATTCACCTTTGGAGTACTTGGCCGCATAGACTTCAACAGATTGCTGTTTGATCTTGCTGGCATTGCCTGCCGTTCCAAATTGCTGATAGCGATCAGCACAGACCTTTTGCATGTACTTGATTGAAGGCTTCAAGAAGTGGCGGGGGTCAAACTCTTTGGGCACCGCTGCCAGAGCTTCTCGAACCGCAGCTGTAATCGCCAGACGGTTGTCAGTGTCGATGTTTACCTTACGGACGCCGCTCTTGATGCCTTTCTGAATCTCTTCGACGGGCACGCCGTAGGTCTCAGGAATGGCACCCCCATATTGGTTGATGATGGCGATCAAATCTTCGGGAACTGACGAAGAACCATGCATGACCAAGTGGGTATTGGGCAGGCGACTATGGATTTCTTCAATGCGGCTGATGGCCAAGATTTCGCCGGTGGGCTTGCGGGTGAACTTGTAGGCACCATGACTGGTGCCGATAGCAACGGCGAGTGCGTCTACTTGAGTCCGCTCTACAAAGTCCACAGCCTCGTCGGGGTCAGTCAGCAATTGAGAGTGATCCAATTCACCCTCGAAGCCGTGACCATCTTCGGCTTCACCTTTGCCGGTTTCTAGAGAACCTAGGCAACCCAGTTCACCTTCTACAGATGCACCAATAGCGTGTGCGACTTTCACCACTTCGCTGGTGACGGCAACGTTGTATTCGTAACTAGCGGGGGTTTTGGCGTCAGCTTCCAAAGACCCGTCCATCATGACGCTGGTGAAGCCGTTTTTGATGGCGGAGTAGCAAGTGGCTGGCTCGTTCCCGTGATCTTGGTGCATCACGATGGGGATGTGAGGATAGGTTTCAACGGCAGCCAGGATCAGATGCCGGAGGAAGTTTTCCCCGGCATACTTACGAGCACCGCGAGACGCTTGCAGAATCACGGGGCTGTCGGTTTCGTGGGCAGCCTGCATGATGGCCTGGATCTGCTCCATGTTGTTGACGTTGAAGGCAGGGATACCATAACCGGTTTCAGCGGCATGATCCAGTAGCAGTCGCATGGGCACAAGTGCCATGGGGATTCCTCCTAATTGGTGTGATAGCTTGTTCAGCTCGGGATGCAATTCTTACGATAATCTTAAGCCACTTTGTGATCAGGGAAGACTTGTGTCTCCACAAAATCTCGTGGGGCGATCGCAAGACTTGGCAGAACTCAGCACAACGCCCAACCCTAGGCTGTATTCAGAGCAGATTCGTAGCTGGCAATGATAACGTTAGGCGCTTGCTGCAGCCCACCTGCGTCCCATTTGCTTGATCAAACGACAGCTCTAACAGCACTCCTGTGGTAGCGTTTGCTTATTATTAAGCATAAATGCTCATGGTAATTTTGCCCAGCAGCCTAGCCAATCCATTGCTGCCTCTACGGTGCCGACTTGGCTAACGTCGGGCATGGGTGGTCGCTGCACCATGATGACGGGGAGTTGAAGCGCTCTGGCGGCCTGAACTTTAGCATAGGTGGCAGGGCCACCGCTATTTTTGCTCACGACTGCATCGATCTGGTGCTGGCGCATTAGCTGGGTCTCAGCGGCGAGGGTAAAGGGCCCTCGCTCTAGCACTAGGACTCCGGGTGGAATGGGGGTGTGGGCGGTGGGTGGGTCGATCATTCGCATCAAAAACCAGCGATCGCCCAATCCGGCATAGGCGGCTAGTTCTTGTCGCCCAATTGTGAGAAAAACGCGTTGGGCGATCGCTCGCACGACTGCAGCTGCATCTTGATGGGTGGCTACATTAAACCAGAGATCGCCCGAGTGCGGCTGCCAAGCGGGGCGCACTAGCCTCAGATGAGGAATTCCCACAGCTTGGGCGGCAGCAGCGGCATGCCATGAGATTTGTGCGGCAAAGGGGTGTGTAGCATCTACCAGCAGGTGAATTTGGGCTTGCTGCAAATATGCTGTCAGTCCTTCTATGCCGCCAAATCCCCCCACTCGCACCGTTCCCTGGGGCTGAGTGGGGTGCTGGGTGCGTCCGGCCAGCGAGGATATAACCTCAAACCCGGGCAGCGCTTGAGCTGCTGTGGCCAGCGCCGCCGCTTCTCCCGTTCCTCCTAAAATCAGTAACCGCGTCATACCCATCGCACATATCCGACCTGTGCACCCGTCATAGACGCTCAGCGCACATCAAAAATGGCATCTTGCTCAGAGTTCATAATAAAGTCGTACTCAAACGCTAACGAGTTGGAATGGCGAATGATGGAGAAGCCAAAATGAGACACCACATCAGTCGTGAATGTGGCCATCACCAGCTCCACCAGCTTTCGCTCAGAAAGGTCAGGCTGCTGCACAAAATAATCGCGCTTTGCAAAAAACACGCCCTCGTCCTTTGGCACAATGATGCTGTTGATGCGGTGGGCGTGCTGAATGGGTCGAATATAGAGGGAGATGAACTCTTCTTGGTTGCGCTGTAGGCGATACAGCCGCTCATGCTGAAGCCAGCTCATGCGGAACATCATCCGCAGCAGCTCAAACCCCAAAATATAATTGAACACGTTGTTCCGTTCTTCGGTACTAAACACCAGCTTCAGCGCTGACTCTAGATACAAATCAGGTTGTCGCCGCGCGTCTTGAGCCGAGTGAATATAGAACTGCCGGATGTATTTTCGTAACACGGCCGCATTGAGTTCAGTGTCGATGCGAAACTCCTTCAGGTAGTCACGCACTCGCTGTTCGGTTTCTTTGTCCTCTAGCTTTTTTGACACCACGCCATCAGCGGTGTAGTCGTCTAAAAACTCGGCCTGCACTTCGGGTGTGGCCGCACACATGAGATGGCACAGCGACAGCATATAGCGGCGCTGATCCCAGGGCAGGCTCTCGACCCAGGTCTTCGCTTCAGGGGGCAATTTCCCTAAAATGCTGCTGCCGCTGGCAATGGGCAAGGATTTGAGACGTTTTCCAGATGACTTGGCCATGCTTCTGGCGCTGCGGTGGGGATGGGTAGGCGACAGGCTCAACTCTGAGACTCACACAGGGCGATCGCCCAACACGCTGGGCATCGAATCAGCTCTATGATGCCCAGGTCTTTCCAACAGGCTGCAATACTCTAGTGATATATCGATTCTAGGTGGATTCTGAGAGGCGCGCTCCTTCATACTCCACAATCGGCTAAGGCAGCGAAAACGGAAATGAGAGGGCATTGCGCATGAATTGTGCAATACCCTCTCATCTCTGTAGGGTTACTCTTAGATTTTGGAGTGAGCCGTTAGAACCAACGCAGTTCTAGAAATCCTTTATTGGGACGGCTCCGCTCCAGATCATCAACCCAGTCGGTGGATTTATAGGTACCAAAGGCATGATCCCACCAATCCACAGCTAGCCCAAAGTTGTGATCCCACTGCCCATACTTGTGATGCACATAATGAACAGGCATCTTGATCATCCAAAAGCACTTAACCGGGTTTTCATGCTGAAGTTGATGAGCATAGGCCGAGAACGACGCATACCCTACTGAGCCGAGCAGCCATCCCATGCCTGCTTCAAATGAGACAAAGAACATCGGCACAATCAAAATTACAGTGGCCTTAATGTAGTCCAAAAATTCCCACACCACGCCTTGGCCTTCATTGCGGCGATGATGGTCAAGGTGACGCTTGCCAAAGCTTTTGGGATACCAGTGCATAATGCGATGAACCCAGTATTCCACCAAGCTTGCCAGGATGAATGCAGCCAGAAAACAGGCGATCGCAACCCCCATAAATCTCTCCAATACTCCTAAATTCACACCATTTCATTCAGATTCATTCAGATACGCTCAACCGAGCTGCCGCTTAGCCCACTATTCAGTAAACCGTCCCGAGAACTCTTCCAGTTTGTTCTCGAAGGCATTCGGAGATAAGGGACTGAACAGAATCAAACCGAATGCTGCGCCTCAACGCTGCAACGGTTGTTGCTTGTCTTAACTCCTCATTATGTCTGCTTCTAACCAAGATGGGGCAAGGGGTGTGACAGTCTCAATAGGCGTCAGGAGCATGGGAACAGGCAGCGATCTGGCGCTAGCTCATGCAGCATTCAACAGAAACCGAACCGCTCTTTGGAGTGCTGTTACCGCTGCATAGCTGAGATAGCCGTAGGGGCAACGCACTGTTGCCAGAGCAGTTCTAAACCCTTGCCAGACTGCTGCCAGACTGGTTGCGTCGGTGCTCCCTCAACCGTCAGCTCGATAGCCTGCTCAGATTGTTCGTGAAACGTTACATTTGCTCTCAGCTTCTATCTCTCTCAGTAGATACGTCGAAGGGTGATAAACTTCTATCCTAAAGATCGGCGTTAAAGCTGCAATCTATGCATTTGGGGTGCTGTTGTGGGGGAGGACTACGTGGGGCGATCGCCCCCACAGGTAGACCCACAAAATTAATTAGGCAGACCATTCATGAGAGCAGGGTAGTCAGGCCGATGATCACAGATCTCGCTAGGTACCTGACAGTGGATAAGTCTGCCTAATTGGGATTTGAATCTGCGTTGTTCAGCCCCTGGTTGACTACGCCCTGAGTGTTGAAGTGAACTGCTGTTTCGTTTCATTCATTTACAAAATGCCAATTTTAATGAACGAACTGCCTTATTTTGAGTAGGGTTGGTTTGAATTATGGCATTGATTAATTAAGGTCTAATAAGGTCTAATGCTTCAACGCACCAAGTCGTTAGTTATGTTTACAATTTTCTTTAGTCCAAATTTAATTTCGTTTTGAATCTGTAATCTGGATAATGATGTAGTTTCATGGCTAGTATTTCGTCGATTTCGTTAGCGATAACAGCACGCTGGCGACGGTCAAAGCCCTTTCGGCTAGTGAGTTGCGTGGTGGCGTTTCTGCTCACTGCCAGCTTAGTGATTCTTCCGGTGCTGTCTCAGCAGCCCGTTGAAATTAGTTTCATTATGCTGGCTCCTGAAACACCGTTTTTTGAGCCCCTAATCCGCGAATTTGAGGAGCAGAATCCTGACATTCGCATCAACATGGTGGAAGGTCCAAACGAAGCCAACTTGGTGGAAGACCTGAACACCTCCGCCTATCTATTGGGGAGTTCGCCCTACGACCTGATTAATTTAGATGTGGTGTGGACATCCAAGTTTGCGGCAGCAGGCTGGCTGATGGATCTGGGCGATCGCTTTCCTGAGGAACGCCGGGCTGAGTTTCTGGAGGGCGACATTGAGGGCAGTATCTATAACGACACGCTCTACCGCATTCCTTGGCGAACTGACGCAGGGGTATTGTATTACCGTGAAGACTTGCTGAATGAAGTTGGTGCTCAGCCTCCTGAAACCTTTCAGGAAATGGTGGAAATTGCCAAACAGGTGCAAGACGCGGGCAGTGCCCAGTTTGGCTACTTATGGCAAGGACGGCAGTATGAAGGCGTGTCTGCCATGTTTACTGAAGTCTTGAAGGGCTTTGGTGGCTACTGGATTAATCCCGACACGAACGCAGTGGGATTGGATGAGCCGGAGGCGATTGAGGCCGCTCAGTTTTTGGTAGATACCATTCGCGATCGCGTGTCGCCTACTGGAGTCTCTACCTATATCGAAGAAGACGTGCGGCGGCTGTTTCAGAACGGCAACGCAGTGTTTATGCGTAACTGGCCCTACGCGATTCCGCTGCTCAACGAAGACGGGTCTCCAGTGCAGGGCAATGTGGGCACTCGCCCCATGCTAGGCACCGAGGGCTTCGACGGGGGGGGCTGCTTGGGCGGTTGGGGTTGGGGTATTTCTAGCATGACTTCCCATCCTGAAGAGGCCTGGCGGGTGGTGGAATTTTTCACCAGTGACGCGGTGCAAAAGCGGTTTGCGCTTGAAGCTGGGTTTACGCCATCCGTGCGATCGCTCTACCAAGATGCTGACATTTTGGCGGAATACCCCTACTTCAGCGATCTATTCGAGGTGGTGCAGAATGTAGCACCCCGTCCCCTTACTGCACAATATGCTCAGGCCTCTGACATTTTGCAACGCTACTTGAGTGCCGCCTTCTCGGGGCGCACCAATGCCGAAGATGCGCTGAATGCGGCAGCTCGCGAAACGCGAAATTTGCTCGGAGTCGCTCAATCCGGGGCGGCTGAGCCGACTGAGGGGTCAGCACCAGACGCTGCCCCAACCTCAGAACCGGCATCGGAATCGGAACCCTCGCCTGTACCCGATGCGGGCACCCAACCAGGGACTCAGCCCGCTCCCGCTGAACCTTCTGAGGTCGATGCAGAGGCGTCACCTGCGCCCCAGCCAGAGGCCCAACCTGAACCCCAAGCAGACGAGCCGGAGGCCGTAGGATGACCAAAGATATTATTGTTCAACGTGAGCGGCGAGTGGGATGGCTCCTGGTCTTACCGGCGCTGCTGCTGCTGCTGGGGGTGTTTGCTTACCCCATCGGTCAGGCATTTTGGCAGAGCTTGTTTAACCAAAACTTAGGGACACAGCTCACGTCAGAATTTACCGGACTCAGCAACTATGCCCGCATGACTCAGGATGGGCGCTTTTGGCAGACGATGTGGAACACTAGCGTGTTCACCTTTTTCTCGGTGTTTTTTGAGTTTCTGCTGGGGCTAGGCGTGGCTTTGGTGCTCAATCAGTCCTTTCGAGGGCGCGGCATTGTGCGGACGGTTGCGATCTTGCCGTGGGCGCTGCCAACGGCGCTAATTGCTCTGGCTTGGACCTGGATTTTTAACGATCAGTACGGCATTGTCAACGATATTTTGCTGCGGCTGGGTCTGATTCAAACCGGCATCAACTGGCTGGGCAATCCGACCTTGGCGATGGGGGCCGTAATTTTTGCGGATGTTTGGAAGACGACGCCGTTCATCAGCATTTTGCTGCTGGCCGGGTTGCAGTCCATTTCTGAAGACCTATACGAAGCGCACCGGATTGATGGTGCTAGCCCGTGGCAGAGCTTCCGGCAAATTACGCTGCCACTGCTCATGCCGCAGATTGTGATTGCGCTGCTGTTTCGCTTCGCTCAAGCCTTCGGTATTTTTGACTTGATTGCGGTGATGACGGGGGGTGGCCCTGGCGGCGCAACAGAAACGGTGTCGCTCTATATATATTCAACGGTGATGCGCTATCTCGACTTTGGCTATGGCGCGGCGTTGGTTGTGGTGACATTTGTGCTGCTGATTCTGGTGGTGGCGATCGCCGCCTTCTTCCTCAATCGTTCTAGAGCCAAAGCCAGAGGGGTGAATTAACCATGACAACCTTTCCTGAATCCGTATCAAAGTCACAGCGCAGTAGCGGGATCAACTGGCGATCGCTGATCTTGCCCATTGCAGTTATTCTTGTGGTGCTCTTCTGCCTAGCGCCAGTGCTGTGGCAGTTGCTGACCTCCGTCAAGGTCAACCAAGATATCTCAGCAGTTCCCAGCGTCTACTTTCCCCGCCGCTTTACACTAGAGCACTACCAGCAGCTCTTTGCACGTCGGCCCTTTTGGAACTATTTGCTCAACAGCTTCTTTGTAGCCGCAGCCTCTACCCTGCTGGCGCTGGGGCTGGGCGCACCTGCCGCCTATGCGTTAGCGCGGCTGCGGCTGCAGGGTGAGCGGGTGATTTTGGCAGGGGTTTTAATTGTGACGCTGTTTCCGCCCATCCTGCTGTTTTTGGGCTTGCTGCGCGTGGTACAGGTGCTATCTCTGGGTGACAATTACCTGGCGCTGGTGCTGCCCTATGCCGCCATTAACCTGCCGCTGACAATTTTGGTCATGCGCAGCTTTTTTGAGCAGCTGCCGCGAGATTTAGAAGACTCGGCCAAAGTAGATGGCTACAACACTGTGGGCACGCTGCTCAATATTGTGCTGCCGCTAACGCTGCCTGCCCTGGCGACCACAGGCATCCTGGCCTTTATCACCGCCTGGAATGAATTTATCTTCGCCCTTACCTTCATTACCCGTGAGAGCATGAAAACCGTTCCCGTAGCCGCTTCACAGCTAGGCGGCGCGTCTATCTTTGAAATTCCCTATGGCCCCATTGCGGCTGCAACCGTATTGGGGACGCTCCCGCTGGTTTTACTGGTGCTGTTCTTCCAGCGACAGATTATTCAGGGGCTCACCTCTGGTGCGGTAAAGGGGTGAGGGCTCCTTTGCTTTGATGCATTTGATGCTCCATTTTGACTCGACCATTTCTCTTTGCTTCTGGTGCCATGACACAAACTGATCTCAAACCAACCCAAGCTCACACCACCAACGCTCCTGCGCTGGAGGTTCGCAGTTTAAACAAAACCTTTGCGCCTACGGTGGTTCCGGTAAAGAACTTGAACCTGACGGTGGAACGGGGAGAGTTTTTGACGCTGCTTGGCCCGAGCGGCTGCGGCAAATCAACCGTGCTGCGGATGATTGCAGGACTAGAACACCCCACCAAGGGACAGGTCTTGATTGATGGGGAGGACGTGACGCGCCTATCGCCGAGCGATCGCAACATTGCCATGGTGTTCCAAAGCTATGCGCTGTATCCCCACATGACGGTGCATGACAACATTGCCTCGGGATTAAAGCTGCGGCGTATTCCCAAAGGCGATATTGAAGATCGCATTCGCGATGTGGTGGACTTTTTAGGACTGCACGAGTTGCTGAATCGTAAACCGGGGCAGTTGTCGGGTGGGCAGCGGCAGCGGGTAGCGGTGGCGCGCACGTTGGTGCGGCGGCCCTCAGTTTTTTTGCTAGATGAGCCGTTGAGCAACCTGGATGCGCTGCTGCGAGAAAATGTGCGGGCCGAGTTGAAGCAGTTGTTTGAATCGCAGCAAGCGCCTGTGGTTTACGTCACCCACGACCAAGTAGAGGCGATGACCCTGTCTTCTAAAGTGGCGGTGCTGAATGAAGGGTATTTACAGCAGCTCGATACGCCAGAGCGCATCTATACCCATCCGGCCAATCGGTTTGTGGCAGGGTTTGTAGGAAGCCCCCAGATGAACTTTTTAACCCTGCCCTGTGATGGACAGTCGGTGACGTTGGGCAATCGCCGCGCCCCGCTCCCCACAGAGGTTCGCACGGATGCTAAAGAAATTACGCTGGGTATTCGCCCCGAGCATGTGCGCCTAGCCCGAGAGGGCGAGTCTCCTACCGTAGAAGGAACAGTATCGCTAGTCGAGCATTTGGGGATGCACAAGCTCTATACCGTGCAGGTGCCGGGCAAGATGCCTATGACGGTGCGATCGCTCATTCCGCTCAGCCACACCCATAGCGATCGCCCGATCAAGCTGGTTTTCTCTGGCAATGCCATTCACTGGTTTGATGCTGAAACGGGCGATCGCCTGAATCAAGACTAACGGTCTTAGAGCAGCGTCAGTTCGGCAACTGCCTAAAACCGTGCTGTCCGCAACGCAGGCAGCACGGTTTAGCGCTATTTAAGCCCTACAGCTCCAGGTAATTGCCTTGGCAAGGATTCTGCAAACGCGGGCTAGCAAAGTGCGTCGATTCTTACTGGAGCGCAAGGGCTACACGCTTTTTTGCATTTCAGCGCGTGTAGAGTCCTCCTGAGAATGCAGCCCAGCTCCACCCCTAGCTCCCTAGCCCCCATAGCCTGCGCGAATTTGCGCAGCCTGAGACAGCAGAGATTCGGCAAAGGCAATCGCTTCTTGATCGGTGCCGCCCACCAAGGCCGCTAGCTCTTGCTTGCGATCTTGCTCGCTAAGAGAGGTGACGCGCACCACCGTCCGCACATCATCGCCGCCGCTGGGAGCTGCATCTGGGGCAGGCGCGGCGGTTTTCGGTTTGCTGGACTTGCGCCGCCCATTGCGGCTAGCAGGTGCGGGTGCTTCTGCGGGCAGGTCAATCACCTGTTTGCCCACGCGAAAGTGAGAGGTCGCCATCGCTGCAATCAATGGCTGGTGGGTGACGCAGAGCACTTGATGACGCTGCCCCAACTGATGGAGCTTTTCGGCGATCGCCTGAGCCACCCGCCCTGACACACCGGTATCAATTTCATCAAACACCATCGTCCCAATGGGATCGACCTGAGAGAAGCAGGATTTGAGCGCCAGCAAAAAGCGGCTCATTTCTCCGCCCGAGGCAATATCTGACAGGGGTTGCAGAGGCTCACCCGGATTGGGGCTAAACAAAAAGGTGATGCGGTCAGCCCCCGTCGCCGTGGGTGTAATGGGCGTAATGCTTACCTGAAACTGCACCTTGTCCATGGCTAAAGGCTTGAGTTCACCCACAAGCTGCTGCTCGAGCTGGGTGGCAGCGGTCTGGCGCAACTGCGTGAGCACCGCACAGACTTGGGTTAACTCTGTCTGCCGTTTCTGCACCTGCCGTTCCAGATCCTCTAGCGACTGGCCGCCCCCCGTGAGGCTATCCAAATCGCCTTGAAGCTGTTGATAGTGGGCGATCGCCTCGGCCAAGGTCGGCCCATACTTGCGGCAAATTCCCTTGAGCTGAATGATCCGCTGCTCCACCTCTTGCAGGCGGTCGGGGTCAGCTTCTAGCCCATCGCCATAGGTGTTAATGTGGCGTCCGGCCTCTTCCACTTGGGCCAGCGCATCTGCGACCAAATTCAGCACCGGCTGAAGCTCGCTATCATAGGTCACCATATCGGTTAACAGCCCTTCGGCGCGCCCTAGCAGGTCGGCGCAGGCCTGCCCCTCATCGTTTTCATACAGCGCTTGATAGACCGCATAGCTGTGTTCTTTTAGCTCTACGGTGTGGCCGAGTCGCTGCCGCTCTTGCTCTAAATGGTCTAGCTCATCTGGATCGTCTAGGGCGGCTTCGCGCAGCTCTTTGACTTGATATTCAAACAAATCCAACTGCTGCTGCCGCTGCTGCTCTAGCTGGCGGCGTTTTTCTAGCGCTTGAGTGGCCTGCTGATAGGCCGCATAATGCTGGGCGATCGCCTCTCGCTGGGCCAATACAGCCGCACCACCAAAGCCATCTAGCCACTCTCGCTGCAGGCTGGGCTGCCCAAGCTGCACTGTCTGTCCTTGGGCAGTAATTTCTACCAGGCGATCGCGCAATTCTTCTATCTGCTGCTTGTTGACCACCACCCCGTTCACCCGCGAACGGCTGCGAACGCTGCCCTTGCCTGCGGTCATCTCGCGGCTGCAGACGAGGTGAGTGGCATCATCTGCGCCATCGGCCAGCGCCTCAATCCCCTGCTCCACTAGCCAAGTATGCAGCGAACCGTCTAACCGAAACGTAGCCTCAATCACGGCCCGATCGGCCCCACTGCGAACCGCACGCCCGCTGACCTTTCCGCCCAGCGCTGCATCTAGCGCATCCAAAATGATGGATTTTCCGGCTCCGGTTTCGCCCGTGAGCACGTTTAACCCAGCGCCAAAGTCCAGTTCTAGTCGGTCAACCAGCGCAAAATTTTCAATATTTAGGGAGATGAGCATACACAGGAGATTGACCCAGGCGCTTGTGAAACGCATGCACTCGATTGTGCGCGTTACGGACAACGGCAAATTAAAATCTAGACCTACAACCTTGTATCGCTTGCAGCGCTAACGGCACAAAAACTTACAAAATTTCATCGGTTTGGTCTACTTGCTTACCCACTCAGTGTAAAGCTAATCTGAAGGGTTGAGGCGTTGATTCCAGCCAGACTCAGCGTTTAGCTGTCGTGATTTATACCCTAGGTTGGGCACTCTAACTGGTGTAAAGTTTTGTTCTCTGAGTTGAGTTGACGATGGTATTTCGAATTCCGGGTGTCGCAGAACGGGCGTCGCGCAAGATTGGCCTGCGCGTAGTTCTAGTTTTGACGGTTGTCTGTCAAATTTTGCTGGCAGTTAGCTTGGTGGGCTACCTCTCCTTTCGGAACGGGCAAAAGGCGGTCAATGATTTAGCCTATCAACTGGTAGATAAAGCCAATCAACAGGTGGATGAGCATCTGGACCTATACCTGTCGATTCCGCAGCAGCTCAACCGCCTCAATGCCGATGCGATCGCCGCTGGGCGACTCCGTATTGACCAACCAGAGGCGGCAGAGAAGCAGTTCTGGAGCGAGGCTCGGGTTTTTGACACCATCAACTACATTGGCTATGTGCTGAAAGACGGGACGCAGGTTGGCGCAGGGCGCTACCTCAACGGGACAGATCTCGTCGTGTTTGAAAACCTGCCGGGCAACGGCAAGGCCGCTGACTACCTAACCGACGATCAAGGCACCCGCACCCGCTTGTTGCAACGCTATGACTATGATCCGCTACCCGACTATCAAGACGCGCTAGAAGCAGGCGAGCCCTCTTGGAGTCCTGTATTTGTTGCAGAGATCAAAAATACCGAAACCGAAATGGCTGCTGCCACCCTTCAGGGTTCTGAAGCCGCCGCCGATTTGGGAATTCACTATTACGCCACTGCAGCAGCAACCTATCCGCTCTATGACAAAGCGCAGAACCTCCGGGGCATTTTTAATGTGGATGTGCTGCTGACGGGCATCAGCCGCTATTTGCAGTCGCTGCAGATTAGCCCCTCGGGACAAGTGTTTGTGATGGATCGCCAAGGTCTGTTGGTGGGCAGCTCTGATCATCAGCCAATTCTCTATCGACAGGATGAGGTAACCCAGCGCTATGCCGCCCAAGATAGTCCCAACCCGCTGATTCGGGCGATCGCCACCACCTTGCAGCAGGCTCAGCCCCTCGAGCGCATCACCACCGACCAAGAGTTTCAGCTCACCTGGAATGGGCAGCGACAGTTTGTGCAGGTCGCCCCGTGGCGCGGCACCGACGGTCTGGACTGGCTTGTGGTGATCACGCTACCCGAATCAGACTTTATGGCACAAATTGACGCCAACACCCGCAGCACCGTGTTGCTCTGTGCACTGGCGCTGCTGGTCGCCGCAGGGATTGGCATTGTCACGTCTCGGTGGATTGCTCAACCTGTTTTGCAGTTGAGCTTGGCTGCAGAGGCGATCGCCCAAGGCAATTTGCAACAGCATTTAACCGCCTCGGGCATTACCGAACTGGATGCGCTGCACCAAACCTTTAACCGCATGGCCCATCAGCTGCGGGACTCCTTTACTGAGCTAGAAACCACCAACGCCGAGCTTGAGCAGCGCGTAGACGCTCGCACAGCAGAACTATCCTATGCGCTGTCCGATTTGCAGCAAGCCCAGAGCAAGCTGATCCATACTGAAAAGATGTCGAGTTTGGGGCAATTGGTCGCTGGCGTGGCTCACGAAATCAACAACCCCGTCAACTTCATCCACGGCAACCTCACCCACACCGAGCACTACGCCCACACCCTGCTCAATCTCATTGACCAATATCAGCGGGAGCACCCCCATCCCACCCGACGCCTGCAAGCCGCCCTAGACGATGCCGAACTCGAGTTTGTCCGCGACGACTTCCCCAAATTGATTACCTCAATGCAGGTCGGAGCTGAGCGGATTCGCGAAATTATTCGCTCGTTGCGGAACTTCTCGCGCCTCGACGAAGCCGAGTTCAAAACAGTGAATATTCACGAAGGGCTCGACAGCACCTTAATGATTTTGCAAAACCGTCTCAAGCAAACGGCCAGCCAGTCTGGCATTCAGGTGATTAAGCACTATGGTGACGTGCCTCTGGTAGAGTGCTACCCAGGGCAGCTTAACCAGGTGTTTATGAACTTGTTGGCAAATGCCATTGATGCGCTCGAGACTTATCAGATGCAAGCCACAGCAGCAGGCCACAGCAAAGAGCCTGCCGCTATCACCCTTTCCACAGAACCTGATGGGGCCAACGTCATCATCCGTGTCGCCGATAATGGGCCGGGGATTCCACCTCATATATTGCCTAAGCTGTTTGATCCCTTCTTCACCACTAAGCCGGTGGGTAAAGGCACAGGCCTGGGATTGTCGATCAGCTATCAAATTGTGGTGGAGAAGCATGGCGGCAGGATGTATTGCTGCTCAACCGCAGGCGAAGGCACTGAGTTTGTGATTCACATTCCTCAACAGCGCAAGTCGGCCCCAAGGGCGATCGCTCAAGGGTAACGGCCAATTAATGTACTCAGAAGCTTGAAACCCTATCCTCGAACTCCCGTTGGGTCAAAAGGGGTTTGGGGCACTATGCATCACGCAGTGCCCCAAAACTTGTCAGTCGATCTCGAACTGAGGCGGGGTTGCCCGACCGAACCGGGGCGAGGGTCACGGATTGGGGCGATCGCCTACGCCGCGCGGCGCTGACTGCGATCGACGCCGTGCAGCATTGGCGGCGGCGAGACTTGCGACGTGACCTGCAGCAAGCGCGGAATCTGATAGCTGTTGTAAACCCGAAACTCACGTTCAACCGTGGCTTGCGCAGTGCGGACGGCTTGGTTCAGCACTAGCGATCCTTGGGGGTCAGAGACGGAGCGGTGGAAGGTGCCGGGGGGAATCCGCAGAATGTCGCCGTTGGCCTGAAGCCGCACAATGTGGAAGGGCTGTTGCCATGATAGGTTGACCAGATAAAAAGTGCGCCCACCCGATAATGCCAGCAGGTTATCTTCTTGGTTGGGATGCAGATAAAACTGCCAGAACCCTTCGGGGCTATTGTTGGGGCTAGTGGCAGGCCCATCGTGGTATACCAAGTCACGAGCGTTTGAGGTAGGAATTGTAATATCGAAGAATTGGACGCTGGGTGTATCGCGGAATTTTTTGTAGGAAAGCAGTTCAAACATGGTTCCTATGAGATGCAGTGGGTTGGCTCAGATCGTTAACCAGGTTTTGTCGCAGGGGGTGAGGTGAGTGCGCACCTCAGTCCTGCTTTACAGTTATTTATGCTGTTCCTTCCAATTAATCCCAAGACTCCGGTAGAAACAACTCTCATTGCGGGTCGCATCCATGCGGTTTGCGAATCGATGCAGCTATGAACACAGAGCACCTGCGGATTTTACTGGCGGTGGTGGAATGCAAGAATTTTTCAACCGCAGCCTTGCAGTTAGATATTTCGCAATCGGCAGTGAGCCGGGCGATCGCCGCCCTTGAAGAAGAACTTGGGGTATCGCTGCTGGCGCGGGGACGGTTTGGGGCCTATCCCACGCCACTGGGAGAGCGGGTGCTGAGCCACGCGCGCGACATCCTGATGCTGCGTGACAAAATTGACTATGAGGTGAACTTAGCCCAAGGGCTACAGGGGGGCAAGGTTCGCATTGCCTCGTTTCGCAGTGCGGCCACCCACCTGTTGCCGCCCCACATTGCTCGATTTGGCGATCGCTTCCCCACGATTGATGTCAGTTTGATGGAGGCAGAGCCGACGGCAGTAGAGCAGGCATTGCGCGAAGGGCAGGCCGATATTGGCCTCGTGCCGCTGCCACGAGCTGAAGAATTTGAGACGTGGGCGATCGCCCGTGATGAATTTGTGGTGTTGCTGCCCCCCAGCGCCACTCCCATCCCCGACCCCCTCACCTGGAGTGCGCTCTCATCCTACGCCTTCATTTTGTATAACTATGCCGAATGCACCTCTGCGGTGCGCGATCACTGGGCTCTATCGGGGCAGGAACTCAAAATCGGGTATGAGGTCAAGGAAGATTCCACCATTGTCAGCATGGTGGCGCAGGGGCTAGGGGCGGCGATTCTGCCCCGCTTGGCGGCGCTTCCCATTCCGAAAGAAGTGCAGGTGCGATCGCTCCCGGTGCCGCTAGAGCGAGTCATTGGCGCAGCGGTGCTGACTAACGTGCTGCATCCCCCAGCCGTGTTTGCGTTTCTGGATGCGCTCCGGGGCACTGGACTGTTTGCAGAGGACTAGCCCTCATGCGCATCCCTGCGCCTGGCGAGCAGCCTCTTGGGCGTTAGGATAGCTTGGCACTAGCCCTGATTAATCTTTGCGGGTGCCGGGGGCATCTCCGGTATTGCGAACTTGCACCACTCGCTTGAGCAAATCAAACCAGAAATTTGACCCCATCGACACGGCAATGCCGGTAATCACCCAGCCCAGAAGCATTTGGGGAATTGACAACACCCAGCTACGGTCGGCTGGCAGTTGCCGCGCGAGGTTTTGCGCCGTCCAACCGATGGGCAGCGGAATTTCGTCCAACACATTGCTGACGGCATCGCGCAGCAGGGTCAGGTCAGTTTCTAGAGAACCGTCACTGGGCAGCGGCACAACCTCGCCCCCGTCTGCAGGGAATGGGGCCGGTGCCGTTTCTATCGAGCGCGTCAGCAGTTGGTCAGCACTTTGGGAAATGGTTGTGCGCAATACGGTATCTCGTGAGAGCCGATCGACAATCAAAAAGGTGTCGGCGTTTGTTGCGGTGGCGAGCAAAATGCCTAGGATGATAGCAACCCCCTTGGCGTTGCGGCGATACACCCCAGAGGCGCGCTCCATTGAGCGGTCATACCAGGCTTGTACCTCCTCATCCAGTTGAATCACGCCCTCGCGCAAGCTGTGCGATCGCACCTGAGCCTGTTTGGCGAGCAGCATGATGTTGTGCCGCAGCTCTACGGGAAGGATCGCCATCCGAGACCGAATGTCGGTCACTAAGTCAGCAATATCCGGTGGAAGTGGGCGATCGCCTTCTAAAATCATCGCGACCACTTCATACACCGTTGGTTCGAGCTGCTTCAGCCCGACAGACTGTTTAAGAAAAGGCAGCCGCGTCCGAATAATATCTTTGCAGAAGTTGTCGTTTTTCAATGCCGCTTCGCAGTAATCGATAAAGCTAACAATTTGGGCGATCGCCAGATCCACGCCTTGTTCTAGCCCTATGCGACTGCTGCGGTAGTCATCCTGAACTTGTAGAAGCTGTTGCCGCAGTCGGTCAAACTCCGCCTCCAGCAGGTACTGATCGCCCACGCTGTGGCGCAGCGCTTGCAGCACATCCTGCAGTTGCCCCAATCGGTCATCACTAAACTGGCGAAACGTCAGCTCGCCAATGCGCTGGCTGATTGTTTCCAGATCCATCTGTTCCAGCAGGGCATCGGCAAATACCTCAGAATTGATATAAGACGGCCCAGTGCCTTGCCCCACAAATACATCGCGCCAGCCAAAGAGTTGCCGCAATACCGCACCCAAGCCCCGGGTCAGCCCCTTAAACACGCCCGGCAGAATTCCCCGCCCCTCTTGATTAAGCGCCTGAATCAATGAACTGTTATACAACCGATCAACAAATTCTTGTGTGGTTGGGTCGAGCTTGCCATGCCCCAAAATCAAATTTTCAATTGACTTCTTTAAATGCTCGGCGCGCCACTGTAGCACTGTGGCAATCAACTCCTGCACTTCTGATGCGAGCAGGCTCAGAATCAGCAGAATAAACACAGCACCCAGCACAATGTCAAAGATCAGCGGCAAATTCATGACCTATCACCCCGGAGCATTCTTGCCTCGCAAGTTTAGCTCACAGAAGTCGTCTTGATGCGATGAGTTTGGGCATGGTAGCTTTGCCACCACGCCTAGGCTAGAGCGCGAATTTTAATGCCGAGTTTTAGTCCAGAATCTTAGTCCAGAGTTTAGACTATCCGCTTACACCGCTTCGAGTTCTCGCGTGTTTGGTTGGCTCAGCCCCGATGTTCGAGAATTTGTTAGCACCAAGGTTTCCAAATCTGGCATCTCTTGCCAGCAAGATGAGCAAAACCAATATACCCGGTTCTGCCGCGCGTGACGTAGGAGTGTATTTGAACAGCAAGGGCATGTGGCCATAATGGGATATCTCAATTTTTTTCAAAGTTGTGCTTAGTCAGTTTTTCGGGCCAATCTCTCGATTAAACCGCCACATTAAACCGACTAGGCAAAAGTAGAGCGAGCTCTCTAAATCGTCTGATTGAAGCTATCGTTTCAACAGCTTTAGTTATTACAGCCTAGTAAAAAAACAGAAAACAAAAGTCTCTTGGAGCAGGCATTTATGTGTCATTTTTTCTAGTGCCAAGCAAGAAAACTAACTCTAACAACATCGCTGAAGGGAAGGAGGAGCAAGCAATTCAATAGATCAGCACTTCAGCAAAGTTATTATGTACTTATTATTCCCTCATGCCTGCTTAAATCCCAAATTCTTGATCTTATTTTCGACGTAGCGTTTGGCTAAATCAAGTAGCAAGTCATTGTCAATCTGTCTATAAAAAACTGCTAATTCGTTAGAGTTGACCACCTCTATTTTCAGATGGATGACGGACTTTAAAGATAAATTTTTCTGGAAAGAGAATTGAGAAAATGCTCGCGTTTTCTATTTATTCAGATTAACTGCGAATTGATGAACTAAGAATTGACCGAGCAATCATTCTCCAAGAGGTAAAAGTAATGGAAGCGGCGGATACAAATTGCTAGAGATACTGAGTAATGAGCGCTGTAGGTGCTCTATAGGTGGTTTGTCAGGATTGGGATACATAGATTTATCAAACTGACTTCCTCCATATACAATTCAAAAGCAGTCACATTAAAAGTACAAGCTTCCGACAGGAAAAGTAACAACTAGATACATTCTAAACTCTTTTGATGGTTGACGCTCTCATCTTGGTCAACTAATGTGACGCGCCAAAACCGCTAATATGTCGCCAACATAACCAAAAAAATGCAGTTTAGTAGTGGTCTATACCTGATGCATTTTCTATTTGCCAATTGCACCCTCTAAAGACGCATTAAAGACGCATTTCAGGTTAGATCAAGGCTGAATTATGAAATGATTTTGCATTACAAAGTCATCCCATTGACAGAGGTTTATTTCAATAAACTTAAGAGCCGATTTTTCTCTGCTGTTTGGCTTAGTAAAATTCTTTTTGTATTCCTTGGTACGAAATTAAAGTATAAAAGAGCACATCTGTGAGATTTCTTGCGATCGCCCCATTTTATTGAGCGATGGCATAGGGCAGGTCTTCTTGATTTAGCGTTATTTCAGCGGCTCTTTGAGCCGTTGTAAATGTGTAAGGATTTGGATAGGGGCTCAGACCTGCAAATTCTTACATTTAAGATCGCTATTAGCTCGCTACTTGATCGCTATCCCTTATCCAGACGCATGTGGAGTTGAATTATCCGTGGTTACTCACGTCTCTAACACGGCTTACGAATCAAAAACTCAGGCGATCGCCCGCCAATTACTCTCCGCCACGCGGGAAAATCGCTCTCTCTTTGCCCAAATGCGCGACCAAATGCGCTGGGACGACAAAATGCTGGGGTTTGCCATGAGCAACCCCGGCTTGCGCGTGCAGTTGTTTCGCTTCATCGACTGCCTGCCTTCGCTGCAGAGCAAGGCCGAAATTGCCCGCCACATGCAGGAATACCTCAGCCAAGAGGATGTGGAGCTGCCCAACGCCCTGAAGGGATTGTTGAATTTTGCGAATGCGGATTCCATGCCGGGGCAGGTGGCCGCCACAACCGTCACCAGCGCCACAGAAACCCTAGCTCACAAATACATTTCGGGCGAAACCATCAAGCAGGTGATCAAAACCGTTGAAGCCCTGCGGAGGGATAAGATGGGCTTCACTATTGACTTGCTGGGCGAGGCGGTGATCACCGAGGCAGAGGCGCAGTCCTACCTTGATCGGTATATTGAGCTGCTGGAGCAATTAACTCAGGTATCCCAATCCTGGAATAAGGTGCCGCAAATTGATGAGGCAGAGGGTGAAGCGCTGCCCAAGGTGCAGGTGTCGGTAAAGCTCACGGCGTTTTATTCCCAGTTTGATCCGCTGGATGCTAAGGGAAGCCAGGAAAAAGTGTGCGATCGCGCCCGCATTCTGCTTCGCAAAGCCAAAGAGCTTGGCGCGGCCATCCACTTTGACATGGAGCAATACGCCTATAAAGACCTGACCCTCGCCATTCTCAAAGAAGTGCTGATGGAAGAGGAATTCCGCACCCGATCGGATATTGGGGTGACGTTGCAGGCGTATTTAAGGGATACGGAAGCAGACCTGAAGGGACTGATCGCCTGGGCCAAACAGCGGGGCGTCCCCATCACCATTCGCCTTGTGAAAGGGGCCTATTGGGATCAGGAAACCATCAAGGCGGCGCAGAACCACTGGGAGGTTCCGGTGTTTCAGCGTAAGGAATCTACTGACTATAACTTTGAGCTGTTGACGCGGATGCTGCTGGAGAACCATGAGTATCTCTATGCGGCGATTGGGAGTCACAATGTGAGGTCGCAAGCCTATGCGATCGCCATTGCCCAAGAACTCAATATTCCCCCCCGCCGCTTTGAGCTGCAAGTGCTGTATGGCATGGCCGATAAACTCGCCAAAGCGCTGGTGGCTCAAGGCTACCGCGTCCGGGTCTATTGCCCCTATGGCGAACTCATCCCCGGCATGAGCTATCTGATCCGCCGATTGCTAGAAAACACCGCCAACACCTCCTTCCTGCGGCAAAATCTAGAAGACAAACCCGTTGAAGAACTGATCGCGATTCCTCACCTGCAGTCCGAAGATCAGCACGCGTCTACTCCCTCACGCCCTTCCTCCCCCACTGTTCCCTTTGATCCGGCTGCCGACACCGACTATGCCGATGCGGCTAAGCGCAAGGAGCACCTCGCCGCCGTGCAAACGGTTCGGCAAGAGTTGGGCAATACCTACCTGCCGTTGGTGAATGGCGAACGGGTCAATACGCTCAACTTTGTGGATTCACTCAATCCCTCTGACCCCGATGAGGTGGTGGGACGGGTGGGGCTACTGAGTGTGGAACAGGCCGATGGGGCGATCGCCGCAGCCAAAGCCGCCTTCATCACTTGGAAGAAAACCCCCGCAACGGAACGGGCCGCCATCATCCGCCGCGCTGGCGATATTCTGGAAGCGCGCCGAGCCGAACTCTGCGCTTGGATGGCGCTAGAGACGGGGAAAGCTCTGGGACAGGGCGACCCAGAAGTCTCAGAAGCGGTTGACTTCTGCCGCTACTATGCTGCCGAAATGGAGCGACTGGATACTGGCATGAACTATGACGTGGTAGGCGAAACCAACCGCTATCACTACCAGCCTCGCGGCATTTCGCTGATTATCTCGCCGTGGAATTTTCCGTTAGCCATTCCCGTGGGCATGACGGTTGCGTCCCTAGTTGCGGGCAACTGCACCCTGCTCAAACCGGCTGAAACTTCATCCGTCATCGCCGCCAAAATCACCGAAATTTTGGTGGAAGCGGGCATTCCCGACGGCGTATTTCAGTACGTTCCCGGCAAAGGTTCTACGGTGGGTGCCCATATGGTCAAGCACCCTGACGTGCACATGATCACGTTTACGGGGTCTCAGGAAGTCGGCTGTCGCATCTATGCGGATGCCGCGATCCTGCAACCGGGGCAGCGCCACCTGAAGCGGGTGATTGCAGAGATGGGCGGCAAAAACGCCATCATCGTGGATGAAAGCGCTGACCTCGATCAGGCCGTGGCCGGTGTGGTGTACTCCGCCTTTGGCTATAGCGGCCAAAAGTGCTCCGCCTGTTCTCGGGTGATTGTGCTGGCTCCCATCTATGACGCCTTTGTGCAGCGGTTAGTCGAGGCGACCAAATCCCTGAACTTGGGTGCCGCTGAGCAGCCCGATACCAAGGTCGGCCCGGTGATTGATGCCGCCGCCCAAAACCGCATCAAAGCCTACATCGAAAAAGGCAAAGAGGAAGGCACCCTTGCGCTAGAAATGCATGCGCCAGAGCACGGCTATTTTGTAGGCCCCACCGTCTTTACCGAGGTGCCCCCCACGGCCAAGATTGCTCAAGAGGAGATCTTTGGCCCGGTGCTAGCGGTCATCAAGGTTCACAGCTTTGATGAAGCGATGGATGTGGCGAACGGCACTCTTTATGCGCTGACTGGCGGACTCTACTCCCGCACGCCCTCCCACATTCAGCGAGCCCAAGAGGATTTTGAGGTAGGCAATCTCTATATCAACCGAGGCATTACTGGGGCGATCGTGGCACGGCAACCCTTCGGTGGCTTCAAGCTGTCGGGTGTGGGGTCTAAGGCGGGTGGCCCCGACTATCTGCTGCAATTCCTAGAGCCGCGGCACGTCTCCGAGAACATTCAGCGTCAGGGCTTTGCTCCCATTGAGGGCGCAGAACAGTAGTGGTAGCGCATAAACGAAACGTAAAGGATAAAGGAAAGTAAGGCATCGCCGCCGCAGTTTTAAGGGAGCGGAGCACATGAAGATCGAGATGACCTGTCCAACTTGTGGTTCTCACGATAGCTCAAAGGACGGTATCACTAGGCGCGGTAAGCAAAACTACAAATGCCGAGACTCTAACCGTCAATTCGTAGAAGACTCCCAGTGGAAGCCAAAAAATAAAGACACTCAGGCTTGGTCAATCTGCTGTTGCTAGAGAAGATTCCGTTAGCAAGCATCGTCAGAGCCACAGGGGTTTCTGATAGTTGGCTACAACGCTATGTGAATGTCTGCTCTGAGGCGGTGCCCAAAACGGCAGCGCATCCAAGACCAAAGGCAAGATGAACGTGCAGATCGATGAACTCTGGTTATTTGTCGATGACAAAGGCAACCACCAGTGGGTCTGGCTAGCGATGGATAGAGACACCCGAGAAATCATCGACTGTGATATTGGTGATTCGCCGAAGGCGACGCTGCGCGATCGCTCTAAAGAATCGGCGGTTGCCTTATGGCAGTCAATCCCTGCTGTATGCGGACTGTATACGGACAATGTGCCAAGGTCTACGCCGATTACTGGGAGGCCTACGTCAAGGTTATTCCGGGCAAACGGCATGTTGCTGTCGGCAAAGACAGCGGCTTGACGAGTTACATAGAGGGACTGAACAACATCCTGAGGCAGCGGATTTCTCGGCTGGTGAGAAATCCGCTGCCCTGCTCACAAAAGCTAGAGAATTACATTGGTGTAATATGGATGTTCATTCATCAATACAATCGCTTAGAATCTTCCATAAAAAATATTCACCTGGCCCTCACCCCCTCAGTCCTCCTCTCCCAAACATAGGCGAGGGGGAAGGCAGGCAAGGCATTCCGGCTCCCCTTCTCCCGTTCTGGGAGAAGGGGTTGGGGAATGAGGGCATACGCTGAACGCTTTATTAATTGGACTACTCTTAGTCATACAGAGGATGTCAGAACGAGAAGAGTCTATCTTTTCCTTTGTCCTTTACTAAAATCTACTACTGAGATTAGATCTGAGAAGCCTCGATCAAAGCCATGAAAATTTGACGAGTAGTAAGGTGCTTGAGATCAAAGATGTTTTATCCGTAAGGCATGGGTATTGCGCTTCTGAGTTAATCTATGTAGGTTTTTAGTATTGAGCCCGGTTCTAGACAGATTTTCTAATCATCCTTAAGAATTTGCTTAAGAGGAGGTCACTATGACTGAACGGAAAGCCTATCAAGGTGAGATGGAGGCGAAACTCCAGGAGTGGGGAGCGAAACTAGATGCCATGAAGGCCAAAGCAAATGAATCTGGTACAGACGCCAAAGCAGAATTAGATCAAAAGATTAAGACGCTCACCGCAAAGCGTGAAGCGGTGCAGCAGCAGCTAGCCAACCTCAAATCATCCAGCGATGATGCGTGGGATAGCGTAAAGGCTGGTGTACAAGGCGCTTGGAATGAGTTAAGCAGCGCGTTTGAGGATGCGGCATCTAAGTTTTGATACCGTGACCCTCGAAGACTGAGGCTCTGCTAAGCAATCTCAGTTTGGGTTGAGATGGATTTGAGCGTATGCCGACTCATATTGAGCAGGTGTTAAGCAGGCTGTTGCCATCCGGCAGCAACCTGCTTTTTGGTTTTGGCTGTGCTTAAGGAGAGGGCAAGACCTAATTTAATGTGAGTTTCTAGCCTTTCAGCCTTGCGCTGCGAGGCTGAAAGGCTAAGCTGTGCTACCCGCGACGCGGGCAGCACGGGCTGAGGCATTGCTGGGCTGAATGTTGCCTCAGGGAATGGAATGGGGGTAAAAACCTTGTGCCTTTTGGAGGGTTCTGGGGGCTGTCATCAATTAGCCTCTGATATTCCAGAAATCAACAGTCACAGCCCCTAGCCTGGTTTTTGGGTCGGGCGTGGCAACGCTCATAGAGTAAGGCGTTTGGTTGGAATTGATGACACGCTCTAGCTGGAAGTGTGCGGTGTGCTGACGCCACACGCCAAAAGCAGGGTGATAGGCTAAAACAAGAGCAGTGATAGCGTCACTTAACCTAATAGTTGTGCGATCGCCCGATTTAAGTATGCTGTTCTGTTAATTCCGAATCCTTCAGCCTAGAGAACACTGTGCCACATACGATTGTTACCAATATTTGCGAGGGCGTTGCCGATTGTGTGGACGCCTGCCCGGTTGCTTGCATCCACCCCGGCCCTGAAAAAAATACCAAAGGAACCGATTGGTATTGGATTGATTTTTCTACCTGTATTGACTGCGGCATTTGTTTGCAAGTGTGCCCAGTAGAAGGAGCTATTTTGCCTGAAGAACGGCCTGATTTGCAGGAAACGCCTGCTTAATGAGGGGCGATCGCAGCTCTTAAACCGCATCCGTTAAAAGGTGCTAAATCCCGTTTGCGGGCCGCAGTGTCCTAAGGTTCGGCGCTCCCTTGCTAATTTGATGCTAATTCACACCTGTTGTTTCAGTCCTACGCTGAAACAACAGGTGTGAATTGCGCTGGGCTTACCAGCATTTGTAAAAGCCATGCTATCCTAAAAAATAACGAGCGCTCGGTTAAAAACAAATGCCTAAGGTCGTTGACCATAATGAGTACCGCAAAGCGCTGCTGCGCCAGTGTTTTGACCTGTTTGCCGACCACGGCTATGCGGGCCTTGCCACTCGGCAGATTGCCAAAGCGCTCGGCGTTTCCACCGGCACGCTGTACTACTACTTCCCTAGTAAGGAGGATCTGTTTATGCAGCTAATCGAAGAGCTGACTACCCAAGATTTGCTGCGCGCCAGTGCTGAGATCGAAGGGTTGAGCACCCTGAGGGAGCGCATTTTAGCCCTGGCCGATTTTTTAGAAACTAACGAAGACTACTTCATCAAGCAGAACCTGCTGATGATGGATTTTTATCAGCAGGCGAGGGTGGGCCAGTCTCGGGTGAATGAGGCAGTGCAGCGGGTCAGTGTGCGATCGCGCGACGAGATCATGACGGCCTTCCAGATTGAAAATCCACTGCTGGCCACCCATGTGCTCTGCCTGATCGACGGGCTAATCTCCGAGCGCATGGTGAACCCAGCGATGGTGTCCTACCGCGAGCAGGCAGAGTTGCTGGCCGACCTGCTCACCGCCTATCTAGAGAAATGCTCAGGAGAGCAACCGTGAGATCGCCCTGGATCTGGTGGCGCTATGGCCGCCGCCAACTCTATCCCTGGCTGGTTTTGATAACGGCAGGGTGGCAGCTACTAGTGCAGTGCGGCATTGAGCGAGACCGTGCCGCCATTCGCTGGATGCTCACGTTGGTCAAAATTGACGGCGTTAAATTGACTGAGTTTCTCAATGATCTAATTTGGTGAATCCCTTGCAAACTCTATCCCTAGAGACCCTAAAACCCGCCCAGTTCAATGCCGCCACTGAGCTGCTGTGCGAGGCCTTTGCCGATGACCCGCAGTGTAACTACCTAGTGCCCGCCGACGTGGGCGATCGCCCAGCCCTCATGGCCTACCTGTTTCGCCTGCTGTTGCGCTGCGGCGGCGACCACGGCTATTGCCTCACCAACACCGATGGCAAAACCCTCAAAGGCGTGGTGATCTGGATGCCGCCGGGGAACTCTGTGGGTTTAGTGGATATGCTGCGAGCAGGGCTCTACGAGCTATCCTTTCGTCTGCCCTGGCAATACCTGACTCGCTGGCAGGCCGCCCTCGCCCTCGAGCGCGAGCACCGCAAGGCCATGCCCCAGCCCCACTGGTACCTGATGCTGCTGGCGGTGAGCCCCCGCTATCAGCGCCAGGGCGTTGGTCATCAGCTCGTGCAGCCGGTGCTCGACTACTGCGATGCCACAGGGCAGCCCTGCTATGTCGAAACCTCTACCGAGGGAGCGGTGCGCTTTTATCAACGCCACGGCTTTGAAATTCTTAAAACCGGCCCCTTTGCCAAGCAAGCACCGCCGTTTTGGACGCTACAGAGGAGGTAAGGAGGTAAGGAGGTAAAGGAGTGAAGATGCAATATCCCTTCCCTCTTTTCACCAGTGCGACGGCTTTGAGATCTTCAAACCTGGCTCTCTTCGTAATGGATGGGGCCAACTTTTCGAGCAAGGCACTTGCGAGAGGTGCTAGATCATAACGGTATTTGCACTGGCGTTGCTGAATAACGGCACGAAGCTGATCTATCCCGACGCCACACTGCAATTTGGTCAGCCCGAACGAGATCAGCCAACCAAGATTAGCCCAAATAATATCCTAAATCCATGTGTGGAAATGGGCATGTCCTAAGCCGTTTAATCTGAGGCGTTAAGACAGTCATCCGTCAAGCCGTTTGTCATGGCTACCCTTGGTTGCGAAACTCCCAGGCTAGTTCTAGGACTTTGACCCATCGCTTGTGGGCTTGTTTTGTGGTGCAGCCTAGCGCCTTGGCGATCGCCTGGTCACTGGCCTGTCTGGCCTTGAGTTCAATTAGCTGCAATTGTTCGGGTGAGAGTGTAGTCTGAAACGTCTCCCACTGCTGCTGCGGCATCCCCAGGTTTTGATCTAAATCTGCGCCCAACCATTGATGAACCAGTTCCCAACGGTGCGATCGCGCAAATTTTTCGACATGGTACTTAAACCGCTGCTGCAGGTAGTCGCGCTGGCGAGGCGATAGCCCCAGAATGTCGTCGATTTCTGGGGCAGACAGATCTTGCAGCTTTAAGGTCAGGTAATTCACGCAATCGGTTTGATCTTGCGATTCTAAATACTGAATGAGTTCATTCACCACGCGATCGCGCAGCACAGAATCAGTGGGGTCGCTGGCATCAGACACCATCTGCTCTCGCAATTGCTGCATCAGCGGCGAGCGGCTATGAAGCTCGGCCTCATCGCTTTTGCCCGATTCCACTGCCAGTTCAATATCCACCGAGGCCTCGGCGGGTTGGCGCTTGGCAAACCCCTGCGCTCGCAGCACAATCAACTGCTGATTGCGACGACCCGGCAGGTTGATCCGTCGCTTGGCATACTGTTCCGTAAAAGCCATATATTCCGCCAGCTCTACCCGTGTGCGAGGCGAATAGTGCGCCGCTAGCTCATTCTCTTTGCGGAAGGTGCGCAACACCTCAATATAAAAGCCCTGCATAAAGTCTTCGATCAGTGCGTAGCGCCCCTGAAAGCCTAGCTGAGCATCGCTACGCGCCACATGGCGATACACAATGGTGCTGAGGTGGCTGTGCAGTTCGAGCCGTCCCCGTTGTGACCCCAGCCGATAATAGGCCAGCAGCTTTTTCAGCCGATGCTGGGCCAGTGTCATCCGCCACGAATTCAGTTGGCCCGATGTTTGGATGCGATCGCTCTTTTCACAAATGCGCTCTACCTCAACCGCAATGCGTCGCACCACCCCTTCTGCAGATGCAGATGCTGAGACCGATAGAGCAGTTTGCAGCTCTTGAAGCAGCACCTCGACCAGCCGATCTTCTGATACGGGTTCTACGTTGGCAATCGATAGGCCAATTCCCTCTTCCTCTGGGAGAACTGGTGGAACAGAGGGTGTAGCGTTGGCCGGAGTTGCAGGCTCTGTGGCGTCTGGCTGAGGTACGCCCCCTTCAATCAGAGATAGGGGCTCACCTCGATGGGCTACCGATTTCGTCTTGGCAGAACCGGGAAACTTCGCGGATTTAACGTTCATGGCTAACTCGGTGGGTGATGCACGACAGTGTGTGGAACAGCAGCTAGCGTTTCGAGCGATTTTCCTGAGCGGCGTTGCTGTCTGCTGTAAACTGTCTACATTTCAATTCTCGAAGACTACGGGCTCACCCGGATAACCCTATGGCACTTTTTAGGGTGGCATGTTGCATCGCCAGAACCAGGGAACCTCGTACTCTCTCCGAGACGAATTTTCAAGCCTATGAGTTGCAGGCGCTTCGCGTTTCTTTATGCGCCTTACTGTCACAATTCTAAGTGTGCCAGGTGAGTGCCAGTTGTGTGCCAGTCGTCCGCTACTGTCCATTACCTGCATAGGGTGGTTTTGGCAAGAATTAGGACTTTCGCAGATAGTTGGATGCTGCCCGGAGTGCGCAAGTCCTGAAACATTTAGAAATAGGTCGAAGCCCCAGCGCGATTGCCGGGAGGAATTGCCGGGAGGAATTGCCGGGAGGAATTGCCGGGCGTCATTGTCGGGGGCGATCGCCTCTACTCGTTAACGCCGTGCCTGACCACCCTATCTCGCATAGCGGCAAACCCATTGCCGGAGGCGGTCTATCTCGCTTAGGATGATCCCACACTGTCAGCCCGCAAAGGATAACGTGAGTGGCCAAGGTTGAGCTTAAGGATATTGCCCGCAGATTTGGCGGCGTGACGGCGATCGCCGATATTAGTTTTGAGGTGCCTGATGGAGAATTTTGGGTGTTGGTGGGGCCGTCGGGCTGCGGCAAGTCCACTATTCTACGCACCATTGCAGGGCTAGACGTGGCAACGCAAGGGCAGATCTATATCGGCGATCGCCTTATGAACGATGTGCCGGCCCGCGAGCGTGACGTGGCAATGGTGTTCCAAAACTATGCCCTCTATCCCCACATGACGGTGACCGAAAATCTGGCCTTTGGGCTGAAGATGCGCGGCATTGACGACAAAACCACCGCCAGTCGCATTGATACCGTGGCGCAGTCTCTCAACATTGCTCACCTGCTCGACCGCAAGCCACGGCAGCTATCGGGTGGGCAGCAGCAGCGGGTGGCATTGGGACGGGCGATCGCCCGCCAGCCTCAAGTATTTTTGCTAGATGAACCATTGAGCAATCTTGATGCCCAACTGCGCGACGATACTCGCGCTGAACTGAAGCAGCTTCATCAAACCGTGGGCATCACCACGATTTATGTCACCCACGATCAGGTCGAAGCCATGACCCTGGCCGACAAAATTGTGGTGCTCAACCAAGGCAGCATTCAGCAAATTGGCACGCCCCAGATCATCTATGCCAATCCGGCAAATCAGATGGTCGCGACCTTTGTGGGCAACCCGCCCATGAATATGCTGCGTGCCACCTACCAACGTCAAGCTGGAGCACCGGCCTTTGCGGTTCACCAGCAGCGCTTGCCCTGCCCAGAGCGGCTGGCAGCAGCCCTAAAACCCGAGCAGCGGATTAACCTGGGCATTCGTCCTGAGCAAATGCAGGTAGTCACCGCACAAGACCCGTGGCATTTGCAGGCGCAAGTAACCCTTGTGGAACCGCTGGGGCGCGAGGTGCTGGTTCGGGCTGAGGTATTGGATGGCGCAGCGCCTAGCACCACGCTCAGCGTCTTGGTGCCGCCTAGTCAAACGGTGATTGTGGGCGATCGCCTTTACCTAGCTCTCAATCTAGATGCGCTATTTGTGTTTGATGCGGTGACAGGCGATCGCATTGGCCCAGCGGAATAGAGCAACGGCTACAGCAAAGACGCTAGAGACGTAAGGTAGGATGTAGACAGAATCCGCGGTAACGGGGCAACCCATTGGGTGAGCTGTGGTCGGGTTAACTGTGGTTAACAAAAAAGCTGCTCAAGACAAAGCTCAAGCCGAGCTTGAGACCGGGTCTGTAAGCACTCCAATCCCGTTCTAAAAGGCCTGCCCTTAGAGGGTTTGTCGTTATCTCTCTTCGCTTTAATCTCAGTGAGAGTGACAGTTTGCGAACCCGCTGCAAGGATAGAATGTGGGCACACCCTGGGTCAGGTCTTGGCCTCTGCTGAGTCCACTGCCACCGGTGCTCGGTCGGCTTATGCTCATTGCGTTCAAGACCTTAGTTTTAATTATTACGTTTGAGTTGTTTGTTATAGACGGAGCTGCGTTATGGGATTGTTGGATCGCATCAGCCGGGTCATTCGAGCCACCCTGAATAGCCTCATTGGGCAAGCCGAGGATCCAGAAAAAATCCTGGAGCAGGCCGTTATTGATATGCAGGAAGACCTGATCCGATTGCGGCAGGGCGTGGCGCAGGCGATCGCCGCTCAGAAGCGTAGCGAGCGGCAGATGAGCCAGGCCGATAAGCTCGGAACCGAGTGGTATCAGCGGGCGCAGCTGGCCCTGCAAAAAGGGGATGATGCGCTAGCAAAAGAAGCGCTTACTCGGCGCAAATCCTATGTGGAAACGGCCAGCTCGATCAAAACTCAGCTTGACCAGCAAAACCAGATTGTCGCGCAGATGAAGCAAAATCTAGTGGCGCTCGAAGGCAAGCTATCGGAGGCCAAGACCAAAAAAGATATGTATATTGCCCGGGCGCGTTCGGCCAAGGCCTCGGAGCAGCTAAACGAAATGCTGGGGCGGACGAGCACCAGTGGTGCCATGGCGGCCTTTGAGCGGATGGAAGATAAAGTGCAAGAGCTGGAAGCTCGGTCATCGGCGATCGCCGAACTGAACCAAGATAGCCTTGAAGAGCGCTTTTCCTCGCTCGAAAGCGGCGATGTGGACGAAGAGCTGGCCGCAATGAAGGAGCAACTGCTGTCGGGGGCTCCGGCGGAAGCGTTACCCCCAGCTCAGGCCGAGCCGGTCGATGCAGGAGAGGATTCAGATCTGGCGCAACTCAGGGCAGAGCTAGAGGAAGGCGCGTAACTGAGAAAGCGTTAGTGAAAGTGCATGAGCGAAAGCCCGTAGCGAGTGGAGCGATCGCCCGTCACAATTTCAGGAATTAACAGAAATTAGCAGGAATTGACCATAAGAGAAATGCACTAGCAGCCGCAAACCCGACAGGGTGGGATTTACGCGGTTTCCATCCAATCATAAATGCGGTCGAGCTGCTCTAGTGTCACAAGCCCGTACTGCCAGAGCACCATCGGCAGAGGCCCCTGAGCTTTTTCGCTGGTTTTTTGTGCCACCTCAATGGATGCGGCAGGTAGCATTAGGTCTTCGCTTAAGAATTTAATGAGTTTGGCGTAGTTAACGGACGACATTTGGAATATCACCTCCTTAGGGGTTCAAATTGGGGTTTAGGTTTAGGTTAAGACCTGCGGACAGCTAGGTAAGAAGTTGGTTGGGTCAGTCAGCTTAAACGCTTCACTCTCAAGATTGAGAATTACGGATGCGGCAATGAAATAAGCCAGTAGAGTCGGCGTGAATCGAGCGCTACGTTAGGGCATATATGAATGCGTAACCGTTATGTGGAATTGGCTCTGCGGGTCAAGCTTCAGTAGGCATCCTACCTGACCATACCTGCCATAACTCATCAGCTCAAAGGGTCTTTATTATGCTGTGATCACTTAGCACCAATGTGACGGGGTGTCCAGTTTGGCAACTGACCCATCTTTCGATGCCGATGATTGATTCAGCAAGTTGTGATGGCCTTCCCAGCAACGAGACTGATCTACATGGCTTCCCATTGTGCGATCGCCCCTTTAACCTGGCATGCTCCGATGGAGTGATTCTCGCTTAGACAATCGGGTATGATTGCTCTCTATCTTTTGACAGATAGAGGTAGCTTCCCGCACGCCAGAGTTATCTTGTAAGGCGGCTTTGGCATTAAACCCCAAACCACCGAGAACACCCTTCCGTGATTTCACTCGACTTCGCCTAGCGGCGTCATCAATGTCCGTAAATTTCCTAACCGCAGAAATACATTGAGTAAGGAGTGTAGCATTAATTGCTGAAATTTCTGCTGGGTTAAGTTGTGTAATTTTGCGGGTTGTGCGATCGCAGTCCCACTAGCCGAATCACAAAGCCAGCCCGACGTTCGGATTCCCCACTATCTCTGGTTAGATCACCTGTCAAATCCACGCATGGATAGCTTGGGCACTGCTCATAGTTTCGCCCTCCCTTAGCCTTTTACCGGGTTTTGCAGCCTAAAAAAAACGTGCGTTCGATAGCGTTGCGGCAGTCCCGCAGCCTGGGACTGCCGCAACGCTAACCCGCTCCGCCTATGTTGCGGACAAGCACGGGCTTAGTTCTGACAGTTTGGGGCGTTAGGGTTGCGTCTGCGGTGCGGTGATTGGTTGAATGGTGATGCGATCGCCCTCCGATAGGCCTAGCTCACTGGCTCGACCACCCCGCAGCTCGATGACACTGTCAACCGGCTCATTAGGGCCATAGGTAGGGCAGGGGTCGGCCTCACAGGGGGGCGCGGTCACAATTCCCCGCACTTCTCCATTCAGCAAAAACACCATATCCAGGGGAATCTGCACATTCTTCATCCAAAACTGGGCGCGGCGCGGGCCTCTAAAGCGAAACAGCATGCCCCGGTTATCGTCTAAAGATGGGCGATACATCAACCCCATGGCCTGTTCGGAGGGAGTCCCGGCGACTTCTAGCTGCACCACCTGCCCCGCAATCAGGGCTTCGGCCGTCACCGGCAACTGCTGCCCCAGAGCTGCATTGGCTTGAGTATCTGCACTTTGGGGTGGTGCAGAACAGCCCAGCAGCAGCACGCTAAGGCCAACGGCCAACGCAGTCGTCATCAGCGGCAGCATTGTCTGTCGAGTCAGCGGCATGCCGCCCTGTCTGAATCCATATCCCATTTTTGTCTCTGCCTTGCGCTTACGCATCTCGTAATACATAGCCCACACCTCGTACCGTTTGAATCAGCCGCTTGCTGCCGTCATCTTCAATCTTGAGGCGCAGATACCGCACATAGACCTCGATCACGTTGGATTCACCCATAAAGTCATAGCCCCAGACGTTTTCTAAAATTTGCTCTCGGGTGAGCACTTCGCGGGGATGTTCCATTAAATACTTCAGCAGCTCGAATTCTTTCATGGTCAGGTCAATCGGGCGATCGCCCCGGGCGGCACGGCGGGTGCCTAAATCTAGCATCAGGTCGGCAAACCGCAATTGTTCACTGGTGGCCACATCGGGCTGTAGGTAAAACCGCACCAGCTTGAGAAAGTCATCCGCTCGATAGGGCTTGAGGAAATAATCATCTGCTCCGGCTTCTAGACAGGCAACGCGGTCTTCTATGCCATCTTTTGCCATTAGCAGCAGCACGGGCATGCGAGCCCCCACAGAGCGCAGGCTACTGCACAGCGACAGCCCTGATTCACCCGCCAGCAGGCGATCAACCACCACCAGCGCAGGCTGAAACTCCTCAGCGCGCTTTAGGCCCGTTGCAGCATCTAGGGCGATCGCCGCATCATAGCCAGCTTCTCGCAAATCGTCGCCCATACTATGAGCCAGGGTTTCATCCGTCTCAATCAGCAAGACCCGTGGCGTCTGTTCCGTACTCTCCATTACTACGCCCCATTGCAATGCCCTATTGGCAAGAACTCATCAAGTTTTAGCACGGAGACTCTGAGATCATCCCAGATCAGAGGAAAACGTATCGCAACGTCAGTTTAGGTTAAGAGAGGCTTGAGCCTATCCCAAACTCAGGTTGTCGCTATTGTGGATAAGCAACGGATCGAGAGTATACGGTGCTTCAGGCATGACTTGGAGATATCGTGGCGTGGTGAACTTTTGCTGGGTCTAGCCCACTCAACAGATGTCATGTCTGACGCTGAGCGACTTGTGGAAGTTCCACCTCTGTGGCTTAGTCAACTCAGTAGGCCCGTGCGCCTGCCTAGGGCAGTTCGACTGAGGTAGGCTTGGCCACATGGGGGAGTCCCCAACCCAGCTTTTCTCGCAGCAGATGGAAAAATTCGGGTGTTTTGAGGCGAATGAATTTGGCGCTGTAGGGCGATCGCTGAATCCGCACTCGATCTTCTGGCAGCACATAGCAGCCTGCATTGCCATCCACCACCATGACCAACCGCGTCGGGTTTGCGGGGAAGATCGTAACGGGCTCAGAATCAGCAAATATCAGCGCCCGAGACGCGAGCGAATGAGGGCAAATGGGCACCAGTTGCAGCACAGGCACATTGGGGGTAATCACAGGCCCGCCGGCCGAAAGCCCATAGGCGGTTGACCCAGTCGGGGTTGAAATAATAATGCCGTCTGCCGCAATATCGACGGGGGCATGACGCCCCACTTCTACCTCAAAGTGGCACATGCTAGTCAATGGCTCGCGGTGCAACACCATCTCATTCAGGCACAGCGCCTCCCAGCAGAGCAGGTCTTGCCGGTAGAGCTGCACCGCCATCATCGCGCGTTCTTCGACCTCATAATCACTTGCTATCAGCCGCTCTAAGGCCTGAGACAACTGGGATAGGTATAGCTCGGTTAGAAACCCCATATGCCCCGTGTTGATGGTCAACAGCGGAATGCCCCAGGGAGCCACCTGACGAAATGCCGCCAGCACGGTGCCATCCCCGCCTAGCACAATGGCAAAGGCCATTTCATCATCGAAGCCAGGAGGCGCCAAGCTGTTAATAGGGGTATGGCAGAGCGGACGGTTGGGCTTGGAATAGCCCAAGATGCCGCCCATCCCTGTCGCTAGATGCACATCCCAGCCGTAGGAAACTAGCTTGTCGCGCAGGTCTTCTGCAGTGCGACAGGCAATGGGCTTGATGTCGTTATAAATGATGCCAGCTTTGGGCACACCGAGAATCCGAGTTAGTGATCTTTCAAGAGAAGGGGCGATCGCCGCGACTGACAAAACAGCCGCGACCGACAAAACTGCAGCCCCATAGCAACAACTGAGCAACTGGTGCAGTGCAACCAGTCACAATGCAACCAGGTGCAGTGCAACCAGTGTAGTGCGGCTACCCCGTTTGCAGTTTCTATGTAGAACCATAGCTGATTTGCAAAGCTCTACCGACCGAATGAATTTTGCTCGCAATTTGCTTGGCGTTCATCTGGTGTACATAGAATGGTACAGGCTGCTTGCCATTGTTTCCACCTTGAGTTTTGAAGACTGTGGCGGATCAGACTAGGGATTTAAGCCAGATTCCCATCTGGAGACTCTATAGTAAAGACAAGTCTGTTGCGAAATGTTGCAGGTATGGCTGCATTTTGTTACAAACAGTAACATCTACACCGAGCGCACTGCTATGTTTGGCCTGCTCAACAATTCTACCGGCGAAGCCCGCACTGACGTTGGAGCCAAGATGTTAAACGCTGTTGCTAGTCAGTCTATTCGCCATCTGTTTACCACTTGCGAAGTCGTAGATGTGGATATTCGCTGCCACCCCTCTAGCAAGCTGCTGCAGGGCAGTATCGATAGTTTCAAGATGCAAGGGCGGAATTTGGTGATCCGTCGCGATTTCCATGTTGCAGAGATGTCGTTTGCGACGGATGCCGTGAGTATCGATCCGTCTTCTATGCTATCGGGGCAAATTAAGCTGCGCCAGCCGACTCAGGCGGTAGCCCAGGTTGTTCTTACAGAAGCCGCGATTAACAAGGCATTTACCTCTAGCTTAGTCACTCAGCATTTGGTCAACGTGACCAGCGAGGCCGTGACGAATCTCTCTGGAGGGGAGCCGATTGCCTTTCGCGATGTGCAAGTGCAACTGCTGTCTGAAAACCGAGTGCAGATTTGGGCTGTCACCGATTTGCCCAACCGCGATAATGTGCCCGTCAGCATGCGGGCTACGCTGTCTGTAGAGCGGCGGCGGCGCATTTTGTTTAGTGATCCTGAGTTCGTCCCCGATGATGTTCCTGACGACATGCAGGGGCTATCGGAAGTATTGACTATGGCATTTGCTGAAATTTTGAACGGAATGGTGGATTTTGATCGGTTTGATCTAGATGGCGTGCAGGTTCGGGTGAATCGGCTAGAAACCCACGGTCAGCAGCTGACCTTTAGCGGCTATGCTCAGGTGGATCATTTTCCCAAGCAGTAGGCTATCGTTGGGTAGTTCTACCCCAGCCTGAGGCTATGCATGGGCATTCAAACCCTGTTTCAATCTGGCGGAATTGTCATGCTGCCCCTGTTGGGGTTGTCGATTTTGGCATTTGCGCTTGTGATGGAGCGGCTTGTCTTTTGGTCTAAGGTGGCGAATCGGCAAGATCGAGTGATTCAGGAGGTGCTGGCGCTGTATCGACGTAGCGCTCGCGCGGCATTTCAAAAGCTAGAGCAGCATGCCGATCTGCCGATGGCACGAATTTTTTTGGCGGCGCTTGAGTTAGAGCAGCCTACGCCAGAAGAGTTTCGGCTGGCCCTAGAGAGTGCGGCTCAGGCTGAGCTGCCACTGCTCAAGCGGTTTAGTACCGTGTTTGATACGGTGATTAGCGTTGCGCCGTTGCTGGGGCTGTTGGGCACGGTGCTGGGGTTGATTCAGTCGTTTGCGTCGCTGCGATTGGGGGATTTGGGCAGTACCCAGACGGCAGGTGTCACGCTGGGGATTAGTGAAGCGTTGATTTCTACGGCGGCCGGGTTGGTGGTGGCGATCGCCACTCTTCTATTTGCCAATACCTTTCGCGGTCTTTATCAACGGCAGATCGCGCTGATTCAGGAGTATGGCGGACAGGTGGAACTGCTTTATCGACGACGGTTTGAGCGATCGCCCCAACCACCCAAAGACAAAGCGGTTTATTAATTCTCGAGCGATGTTCTCTGCGCTACTTCTATCTTTTGTTGCCCTGAATGCCTAATCTGAGTGCCTAACCCATGCGTCTTCCTAGTGAGCCAGAACCCACGCCACAAATTAACATCGTGCCGATGATCGATGTGATTTTTGCGGTGCTGACGTTTTTCATCATGTCGTCACTGTTTCTCACCCGCTCAGAAGGGTTGCCGGTGAACCTGCCGGGGGCTGAGACTGCTGAGCTGCAAACCCAGACGCCTCTGGTGGTCACGCTAGATCCCCAAGGTGGCGTGGCGATTAATCAAGAGGCGATCGCCCCAGAATCGCTACAGATCCGCATTACGGAACTGGTGGCTGCTGCCGAAGGCGATCAACTGGTTGTGGTCAATGCTGACCGAGATGTGCCCCACGGGCAGGTGGTGACACTGATGGATCAACTCCGCGAGATTCCTGGGGTGCGGCTGGCGATCGCCACGCAGCGGCCTTAGGGCTACGCTCCAGCGTTGTATCTCGCGATCGCCCTAACACTCTCCTAACGGTCTTCCTGCAACAGAGTCGGTTCCGATAGTTTTGCAGCCGATAGAATGGCCTCTGGCAGAATCAGCATGGCATCACCAAAGCTGTAGAAACGGTACTCTTGGGCGATCGCCTCCTGATACAAGTTCAGCAACCGCTGCCGACCGACCAGCGCGCTCACCAGCATCAGCAAGCTCGACTTGGGCAAATGAAAGTTGGTGATCAACCCATCCACCACGCGCCAGCGATAGCCAGGGTAGATGAACAGACGGGTTTTGCCACAGTACGGTTGGAGCGCACTGCCTTGGGCTGCACCCTCAAGTGCTCGGGTGGCCGTTGTTCCCACTGCAATCACCCGCCCACCATGAGCTTTGGTCGCCTCGATCTGTGCAACCACCTCCGCAGACACCTCTAGCCATTCTCCATGCATGTGGTGGGCGGTGATGTCGTCCACCTCTACCGGGCGAAAGGTGCCTACCCCCACATGCAGCGTCACGCAGGCGTGGTTGATGCCGGTCTCGGCTAAACGCTGCAAGAGTTCTGGGGTGAAATGCAGCCCTGCTGTGGGTGCAGCGGCAGAGCCTGGGCGATCGCCATACACGGTTTGGTATTGCTCTGCATCTGCCTGAGAGCCGGTGATGTAGGGGGGCAGCGGCACGTGACCTATCGTCTCTATGACCGAGAGCAGGGACTGATCGGTCGGCAGATCGAACTGAATTAGCCGTCCCGAGGTTTCAGCATCGGCGGCCAGCACTGTGGCTGTGAGGTCAGGCGAAGGCGTCGTCTCTTGGGTCAACACAGTCGGGTCTTGAAAAAACTCGATACGGGCACCGGGCTTGAGCCGTCGCCCCGGACGCACCAGCGCCAGCCAACAATCCCGCTCGCGCTCTTCGAGTAGCAACACTTCGACCTTGGCCCCGCCCACCTTGCGCCCAAATAACCGCGCTGGAATCACCCGCGTATTGTTGAGCACGAGCAAGTCACCCGGGCGCAGCAGGTCGGGTAGGGCATGAAATTGACAATGCTCATGCTGGATCAGATCCTTGACCACCAGCAAGCGTGAGCTATCGCGGGGCACAGCCGGATTTTGGGCAATGCGCTCGGGCGGCAGGGGGTAATCGTAACTGGTAAGGGTTAGATCTGCCTCAGAGGGGGCGATCGCCCCCGCCATGGCCGGAGCACTCAAGCCCCGGTCAACCTCAGTCTCAAACTCTGTCATACATCAACTTGCAACGAACAGTGCGACCACACAATGAAGACGTGCCAATTGGCATTGAGCACCCATCAGCCTCATCTCTATCTATCTATCTATCGTCTCAAGTAACTAGCCTGAGCGGTAGGCTTTTTATGATCTGCACAGAGCAAAATTATAGGAGACATTTTGGGGTTTGGCTGTTTGCGGCAAATAGCCCCTACAGCGCTAGACTCCAGACACCCAGCCTTCAGCAATCAAAAGGGGGGAGGACATGCCAACACCCTTTTCAATGGGTTTATAGAGACGTTGGAAGTAAAATCCTCCGTCTGTCCATATTTTCTTAACAAGTTGGGTGAACCTCCCCCCCTACATTGGGGAGATCTCCCGTATCCTCTATCATCCCACTCGTTAACAATAGAAGAGTACGAATTACGCATGAGCCGGGGATCTTTACACCATGGACTATGTCTACTACCTAGCCAATGCCAGCTTGACGTTGCGAATTGTCGAGTTTTTGCATCAGTCCCCTCGGCTCTCTGTTAAATCTCTCACTGTGATTCACCAAATTGACGGTTGGGTGGTCAAAGTGAAGCTGAGTGACGTACCCACACTGCATCAAGATGCCGACTTTCGCGCGTTCTTGAATGAGCTGGGGATTCCCTACGAGCCAGATATTCGCGTTCGCATGGCCCTGTGGGGGCTAGAGACAGGCCAATCGCCCGTCAGCGTGATGCGCCGCTATCAGGTGGCTGTCGTGTCTCACGGCAATCCAGATTTCGAAGAAATTGAAGAATTTCGTAAGCAGTTTGTGTCTGGGTTGGGCTACTGCCCTGAAACGCTGGCCTAGATTGCCCCAGTCATCAAAAAAATAGAGCCAACCAAAAGAGGGTGGGTCGCAGTGCGATCTACCCTCTTTTTAGTTAAGACTGCTCATGCATTAACGCAGCAACCAGAGCTATCGGTACCCATATAAGAAATCTTGAGGGCGATCGCTCCACCGATATACAGCAAACCACCCCGGTTATTACACCAACCCCCGATCGGTTTTCCGACCTGTAGAGCAGCGGTGTAGGACTACTAGCATGGCACTGACCCAGAGGAACCAGATTCCTTAAATTTTCAAGAGTCAATCACCATGACCTATGCCACTATCGCTATGGTTCAAGAGCTGTTCGAGCCTAAGCCTGCCCAAAAATCAAATAACCTGAAGCGAGTCCTATTGCGCTGGAAGGCCTACCAGCGGCAGCAGCGTCGTTCGGCATAGCGTCAAGTGCCATAGTGCGATCGCTCCCATCTCCCGTCTGCCCCGATCCCAGCCGCTCTTGCCACCGCCCATACCCACGTTATCCCCAGCGCAACGGCAGGTTGCCCACATAAGATGGCTTTTTCTAAATCAAGAGGCTTGAATCTAGAGGTTGTCATCAATTAGCCGCTAATGGCCCAGAAATGAACGGTCACAGCCCCTAGCCTGTTTTTTGGATCGGGCGTGGCAACGCTCATAGCACAAGGTTTTTGGTCGAAATTGATGACACGCCCTAGGTTGAACGTCAGGATCGAACTCACATTTTCTTAACCCGAGCGGATGGTTTTAGAAGGGGTTTATCTGTTAATTCAGCTCGATTTTTTGTTCTATGGCTCAATCTCTCAAGATTGACTGCGTCTGCGACAGGCGTTGGCCTGAGCACTAATTCTGTGGAGGCCCATGAGCTGAATCTGTGAGCAAATCCTGCACTAGAGCGGCAATGGCAGCAGCAGCGCCCGACTTACCTCGAATCTGACGCATTTGCTGACGCATGTCGGCCAAGGCCGTTGGGTGGTTCAGCAGCTCGAGTACAGTCTGGGCGATCGCCCCCGGCTCCAAATGTCCCACCAATTCCGGCACAATCTCGCGTCCCGCCCAGATATTAGGCCATGCCAGCAATCGCTTCTTCCGCAAAAACCAGGCATTCACCAGCCGGGCAAAGAGTGCCCCTATCCCCGGCAGTCGCACCAGCAGCCCCGGAATCCCGTCCCAGGCACGCATGGCATCCAACTGCTGCGTAGGCAGCAACACCAGCATAGGCACTCCCAGCGCCGCCAATTCCGCCGTGTTAGCCCCCACAGTCGTCAGGCACAACGCACAGTCTCGCAAGCGGTCATAGGCAGGCGCATCAGTACACAGCTCAACCTGAAAGCCATCATCTGCCTGCAGCCAGTGCCGCTCGCCCTCCTTTGCTAGCACAGCTTTGGGACTGCCAAAAAATTGTGATATAGGATTGTGTTGGGGATCGGCATAGCGTGCCAGGGTCGATACGTCCAGCGTAGGGGCCACGGGCAGCATGAACTGCAGCCTGGGGTTCAGCCGATGCAGATGTTGAACGGTTGCTAGCATCAGCGGCATCCCTTGGGCTAGCTTGGCCGGTTTAGAACCCGGAAGGAACCCAATCAGCGGCGAGGGAGTGTTGCGAGACGCGGTAGCGTTTAACGGCGCTGCCCCCACCTCACACATCAAGTCCCCCACAACAGTGAATTTATGGGCAAATTTGGGGCGCACCTGTTGCATTACCGCAGGCTGCATTACCGCAAACCGATCAACCCAGCGATGCCACCGGGCATCCCATTCGGCATAGATCAGCGTCGAGTAGCTGAGGCGCTTGCCGATAATCACCGGAAAAATTTGATCCCCTCCGAGGAACACAATCACCCCGCGATCGCGCCAGTCCCACTGCTCTGCCGTTTTGCCCCATAGCAAAAAGGGGAAGAAGTGCTGCGCCCCCTGGATGCGGTCGATCTCGGGATAGGCACGCGCCACCGCGACCTCGTGCCCGCTGGCGTTGGGACAGGGCGACAACACCAGCGAAATCCGCACTTGGGTGCGATCGCCCCCTAACTGGCGCCTCAACGCCTGCACCACAGGTCGCACCCAGGTTGTCACCTCGCCCGGCCCATTTGACAAAATCAAAATATCCACAGCGCCCTGCCCCAGCGGCAGCACAGCACGAGCATCAAAATCAGAGGTTGGGATCACGAATTAAAGATAAACGTACGGAATACCGTAGACTAATTCAATTCTCTGCCAGGAAAACCACACTAGTATAGCGATTGCCCTTACCCTTCCGTTTTCCAGTAGTCCCAAACAGACAGGGCTTACGCACATTCTGTGGAGTCCTGGAAATCGTCCAACTGCGCAAGTTCTAAACAGAGCGCGATCAGCCGTTGAGGGGTATGGAGTGACCGATAGAGGTGCCAACGTTATGCCTGTTAAGGCGTCGGCCTAGCTGTAACTCTGATAATGGATGCCTAATTCGCAGAATTCGCATCCGCATGAGGAGAGGGCTTGCTCTATGCAGGTTTTGCTCCCATCGCCCTTGCGAATCTAATTGCCCAGAATGAGTCCTTCTTGGTCTGCCTATGTTTTCTCAGTCTCGTCCATTCCCGATCCCACTGCCGTGGAAACTGGCGATCGCCCTACTCATTGCTGTAGGTGTTGCGTTTCGGTTCATTAATCTAGACGGCAAAGTGTTCTGGCATGACGAGGTGTATACCGTGGTTCGGGCGACGGGCTATAACCGCCAAGAAATTGATGCAGCGCTATTTCAAAATCAGTTGGTATCTGTAGCGGAGTTACAGCAGTTCCAGACGTTCAAACCTGGCGGAACCGCAGCGGATACAGTAGCGTCTCTGCGCATCGAGAACCCCCACCATCCGCCGCTCTATTCTCTGCTGACCCGCGGGTGGATGCAGCAGTTTGGCACGTCGATTACGGCTGCGCGATCGCTCGCAGCCCTGCTGAGCTTGCTGGCACTGCCTGCCATGTATGGGCTGGCGATGGCGCTGTTTGAATCGCGGCTAGCAGCCCTATGGGCCACGGCACTGCTAGCCGTGTCTCCCTTTGATGTGCTGTTTGCCCAAACAGCTCGGCAATATAGCCTGCTGACCGGGCTAACAATCATCAGCGGGTGGATGCTACTGCGGGCACTGAAGCGGATGGACTGGCCCAGTTGGCTCGTCTATGGCCTAGTGAATGCCGTGGGGCTCTATACCCAGCCGTTTCATCTGCTAGCCATGGTGCCCCAGGGGATTTATGTCTTACTGCGGCAGTTCTACATTCCACCGGCACAGGTGCGTATGGGCCGAGCCAGGCGACCGCTCGTCCGACCGCTGCCAGGTTTTATAGGGGCGATCGCCCTTACGCTGCTTATGTTTCTGCCCTGGGCTTGGGTGCTGATCAACAATTTAGATCGGGTTGCCTCGGCTACTACGTGGACGCGGTATTCCCCTGGCTTTGGCGCTCTCGTTCGCCTGTGGATGCTAAGCTTTACCTCGCTGTTTTTAGATTTAGATCTGGGCTTTGATAATCCGCTAACCTATTTAGTGCGATCGCCCATTTTGATCCTGATTGGACTGGCGTTATACACCCTAGTTCGACGCACGCATCCCGCCGTGTGGCTATTTGTGCTGCTGTCGGCATTCGTGCCGTTTATCTTATTGGCAATTCCCGATTTAGTATTCGGCGGCAGACGCTCTGCCATTAGCCGCTATCTTATTGCGTGTTATCCATCAATGCAGCTCGCGATGGGATTTTGGCTAGCGCAGCAAATGCCGTTTACGCCGATTAATCGGCTACGCAAACCGCAGCCCTGGCGCATCGGCATGATCGGGCTGTTGCTGGCTGGCAGCATCGCGTCTCTGGCCGTAAGCGCCATCTCAAACACTTGGTGGAGCAAGGATTTGAGCTATTTTAACGCAGGCATAGCTGAGCGCATTAACGGGCTATCGTCTCCGATTGTGGTAAGCGATTTTGGGGATGAATATACCAATACGGGCGACTTAATTTCGCTCAGTTATGAGGTCACTAACTCCGCTCAGTTCTTGTTGGTTACGCAGCCGCCAGATCTAGAAGCGATCGCCCAAAATTGGAATTCAGAAACGCTGCTGTTTCGTCCTTCGGGGCCACTCCGAATCGCACTTGAAAACAACGGCTGGACGATTAATTTACTCTATCCCGAAGGCAATCTCTGGACGCTCGATCGAGAATAGATTTTATTATTTATCGACTCAATCTATAACATCCACGGCGTTGCCAAATACAGTATAAATTTAAGCATTAATGCTCTTCGCAGGGACGCATAGCCGTGCATCCATACGCAGCGTTATGCTGCCATTCAGTAACGCTCATCCAGGAGTTGAGGCTGATTTAAATTCACATTTAGGTTAGGTAAGTTCCGGGGCAAGCACGGGTTGAGCTTATCCCAAACTCATTGTTGGAAAGGGTTTTTGAGCGAATAGTGGCGGACTGGGCGATCGCCCAAACTGCTCTAATGGCTTAGGCCGCAATTATCAGAAATTTTGATTGTTTTCATTAAAAGTTCTTAACCTTTCTTGAGCAGAAGCTCACTCAATATGTCAATGTGTGTAACTTTATGTCTCAATCTTTTTATCAATTTGTGTCAGAAAAACCCTGAAGCTGGCTCTTTGCAAGGGTTTTCTGGTAAAAACAATCTATGTAGCACTGTAAATTCTCTGCTCTAGATAGCCCAGTGTCGGTTGAGCACAGCCTGCCATATTCGGTCAAGCTGTTTCTTCGAGTCTGACTTGGCGGTGGCCTATACAGACGTGGAGACGTTGCGGTGAGATTGCGGATCAGATCCCCTTTGAGAAGGAGCCTAGCTGAATGTTCACTCACGTCAAGCCGACGATTCGTCATATCGCCCCAGAGGATGTGCGCGGACGTGGATTGGTGAAGGTGGTTTATGTGGTATTGGAACCCCAGTATCAAAGTGCACTGTCTGGAGCAGTGCGTGCCATCAATGAGAACAACGCCGACATTGCGATCGAAATTAGTGGCTACTTATTAGAAGAGCTGCGCGATGCCGACAACTACGAGGCCTTTAAGCAGGATGTCGCCAATGCCAATGTCTTCATTGCCTCGCTCATTTTTTTAGAAGATTTGGCAGATAAGGTGGTGGCAGCAGTAGAGCCAGTGCGCGATCACCTCGATGTAGCTGTTGTCTTTCCCTCTATGCCCCAGGTGATGCGGCTGAATAAGATGGGCAGCTTTTCGATGTCCCAGTTGGGTCAGTCGAAGAGTGCGATCGCCCAGTTTATGAAAAAGCGCAAAGAGCAGTCTGGCGCTGGCTTTCAAGATGCCATGCTCAAGCTGCTCAACACCCTGCCCAAGGTGCTGAAATACCTGCCGATGGATAAAGCGCAGGATGCCCGCAACTTCATGCTCAGTTTCCAATACTGGCTGGGGGGCAATTCCGAGAATCTGCAAAACTTTTTGCTGATGCTGGCCGATCGGTATGTGTTTAAGGATCGGGCGATCGCCGGAGCCAATGGACTCCCCTATCAAGATCCCCAGACCTATCCCGATATGGGCATCTGGCATCCCCTCGCCCCTCACATGTTTGAGGATGTGAAGGAGTACATCAATTGGTACAGCTCACGCCGCGACATTGGGGACGACATGAAAGATCCCCTTGTCCCGACGGTTGGGTTAGTGCTGCAACGCACTCACTTGGTGACTGGGGATGACGCCCACTATGTCGCCATGATCTCTGAACTAGAGGCCATGGGCGCGCGGGTCCTTCCAGTCTTTGCAGGCGGGTTAGATTTCTCGAAGCCGGTGGATGCTTACTTCTACGATCCCCTCAGCCAAAGCGATTCTCATCCCATTCCCATTGTGGATGTGGTGGTGTCGCTGACGGGGTTTGCGCTGGTGGGCGGCCCCGCTCGGCAAGACCATCCCAAAGCCATCGAGTCACTGCAAAAGTTAGGACGACCCTACATGGTGGCGCTGCCGCTGGTGTTCCAAACTACTGAAGAATGGCAAGATAGCGAGCTCGGGCTGCACCCCATTCAAGTCGCGCTGCAAATTGCGCTGCCAGAACTCGATGGCGCAATCGAGCCAATCATCTTATCGGGACGCGATGGCGCTACGGGCAAAGCCATTGCTCTGCAAGATCGCGTTGAGGCGATCGCCCAGCGTGCTCTCAAATGGGCCAATCTGCGCCGAAAGCCCAAGCTGCACAAGCGCGTCGCCATCACGGTCTTTAGCTTTCCGCCAGATAAAGGGAACGTGGGCACAGCAGCCTATCTAGACGTGTTTGGCTCTATCTATAAAGTGATGGAAGCCCTGCATGACAACGGGTATGACGTGACGGATCTGCCCGACACGCCTGAAAAGCTGATGCTAGAGGTCTTGCACAACGCCCAAGCTCAATACAGCAGCCCGGAACTTAACGTGGCCCACCGCATGTCGGTCGAAGAGTATGAGCGGCTAACGCCCTACTCCAAGCGGCTCGAACCCTCCTGGGGGCCACCACCTGGCAACCTCAACAGCGATGGACAAAACCTCCTGGTCTACGGCAAAGCCTTTGGCAATGTCTTCATCGGCGTGCAGCCTACCTTCGGCTACGAGGGCGACCCCATGCGGCTGCTATTCTCTCGCTCCGCTAGCCCCCACCACGGGTTTGCGGCGTATTACACCTACCTAGAGAAAATCTGGGGCGCAGATGCAGTGCTGCACTTTGGCACCCATGGCTCTCTAGAGTTTATGCCGGGTAAGCAAATGGGCATGTCGGGCGACTGCTTCCCCGATAGCTTAATTGGCACCATCCCCAACCTCTATTACTACGCAGCTAACAACCCTTCTGAGGCCACCATTGCCAAGCGCCGTAGCTATGCTGAAACCATCAGCTACCTGACGCCGCCTGCAGAAAACGCCGGACTCTACAAAGGCCTCAAGGAGCTAAGCGAGCTGATTGGTTCCTATCAAACCCTAAAAGACTCGGGGCGCGGGGTGCAGATTGTAGACACCATTATGGACAAGGCCCGCATCTGCAACCTAGACAAGGATGTGATGCTGCCGGAAAGTAATGCAGTCGACTTGAGTCCAGACGAGCGCGACAACATCGTGGGCAAGATCTACATCAAGTTGATGGAGATCGAGGCGCGGCTGCTGCCCTGTGGCCTGCATGTGGTGGGCAAACCGCCAACGGCTGAAGAGGCGATCGCCACATTGGTCAACATCGCCGGGTTAGATCGCGAAGAAGAAGGCATCCTCAGCCTGCAGCGCATTATCACCAACAGCATTGAGCGCAGTTTGGAGGAGGTGTATCAGCAGAGCGATCGCGGCGTATTGGGCGATGTGGAACTGCTGAACGCCATCAACATGGCCACTCGCGCCGCAGTTGCAGCCATGGTGCATGCCCAAGTCGATGAAGACGGGCGCGTGTCGCGCACTTCTATGCTGGGAAACCTATTTAACTTTGGCAACAACGGCAAAAAAGAGCCCTGGGTAGAATCCCTGCATGAGTCCGGCTTCCCCAAAGTGGATGCAGATGCACTGAAGCCACTGTTTGAATACCTCCAGTTCTGCCTCAAGCAGGTCGTAGCCGACAATGAACTGGGCGCATTGCTCACCGCGCTAGAAGGCAAATACATCACCCCAGGTCCGGGCGGCGATCCCATCCGCAATCCCGATGTGCTGCCCACGGGCAAAAACATCCACGCCTTAGATCCTCAGTCTATTCCCACGGCAGCAGCGGTCAAGTCCGCCAAAGTGGTAGTGGATCGGCTGATTGCACGGCAAGCGGCAGAGAACGGGGGCGCCTATCCTGAAACCATCGCGTGCGTGCTCTGGGGCACGGACAACATCAAAACCTACGGTGAGTCTCTGGCTCAAATTCTCTGGATGGTGGGGGTCAATCCGCTGCCTGATTCCCTGGGCCGAGTTAACAAGCTAGAGCTGATCCCCCTAGAAGTTCTCGGCCGCCCGCGCATTGACGTGGTGGTCAACTGCTCTGGCGTATTCCGTGATCTGTTTATCAACCAGATGGCGTTGTTGGATCGGGCGGTGAAGATGGCAGCGGAAGCTGACGAGCCCTTTGAAATGAACTTTGTCCGCAAGCACTCGGTGCAGCAGGCAGAAGAACTAGGGCTGAGCATCCGCCAGGCGGCAACGCGGGTGTTTTCCAACGCATCGGGCTCTTACTCTAGCAACATCAACCTGGCTGTCGAAAACGGCACTTGGGAAAATGAAGAGGAACTGCAAAACATGTACCTCTCCCGCAAGGGCTTTGCCTTTTCGTCCGATAACCCCGGTGTGATGGAGCAAAACGAGGCTCTGTTCCGCTCCAGCCTTAAGACGGCGGATGTGACGTTTCAAAACCTAGACTCGTCGGAAATTTCGCTCACTGACGTGTCTCACTACTACGACTCTGACCCCACCAAAATTGTGTCGCGCCTGCGAGATGATGGCAAAGCGCCCGCTTCCTATATGGCCGATACGACGACGGCAAATGCTCAGATTCGCACCCTGTCGGAAACCGTGCGGTTGGACAGTCGCACTAAGCTGCTTAACCCCAAGTGGTATGAGGGGATGCTCTCTCATGGTTATGAGGGCGTACGCGAGCTGTCGAAGCGATTGGTGAACACCATGGGCTGGTCGGCGACAGCAGATGCGGTGGATAACTGGGTCTATGAAGACACCAACACCACCTTTTTCAAAGATGAGGATATGTGTAAGCGGTTGATGGATTTAAATCCCAACTCCTTCCGCAAGATGGTGACTACCCTGCTTGAGGCCAATGGTCGCGGCTATTGGGATACGACCGATGACAACCTCGATCGGCTGCGGGAGCTTTACCAAGAAGTAGAGGATCGCATCGAAGGGATTGAGTAAGCGATCGCAGTCGTGGGATTGCGCTAGATAGAGTCAAAGGCCTCGCGCATTGCGCGAGGCCTTTGACGTTTTTTTGCGGATGGCAGGAATAACCAACGCGATTTAATTTTCCAGGAATAAATTCTATGCGTTTCTATGCGTAAGGCTGAAACCCTTGATGGTCAGACTTTTATTTTTTGCCTTTCTGCCTCTTGATATTAGAGACTTACTCTCAATTAGAAAAATGGGCGTCAGAACCAAGCCTCGGGGGGGCGTCCCCCCGAACCCCCGCTAGGGGACGAAGCACGTCCCCTAGAACCCCTCCGCAAGGGGATTTGGGCGGTGGGCAGACAGGGGTTGGCTGGGGGCAAATGGGAGATGGAGCGATCGCCCGGTCTAGGGTTGCGCTAAAAACTCTCGGTTCGGGTTGAGGGTGTGGGGCAGCGGGTGCCCTGTCGCCCGATGCGACAGGCCTGCTTATTCCTGTCTATTACCTGAATGATTTAGGAGGGTTGCTTAAACATGATTCATGTGAGATTCTTAGGGGCTGCTGAAAAAGATTGGGTGCTACAGTGTTTTATCGTGTCGTTTTTTGCTCACGCTCATAAGAGCATTACGAAATATTGCGATTCCCCAGACTCCTATGCTCCACACTAATCACACTCCCATGCTACGCCCAATGATCAATCTAGTTGCCTGGCCTGGCCGGCGATACCAGCCCCTAGCGCTGGGCTTACTGGCGGGCTGGGTGCTGAGTGCGCCAGCGGCGATCGCCGCCTCCGTGACATCGTCTGAGCTGCTGCCGCCACTGCCGCCTGCACGGGTAACGTCAGCCTCAATTCACGTGGCGCAGGCCAGCAATGATGACCAAGTTCGTCGCGTCAATGAGTTGCTGAATCAGGGTCGAGATCTTGTCAACGAGGGCAACTACAGCGAGGCTGTTTCGGTGTATCGTCAAGCAGCCAGTCTAGAGTCTGACAATGCCCGGATCTATGCGGCGATTGGCTTTGCTCAAGCGCGCCAAAACAACTTTCGCGAGTCGATTGAAGCCTATGAACGGGCGATCGCCCTCAAAGGTGACGAAGCCGCCTTCCATTACGCTCTAGGGTTTGGGCAGGCTAACTTGCAAAACTATGAAGCTGCTGCTGCTGCCTATCGCCGCGCCACCCAGATTGATCCCAATCATCTTGAAGCGTTCAAGGCATTGGGGTATGTTCTGCTGCAGCAAAACAATCAGGAAGAAGCCTTAGTCGCCTACCGTCAAGCAGTAGCCCTCGACCCCCGCAACCCGCTACTCCATGAAACCGTTGGTGCGCTGCTGATTCAGATGGAGCGCTACGACGAAGCCGTCACTGCCCTGCGAACTGCTGTGGATCTGGCTCCCCGCAGTGGCAACGTGCTTTCAACGTTAGCCGTCGCGCTGATTAACGCGGGCGAAATGCGCGAAGGCGTAGACATCCTCAAACGCGCGTCTGAGCTAGAGCCGCGTAATGCTCGCATCCTGATGCAGATTGGCGATGTCTATCGTGCCCAAAATAATGCGTCTGAAGCAGTGAGCTATTACCGCCAAGCTGCTCTAGTGCAGCCCTCCTTAGCAGAAGCCCATATGGAGCTGGGGCAAATCTACTTAGCTGAGCAAAATTACCTGGATGCAATTTTGTCGTTCCGCCGGGTGACTGAACTGTCTCCCAATGAGCCAGAAGCGCACCTGAATTTGGGGACGGCCCTTCACGGGCGCGATCGCACCCGTGAAGCTATTTTGGCAGTTGAGCGTGCCATTGAGCTCTACAGCCAGCGCAACGATCAAGATGGGCAGCGTCAAGCAGAACGAGAATTGAACCGACTGCGCTAATGTCCTCCGCAGGTGCGGTACTGAGCTAATCCAAACCAGTGGAACCTGTCGAGGGGGCGATCGCCCCCTCGACAGGTTTGTGCTGCAACTCATTCTTTACACTTCAAGGCTGCTTTCGAGTAGCGCTGTGGGTCAAAGATATACACTGTGCTGGGTCAGAGGGCGATCGCTCCCTGCTCAAGTTCCGTGTGTATTTTGCCTCTGCCAGTGTGCAGACCAGCGTACCGAGTAGACTAGCCGGATGCCGCAATAAAAATTTACGTCGCCCTCTACGGGAGAGTAATCGGTAAAAAATACTACAAAATCTTGTCTTGAACCTTCCGCATGTGACTTGGCCACACGTTGATTTTTTCCATCTGCTTTTGGGGCAATAGGCACGCAATGGGCAGGAACTGAAAAGGTGTCGATGGCAACATTTTCAGTACTTTTGGTAGGGCGATCGCCCCACTTGGTCAGGTTCTATACCCCTTGGTCTTGATTGCATCTGCACAAAATTCAACAGGTAAAAATGGCGTCCAATGTGTCCAAAGTTACTCTATATACGTAGAGCTTGCTCCATCTCTGCTACTCCCTACTTCATTAAAAAAAAATGCACGCAATCTCGCGCTATCAATTAGAATCCTTGATCTTAGAGGCATCTGTATTTTCCCCTAGAAAAATTGATCCAGATTGCTCCAGTTGCATCATTCGCGCTACTCCCTGAATATCCCTAGGAACAGAGTTTAATGGCTACCATCATTGGAACAGAATTTGGCGACTTCATTATTGGCACGCTTGATGACGACCTCATCCTAGGAGAGGGGGGCAATGATGTCATTCGGGCTGGAGCTGGCAACGACAGCGTATTCGGTGGGGTAGGACGAGATTTCATCCTGGGGGGCGACGGAAATGACACCCTACGCGGCGGCGGGGGGCCAGACATCCTCTGGGGGCAAACCGGAGATGACTTGCTCGTGGGTGGCGCAGGCAATGACCAACTGTTTGGGGGGGCAGGCAACGACACGCTGCGCGGGGGCGGCGGGGCCGACTTTTTGTTTGGGGGCGTTGGGCGCAATATTCTGGTTGGCGGTGCGGGGGAAGATACCTTTGTGCTAGCACCGGGTCTTGGGGTTGTGAACCCAAGCAACGCCACCGTTATTCGCGATTTTCAGCTGGGTACTGACCGCATTGGTTTAGCGGAAGGCCTCACCTTCAACAGCCTTAGCTTCACCAACGGCATGGGGCAGTTGGCAGGTTCAACCATCATTCGCAATAGTCAAAATAACCAAGTCCTGGCAGTCGTTAACAATGTGCGGGCTCCGCAGCTCAATCGACCCGCACGATTTGTGCCGGTGACTTTGCCCGAGCTCGCCAATACGCGTCCAGCCGCCAGCAATTTTCAGATTTCTAACCTCAACGCCGCAACTAACAGCCAGTTCTTTACCATTCAGTATGTCGATACCGCGGGTCTAGACACGCGCAGTTTTCGCAACACCAATATTGTGGTGACTGGCCCAGATGGCTATCAAGAAAATGCCAAACTGTTCAGTACAACAGGCAGCGATGCCGTTCAAACAGTCACCTACTTCTTTTCTGGCCCTGGGGGTTCGTGGGATGCGAATGACAACGGCACATATAATGTGCGGCTGCGGGGAGCTCAGGTTTTCAACACCAGCGCCAACTTCAATCGACCTGCATCATTAGGCAGTTTCACTGTCAACATTCCGCCGCCGGATGTTCCGGTCAACGTCAGCGTGTCGCCTGCCAGCGTGGTGGAAGACAGCGGCAACGAAATGGTCTACACCTTCTCGCGTAGTCAGTTTTTGAACAGAGATCTAACGGTAAACTTCACCTTTGGCGGCACCGCCTCTCGAGGGGTGGACTACAGCGTGACGGGCGCAAGTACCCTTTCCGGCAATAGCGGCACCATTACCTTTGCGAATGGACAGGCTCAGACTCAGGTTCGCATTCGCCCCATTGCAGACAATGTGCTAGAGCCGAATGAGACGGTAATGTTGGCGGTGGCTCCGGGCAGTGGCTACTTTGCGGGAGGGCAGGGCAGCGCCACCGGCACCATTATTGACGATGAATCCCTGGTGAATCTGTCTGTGGCCCCGCTCAGCGTGCTAGAAGACAGCGGCAACGAGCTTGTGTTTACCATTGCTCGGCAAGGGTTCGCCAATCGGGCCATTACCGTGAATTTTACGGTGGGTGGCAACGCTCAACTGGGGCAAAACAACGACTACACGGTGGTCAATGCTGGCTCGGGTCTCACTTTTAGTCAAACCGGAGGAACGGTTAGCTTTGCAGCTGGCGAAACCAGCAGAACTATACGGTTGCGCCCGGTTGCCAACAATGGTGTGAACCCCAATCGCAATGTTCGACTGACCTTAGCGGGAGGCACTAGCTATGCCGTAGGCAACAATGCCACAGCGCTCGGCACCATTGTGGATGATGACAGCACCCTATCCATTGCTGTTGCGCCGAATCAGGTGTTTGAAGACAGCGGCACTGCAATGGTGTATACCCTAACGCGGGGTGGGTTTCTGGATCGTGCCATTACGGTGAACTTCTCAGTGGGAGGCACGGCTCAGCTCACTAGCGATTACACCGTCACCTCTAATGCCTCGCAGTTTAACGTTGGGGCGAATGCGGGCACGCTGACCTTTGCAGCCGGAGAAACCTCCCGCACGATTACCGTTACCCCCGTGATGGATAATGTGGTCGAACCCGATGAAACGGTCATGCTGTCGCTGTCGCCGGGAACAGGTTATGCGCCGACGGGTCAAACCTCTGCCACCGGCACCATCCTCAACGATGATGCCAACATTACGTTAGCGGTGGCGCCCAGCAACGTGCTGGAAGATAGCGGTCAGGCCATGACCTTCACGTTCACTCGTCAAGGCTTTTTGGGGCGTGAGTTAGAGGTCAGTTTCCAGATTGCAGGGTCTGCAGTATTGGACACAGACTACACCTTGGGTATCGCTCAGGCGGGCGATTTGACGCTAAACAACGGCAGCGGTGTGCTGTCGTTTGGTGAAGGGGAGACCTCTAAAACCATTACTGTGACGCCCATCGCCAACAACCAGCCGCAGTCCAATCGCACGGTCAATTTCCGGCTGACCGCGGGGGATGGCTACAATCTTGTAACCACTAGCCTGATTACCGCAACGATTATTGATGACGATGCGACAGTCAATCTGTCTCCGCTCACGAATGCCAATGTGCTCGAAGGTGGCAGTGGCGTGATGACCTTTACCTTTACCCGAACGGGTTTCACCGCTAATCCGTTGACGGTTGATTTCACACTGGGCGGGGTCGCAACTCTGGGGAATGATTACATGCTGACCGCAGGCAGTGGTCAGCTCGATCTACCCAATCGCACGCTAACCTTTGCTGCGGGTCAAACCAGCGCGACGCTGCTGGTCACACCGCTGGCCGATAACTTGATTGAAGGAAACGAGACGGTTTCGGTTACGGTGGGTGCTGGAACTGGCTATGTGGTGGGTGCTAACGGCACTCGCATCGGCACGATTTTGGATGTCAATGGCACTGTATCGAACCTGAATGACAGTGGGCCTGGATCGCTAAGGCAGGCGATCGCCGACGCGAACAATGCTGGGTCGATTGCCAACCCAACGATCACCTTTACTGGCGCTGCTCAGTCCGGCATTATCGATTTGCAATCGCCGTTAGTGATTACTCGCAGCATGGTGATTGATGGGCCGGGTGCATCTAGCCTGACGCTGCGACGCAGTGGGACTGGCACCAACAGAATTTTTAGAATTAATAGCAACAGCACCACGACACTTGAGGGCATGACCATTCGCGATGGTAACGTTGTAGGTCAGGCAAACCCTACCGGGGGCGGCATCCTTAATGAAGGTAATTTGACACTGGATGGGGTTAGGTTAGTAAATAATGCTGCTGCATCTGGTGGAGCGATTAACAACTCTGGCACCTTAACCCTGACGAGTGGCACCTTGATTCGCAATAACAGTGCGAATAATCAGGGGGGCGGTATTCTCAATGGGCCAGGGGCCACGCTCAATATTGACGGAAGCGATGGGCTAATTCAATTCGACAGCAATACTGCTGTCAATAGCGGGGGTGGTATTGCTGCTACCGGAGGCAATATTACCGTTGATCTGGCTAGGTTTATCGGGAATCAATCTAATCAAAATATAAGCTCAGGCGGCGCGATTTTTAATAGTGGTGGAACCTTAACGGTCAGCAATTCCATCTTTGGCGATCCACCCAATTCGCCCAACAATATCCAAGGGCCTTTTACTAACGGCGGAGGTAATTCTGGGTTGGGTTCTTAGCTGTAATTCTGGGTTGGGTTCTCCTGTGTTCATAGCTAATGATGGTTGATCTCGGCTCACGATGAGCAAGTTTTGGGTTACGCTGCGACGCGCGGAGCCTAAAAGCCCTTGATGCGCCGTGCACTATGCACGGCGCATCAAGGGCTTTTAGGTTTATCCCGACTCGTGATTCAATCTAGGTCTGGAGCCGCTATTTTGAGCTATGGCAACACGACAGGCCTTTGATTCGGTCGCGGTTTTTTTTGCTGGTGGGGATTTGAGAGGTTGGAGGATGCGGAGGTCTCTTGTGGTGCTGGGGCGATCGCCCTCTTTGCTCCAATAAAACCCCCTTCAAGAAGCGGGATGATAGAATCGCACCGCTGTAGGTTTTTTGTCAGTACAGCCCAACATCACAAGTATGGCTGTTATACTACTTGAGACTTTATTAGGTCTGCTAAGGCGTCTTTTTTAGCTACGCAGTTCAACTAGTAAGAGAAGTAGGTCAGCCCTCAGTTGTCTATCACTCAAATAGCCTGCGACCAACATTGATTAGGGATACTAACGTTAGAGATCGGTGAGGTTTATTATTTAAATGGCATCCAAAAACCCAATCTCTAAATAACGTCTAGAGATACATTCCAAGTATGCAGCCCCTATCCTGAGTCCCTTTCCCAAAAGAAAGGAAAATTCTGATTTGACTCTCTTTCTCTATATTTTCGAGAAAGGTTTAGGAGGTAAGAGTCAAGCTTGAAAAAGTGAAATGCACTCAACGTTCTAGATAAACCCTTTAATATCGAACTTTGCAAGCTAAGCGCAGTTAATTGCAATCTAATGCCAAGAAAAAGTCAAATTAGTGGTGTATACTCTCAATTTCTATGAACAAGATCAAACAAGCTAAAGACGTTATTCGAAAAATCCCGTTGTTGAATCGCTTTGCCCCTCAGGATCAAACCCTTGAAATCTCTGTTAACGCTGAAGCGCTTGCTTTGGTGACTGGGATGACCTCGCTCGAAGAGCAAACTTATTTCAGGAACTACGCTCAGAAAACTTACTCGGGTGCTGGCGAGATTGTTGATCTGGGATGTTGGCTAGGGTCGACTACAATTCCGCTAGCTCAAGGGATGCGTAGCAATAAGTGTGCCGAGGGCAAATTTGTTCATGCCTATGATCAATTTAAATGGCAAGGCTGGATGAACTCATCCATGCATAAGTGCTTAAGGCAATACAGTGTTGGAGAGAGCTTTTTAGATGAGTATGTTGAGCGCACTCGCGACTATTCTGACATCGTAAAAATTTATCCTGGAGATATCACAAAAATTGGCTGGGACGGCCAACCCATTGAGTTTTTGCTTGTAGATTTAATGAAATCGTGGTCACTGGCTGAATATGTTGTTAAGACTTTTTATCCTTGTTTAATTCCTGGAACGTCAGTGTTGCTTCATCAAGATTTCAAGCATCGACATACATCGTGGATCCATCTTATTCAGTACAGGCTGCGTGACTATTTTTCACTTGAAGTAGATTTGCCTGGTTCACCAAGCACTGCTTTTCGTCTTATTAGACCTATTGACTGTGATCTAAGCTGGCTTTCAGATTTAAAGACCTTTTCTGATGATGAGGTAAGTCAGGCCTTTCAATATTCATTGTCTTTGGTGAAGCATAAGTCATCTAATATCGCAGCAGCTCATGTGATGTACTTCATTCACTTAGATCGGAAGCCTAAAGCACGGCGATTGCTTAATAAATACATTGCTAGGGGCTTTTCGACAAACTCGGACTTGGCTAGATGCCAGACGTTGCTAGAACCTCAAAATTCGTGAATCCAATGGTTCCATTGGTTCCATGCAACTATTGTTTCTATGAACGTTCATCCAAAACAAAGGGCTTGGTAGAGTGATGCTTCAAACGTTAGGTTAGTCGTCCCTAATCACGTTGGGGCGATGTCGGAAAATTGATGGCAGGGGATAGTGATGAAAAAGGTGGTGCCTTGCCCCAAATGAGACTCGCATCGCAGAGTGCCGCCGTGCTTTTCTACCACGACTTGATAACTAATAGAGAGCCCTAGTCCTGTGCCTTTGCCAACAGGTTTGGTGGTATAAAATGGCTCAAATAGTCGACGCTGGGTGATTTCGCTCATGCCAGGGCCATTATCTGCGATCGCAATTTCGACGTGCTGTTGCAACGGCTTAGTGGTGATGGTGATTTGGCTAGGAGTTTGTTGAATGTCACTGCGCGATCGCCCAGCATCTCGTTCTTCTAGGGCATCAATCGCATTGGCGAGCAGGTTCATAAACACCTGATTGAGTTGGCCTGCGTAGCACTCTACCAGGGGCAAGTCACCATAGTGCTTAAGAATGTGGATAGTGGCGCGATCGCCCGTTTCCTTAAGGCGATTGTGCAAAATCATCAGCGTGCTGTCAATGCCCTCGTGAATATCAACCGCTTTAACCTCTGCCTCATCCATCCGGGAGAAGTTGCGCAGCGACAGCACAATTTGCTGAATCCGCTCTGCGCCCACCTTCATCGACGTTAGAAGCTTGGGCAAGTCTTCTAAGATAAAGCCGAGATCCATCGCTTCCGCTTCGGCTGTAATCTCAGGATGAGGAAGGGGATAGTGGTGCTGATACAGATCCAGCAATTGCATCATGTCGTGAATGTAATCATTGGCATGGCGGATGTTGCCAAAAATGAAGTTCACAGGGTTATTGATTTCATGCGCAACCCCTGCAACCAACTGCCCCAAGCTCGACATTTTTTCAGTTTGCACGAGTTGTGCTTGGGTGCGCTGCAAATTTGTCAGAATTTGCTCTAACTCGTTTGCTTTTTCTCGCAATTGTGCCTCTGAAAGTTGCACAGCCTGTTCAGCTTGTTTGCGATCGGTAATGTTGGTTGCGGTTCCCACCAGACGGTAGATCCGCCCAGTGTCATCCCGTAAGGGATTGAGCGTCGTAACCCACCAAATGGTTTCGTCCTGAAATTGCGTGACTTCTTCGTAGGTGATGCTGGTTCCGGCTGCAATACATTCGGTATAGCGATGCCGCAGCTGGCGGCCAATGTGATCCCCAAAGCTCTCTTCTGGGGTTTTGCCTTCTAGGTCGCGGCTCAGCAGGCCGTAGCTTCTCTCGGCATAGGCATTGATGCTGCCAATGCGAAATTCTCCAGTTTTATCGACATCGATCACAAAGATTTGCTCTTCGGTGCCGTTGTAGATGCTGCGGAGGAAGGCTTCTTGCTGTTGCAGGGCTTCTTGGACTAGCTTGCGATCGGTAATGTCGATCGCAGTACCTACAATCCGATAGATTGTTCCGTCGCTGCCCCTGAGGGGATTCAGCGTCGTGACCCACCAAATGGGTCTGTCTTGAAATTCTGTGGCTTCTTCGTAGGTAATGCTAATGCCCACATCTATGCAGCGCTGATAGTTTCGGCGGAGCTTGCCCCCCACCTCTTCTCCAAAGCTTTCCTCTGGGGTCATGCCTTCGACCGATTGGCTAGACAGACCGCAGGTTTCTTCTGCATAGGGGTTAAACCCGCTATAGCGAAATTCACCCGCCTCATCCACGTCAATAACAAAAATTTGCTCGCGGGTTCCGACATAAATGCTGCGGAGGAACGCCTCTTGTCGCTGCAGCGCTTCTTCGGCTCGCTTGCGGTCGGTGATGTCGATGGCGATGCCGCCGACCGCCTGCCGCCCTGAAATATCGGTTAAAGGGAATTTGTAAACCAGGGTGTCGCCGACGGAGCCATCGGGCAGCGGCAATGGCTCTACTGCAGAAAGGGTTTCATTGGCGGCAATCACGGTTAGATTGGCGTCGTGAAATTCTCGAGCGATCGCCCGAGGATACAGCTCAAACAGCGACTTACCGACGATGCTGTCATCTTCGATTTGAAACATCTGTAGGTAGGTCTTGTTGATGTAGACCAACGTGCCCTCATAGTCTGTAATCCACACCGCAGTGGGGCTGTTGTCCATAAACGCCTGAAAGCGCTCTTCGCTCTTGCGCAGCGCCAGTTCTGCCTGTGCCCGCTCGCGTTCAAACCGGATGCGATCGCTCACATCTCTCACCACCGCTAACGCATGGGCCTGCCCATTGAAGGTGCATCGCGTTCCCGATACTTCTACATCAATGAGAGAGCCATCTCGATGCACATCAACCGCATGCCCATGAAACGGCTCATCCCGATCAATCGCGGCTAAAAACTGCTCAAACAGCGGCAGATAGTCGGCATGGATAAACTCTTGCGGCTTGATTTGGCGCATCTCGTCTACGCTGTACCCATGCATGGACGCAAAGGCCGAGTTAAACACCACCGCTTCATGCGTGTCTAGACGGGTAATGAGCAGACCATCGCTAACGCTCTCAAAAATATTGCGGTAGAGTGCTTCTTGCTGGTGCAAGTTGATTTCGGCAGTCTTGCGCTCGCTGATGTCACTCAGGGTTCCGACCATGCGGTAGGCGGTGTCGCTCGCGTCATACATAAACACTCCCCGCTCTTCTACGGGGATGTAGCTGCCATCGGCTCGTTGAAAGCGATACTCTGCCCAGTAGCGGCTGTGGGTGCGCATTGCGTGATCTAGCGCTGCAACGACGGTAGGGCGATCGCTCGGATGAATCCGGGCCTCCCACGCTGCATTATTCACCTGTTGAAACTCAGCCGGGGTTTCTCCGGTAATAGACTCAATCGCCCCAACCCACTGAACCTCTCCAGTTCTCACATCATGGTCATAGAGCATTTGCTCTGTTTGCTCAGCCACAAGCCGAAAGCGCTGCTCACTTTCTTGGAGAGCTGCTTCTGCCCGCTTGCGATCGCTCACATCGCGGGTCACTCCCACAACTCCCAGCAGGTTGCCATCCGCATCACGCCATGGCGACTTGGTGGTGAGAAACATCGTCTCCACGCCAGCAGCATTGATGAAGCAGTCTTCAGAGGTGGCTGCGATCCCCGTTTTCAAAATTTGCTGGTCTTGCTGACGAAGCGTGGCCGCTTGGTCTGGGAACAGATCACTATCTGTTTTACCCACCAACTCATCAACGGAATAGCCCAAATAGGCCGCCAGATTGGCATTCACCATGACATAGCGCCCTACCCGATCTTTCACAAAAATCAGATCGGGCGAGCTTTCTAGAATGGATTGCAACAAAGCATTGCGTTCTCGCAGGGTTTGCTCAAGGGCCAGAGGTGGCTGCATGGGATTTAGAACGATGGCTAAAGACTCAGGTAAACACTCTTTTAGAAATCCCAAAAGTATTATGAGATTCCCCTTTAGAACAAATCTTTCTAGACCATACCGGAAGAATAAACAGGGCGCTATTCGTCTGTCTGGCCGTGCATCCAATGATGTATTCAGAAATGCAACGGATCATTGGATGGGGGCAAACGCTGTAACTGCCGCAGGCCGACTACCCGTCCCCCCAACCCGTTACAGTAAGATCAAGGCTGAGTCGTCAACACTCAATCGGGCTCTGATTCACTACGGGACTTTAGTGGCATACCCCTAGGACGCTTCATGGACAACGAACAAATTATCATCCTATCCAACCGAGAAATAGAAACAATGCGGGGTGCCTGTCAGCTTGCAGCACAACTGCTGGCCTATCTTGAACCGTTGGTGCAGCCTGGCGTCAGCACCCTCGAACTCAACGACGCGGCTGAAGCCTGGACGCGTCAACATGGCGCAAAAAGTGCGCCCTTAGGCTACCACGGCTTTCCAAAATCCATTTGCACAAGCGTTAATGAGGTCGTGTGCCACGGCATTCCCAATGCAAAGCACCTTTTAAAGGACGGAGATATTATCAACATTGACGTGACGCCCATTCTAGACGGGTTTCATGGCGATACTTCCAAAACCTTCTTTGTCGGAGAGCCTGCACCCTTGGCCCGTCGGCTAGTAGAAGTGACAGAAGAATGCATGATGCGCGGCATTGCTGAGGTCAGGCCCGGTGCGCGCATTGGTGATATTGGTGCTGCCATCCAAGCCTATGCAGAAGCCCAAGGCTTCTCGGTTGTCCGCGATTTTGTCGGGCATGGCGTGGGGCGCATCTTTCATACGGCACCCCAGATCCCTCACTACGGCACTCGGGGCAAGGGCCGCAAACTGCGGTCAGGCATGGTGTTTACCATTGAGCCGATGATCAATATCGGCACCCATGAGGTGGAGGTGATGGCAGACAAATGGACTGCGCTGACCAAAGATCGTCAACTGTCTGCCCAGTTTGAACATACCGTTGCTGTGACGAAAGATGGGGTAGACATCCTCACGCTGCTGCCAGATTTGGTCACAGCGTAGCGTCCGAATAACGCTCGAATAACGTCCAGACAGTGCTGATGGAAAGGATGTCTTTGGGATAACATGTCGTGTCGCCTCCTCTTCCAAGCCATACGCAGGTTAAGCTGCACTTCTGTATCGTCCCAACCACTTCAACGGTTGTAACAGGGGAACTTATGGTTGGTGGCTAAAGACTATGGGTCTACACCTTCTATTTCATCGGGGTTATGCCTGTGAAGCCCAGTTTTGCTCAATGGCTGGAAGACATGAGCGCCTCTTGGACGCATGCAACGGCCTCATTCCTTCTAGGTGGGGCGATCGCCAGCACCCTAACGGCCTGCATCGCACCACCCCCAGCCCTCTCTCTGGCAGATGTGGCCGAGCCGCTTAGTGTGGCTGAACTAACGCAGCGGCAAATCGAACTGCAGCAGCGGGTTCAGGTTGATTTGGATCTGTTGGGGTTGGGCAAACTGACCTCTGTCGCAGCACCTGTGCCACCAGAGCTAACGGAGTTTCGCCAAGCCTGGGCAGAAACCGATGCGGCGATCGCCCCCTTTTTGGGGTACTGGGCGCAGGATTGGAACATGCATCCCCACGATTACATGACGGTGTTTCCGGCAGTGGAGACGGGGCGCGTTTGTCTGGTGCGTTATCGGAAGGAGATGACCGAAACCGTGCCGTTTGAGGAAGTGACGACACCCATTGAAGTTTCGATCGCGCAGGTAGTAGACGGACAACTGCTAGGAACGCACACCCAATCGGGGCGATCGCTCCTTTTATCTACCCCAGTGTCAGCCTATTTGCCCTACGAGGCTGAATTTCTCGGCACCGTAGAGCCAGATGGCACTCTGCGGCTGTATGCAGCTCAGCAAGTTCCTACTGTGGATGCCACATGGGACAGTAAGATTCAGCAGCAGCTTGACATGCAGGGCTGCACGAGCCAACTGCCTGAGCCATCATAACGCCTTTAATCTGGCTCAAGCCCCTGCTGAATTGAAGCTACCCAACACCTAATACCCACCCAATACCCCAACATTAGCCACAAAAAAAGACCCGCATTGATTTCGGGTCTCATTAATTTTAAGAATCAGAAAGGGCATCGACGACTTTCCGTGTTTCGTCTCGACGCCCTTGCTGGTTCGCTCCTCACACGCTTAAGAATATAACAGAGTTAGATGTGTTCTGTCACTGTTTTGTATCAGTTGTTATAGTTATCGGATGCAGTCAGTCAAATCATATGGACTTATGTTTCCATGGGCTCTGTCGGTAGCCCCGATAGTTTTCCTTCAAACACACTGCGGTTCTGTATTTCACTACGATTCCATGCAGAGGTCTGCAGCTAAGCCTCAGTAGGGGCCGTAGCCTGAAGGCCATCCTCTAACAGGCGCATTAGCCAGGGTTGGGCGATCGCCAAAAGCCCTAGCCGCATTTGAGCCAGTGCTGGGGTGTGTCGTTCTGCCTCGCCCATGAGCCGACAGTCTCGATCCAATTGCTCAACGGCGTGACTGAGCAGCATGGCCCATCGCAGGGCGTCATCCTGTGAAATCGCAATTTGGGGAATCGCAATTTGAGGAATCGCAGTGCCGTTCTCTGGTTTGGGGGATTGGGGGATGCAGCATCTCAGTCGATCTTGCAGAGCTAGCACGGTATGGAGGAGATGCCGCTCTGCCGGATGCTGCCCCCAGAAGACACCCGCAGGCGATCGCCACGGTAACGGATGAGGCTGCTGTATGACTCCGATGGGGTACTGGTGCGATCGCCCTCCTAAATGAATGAGATTGGCCCTATGGCCGAGGCGTAGCAAGGCACAAACGCGGGCGTGGGTGAGTTGCAATGGCAAGATCTGGGCAGGCGACGGAGGTGTGGCGGTTGTTACAGCCAGGTGTAGAGGTGGGGTCTGTAGACAGTGCTGCAACCAAGCCGCTAGGCCGCAATCGCCCACCGCAATTTGAATCAATGCTGACCGTTGCTGCGTAATCTGGCAACTGCTCCACAGGGTTCGTTCCAGGCTTGCCGCCGCGTCTTTCCCCTGGCTCGCATCATCAGACGGAATCGCAGAATGGGAGGGTTGCAGGGTCAGGGCGATCGCCCTAGCGACGGTTTCTGCAGAGTGTGGTAACAATAATGACAGGTGATAGGCGATCGCCCACTCATAGATCACATGAGTTTGCGTTCGCACGAGTCGGGGTGATGCTGTTTTGGGGGCGATCGCTACAATGTCAGCAAGCTGATGAGCTGGGGAATTGACAGGGGCGATCGCCCTGAGGCGGGCTAGACCGATCTGCTCTAAATAGGCCCCCAGGCTGGATAGATTCCCGTGAGTAATCTTCATTACTTTTTTACAGAAAAAGCCGTAAATCTACGTGCTAGCCCTCGAGCAAATGTAAAGATTTGAAGCTTTCGTAAATCCAGAGTAATAATTTGCACCCAAAGGTCAATTCTGGCATAACTATCAGAAGGTATAAAGTTTAATAGAGACGCGCCATATCGTAATGATTCCTACGTTAATGCCCTAGCACTCCCGATAAGCTGGTGAGAGTCAATGATTTAGGGCTGCATCTCTCCCTTCATGAGACTTCATAAGATTTTGCACAGGGCTAGCTGTGCTAGCTCTCAAAATTCAACGTCAGACCGAACCTTAGCTTGATTAACCCTCTGCCCTAGTTGTCCCTGCTCGTCTGGCTTCACTGGTTTTAGTCCGCAGGTTGCTACTTCAACCACATTTCTCCCTTAACCCAGGATCCCCCCCCTCCCATGCAATCTGTATCTTCTTCCCCCGAATCATCACGGCCATTTTTGACCTGGCAACGGATTTTAGACTGGGCGCAAGAGCACTATCGCAGTCGTAACTTTACCAAAGACGAAAAGATACCAGCCCGACCTGGGTTAATTTACTTAGTTCAACGGGGTGCCGTGCGACTGGTGGGCGAAGCGCAAGTCAGTGCCACAACCAGCAGTGCTCGCCTGTCCCGAGTGCCGTCAGAAGAAGCATTTCTTGGGTTTGTCGGAGCCGGTCAGCCGTTTGAAATTGTGGCACAGTCGCCCTTTACGCTCCAAGCCTTTGCCCATGTTGATCAAACCTCGGTGATTTGGCTTTATTGGCATGATCTCGATAACTGGCCGCACTTCCGCCGAGAGGTGCTAGACGCGTTTCGGTATCAACACCAGCGCAAGCTGCTGTGGCTGAGCACGCTGGGGCAACGTCGCACTATCGATCGACTGTTGGGCTTTATTACCCTGCTCATTGAAGAATTCGGCGAACCCAGTGATGATGGCTACTACCTGCCCTGGTCACTCACCCATGCGCAAATTGGCAGCGCCATTGGCTCAACTCGCGTGACAGTAACACGGCTGATGGGCAAACTGCGGCAAAAAGGGCTGATTCATACCTACGGCGATAATCTGATCGCGCTTCCGGCTGATTCTGCTGTGCTGAAGCAACGCCATCAGGCCTAGCAGTGGCTTCTTGCTCCCGCGCTCATGGGCTGGGATGGGTGCGAATAGCGGGGATTTGACTTAGGGACGTGACTTGGAGACTTGACTTACCTGAGTTCGGGATAAGCTCAAACCCTCTTAACCCGAACTGACGTTGACTTTGAGATGACTGAGTTGAAAATGACGAATCTAGGGGTTGCTCGTTACTGAGCTGGGGAAAAGTCGTAGCCGTAGCCAGAGCGATCGCCCGGCAGCACTTCCACTAATTGCATGGCCTGGTTGCGATCGCCCGAGGGCAAAAACCGGACTGTTCCTGTCGCACCCTCAACCGAAAAGACCCCAGACCGCATCGTCTGTGCTATCCCGTCGCGAGTTGGGCTTTGGGCCAGGGCCTGCCCAATACTTTCTAACGCGTCGTAGGTCATGGCCGTGCGCCAGTTCACATCGCCCCCCCACAGCTGGCGTGACTCTTGCGCAAAAGAAGACTGCGGGGCTGACTGGATGATCCAAGGGACTGCGACAACCAGGCCCTCGGCATTGGCTCCACCCACCTGCAGCACTTTGGGGTTATAGAGGCTATCGCCACCCAGCACCGTCAGCTCTTGACGGTTCACGGCAATCACCTGAAGGGCGGGATCGAGGGTTGCCGTGTTGGCTGCTAACACCAGCACCTCAACGCCCTGCTGGCGGGCTTGATTCACGGCGCTGCCTGCATCAAAACCCGGAGCCGCAAGGTCAAACTCCATCAAAACCTGCCCCCCATCGCTGGCAACCGCTGTGGTGAACTCATTTTTGAGAGACAGGCTATAGCCGCTCTCAGAGTTGAAAAACACAGCGGCATTGCGCTGCTGGCGATCTTCTACCATGAAGCGAGACAGCGTGGTGGCGGTGAATCGATCGTTGGGGACGGTGCGAAAAATGTAGGGCCCTTGTCCAGAAAGCTGCACCGACGTGCTGGTTGGAGAAATCATCGGTAGATTGCCCTCATTATAAACGGCAGCAGCAGCCAGGGTTGTATCACTGCCAAAGTGCCCAACCACCGCCAGCACGGTGCTATCGTCTACCAAGCGACGCGCTACGTCTGCCGCTGTTTCGGGATCGTTGTTGTCATCAACCAGTGCAATTTTGATGGGTGTGCCGTTAATGCCGCCGACTGCATTGATTCGATCTTGGGCGTGGGCCGCGCCGCGCATGAGTTCTAACGCTGAATTGACGGATGCCCCTAGCGGCACTGCAACGGCCACAGAATAGGAGGCATCGTCGCCGATGCGGGCGTTGTTGAGGTAGATCAGCGCCTCGGGATCGTTGCGCTGTTGCTGCAGAGAGGCTTGCAACCGCTCGATCGCTTGAGCATAGTTGCCGCTGGCGATCGCCTCAATCCCAGCTTGCTTATCGGGTGTGGCCCCGGCACTCACCAGCAGGCGATCGCCCACACTAAACCGTTCTCCCAAGGTTGCCGTTGTGCCGCCGCCCGATGAGGGGCGATCGGAAGGTTGTTCAGACCCCCCCGTCGGAATTAAAATGCCAATGCCCATCTGCCGCCCAAACCACCAGAATCCTGCCCCAATGAGAGCGAGGGTGACCAATAACGACAAAATCAGCGCAGGTGTTTCGTTTTTTTGGGCCATGGTGATGAGAACGTGAGTCAGTAGGAAGAAGGGTTTCCCAGATTATCTAGGGTGAGAGGGTGAATTCTGATAAGTTTTGATGGATTGTGAAGGGTGCGATCGCCCCAGGGTAAGCTCGTCAGTTCTGAGGTCTTCTCCAACGAACTCATACTATCCCTTATAGCTAAAGTACCCACTTGCAGAGGTAGCCTGGCACAATCGCCAGCGGACTGTGCCTTTGTACCGTTCTTTATACCATTGCAAGCGAAGCGTCCGTTGGGTCAAGTCGTAGCAGCGCAACCGCGTCTCTTTGATGAGACGAGACCGTTCCGCACGGGACATTTTAGCGCCATTGCGGGCGGCGCAATGCTTAATTTAGCGCGGTTTAATCTATGATTGCCCATTATTCATAGGGATACAATCCATCGATTGCCATCCCCCCAGACTGTAATTAAACGTAGCGTACCGCAAACGCCATCTCTACCCGATGATGACATCGAGCAGAAGCATCAAGACAAAGCCCACCATCACGCCAGCGGTCGCGGCTTTTTCCAAACCCAATCGATGCGATTCAGGAATGATTTCATCGCTGATCACGAACAGCATGGCCCCAGCCGCAAAGCCCATCGCGATGGGTAAGATCGCCGTTGATAGGGCAACTGTTAATGATCCCAGCAGGCCACCCATAGGTTCCACAAGCCCCGTCAATAGGCTAATCAAAAAGGCATCTCGGCGGGTATAGTTTTCCCCAATCAGCGACAGCGCGACGACTAACCCTTCTGGCATGTTTTGTAGGCCAATGCCAATCATCAGGGCGATCGCATTCGAGACGTCGTCCCCCCCAAAGCCTACCCCCACCGCTAGCCCTTCGGGAAAATTGTGAATGGCGATCGCCATCACAAATAGCCACACCCGCTTTAGATTGGCAACCCTGTTCCCCTCTCTTCCTTTAAAGAAGTGCTCATGGGGAAAATAGCGGTGACTAAGCCACAGAAAAATTCCGCCTAGCAAAATACCGGTCGCGACAACCACAGCCGCAACCCAGGTGGCGCCCTGCTGCTCGCCTGCCTCAATTCCTGGAATGACCAACGAAAAGGCGGTTGCCGCCAGCATGACCCCAGCCCCAAACCCCAGCATCACGCCCTGGGCGTTGGCCGTAATGCGGTTAAAAAAGAAAATAGGCACGGCCCCAACGCCAGTGCCCAGTCCCGCCACCGTGCTGCCAATCAGGCCTAGCCAAACCGTTGGGATATCCGAGAGGATGCCGATCATAGGGTGCTGTGCATAAAAAAGAAGTTATCGAGCAGAGAAGTGGGTGTAGCTACGACCACGCCATTGGGTTGGCGATCGCACCGTAGACAGCCCAATGCGCCAGACGGCTGCTAAGTCTGCTAGCGGGGATAGCCAAAACGCCCATGAACCCGGCGATCGCCAATCATAGGACGGCGCGATCGCCAGCAGCAGCGCTAGCCGAATCGCCAGCAGACCCAGGTTTGCCCCCAGCGCCGCGTGGAGCACGGGATTGTGGTAGCCCAGTGCCATGACGAGGGAGAGCAGCGGCACCGCGAGCCAAGGCAAGGCTTGCACTGCGGTTAAATACGCTAGATCACCCCAAGCTTGGGCTGGCGTGCAGGCGTCTTTGAGGTCGAGCGATCGCCCCCATTCTCGCCAGGTTTCGGCGATGCCCTCATACATCCGCACAGAGAGCAAGCGCGAACCATCTAAAAACGCTACCCGTGCCCCTTGGCTTGCGGCCACTCGGGCTAACGTCACGTCGTCGCAAAAGGAACTGCGGGCACAGTGATAGCCGCCTAAATCGACCAAGAGCGATCGCCGAATTAACATGCACTGCCCGTTTGCCATAACTCGCTCAGGCTGGTCGGCACTAATGCCCGCTGGCCCAAATCGAAACAACAGCGTGAGCAACAGCGCTGGCTGCAGCCACCATTCTCCTGCGCCCTTGAGAATAAAGCGGGGTGCCAGCGACACCATATCGTAGCCCTGAGCCTCTGCGGTCGCAATCAGGCTAGCAATGAGTCCGGGTTGGGGCTGCGTATCGGCATCAATGCCCAGCACCCACTCGCTCTGCTCAGCACTCTGGAGAAAGCCCGTGTGCAACGCCCAAGGACGACCCACCCAGTCGAGCGGCAACGGATCGTCGGTGATCACGCAAAATCGGGGATCATGCTGTGCCATTGCTTTCACTAAGTCGGGCGTGCCGTCTTGAGACCGACTGTCAACCACACAGACTTGGCGCATCTCAAAGCTTTGGCGCGTCAGCCCATCCAAGCAGGGCTGCAAGCGATGGGCTTCGTTGAGAGTAGGCACCACCACGCTCACGCAGCCGATCTGTTGGGGAGTTGCAACTGCCGGTTGCAGTGCTGCCATGCGCCGGGGTCCCTGCAGCAGTCGGGATAGCCACAGGGCGATCGCCGGCCCTTGCACCACCAACAGCAACAGCGCCATGCTGCTAACCCACCCAGTGATCGTAACGTTGGTCAAATCAGTCTCCAGAGCAAAGGCGTGGGGGTAGCGATAGCGCACAGGTTCAACTTCGGCCAGCATAAAAGCTTAGCAACACGACTGCGCTGTTGAAACCAGAGCCGCCAAGATGGCGAATCGACCTGTTGGCAATGATTTAAGTCTCGTCATCGGGACTCGGCGCGTAGAAGGTTAAACCCCTATAGCGAGCTACTAAGTACACATAAGTCTTCCGAATGAGGATTCGCTTGGGTTGATCCCCCCTTAACCCCCTTGGCACCGCTTAGCAAGGGGAGAACCAAGTCGGAAGTCTCCCTTGCTGAGTGGGATTTAGGGGGATCTCAACGGATTTGCCATAGTCAGGGCAATTTGTGTGTACTTATTTGTGTGCGCTCAGTAGCCTATAGCGAGGGAAAGGCAGAGGGCTTTGCAGTGTCTTGCGCATCTTCGGCCCTATCCTGGTCTGGCGGGGTCTTAGTAAAGCGCCAGCAGAGAACTGCGGGCAGCGCTCCGGTCAAAATCCCCAGCAGCACTGGAACCCAGAAGCCAGCCGCAAGGCTCATCACTGTAGCAAAGCCAAAGTTCCCTAGGTATACGATCAGGGGTAGGTTGAGGTCATTGCCCTGAAGGATGGGGGTGCGATCGCTCCAGATCAGTGATGCAATGCCCATAAACACGGCTCCCGTCCCGAACCAACCGACAAAATTTTGATAGGGCATCCCAAAGAAGGCTCCTGGCTGATGCCAATACCAAAACGGCACGGCTGTTTGGCTCATAGCCGGGTCTAGGACAAAATCCCACGAGGTGAGCAGGATAGCCCCGAGGGCGATCGCCGCGAGCGATCGCCATACGCTGAGATTAGCGGTATGCAACGCCCGCAGACCCGCCCGCGCCAGCAACAGGGAGCAAAGTCCCAAATAGAACCAAGACAGGGGAATCGTAAACGGCACCAAGCCCGAAATTTTGTAGCCTAGCCCGCTGAGGTAGGTGTAATTGCCAAAGGGAAAGCCGGTGCTTGTGCCCAGCAGCTCGCTGCCCAATGAGATAGCGATCGCCGGAATCATAAACCCGAGCCAGCCCCGTAGCCCCAGGGTTCGATAGGCATAGAGCGTGACAGCAATTGTGCCCAGCACAATATAAACCACGCCGCCACCGGCCATACTCCAGGCAAACAGATTAGGCCCCAGCGGCACATGAGCCAAAAACTCGGGGTGGGGCATCACGAGCAAGAGCCCCGCTAGCCCAAACGCCATCGAAACCAGATGCCCTATCAAGCAAATGCGCTCAACTGATGCCATTCGATGCATGTGTCAACTCCATCCACGATATCTGTAGAACGCCATTCAAGACCTGATCAAAATGCCTGCGCCAAGGGTTGATTTGAGATTTTGCAACCTGTTGCAATAGGTCAGTGAACGCGAACCGCAGTCGCTTGCCCAACCCCTCTTTGGCCTAAGTCCCACTCTTTGATTGAGCCTTAGCGCAAAACATAGTGAAACTACTTAGAACCTTATGATGATAGAGGCTGCAGAGTTCTGCCTTTCAACCCTTGCGACACCATAAGGGCGATCGCCATCGGTGCCAGTTGCGCCCACAATTGTGCCGGGCAGGACAATCAATTCATAAAACTTAAAATACCCGTGAGAGCATCCTATCCCACCCGATGTCGGTTTGTAAATTTTGTGATGGGGCATGGCTCAAGGATATAGTGCACCAGTGCTGCATTGCAGACACCTAGGGTTGCCCCACGGTTGTCTATATTGCATATCTACTTGCACAGAGTGCCGTCGCCTGATTCTATTTAAGGTGCCTGTTCCGTTTGCTGGCTAAGAGTACCCGTCGATCAAGGGTTGACGGAATAGCCTTGCCCTGAATCCTACTGCGTATTACTGGAGTTGCTGTGATCCTCGAAACAATTGCTGCTGGAATTGGCGTGCTGGCGATCGCCGGACTCGGCATTGTGGAATATCAATATCGTCGCCGTCCGGGCAATGCGCTGGAGCTTAACGCAGAAGCCTGGAATCTAGAAACCTACGAGCCACAGCACTATGTGCTAATAGGTGAGCTAGAGTTGCGAAACAAAACCCAGCGGCTCGAAATCATGGTGCCGCATCTAGAGGCTTCGGCCATGCTGCTGTCGAAAGACAGCCTAGATGGGGTGCACCACCGCCTGCGCGTGACACCGCGCCACGCCGATGCTGCCGCCCGCGCAGATGGTTACTGGTTTGGCTACATCGTTAAAGTCGGCAAGTCCACTCGGTTTGAGGTTGCGCTGGATATCACAGGGCCAGAGCTAACTCAGCTTCAGGCGGCCTGGGTGCAGATTCACTACATTACCTACGGCCCTCAGGGGCGCATCCCCAAGGTGAAGCATGTGGTGGTGCCGCTGCGCTTTCCCTCACCGGATGACTCTAGCCGCTGGCGACCCACAGCCCAAGCGGATCTGCTGCCCATCCGCACCCATCTATTGACCCATCTAGACACCCCGAGCGAGGTGGTGAAGCGCTATGTGTCGCCCCATGCCCAGCCCGGAGATATCGTGGCGATCGCCGAAACTCCTGTGGCGTTGATGCAGGGCCGCTTCCGCCATCCCTCAGAGGTGAAACCTGGCTGGCTGGCTCGGCGGCTGTGCTACTACTTTTTGCCGACTTCTAGTCTGGCAACCGCCTGTGGATTGCAGACATTGGTGGATTTGGTGGGCGCATGGCGCGTATTTTGGGCATTTGCGATCGGGGCACTGGCTAAAAAGTTTCTGAATAGACCCGGTGTGTTCTATCAACTGGCGGGAGAGCAAGCGCGGCTTATTGACGATGTGACCGGGACGCTGCCCCCCTATGACCAGTTCATTGTGCTAGGGCCAGACCAGCCCCAGCAGGTGGTCAACACGATTGAACGAGAGACGGGCATTGCCGCTGCCATTGTGGATGTAAACGATCTGCGGGCTGTTAAGGTGCTAGCGGCTTCCCCTGGGGTTTCCGTTGACCTGCTGACGCAAGCGCTGATTAGTAATCCGGCTGGCAATGCCGATGAGCAGACCCCGGTGGTGCTGATTCGTCCCAGCGCGTGAGCCAAGACTCTCGAGCCAACTTGGATCAGATTTGGCTCAATTCGCTAAGATATAAGCTATAAGGAATGGCTAGAATGCTAAAAACGCTTGCAAAACCATGGCTTCCAAGGCTCCTGAATCGCCAGAATTAACTGTTCGCCCTTACCAACTGCGTGACTTTGATAAGTTTGATCAGTTGGTGGTGCCCGAGGATGAGCCATCCGATGGGGCAGATCCGCAGTGGCGGCAAGTGCGACGCTGGTATGGTCTAGTTAAAAGTTTGAGCTGGTTCCCCAATCCGTTTCAACATCTGTTCTGCACCTATGTGGCAGAAGAGGGCGATCGCCTGCGCGGCATGATTCAGGTGTCACCCATCAACCACACTCGGAGTACGTGGCGCATTGATCGGCTGCTGCTGCATAGCTTGGATGCAACGCTACCTGCCCCTAGCTTTACGTCGGATGTGGGCTCGCAGCTAATTCGCTATTGTCTGCAAACCATTTGGGAAGCCCGCACCTGGCTAATTGAAATTGACAAAGACGATAGCCGCTTAATTAGCCTATCGCGGCACAACGGGTTTCAGCCGCTGGGTCACAGAACCTACTGGGCGATCGCCCCCCATATTTTGGAGGCGCTGGCGGCAGAAGAGCCAGATTTGCCAAATTTGCTACCCGTTAGTAATGCCGATGCAGGGCTAATTCATCAGCTCGACACCTTTTCGATGCCCGCGACCGTGCGCCAAGTGTTCGATCGTCACATTCCTGACTTCAAAACTGGCATGATGACCTCGTTCACTCGGGGGGTGCGGCACTGGTTCGACAAGGTGGAATCCGTCCGTGGCTATGTGTTTGAACCCCAGCGCAAGGCAGCCATTGGCTACTTTCAGCTGTATCTATGCCGTGATGGCTCTCAGCCACACACCGCCGAGCTGACGGTGCATCCTGAATATACCTGGCTGTATCCCGAATTGATTTGTCAAATGTCGCGGTCGGCGCAAGCCTACCCGGCGCAGGCGTTACGGGTGACCTCCACCGATTACCAGCCTGAGCGAGAAGAATATCTGCAAACACTGGGAGCTGAGCGGATGGAGCATACGGTGCTGCTGTCTCGTTCGGTCTGGCACAAAGTGCGCGAATCGCGTCCCTTAGAAGCGTTGCAACTGCCGGTGCTGCAAGGGTTGCAGCCCAGCCGCAAAGCCGTCCCCAGTCGGTTTTCGCTGTTGCAGTCGCTACGGCTCATGTCTGGGCGACTCCAGGATGATTCAGAACCGTCTATGCCTCGGTCGCTACCCCACGGGCCACGAGACGAGCTGCAACTGCCTCCCCATTCTCAAGATCCCAACGCATCGGCATAGGGGGATCTGTTGGCTGGCTCAGCATTCATTTCTGCATTGGGTCTAGATGTAGGGCGCAAGCGGATTGGGGTGGCTGGATGCGATGGCACTGGGCTGATTGCCACGGGGCTCACCACGATTGAGCGCCGCTCTTTTGTGCAGGATGTGGCTCAGTTTCGCGACTTGGTGAATGAACGCCGAGTGCAGGTGCTTGTGGTAGGGCTTCCCTATACGATGCAGGGAGAAGAAGGGGCGCAGGCTAAGGAGGTGCGGCGATTTGCTCGACGGTTGGGCGCAGCGCTGCAGCTCCCGATTGAGTATGTGGATGAGCGGTTAACCTCGGTGCAGGCAGAGCAGATGATGCTGGCCGAAGGGCGATCGCCCTCTCGCCAAAAAGCGTTAATTGATCGCAAAGCTGCGGCCATTATCTTGCAGCAATGGTTAGATGCTCGGCGCGATCGCCCGCAGCGAGAGGCCAAGTTGAGGGATCAATGCCCTCAGATCACAGACCATCCGATCACAGACCAATAATTTAGAGACCAGTTTGGACACTTCACCGGAACAGCCGTTGGGCTAACGTTGAAGTGCTGGATGTGATGGGATCTTTGAATCCTTCTGAACTCTGAGTAACGGGTGAAGGGGATTACACCTGTCGAGTTATTTAAAGCACTGAGTGATGTGCCCCCTTATGAAACAAGGGGGGCACACCACTCAATACATCGCCAACGCGTCCCGCACTATGGCTCAGAGCGCTAGCCGAAAATGTCGCTAAAGAAGGCGATCGCCTCTTTGAGGGATGCAATAAACACATCCACTTCGCTCGTCGTGTTGTAGAAATATAGACTAGCGCGGGCCGTAGACTGCGCCTGGATAATGCGGTGCAGGGGCTGGGTGCAGTGGTGCCCAGCGCGAATTGCAATACCCGCTTGATCCAAAATCGTGGAGAGATCGTGGGGATGCACCGCTCCGGTGGTGAACGATGCGAGCGATGCGCGATTGCTGGCGTCCGCATTGGGCGTCGGCCCATACAGCGTCACTTCCGAAATCTGCTGAAGCTGCGCCCATAGATACCGCGTTAGCTCTTGCTCATAGGCGTGAATGGCGTTCATCCCAATGCCGCTGAGATAGTCAACCGCTGCTCCCAACGCCACAGCTTCGGCGATCGCCGGCGTGCCCGCCTCAAACTTGTGGGGCAAATCCGCATAGGTGGCATGGTCAAGAAAAACATCGGCAATCATCTCGCCACCCCCCAAAAACGGCGGCATGGCTCGCAGCACGTCTAGTTTGCCGTAGAGAAAGCCAATCCCCGTAGGCGCGCACATCTTGTGGCCCGACCCAACTAGCCAATCGCAGCCAATCGCCTGCACATCCACCGGCATGTGAGGCAAGCTTTGACAGGCATCAATTAGCACTTTTGCGCCGTAGCGATGGGCTTCCGCCACAATCGCTTCGACCGGGTTGATGCAGCCCAGCGTGTTCGAGACATGCACTACCGACACCAGCTTTGTTCTGTCTGATAGCAGGGTTTTGTAGTGGCTCAGGTCAAATTCTTGGGTGTCGCTCAGGTTGACAAACTTGAGGACGGCTCCGGTGCGCTGCGCTACCAACTGCCAGGGAATCAGGTTGCTGTGATGCTCCATTACCGAGAGGATGATTTCATCCCCGGGCTTCAGCGTGGTCATGCCCCAGGCGTAGGCCACTAGGTTAATGGCTTCGCTGGCGTTGCGGGTGTAGACAATTTCTTCCCGCGTGGACGCGTTAACAAAGGCCGCGACTTTATCGCGTGCGCTTTCATAGGCATCGGTGGCACGGGAGCTGAGGGTGTGCACGCCGCGATGCACGTTGGCGTTGTCGTGCTGGTAGTAGTGCATCAACGCGTCTAACACAACCGTGGGCTTTTGGGAGGTGGCGGCGTTATCAAAATATACCAGCGGCTTGCCATGCACCTGCTGATTCAGGATGGGAAAGTCGGCGCGGTACTGAGTGGCGAGGCTGCGTTCGGTAGCGAGGGTCATGGTGAGAATTGCGTAGGAGATGGAATAAGCGGCAAATAAGGCACGAGCGTTAGGCTACGGCTTGAGAAATCGACTGAACTAGGCGCTGCCGCAGAGATTCAACCGGAATTTGCTCTAACACTTCACAGGCAAAGGCATAGACCAACAGGCGGCGGGCGCTGGCGGCATCAATGCCCCGGCTTTGCAGATAGAATACTTCGTCGGCTTGAAGCTGCCCCACCGTTGCGCCGTGCGTGCATTTCACATTGTCAGCCACAATTTCGAGCTGGGGCTTGGTGTCTACCCGCGCCTTGGGTGACAGCAGCAGGTTGCGGTTTAACTGGGCTGCGTCGGTATGCTGCGCTGGCTGGGGCACAAACACTTTGCCATTGAAAACGGCATGGGCGCGATCGCCCACTACGGTTTTATGCAGTTGATTGGTGCGCCCATGGGGATGGTTGAGGGCGATCGCACTGTGCAAATCTCCCAACTGCTGACCGGCCAGGTAGGTGAGGCTGTTGAGTTGGGTGTCGGTTTGCTCCCCGGTTTGGTGAATGTGCAGGTTGTGACGGGCGATCGCCCCGCCCAAGCTCACCACATGGCCGATATAGCGAGCGTCTCGCCCCTGCGACACGACAGTCTTGCCCATGTGAATGGTGGCATCGTTCTCCTGCTGCACGCGGATGTGAGACACCTGCGCATTCTCGTCCACAGACACTTCTGTCACGCTATTGGTGAACTGCGCTGCTTGACTGAGAGAGGCAAACTCTTCCACCACGGTCACCGCACTGCCCGATTCGGCAATCACTAAACAGCGTGGCGTGGTTGCTAAGGTCTGTTGCCCAGTGACGATAAACAGAAGATGGATGGGTGTTGCAACCGCGATGTTTCTCGGAACGCTGACAACCGCAACATCGGTCATTCCTGCAGTGTTTAGCGCGGTAAACAGCTCATCGCGATCCGGCTGCTGCGCGATCTGCGCGACCCAATCGTCGGCCTGGGGCAGGTCAGACAGCGCACCCACGGTTACAGACGCAGGCAGATTCTCCACAACAGATAGCGACGGCGCATAGGCACCATCGACAAAGACCAAGCGAACGGGCGCATCCGATAAGACCCAGGGGGCGATCGCATCGAGCGCCAGAATGGGCTGCTCAGGGGGAGCGTGCAGAGCTAACGTCAGCAACGGCGACATATCTGTAAACCGCCACTCTTCATCGCGAGTAGTGGGAAACTGCTGCTGCATTACCTGATCGGCGGCCTGCTGACGCAACGCATCCAGTTGGGGAAGAGTAGATCGGGGCGATCGCACAACCTCTAGCAAGCGCTGTAGCCCGGCTGCCCGCTGAGCTGCAACACTCAGCACGACTCCGCTTTCCGTCGAGATTACGGGAGTTGTCATCTTGCTGTTGCCTCCGCCACATCCGACAGCCACTCATACCCACGTTCTTCTAGCTCTAGCGCCAACTCCTTGCCGCCCGTCCGCACGATGCGGCCACCCGCCATCACATGCACATAGTCGGGCACCACATAATTCAGCAACCGCTGATAGTGGGTAATCACCAGCATGGCGTTATCTGGCGTAGCCAGTTGGTTAACGCCCTCTGCCACAATCTTTAGTGCGTCAATATCCAAACCCGAATCTGTCTCGTCTAAGATTGCCAGCGTCGGCTCTAGCAGCGCCATCTGCAAAATTTCGTTGCGCTTTTTCTCGCCACCCGAGAACCCTTCGTTAACGCTGCGGCCTAAAAACGACGCGTCCATTTTGACCACGTCTAGTTTGTCACGCACCAGTTCGTCAAAGTCAAAGGCGTCTAACTCTTCGTGCCCGTGGTGCGCTTGCCGAGCGTTATAGGCAACCCGCAGAAAATCTAGGTTGCTCACACCGGGAATCTCGAGCGGATATTGAAATGCCAGAAAAATCCCCGCGCGCGCGCGGTCTTCCGGCTCCAGTTCCAGCAGGTCTTGCCCCCGATAGGTGATGGTGCCACCGGTCACGGTGTAGTCTGGATGCCCCGCCAGCACTTTAGAGAAGGTGCTTTTGCCAGAGCCATTCAGCCCCATCACCGTGTGAATTTCTCCAGCCCGCACCTTTAGGGTCACGCCCTTGAGGATTTCGGTTCCTTCTACCTCGGCGACCAGATCCTGCACCGATAAAATTACATCACTGTTCTCACGAATCACGTCGCAATCCTCATTAATCGTTCGCTACCCTACGCTGCCTTCCAGCTTCAGCGCCAGCAGGCGATCGGCTTCTACCGCAAATTCCATCGGCAGTTGGTTAAACACGTCTTTGCAAAAGCCGCTAATCATCATCGAGATCGCGTCTTCCATCGAAATGCCCCGCTGCTGAAAGTAAAAGAGCTGGTCTTCCCCAATCTTGGAGGTTGACGCTTCGTGCTCCACCTGGGCGGTGTTGTTTTGCACCTGAATATAAGGGAAGGTGTTAGCCCCCGCCGTGTCGCCAATCAGCATGGAGTCACATTGGGAATAGTTGCGGGTACCCTCTGCCTTGGGCCCTACTTTCACCAAACCGCGATAGCTGTTCTTGGACTTCCCAGCAGAGATGCCTTTAGAAATGATGGTGCTGCGGGTGTTCTTGCCGATATGCACCATCTTGGTGCCGGTGTCTGCCTGCTGCATGTGGTTGGTCAACGCCACCGAATAGAACTCACCCACGGAGTTATCGCCGATCAGCACGCAGCTGGGGTACTTCCAGGTGATGGCCGAGCCGGTTTCCACCTGAGTCCAAGAGATTTTAGAATTTTTGCCCTGACACAGCCCGCGCTTGGTGACAAAGTTATAAATGCCGCCCTTGCCGTTTTCGTCTCCGGCAAACCAGTTTTGCACGGTGGAGTACTTAATTTCCGCATTGTCGAGCGCCACCAGTTCTACCACGGCTGCGTGGAGTTGATTGGTATCAAACATGGGTGCAGTGCAGCCTTCTAGATAGGTGACGGAGCTGCCTTCTTCGGCCACAATCAGTGTTCGCTCAAACTGGCCTGACTCCCCATTGTTAATGCGGAAGTAGGTGGAGAGCTCCATGGGGCACGGCGTGTTTTTGGGGATGTAGACGAATGACCCATCGGTAAACACGGCGGAGTTGAGGGCGGCAAAGTAGTTGTCGCCTACGGGCACCACGCTGCCCAGGTATTTCTCGATTAGCTCAGGGTAGTCATGCACCGCTTCTGATATGGGGCAAAAAATGACGCCTTTCTCGGCTAGCTTTTCGCGAAATGTGGTGGCGACTGAAACGCTATCAAAAATCGCGTCTACCGCCACGTTAGACAGCCGCTTTTGCTCAGACAAAGAGATCCCCAGTTTCTCGAAGGTTTCGAGCAGGGTGGGGTCTACCTCGTCTAGGCTCTGCAATTTGTCTTTTTGCTTGGGCGCAGAATAGTAAACAATTTTTTGGTAGTCAATGCTGGGATAGCCCACAGCGGCCCAATTGGGTTCTGTCATCTTGAGCCATTGGCGATAGGCGCGCAGGCGGAAGTTGAGCATGAACTCTGGCTCATTCTTTTTGGCGGAGATGAGCCGAATCACGTCTTCGCTGAGCCCAGGCGGCAAGCTGTCGGACTCGATGTCAGTGACGAAGCCGTACTTGTAGGGCTGACTAACTAGGGATTTGACAGAAGTAGACATGAGTCTGGTGTTCTCTCAGCAGAAGGTTCAGAAGGCAAGGGAGCGAACGCAGGCTAAGGGAGTAGGGAGCGATCGCCCCTATCCCCCTCACCTGTTAGGAGTCTTTAGGCGGGATTCGTCACGCTGCGAATTTCATCAAAGGTAATTTCTTGTTGATCACCCGCAAAGTCGTTGTCAGGCGTGAGAAACAGCATGCAGTGGCACTCCTTGCGCTCGCGCATGGGCACACACGGGCAGTTCCAATACGTGGCGGAGGCTTCTGCTTTCTTATCTTCATAGTGGCGGCAAGGGCACAGCGCCGCACCCAAGTCATCTTTGTGTTTGGCTAAGCCTTCGATGACCACAGCAGTCACACCCGGATCTACACAAAAGTAGGTGCCTGTGCGCTTGGCATACTGCTCAGCAAAGCTGCGCATGGTTTCTAGGCTTTTGTCGGTCGCTTGGGTGGTATCGGTTGGTGTACTCATGGATGATCTCAATCTGGAATCGGGCGACAGATGCGAGTTGACTCTATATAATTAAAACAACATGCGAGTTGCTTTTCTATATTGTAGGCTACTTTAGCAACAGCTTAGTTGTCAAAGTTTATCTGATAATGATAAAAATCGGGTGGTGAGCCTGACTGTGAGGTGGCTACCGCAAGATGGCTACCGCAAGATGGCTACCGCAATCGAGTCCGTGCGACATTATGGCGCAAGAGCATTATGACAACGACTCAGCAATCGTCTACAAAGCAAGATATTTTGGATTACCTGCTGAAGCAGGGCCATGCCAGCGCGCACACCGTGGCGGAGCAGATTGGCATTAGTCCCCAAGCGGTGCGGCGGCACCTAAAAGACTTAGAGGAAGAGGCGCTGATTGAGCACCGGCCCCTGCAAGAGGGGATGGGACGCCCTAGCTATGTGTATCAGCTTACTCAAAAAGGGCGCGATCGCCTGCCTGAACGCTACGACGACTTCGCCCTGTCATTGCTCACCACCTTGGCTGAAACAGTCGGCAAAGATAAGGTGGGCGACATTCTGCGCATGCAGTGGCAGCGGAAGGCGCTGGACTATTGTCAGCAGGTTGGCTCGGGATCTTTGCAGGAGCGGCTTGCTCGGCTTGTAGCCCTGAGGCAGGCCGAAGGCTATATGGCAGAATGGCATCCCGTCGTTTCTGGCGATGAGGTACCTGCATCGGCCTCGGCAGATGCAGGCGCAGCGGGCGATCGCTTTGTTATTACCGAATACAACTGCGCCATTTCGCAAATTGCAGAGTCGTTCCCCAGCGTGTGCGGCCACGAGCTAGAGCTGTTTCAGATGGCCCTGCAAGATTGCAGCGTAGAGCGCACCCATTGGATTGTGGATGGTGAGCATCGCTGCGGCTATTTGATTCAGATGGATGCCTCTCTGGCTAACTCCTCAAACGTCCTCCAACCGCCTTCCACATCGTCCTCTAAATAAACTTCTAAATAAATTGGACGCAACTCGTACGACTGTCTGACCCAAATTTTGATGACTAATTCTCAACCAATGCCGAGCGAATTTCTGACGCCAGAGGAATGCGCCACCATTGACCAGTCGCTCATGACCGCCCGCGATCGCTTTTCGACTCGGGTAGCGGTGTATGCCCTGCGATCGCTCAAGGCAATCTCTAAAGAAACCGGGGTGGCGATCGCCCACTTAGAGACGCAGCAAATTGCCGAGTGGATCAACACCGACCCCAGCTTGTCGCCTGAGCACGGGTTTGACAGCAACTTTCGAGGTTTTTTTCTGCAACTGGTGATGGCCTCTCTGCGTCCGCTGCGGCAGGCGGCAGACGCTCTGAACACCCCCATCGAAGCGCTTACCCTCGATCAGGTGATCGCCTGGTTTGAGCAAGAAGCAAAAGCCCGATTAGACAAACCTGATTAACCCGATTTCGGGATAAGCTCAAACTCTCTGAACCCGAACTAACGTTAACTATCTGATCTAAACAGTTTAAGTGTGAGCCAGTTTCATTTCACTTCACTCAGTGAGACAGGCAGATGCAGACAATAAATAGTGAGTTTGTTGCAATACACGCTGACGTTGCATCTACAACTGACCTAAATACGCCTGACACCAAACTCTGGTACGGTATGGCGATGCGGGTTGTTGGCGATCGCCATACCTACACCAAAGCGACTACTCCGTCGGCTATCTCAAGGAACCTGGAATCTCAACATCCAACCCCATTAGCCCATGCTCTCAATCCTGCCGCCAGCCTGGATGTGACGCCCACCGCGCCCACATCTAGGCTTGTTCTATTGAGCGGCTATTCAGCGGTTCGGTGCGATCGCACCAACACCGTCATATACTGCCCGTCGATAAACGGCGCAGGGATAATCGGCGTAAACTGTGCTCGATCCGTCGCCACCTTTTTCACATACAGCTCATTCATTAAGTGGATCACCTGGTCTCTCGTGCCGATGATCCAAATCTGCGCGTTGCTCTCGCCCTGGTGCGATCGCACCAAGGCCTTAATCTCAGAACTCATGGGTTTTTGCCTCGCTAATGCGTGTTGTAGAGGAAACGCGCTTGGGACGTGGTTGACCCAACCACTTGTCAGCATTCGCGAGGCGCTTGATAATCATCAAAGCCTGGCTCCTGCCTCAGCCAGGAGTCAGGTCAGCTGGTTAGTGAGTGCGTCAACACTCCTAATCAGCGCCCAAAACCCCAAGCGCGCGTTTAACTTGTCACCGGAATCTGATTCCGGTATCGCAAAGAATAAACCAACTAGCCAGAGAAAACAAGTGTTCCTCTCTACATTTTGTGACGCTACCCCACCCTCATCCATCCAGCGGACTCTGCACCCCGCGTCCACCCCGGTTCAGCACATGGGTATAAATCATCGTCGTCTTCACGTCCTTATGCCCAAGCAATTCCTGGATCGTGCGAATGTCATACCCGCTCTCTAACAAATGAGTGGCAAAGCTATGACGGAAGGTATGACAGCCGATCCGCTTGGTTAACCCCACTGCCCTTGATGCTTGTTTAAATGCTTTTTGAACGCCACTTTCATGTAAATGATGTCGGCACATTCGCCCACTGCGTGAATCCTGGGCGATTGAACCGGATGGAAACGATATAGCGACGAATCCAGTGTACGTAGGTTTCTTCAGTGCGATAGGCGTAGTGCTTGAGGCGAATTGCATCCCGCACCTGATCCAGCAATTTTTTAGGAGGTGACTGCATAGAGACAAGTAAATGTAATGCGTGTCTAATAGTACGTTTGCTCATCTCCGCAAGGAATCTGAAATTATGCGGAATAATTCTTGCTATTTACTCTGAGCGGCGTATTATAAGGAAATAACCTGCCTAAGTAGTGGATTTAGGGTGTTGTGCCGAATTGTTCTGCCTATCCACCCCATTTTGGGATCTTAGGCGGAAAAATTCAGTCTATTAATAGTTAGACCCCAAACCTTTCATTGAAAAAGTACTTTGCAAATTTCCATGTGCATCCTACTTCCGTAACTTTTCCTCACTTCGTTCAACTACCAAAGTGATGCAAGGGAGCTAAAGCAAACAACAAACTTACAAGAAGTCACAGCGTAGATTATGAAATTCAAGGTACTGTCAGTAGTCACTACAACGCTCACGATCATAGGGATCTTGTTCTTTGATAGAGCTTCAGAGGCTCAGTTTGCGGGTAGTTGCACTGTTCCAAATTTTGAGATTTACCAACACGATGATGGTGGGGGTGAAAGACTGAGAGGATGCAGAAATGAATACAACACACTGAGAGATGACTCTAATGTCATAAATGATTTTAATTGGAATGATGAAGCATCATCTATTCGTACCGGCGGTGCTCCAGTTTCTCTTTACAGTGACTCGCAGTTTCAGGGTTCTTGTATTGTTGTTAGTACTAGACCTAGTACCGATGGTAATTTTCACTCTCCTCCTGCATTGAATCTACGTCCGCATGGTTTTAATGATGTTGTTTCATCTATTCGTGTGGGGCGAGACAGCAGATGTACAGACTTAACAGCCTCTCCATCTGTTTTAGCCCAGAATCCAAACAATCTTCAGGTTCAATTTAGGGAATACAACAGCACTCTCAACTACGATCGCGCTCAGGGAACTTGTCAGGTCGTTACTAGTCGTCGTGAAGTTGTTCAGACTTTACCCTGTCGCCAAAGTTGGACGCAAATTGCCTATGCGGGTAGAAGAATCCTGTTCTACGATCGTGCTGCCAGACAGATAGTGATTCACGTTGTGAATCCTCCTAACGGCACGATTGGAAGCACACTTAGAACATACGGTCCTGCTGAAAGAGTCCGTGGAACTTGGGCAACAATCACTCATATAGGCAATGGAGTTTTTAGATTCACAGATGACAATGGTCAATTTGAGGACTACACAATTAGTCCTAATGACTACAGCTTAGTAAGGGTCAGAAGATAGGGCAGTATGATCTCGCGCTACAATTTGTGCAGTAGCGCGAGGTTAAACTATGGCAGTTCGTCAAAGGCGTTATAGCAAAGAAAAGTTGGCTCAACGGGGGCAAGAACTTTACGAATCTGGCATTCGACAGCAAGTTGAACCCGGAAACGAGGGCAAAATTGTGGCGATCGACATTGAAACTGGAGCCTTTGAGGTTGCTGATAATGTCTTGCCCGCAACGAACCGATTGTTTGAGCGATATCCTAGTGCTCAACCCTGGGTTATCCGCATCGGACACCGCGCCGTTTATCACTTCGGGGCACGGAGTCTAGCGAATAACAGTAAATGATACAGGGAGTTGTGAGTCAACGCTGTGAAGCCATTCTGCCGCTGGTGATTGGTGGGGTGAGTGGACGGCGGCAAGTTGTTGATGCCGTCATAGACACGGGTTTCAACGGGTTTCTATCATTGCCATCTGCGATCATCGCTGCCCTAGATTTGCCTTGGAATGCTTCTGATATAGTGACGTTGGGTGATGGTAGCGAAACTCTATTTGATTTGTACGCAGCAACCGTAATCTGGGATGGTCAGTACCGTGAGATTGATGTTGCAGAATCAGAGACAGAACCTCTGATTGGTATGGCACTACTATACGGGTATAGATTGCAAATTGATGCAGTTGAAGGTGGTATTGTCAGGATCGAAGCATTGTGATATCAGCGAGAGGTTAATGGTGAGGCGCGGTCTAACAAGTCGTTGGAGCCGACCGCCGAGAAGTTATCTGTGGGAATCAAAGGTTATCTGCGGCTGCTCAACTTGGTCGTTAGACCGCAAAGGAGAAGCGAATAATGGCTGGGTTTGAAATCGTATCTGAAATATCCACTAAACTCAGATCTTGCACCTAGTAATTTGAACGTCAATGCCCTGCTGTTGTAGTCAGGGACGTTTTCGCTCAATGTCCGCGTCCGCCAGCAGCAGGTCAACCAACCCATCGGCCAAGGCAGCTTCCAGCACAACAGCGGCGGCTTCCACCCAATCGGGTAACACCATGGTTTCCCATGAGAGGTAGCCCCAATGGGCCAGGATAAAGGCGACCAACGATAGGACAAGCCAGCGGTACATCCCTAGCAAGGTCTGTAGACCAAAGCGACGTAGGCCAAAGCGATGCTTAGCGGTTTTGAAACCCCCTTCAATTTGCCAGCGATGTCGCCCCCACCAAACAATCGTGCTGGCTTTCAGCGGTTCGGTCGAGAGCACATCGCGTTTGGAGCGTTTCTTCTCGCCGTCGCGTTTCAGGTAGAACCAGGCGAGGGTAACGGGACAACTCAGCCCCTGGAGGTGGACGCGCTGCCCCGGTTTGTGCAACTCAAAGAGGTGCCGTCCATCGCTGAGTTTGCGGTCATAGCGCACCCCAGTAATGGCATGCAACTTCAGCTGACGGATACCCTGAAGAAAGTCCACACTGCCGAAGGTGGCGTCAGCCAGCACTCTGACGTTGAACGCTCGTTTCAGCCACTTGGGCAGCTGCCGCACCAAGGTCAACCCCAGTTGGGCGGCAGACGGTTGGCCGTTGCCCCGGTAGACGCGAAAGCTCCAGGGTACCCGCCAGGGGCCAACAACCCGGTAGAGCACCACCAGATGCACCCCTCGTTTGCCATGAAACACTGTAATGAACGTCAGTTCGGGTTAATGAGATTCGAAAAGGCTTTGAATTTGCCGCGTTTCTCCAGCGTCGTCATATCCAGAATCACCTGCAGATGAGGATGACGGCTCCGAGGTCGATAGCGCTTCAGCGCTTGACGAATCGCCTGGCGCATGTGGCGAATGACCTGACGCACTGACCAGGTATACACCGTGAGGAAGCGGCTCAGGGCGCTGGCGGACTTCAGTTGACTATGCTCGGGCAGCGGTGCCCCTTGTGCCCTGAGAAACAGCTCTAGGAGGGCTTTCAGGCTTTGGCGCTGATAAGCACTCGGCATCGTGTCCAACAGTTGGTACATTAGCTCTTGGGCGTGGGCAAGAATCTTCATGATCCCTGCTGTCTATACGTTTCACGCCCTTGTATCTTGAAGGAGTGGTAGACCGTCCGCCCTTTGGTTTATCAAAACCGTAGAAAAGCTTGGGTCGCCACACTCCTCGAAGTGCTGAGAACTCGTAGAATCGCCTGG